>Ga0213863_10001196_pt1 | contig 19221 bp, 13 predicted proteins | sample PICome_8_FD_160128 | JGI IMG/M metagenome (GOLD analysis project Ga0213863, IMG submission 160128) | Coastal seawater microbial communities near Pivers Island, North Carolina, United States - PICO497 | ecosystem: Environmental > Aquatic > Marine > Coastal | place: USA: North Carolina... | reverse complement strand
TGGAAGCAAACGGACAGGGGCCTTTGTTGGAATCAAGGTTTGGAGTCGCAGGCACTTGGCTTCGATTTTTCACCCAATCCTCGGAACTGGACCCTAGCATTAAAAACAATGGAGGTCCCAGAGCCGTATCTTATCAGATTGTTCGATTTGGTCTGACGGCTTCACCCACTTCCCGGGCCCGATATCAATTATTTAGAGCAGATGTAAACACCGATAATACATTTAAGGCTGGCTATAATCTTCACCCAGAAGATGGAGGATATAATCTTTCGGGATCCAATGGACCACGAGAACCTCAAAATATTCTTAATCCTATTTTTCAAGCGAGCAATGGAGAATCGCCCACAGGATTTTCCCTAGCTAGTAACATCATCGATTTCGGAATTAGAGTATATATTATTGATAAAAACAGTAAAGGAACTGGATTTCTGAAGCAAATTTTTCCACGACTGGATCTCACTAATCACGATTATGAGTATTTTGCTACTTCCCATCCAGATACAAATTACCAAGCCGATCCCAATCAAAAGTTTCTTAACGCTTTTCCCGAAGTAGTAGATGTTATGATCCGAATTTTAACCACTGAAGGAGAATCCGCAATAAGTGCCCTGGAAGAGGGGTTAACTCCAGTTCCTGCAGGAAATAATCCTGGGGAATATTGGTGGGAGATCGCGGAGAAATATTCAGAAGTATATGTTCGGAGGATTAAGGTTTTTTCGAGCTCAATCTAATTGCAATTAAGCAAAACCTTTTTGCTTCCTGTACTTCAAAGGGGTTACTTTCATCTGCCTCCTAAAGTGCTGGGTAAAAGAACTTTGATCATAGAATCCATTATCTTTTGCAATCTGAGAAAGCTTCTTTTTGGTGGTCAAGAGATCGTCACATGCTGACTCGATGCGAGTCTTGGTTATGAATTGCATCGGTGCTACACCAAAGAGCTCAATAAAACCACGATGTAATTTTCTATGATTTAAACCTGAAATATCCACTAGGTTTGCAATTTCAAGGTTGGAACGAAAGTTCTCACGAATGTAGCTTACTGCTCTTCCAATCTCATCGTCTCTTTCCCATTTTAATTCCTGATTGTGCGCTGGATGCTCATCACCGTATGGTCTAACCGTTCCCATAACGCCAATGACATCTCCACTTCGATTCACCAATGGATATTTGTTGGTAAGGTACCAGTCGGGAAGGCCTTGGCTATTGAAAACTAACTCTAAAATATTAAGCATTGATTGCTTGGTCTCCATCACCGTTTTGTCATCTTTCCGGAAATGTTCAGCCAGTCTCGGAGGGAAAAGATCGAAGTCAGTCTTTCCATAAAGCTCTTCGTTGGTCGCAACCCCAATGCGAGGAAGAAACCTCTTGTTCATATGAAGAAGTCGATGATTCGAATCCTTCACAAAAAAAGAAATTCCAGGGATATTTTCAAAAAGCTGGAAAACTTGCATGGCATCGCAGTCTTGTTCATCAAACCACTTACACAGTCTAGTTGAGGAGGATGGAGTCATTTTATCTAATTAATGACTTTATTTATTTCTGGCAATAATTATTTTTGTATTATTTTTGTAATTTTAAACAAATTTAATTATTTTTGAACATTTCTTAATTTATATATATTACATATATTGTTGTCGCTCAATGTATTGCGCAACTCAAAATCCTCAGCAAAACAATACTGTAATGTAAAAATGTACATTATTTTATAAAATCATAATAAATTCAAAATATAATAAATTTACAAAATCTTTAGTTCGCGATATTTATAAACAATGGAGACAGCAGGAAAAAAATTTGGTGATTGTTTTGTTAGAACCTTCATTGATCCCTTGGATCTGAAACTCATTAAATTATTAAAAAAACAGCCACTGGTTGGGAGCGGCCGTTTACTCTTAGAGTAAAAAACAAACTCAAAAAACCTGGGGATAAGTTAAAAAATCGATCTAAAAGGCGGAAGAAATTTCCACCTATATACATCGAGATTATTCTAGGTTGAGCTTCTTAAGCTTTGGACGAATTACAAAGTTACAATATCCCTGATTAGGGTTCCGGGCGTAATAGTCTTGGTGGTATTCTTCTGCCACATAAAAGGTAGGTGCTTCTACAATTTCCGTAACGACAGGTGAAGAGAGTCGTTTATTAAAATCTTGCTTCCATTTTTCAGCAATTGATTTTTGGGTTTCATTTAAATACATGATCGTAGACCGGTACTGAGTCCCTACATCTGCACCTTGTCGGTTTAAGGTAGTTGTATCATGACACTTTCCAAATATTTCAAGGATTTTGGTGTAGGACAATACTTTCGAATTGAAAGTAATTCTGATTACTTCTGCATGCCCGGATTTGCCCGTGCAGATTTCTTTGTAGGTTGGATTCTTCGACTTACCTCCTGCATAACCTGAAACAACATCGGTGACCCCACCGATTTTTTCGAAAACGGCTTCAGTACACCAGAAGCACCCGCCGCCAAGAATCGCAACTTCCTGTGCTTCTTCCAAGCTTGTGGTATTGATATCGGGAACTTCTTTAGACTCTACAGTAATCATGGTTATAAGAAAGAGGAGAAAATATTGTATCATATTATTTTTCATTAGCAAAAATTGGTTCCCGTAAGCCATTCATGACCCCTTGACAAAAGAAGTTTATCGGCGGAAATTGGCCCCCATGTTCCTGCTGCATAGCTTTCAAGACCTTTCGATCTTTGATCCTGCCAATAATCCAGTACAGGCGATAATAAGCCCCACGATGTTTCAGCCTCATCACCTCGAATAAAGAGGGTGCCATCACCATTCAATGCATCAAGAATTAGCCTCTCATATGCTTCTGGTGTATTAGATCCAAATGTTGTTTCATAACCAAAAGCCAATTCGATCGGCTGCAGTCGGGTTTCCAAACCTGGAGTTTTGGAGTTTAAATAAAGGGTGATTCCTTCATTGGGTTGAATTCGTATTACCAACAAATTAGGACTCAATGCATATTTAGCATCTTTTCCAAAGAGTATTTCAGGTGGTCTCTTAAATTGAACCACAATCTCACTGGCTTTCATCGCCAATCTTTTTCCAGACCGAAGATAAAAGGGCACACCTTTCCATCTCCAATTTTCCATTTGCAGACATAGACATGCGTAAGTCTCTGTGATCGAGTCCTGAGGAATTCCCTCTTCCTGCAAATACCCAATTGCTTTTTCGCCATCAACCAAGCCTTGGGAATAAACTCCCCGAACAATTTCTGCATTATCCCCTGAGACAACTAAAGGTTTAAGAGCCTGCAGGGCTTTCACTTTTTCATTTCGAATTGATTCTGGATCAAGAGAAGATGGTGGTTCCATTGCAGTGAGTGCCAATAATTGCATGACATGATTCTGGATCATGTCTCTAAGAGCCCCACTTCGGTCATAATATCCACCCCGGCTTCCAACACCTAAATTTTCAGACACCGTTATTTGAACGCTGGAGACATAATTTCTGTTCCAGATGGGTTCAAATATTGAATTTGCAAATCGCTGAACTAACAAGCTTTGTACGGTTTCCTTACCCAAGTAATGGTCAATACGGAAAACCTGAGTCTCCGCAAATCTTCTATTAATAATCGCGTTAAGGTCATTCGCACTGGCAAGGTCCCGCCCAAATGGTTTTTCGATAATTACTTTGGATTCAACCTGCTTGTTACGGTGCCTTTTGGCCAATCCACTTTTTCCTAAATTTTCGAGAATAGGTTTAAAAACAGTTGGTGGAGTCGAAATGTAAAACAAACATTGAATCGCTTGATCTAGTTTTTTTTCAATAGAATCAATTTGAGCACTAAGGGAGTGAAAATCTTCTAGGTTATCATAGGAACCGGCTTGGAAACTTACATTTTCTTCGAGCGATTTCCATGTCTGTTCGGAAATTTTTCGTCTTGAATGTTTCTCCGTAGATTCTTTGATGTAATTTTTAAATTCAATGTCTGAAATTTCCTTACGCCCATATCCAATCAGGTAACAATGAGATGGAAGTAAAGAATCCATTGACAGATTAAAAATTGCGGGTGCAAGCTTCCTCGCAGTTAAATCACCAGAGGCACCGAATATAACCACAATCGTAGGAGGAGTGGAATTGATTGAAGAAGGGGGTTCCATTAGAATTGATCTATTAATATTAAAAGGTGTTGAAAATGTAATTATGTCTTCAAAATGGCAATGTTTTCATGGTGAAATGAATCTATTTTCTTATTAGATTTGGTAGGAATATCTACTTCAACCACATCCAGCCGATGATTATTGAAATCTTTGTTCGATTCAAACAAATACAGCATGCAAGCCCTTCTTAATGATTTAAGCTTCTGCTTATTCAAAGACTGCCACCCTGAAACCATTGCATTTACAGAGCGGGATCTCACTTCGACAAAAACTAAGCACTGACGGTCAACGCAAATTAAATCGATTTCCATTCTTCGATCAGAACTACTCCTCCAGTTTCGATGAATACATTGAAATCCTTTCTTTTTTAACATCCTAAGTGCTATCCACTCTCCAAAACCTCCCCTTGTTAAAGGTTTTAAAGGGATTCTTTGATTAAAAACAAAGAGGTATAGAAAGTATAAATCTCTCATTATTCTTTCCATTGGTTTATCTCCATTCATGTTTTGGATACCTGCCGGCCAGTTCTTTTTTTATCATGGGATAAGACTCATTCCAAAAACCTAAAATATCTGTAGTCCGCTGCGTAACTCGATTATTAGGAGCCAAGATTTCGACCACAATTGCACAGGTTCCAAACCCAACGGTTGGATGTACTTCAATATCGTAAATCTCTTGAAGTTTAATTTTTAAACTGACCTCATTTTTGGAATATAAAAGTTTGGTTTTACGATTATTTTTACCAAAAATAATATTGGATGGTACGACTTTCTTCATCAGATTGGTCTTTTCCTGACCTAAGTAATCATAAATTACTGGCATAACTTCAGCATTTTTGATCTCCTTCCAGCTATTCTTCCCAGAACAAATTTGTTCAATAATCAGTGTCTTGTCGTCCTCATCCAGAGATTGAATATTATAGTCTGGCAACATATTTTCCATGAATTTGAGCCGTTCTAAAAGTTGATGTACTTCGTCATTCCAATTTTTTAAAACTAGTACTCCAGCGAGAATTTCATTTGCATAAGCAGAAGTAATATCTTCATTACTTGGCTCGTATCCATATTTCAAATCTAATTTATGCATACCCAGTTTGAGATAGTTTTCTACCATTACTTTTCTTGTATTCTGGTCCAGAAAGGATCTTTTCTGAGCGGTTAATTTATTTGCCAAAGTCTCAGTAATCCATTCTTCCCTTATTTCAGTAACCATGTCCATTTGAAGTTGTATTTTATCCTTAAAGATGATCTCCGTTGTAGATAAAGATAGAGCCCAATCAGAATTGCCAACACATGAAACCGGGGAAAGATATAAGTGTTTTCCACTAGTATCTTCATATAATTTTCTAGCAGCGCTCTTGAGACGAACTATTTGATTCGAATCAAGCCTGATCAAAATCTTCGATATTTTTTCATGAGGCATAACAGAAGGATTAAATTCTTTCTTAAAATAAGAACATAATTGAAACGCCACTTTTTCAACCTCACGCATTCTACCTGCATGAATCCCAACTTTTTTACAAAAGTCCGTACAAAAGTTACTTTTTTTAGCATCGTAATATGCTACCATCATGATATCGAAATCAGATTTCCAAGATTTTAGATCTTTATCGTACGAACCAACATATTCTCGATTTACCGGATTTCTTCCTTCCGAAATAGACAAAATAAGGGCTAACTCAGAGAGACAGTCCTCGTTTGCTGCCTGATGCAAGGCAACTCCAAGTTTGGGATGAAGTGGTATCTTCGCTATTAGCCTGCCAGTCTCATTGACAACATCTTGCTGATCAACAAGACCCAGTACTTGCAACTGTTTCCTAGCTTTGTCCCAGGAGGCATTAGAAGGGCTTTCATACCATGCTAGTTTTTCTGGATTTAATCCCTTGGATAATAGCCTAAGGAATAACTCGGAAAGATCTAAGCGGTGGATTTCTGCCTCTCTAAATTCTGGTCTTTCTCGATGTTCCGATTCAGACCAAAGACGAATACAAACACCGGGAGAAGTTCGCCCGGCTCTCCCACTCCTTTGATCTGCTGAACTACGGCAAATTTTTTCAGGAAGAAGGGTATTGATTCCGCGGTTTGAATCAAAATTAAAGATTTTTGCGATTCCTGAATCGATTACAATCCGAATTCCAGGTATGGTTAATGAAGTTTCAGCAATATTGGTAGCAACTACTATTTTTCTTGATTTTTTTGGCTCGAATACCATTTCCTGCTCTGACAAAGGCATATCACCGAAAAACCTATATACCAAGATACCCTTGGACCATTTTTGTTTTTGTATTTCGCGTACAATTTTTGAAATATTAGATGCACCATCTGTAAAGATTAAAAGATCTCCCGGCCAATTTGTCATTGCTCTTTTAGCTTCAGTTTCTAGTTGCTTCCAAAGGCTTAGTTTAATGTCACGGGACTTATGAATTATTTCTACCGGGTAAGTTCTTCCGCTGATTATTAGTCTCTTACAGTTGGGAAGAAAATTACTTATTTTATTAAGTTCAATTGTTGCAGAAGTAATTAAAATTTTAAGATCTTGTCTTTGATTCTGTTGAATCTTTTTTACTAGTGCGAGGGAGGCATCATTATTCAAAGACCTCTCGTGAAATTCGTCGAAGATAACCAAACCCACCCTGGATAGCGATGAATCAGAAGCTAGAAGGCCTAACAAAATTCCATCGGTCACATATATGATTCTGCTATATTTCGAACTTTTATTTTCAAAACGGATATGATACCCGACTTCTTCCCCGATTCCGGATCCCAATGCTTGGGAAAGAACTCTGGCCAATGAAATAGCGGCTATCCTTCTGGGCTGAACTACAAGAATTTGCCCACTACATAATTCTTTATCCTTTATAATCCAAGGAAGACCGATTGATTTACCTGATCCAGTTGGCGCCTTTAAAGCAAAATTATTTGTTTTGTTCCATGCAGTTTCCAATGCATGAAATTCTTTACAGACGGGTAATTCTTTGAGCGGGATCACTCTTCTTAAATAAACAACCAACTGCCTTCCATCAATATTGTAGGAAAGGGGATCTCAGCACATCCAATTAATTAGCATTATCTCCACTATTTCTTCTATTACCTTATCGAATGATCGGGACAATACACGGGAACTATTTTTTAATGCCCTTTAAAAAGTGCAGCATAATCATTCAACATCCGAATTGCAGTTTGATCGCCTTTTTGAGCTGCAAGTGAGAGCCATTGCTTCGCGGAAGAAACACTTTTGTCAGTTCCTTTTCCAGTTAATTTCATTAGTCCTATAAACCTACAAGCTTGAGGATTACCACTTTTAGCAAGGGGAAAAAAGAGCCCATATGCCTTTTCGTAATTCTTAGTATGGCCTACCCCTGTATAATATTTTCTTGCTTGGTCAAGGATGCTTTCATCACTTATGTTTTCATCAGGCTCCTGCCCTGTATTTTTAGTTTTAACGGATCGAAAATCTGGTGGGCTACCATTTCTTTTAATAAGATAATTATTTGCGAGTTGATGCCCTTGCGAAGCGGCATCTTTGAGCAAGGATACCCCACGATTGGTATTTTTAGGGATTCCGTCCCCCTCAAAAAGCATCAAACCAAGAGTGTACTGAGCTTCAGAGAAATTTTGCCGTACCGCGACCTCGAGCCATTGGGATGCTTTAGCCGAGTCTTTTGGAACTCCGTCACCATTGTAATATGCCATCGCAAGATTAAAGCGAGCGGTGAGTGATTTCTTACTTACCGCACGGGAGATAAGCGATATTCCTTTTCGATAATCTTGCTCTAAAAGATTGGGTAATCCTTTCAAGTAAAGAGTTCCGATTGTTGCCTGAGCCGGGGGATATCCCAACTCAGCCGATTTCTTAAAAAATTCTAAAGCCCTTCTTACATTTGTGGGGATTACTTGAAAATCAATCTCACCCATACAGTACATGGCAACAGCATCCCCATCCGAGGCTTTACGTTGTAAAAGCAAAGCGGCATCTTGATAAAGCTGGGTAGCACCCTCAAAGTCTCCTCTCAAAATCGCAAGATTAGCAAGGTTGTATGCACCCAAAGGATGACCTTTCGACCAGGACACCTGCGACCAGTCACTCGCGAGTTTTAAATTTACCGCACAACCCGCCTCACCCGATCTTAAGTATATTCCAAGCAAGCCTTGATAATAAGGAGATCCAGCCTGTGCCTGAGTAATGATTGTATCATAAGTTACCTTAGGGTTCCAGATAGGTTCAGGAACTTTTTGCCCAATGAGAGTGATGAATAAGAAACTCTGAAGTAAACAGAGGTTCAAAGTCTTTTTTAAAGGATAAAAAAATGGACCTAACATAAAATTCATAAAACAAGTTTACCTATCAAAGCTTTCCCTTCCAAGCTTGAATAACCCCACTAAATTATGATTTGATGCTCTTTTGTGATCTCATTCAAAGCAAATCGTCTCATCGTTCTTCTGATCTTTATTAATTTCTTATCAAATATGATGGGGGGAAATCGATCTCACTCCCTTGCGGAAAGAAATCTTGCCAGAATTATTGATAAACAAATTGAATTTTTTCAGTATTCAAAAGAAGTGGCAAAATATGAAGAAAGTGAGCTTACTCGCAAAGCACAGGAAATTGTATCGTCCTATGAGTCTCATCTTGCGGAAAACCCCAAAGATGTAAATGCCCTCATTCTTTTTGCCAAGTTTCTTCAGAAAGTAGGTCAGGCTAATCGTGCTATTGATTACTTTCTAGAAGCAGATCTCATCGACCCCAAACTCGCTGTAGTAAAACAGCAAATGGCAAACTATCTGATTGAAGAGGGTAGGGCTGTGGATGCTTTTCCTTTTCTGATGATGACGGTAAAAATAGCTCCTCAAGAAGCTACCTATCACTTCCAAATAGGTAATTTCATCCATCTTTTTATGGATGAATTAATTAATGCCAATATACTAAGTATTGATTCGGCTCGGTCTTTAATGAGTAATTCCTTTAAAGAAGCTTCGGGTCTTGCTCCTCAAACCTTTGCGTATTCTCTTCGATATGCACAGAGTTTTTTCGATAATCCAAACTCTAACAAAATGGATGCTCTCCAAGTTTGGAAATCTCTCCTGAAAAACTTCCCGGAGAGATCAACCGCAGAAATCGACTATGTAAATCTGTGTAAAGCACGAATCTTAATTGAATTAAACCAGAAGAAGGCGGCTAAAAGATTAATCCAAACCGTAACCACGAAAAATTTGACTAAATCAAAATTATCTTTGCTTAAACAAGCGGTTAAACAAAAACTGGAAACTTCCACCCCTAATAAAGAAGTAAAACAGAAACCGGATTCTTTGAAAACAGGGTTTCGTTTTCCAACGGATGAACATATTTTCCGGATGCGCTCAGTTTCCCAAAGGCTTCAAGAAGAAAAACTTCTCTCCGAATTAAAATTAGATGTTCTAAAAGCCCGATTAGATGATAGCGGTAATATTAAAGTTGAACTCTCTAAAAGATCAGGATTCATGGATCATTCAAAACCCTGAATTTTAACTTTGTTCGATATCTGGAAGTGAAATAGTTTGATTCTTTTCTTCAAAATACATTTATCAAGTTTTCTCTAGCCTTGTTTGCGACAATGGCTATCAGGGGTTTAAAACTAGGTCATGAGATTTTTCCCCTTTCCAACGCCGTTTTACATACCTCATCATTATTGCATTTAAAATGATTTTAATTCCATCACCAAATCTCTTACTTTTTTCTAATGATTGTGTTTCATTTGCTGACGTAATTTCTTATGCACCTCTATGCGAGTGTAATAATTCGCTTGCTCGTTTTCGAAAACATCAATGCATTCTTAAAGAACCCGAATGTATGCTTTTCCTTCTAACTAGTCTTTCTATACTTTTCTCCTTCTAGAGTTATTCATTATGCGCAGAATCGGAATTTTTGAATTTGAAAAAGAAGCCCTTCAATTTTGGAACTATTTGAAAGAAAAGGGAGTTGATTCATCTCTTGAAAAAGAAGACAGCCAAAATGCTTGGTCGATCTGGGTAGCAGATGAAGATTCAGTCCCCAATGCACAAACTGATATGGATTTATTCTTGGGGAACCCAAGCGACCCAAAATTTAAGATTAAAAGTAAGCTGAAAAAACCAGACGATGCAATCGAAGCAAAGATTCCAAAAAAGACTGCAGGTTTTAAACAATTCGACTTAAGGAAACAGTGGCAAAAGCAAGATCGAAAAGTCGGAACTTATACTCTTTCAATTATAATAACTTCTGTGCTCTTTTTTCTTTTTTCAGGCATGGGAAATCTCGACACGATGGTAAATCCATTAAAGATCGATTCTCGCATTATGGAAGGCCAATTATGGAGGCTCATCACCCCCATATTTATCCATTTTGGTCCCTTACACATATTTTTCAACATGTGGTGGTTGTATGATTTAGGCACCCAGATAGAAAAAAGGAAAGGGGCCAAGTTTTTCATAACTTTCGTTTTAATTTTGGCTGCGGTCTCGAACTTTTGTGAGTTTTTGTACATCGAATATTTTCTCCAACCTCCTGGAGAACTAAGAGAACTTATAGCTAGTGGAGCAATGACTATGACAGATCTTACAACTATTGGGGGAATGTCGGGTGTAATTTTCGGTTTAGGAGGTTATGTCTGGATTAAATGCAAACTCGATCCAGCCGATGGTTTTCGCTTAGACCCAACTATTGCACTCATAATGTTTGCTTTCTTTCTTTTGGGATTTACCGGAATATTCGATGCTTATGGTACTATTGCTAACTTCTGCCATGCGGGTGGACTCATTGTTGGCATAGCATGGGGTTATGCTTCTGCCTACAAGTGGAACCGTGGATAAACTATACTATACTAATCTTATTTCTTGATTAATTCGTAAATTGCCAAGCCTGCACGCAAGTTAGGAAGAAATTTACAGGTTTTTACCCAGTCCCCTCGGTGAAAAACCTTTCGTCCAATTGAAAACTCGATCTTTTTTGCCTTCATATCCTTACAAAAAAGCTCAAAATCACGGACTGAAAAATAATTTCGTAACTTACTTGTTTCCCACGGATCTGGGTATACTTCATTACGAATACGAACTCCTGAGCGAAGGAAACGATAACGATTTTTCCAATAAGAATAATTTACAAAGCTAATCGCTACTCGTTTCCCTACTCGAAGTGCTTCTAGGATAACTTTTCCAGGTTCTTCGAGTTCTTCCACCATTCTTGAAAAAATAACCCAATCAAAAGAATTATCCTTCAAATTTGAGAGTACTTTCCTGATATCTTCCTGACAAACGGTAACCCCTCTTGCCACACATGCTGTTGCCTTATTCAAATCATAATCAACGCCAAGTCCAAATACATCTTTAGTATCTCTTAAATATTCCAAAAGAGCTCCTTTACCACAGCCCAGGTCAAGTACTTTGGAACTTGGTTCCACCCAGTCATCAATAATCTTAAAATCAGCCTCTTTTTTTACATCGTAACGGGAATAAGTACTGCCCGAATTACGTTTTTCTTTTTTATCTTCCTCCGTTTTCCCTATCAAAAAAGCTGAAACCGTTCGCAAAAAATCCGGGGAATTAATTAAGAAAGAATCATGCCCATGCTTATGATCTAATTCCAAATATGAAGCATCTTTACCGATCCGCAACATAGCGTTCACTATTTCTTTATTCTGCTCAGGGGTGTACAACCAATCGCTAGTGAATGCAATTACCAGTACCTTTGAATTCACGTGACTCAAAGAATTTTCCAAGCCTTGATTGCCGACTAAATCAAAACGATCAAGTGCCCTGGTCAGCTTTATGTAGGTATTGGCATCAAAACGATCTACAAACTTCTTCCCTTGATGATCTAAATAACTCTCTACTTTGAATTCAAAATTATGAGTTGAGTCAATGGTTTGATCCCTTCCGAATTTATCCTCCATTCCCTCGTCTGAAAGATAGGTTATGTGAGCCATCATTCTGGCAACTGCTAGACCAATATCAGGCCCAGAACCTTGGCTATAATCTCCCTGACTCCAAAGCGGATCTCCTTGAATAGAGCGTCTTCCAACTTCATTGAAAGCGATCGTTTGGGCACTGTGTCTAGAGGTAGCAGCTATAACCAGTGCTTTTTGTACAAACTCTGGAAAATCAACAATCCATTGAAGTGCTTGCATCCCTCCCATGCTTCCCCCAATAACCGCCTCAATATTTTTCACTTCTAGAAAATCCAGCAATGCTTTTTGAGCACGGATCATATCTTTGATGGTAAAATCCGGAAAATCCATACCATAAATCCGGGATGTATCGTCAAAACTTTTACTTGCAGGACCCGTTGATCCTCCGCATGCCCCCAAGCAATTTGAACATACCACAAAAAAAATATTCGTGTCTATTGGTTTCCCAGGACCAATTAAATGGTTCCACCAACCGGGCTTTTCATCTCCTTCGTGGTATCCAGCCGCATGATGATCTCCAGTAAGTGCATGGCAGAGCAAGATACAATTAGTCCGTTCTTGGTTCAGGCTTCCATAGCTTTCGTAAGCAATTTCAAGGTTTGAAAGTTCTCCATTTTCTAACTTGAAAGGTTCCGAGAGAAGAAATTTCTTTTCCTCAACCTGTCTGAGTTCTTGGTCTTTTGATATGTGAGTTTTATCTGAATGTGTCATCGGTTTGAGTACCGGCTCTAGGATCGAGCGAATAACCGAATTATTGAGACATTACCCTCTGAAGCAAAGGCTCCTCTATGTCATAATTTCCATGGACGGATTTAACATCCTCTAGATCTTCTAAAGCATCCACTAATTTGAATATCTTTCGAGCAATTTCTTCCTCTGCGATGGGTACAACATTATTTGGAATGTAAGCTAATTCAGATGAATCGGGAGTAATCCCTGCCTTTTCGAAAGCTTCAGCCAGGGAGTCATATTCGCTGGTCTCACAAATGATTTCGTAATGTTCAGCTCCGGAAATTACATCTTCGGCATCGTTCTCCAGTGCAATTTCGGTAATAGAATCTTCATCCATTTTTTCACGGGCAATGAGGAATTGTCCTTTTCTCTTAAAGTTGAAAGCCAACGCACCTGCACCGGCAAGATTACCTCCACCCTTTGAAAAAGTGCTCCTCACTTCCGAGGCTGATCTATTTTTGTTGTCGGTAGTTACTTCCACCATCAATCCTACTCCCCCAGGTGCGTAACCCTCATAAAGAAGCTCTTCGATTATTACCCCACCCAATTCGCCCGTACCTTTCTTAATCGCACGGACAATGTTATCGGCAGGCATGTTCGATTGCTTTGCCTTCGTTATCAGTGTTCTCAGTCTAGGATTGAATTCTGCATCCTTTCCTCCATCCCGAGCGGCAAGGGTAATCTCTTTGCTAATAACACTAAAAATTTTTCCTCTCTTTGCGTCGACCGCGGCTTTATGCCTTTTAGTTGTTGCCCATTTGCTGTGTCCTGACATGGAGAAAATTTGAAAGATTATAAAGTTTTATGTCAAGATTCCTTGTTCACGAGCGCTTTTAGATAATCGTATGCCTTTTGTAATCTTTCTTTTTTCTGCAAAGAAGTTCTGCGCTTACTGGCACTCATGGTCTCAAGTTTGCTTTCCTCATAATTGCGCATTCTTATTTTATAATTTTCTTCCAAAACCTTACGGTTGATGGATCCTTTAATTTTGAGTCCTAGAAGATTCCTGTTTTTTCTTTCTTCTTCCGAAATACTATTCGCTTCCAGAAGTTTTTCATCTTTTTCTAGTTCGATTTCATTACTCGGACTGATTTTACTTTTCGGATCGTTTTCCAACTTCGTTTTGGTGATCAATGTTTGCAGGATAGTCATCAGGTTTTGTATCGTCCAATAAAGCACCAAGGCAGAAGAGAAGAAATACAGGAAGACCAAAAACATAAAAGGCATAAACCTCATCATCTTGGCGTTGAGCCTCTGAGCCTCACTCATTTCAGGACCCATTTGCATGGGGTTGAGCCTCATTTGATACCATTGCGTAGCGACCATAAAGATAGGTAGTAAATTAAGAGAAAAGCCTTGTATGGTTGAGATATTATCTTGCTCGGAAAGATCATGTGCCCAAAGAAAGCCTTGACCGTAAAGTTCAGAAGCAGAACGGAGCATCCAGAACATTCCCAGAAATATTGGTATTTGGATAAGGATTGGCCAGCAACCAGCGAATGGATTGACTTTATGTTCTTTGTAGAACTTCATCATTTCCTGATTTGCTTTTTGAGAATTACCCTTATGTTTTTCCCTTAATTTTGCCATCGGGCCCTGCAGTGACTGCATTTTCTTTTGGGATCGAGTCGCTTGTGCAGTGAGAGGCCAAAGAAGTAATTTTACTGCAATTGTGAGTACGATAATTCCAAAACCATAGCTTCCAAACAATTGGCTGAGGTAGTTGAGTGCCCAGCTAAGAGGCTCAGAAATCCACCAAAATATACCAAATTGCATCACTTTTTTCTGCTCACCACCCAAGCTTTTTAAACCCATATAATCTTTAGGGCCGGAATAAATCGCAAATTCATATGACTTAGATTCACCTGGTGACAATAGCCCGACTGGAAATGACATTGCACCGGTTACACCTAGAATCTCAGACCCCTCGGTTGAATCATTTCTTTGGAGGGTGTTCCCATAGATGCGAACATCCGCCATATCCTTGTTTGGACGAACCAGATTAACAAAGAACTGGTTATTTACGCATGCCCATCGGGCTTGCGAAAGATATCGAGTGTCCATTTTTCCGCTAGCCCCCATCTCATTGACTTGAATAAATTCGTCGGCTTCTCCATCAATTCGACCGCTGCAAGTTGCACAAGAACATCCTTCAGGTATTGCTGGTCCAGCGTTGAAGTATCCCACATTTAGGTAAGTGGAAGCATTATCAAAAGGATTATACATCCTGGGGATTTGAAAAGCAGAACCCAGATGCAGCCTCATCCGTTCAAGATTCAGAGGTTGTTTTCCCAAATTGGAGATTTTTGTTTGATGATGAAAAACATAACTTTCATTTGATTCTCTCCAATAAACACGTTCGATACTGAGGTTTTGTTTTGAGTTCCACTTGTAGGTAATTTTGTTTCTATCATTGCTAACTTGTGCTCTGAAGGCACGGGGATCCGGAATTTTATTTTTCAGAGCATTCCCATTTACATCTTCGAATGAAATCGAGAGAAATGGATCGCCTTCTTGTTTCATGGAAAATTCCTTACTTAGCCTAGCATGTTGATTAATTCTTATTTCACGAATACCACCGGTGTGGTTGGAAAAAACCAAACTCGAATGCTCGTTGCCTAAAACCTCTTCGAGAGATTCTTCGCTTAGATTAATTATGGAGTCAAAGTTTTCCGAAGGGATACTTATATTATCATCTGCAATGCTTGGGCTAGCCGATTTAAATGACAAAGTTTGATCCGATGAAAAGGTCTCATTGTAATCTTCAAAGTTTGGTTCACTTTCAAATTCACGGGGTGGTTCTTGTTGCATCATTAAATAGAATGCAAGGAACAGGAATATGAATCCTAAAAAATAATTCTTCATGATAGTAAGGAAAGTTTTTCTAGTGATCCTTTGAATTTGTTTTCGATTTGAGAAAATTCTAGATTGCGCATCTTTTTTCTGGGTAAAATGATAATTTCTGCTTCAGGAATTATTTTGTTTGCATTCTTTCGGAAAACTTCTCGAACGATTCTCTTCATCCTATTTCTTGTAACCGCATTTCCCAGTCTCCGCGTTGCGATGATTCCTAAACGAGGAATCGTGGTGGAAGGATTGCGGTGGGCTTGCACAAAAAATGCATCTGTTCTGTGACTACATCCTTTTGCTTTGACCCTTTCGAACTCAAAACTTTTACGCAGTTTTTGTCTCGGCGAAAAGGATTGGCGAGAAGATTTCAAGAAATCATGGAATTCTTATCGAAAACGCCTAGCGACCGACGCAGATAGTTTAGCACGCCCTTTTTGACGTCGATTTTTTAATACTTTACGACCAGCACTTGTTGAGTTTCTACTTCGAAAGCCAAATTTTCGTGCACGCCGGATCTTGGATGGGTTGTAGGTAGGTTTCATTTGAAAAGCGTTTGATGGTAAAGAACTAAACCATAAAGTCAAACATTCAGGGATCAAATTACCATTGCTTTGAACTTGCGAAAGTAAGATTTTCACTCATGATGCATAATTCTTTGTTGTCCCGTTCGTCTAGCCAGGTCAGGACACCGGGTTTTCATCCCGGCAACAGGGGTTCGAATCCCCTACGGGACGCCATTTGTTTGCCATCTTACTAATGCGATCTAAAACGCACTCGCATGAGTTCATACTCTCCAGACATTATAATCCAAGGGGCAACTCACAATAATCTCAAGGGAATAGACCTAAATATTCGCTCTGGGGAGCTTACTGTGATTACCGGCCTAAGTGGATCCGGGAAATCCACCTTGCTTTTTGATGTCCTACATGCCGAAGGACAAAGAAGGTATGTTGAAACCTTTAGCCCATATGTTCGTCAATTTCTTGATGCGCTACCAAGACCAAGAGTCGAAAATATTTCTAATGCCCGACCTTCGATTGCCGTGGAACAAAAAAATTCCGTCCGGAATTCAAGATCTACGGTTGGAACAATGACGGAATTATGTGATTACTTTAAAGTTTGGTTTTCAGAAGTTGCTTCCCTATTTGATCCAATAAATGGAGCACGGATCCATGCTGAAAACACAGAGAGTATAACCCATCAAATAATTTCTAAATTTTCAGGCAGAACATTAGTATTTGGTTTTCTATTGGAAAAGCCATCCCATATGGATCAGGAAGCATTTTTGTCGTACCTGGGGCAAGCAGGATACACTCGCATTTTGTCTAATCTGAAATACAGGAGAATTGACTCGATTAAAAAGCTAAATGAACCTGATGAGAAAATATTTGTGGTTTTGGATCGGGTTAAAATAAATGATTCTCAAAAGAAAAGGATTATCGAAGCCGTCAATTTGGCCGTCGATCTTGGAAAAGGTGTCGGTGAAATCAGGTGTAGTAAGGGAAGTAAGATAGAAACCATAGTTTCAGGTCTTAGATCCAAAGAAAATTATCGGGTTTTTCTACCCGCTTCTCCGAATATGTTTTCGTTCAATTCTCCTCATGGGGCATGCCCAAGGTGCAAGGGTTTCGGTAAAACTATTTCCATTGATCCAAGAAAAGTGATCCCCGATGAATCCCTCAGTATTTTTGAGAATGCAATCAAACCTTTTACAGGAAAAGTGTATGGTCACTGTAAGGAAGATTTGCGTGTTCACTGTGATAGGCTGAATATTGATATTTATAAACCCTACAAGGAACTCACAGACCAGCAGAAACAATTTGTCTGGAAAGGGGATGAAGATTATGAAGACGAAAGTTCACTTTGGTATGGTGTGGAAAAGTTTTTCTCATGGCTTGAAAAGAAAACTTACAAAATGCATGTCCGCGTTTTTCTTTCCAAATACCGAGGATACTTTCTATGCGAAGCATGCAATGGTACTAGAATGCAGCAAGATACTGAATGCTGGAGATGGAAAAATTTGACCCTCTCCCAACTTTATTCCATGACCATCGATGAGCTGCTCAAGACGCTTCCTAAAGTAAGCAAATCATCGAAAAATAAAAGGAATATAGCCTTAACCGGTATCCGCACCCGCCTTGGATACTTGCAGGATGTAGGGCTTAGCTACTTGAGCCTGGATAGACCAAGCAAAACCTTAAGCGGGGGAGAAACCCAAAGGGTCAACTTAACCACATGCCTGGGTTCGGCTTTAACCGATGCTCTCTTCGCTCTGGATGAACCAACCATCGGTCTTCACGAAAAGGATATTGGTAATTTAATCGGTATCTTAAGAAAACTTGCTGATGCAGGAAATTGTGTATGTGTCGTTGAACATGATGAGCAAGTGATTAAGGCAGCAGACAAAATAGTTGAAATTGGCCCGCATCCAGGAGACGAGGGTGGACGAATTACTTTCCATGGCACCGTATCTGAATTGTTGAAATCAAAAGAGTCTGTTACCGGAAGATGGCTCCGAAAAAAAGGTAACAAAAATTTGCAGAATTCTGGAATAGAAGCATGCGACATTAAAAGCAATGGCTTTTTAAAAATCAAACGTGCCTCACTCCATAACTTGAAAAATTTTTCAGTTGATTTACCCCTTGGTAAATTTGTGGGCATTGCAGGTGTGTCAGGGTCGGGGAAATCTACTCTGCTTAATGAAATTATTTTTGAATCGCTTTCCAAAAACCCAAATTCAAAAACCGTACTTTCAGAGAAACCATTTGAAGGGGTCGTATTAGTTGACCAGAACACTATTTCGAAAACCCCAAGGTCCAATGCCATTTTATACGCGGACGGTTGGACTCCGATCAAGGAAGCTCTAGGCAGAACGGATGAAGCCAAGAAATTAGGCTATTTTGCTGCTGACTTTTCCTTTAATGCAGGAAGCGGAAGGTGTGAAGAATGTATGGGGTTGGGTTACGAATTGATCGAGATGCAATTTTTGTCAAACCTGCAGACACCTTGCGGTTATTGTAACGGTATGCGGTTCAAAGATGATATTCTTGCAATCAAACTGGGCGATTTATCGGTTTTTGACATTCTGAACCTTACCGTAGATCAAGCGGTCACTCGACTTGAAAGGTATCCAAAAACATTTAAAAAGCTTAAATTACTCCAAGAAATTGGCCTCGGTTATCTTACTCTTGGACAACCTCTCAATACCCTTTCTGGAGGTGAGTCTCAAAGGTTAAAGCTCGTCAAATACATGGGAAACCTGAGTCGTAATCGAAAACATTCAATCTTATTAATAGACGAACCGAGTACCGGGCTACATATGCAGGATGTGCAAAAACTTGTTCACGCATTACAAACAATCGTAGAGGCAGGTAATTCCCTTTTTGTCATTGAGCATAACTCTCAAATCCTAAACAGTGCCGACTGGATTCTAGAGCTTGGACCAGGGGCTGGGAAAGAGGGTGGTGAAGTGGTATTCAATGGACCTCCAAATTCCCGCAAGGGACAAAACCTAAAGAATACTAAAACTTCTAAAGGAAATAAAAGCCGGTTAAATAAATTTAATTACTCCGATCGTAAAACTTCGGGAGAAAAAGGATTTCTT
>Ga0213863_10001193_pt1 | contig 19255 bp, 17 predicted proteins | sample PICome_8_FD_160128 | JGI IMG/M metagenome (GOLD analysis project Ga0213863, IMG submission 160128) | Coastal seawater microbial communities near Pivers Island, North Carolina, United States - PICO497 | ecosystem: Environmental > Aquatic > Marine > Coastal | place: USA: North Carolina... | reverse complement strand
CAAAACAACGTTTTTAAAATTAAAACATGTATATTTGAGTTACCCCTAAGAATACCTTCATGCAAAATGAATATGCACAGTTATTACTTGATGTTCAAAAGAAATCAAATGTAACGGTTAGTAAAAGCAGAGACTTACGTTTTTTAAAGCAGGACATCGATGATAACTCAGAGCTAGGTATTGCTTTTAATACCCTTCGAAGACTTTTTGGCTTTTTAGAAAAAACAACACCAAGCATTAGGACATTAAACATACTCTCCGTTTATCTCGGTTTTAGTTCTTACAGTAGCTATAAGCAGAATATTATCAATTATGATGATTGGTACTTTCAACAAAATTTGCAAAGAATACAATCTACAAATACAGTAACAAGCGAAGATGTTGAAACCTTACGCATTGGACTTTTAAACGCTGCCAATACTGTCTATTTTGCTTATTTTTTCTCCTATTTTATTGAACGTAAAAACATCAAAACATTGGAGGAGATTGTGAAAAAAATTTCATATGATAGTATTTCTGAAAGTAACCGTTTGAAGTTTGCGACCATCGTTTCTTTAAGTCTTTATCGAATTGACGAAAAAAACGCATATAACATCTACAGTAGACTTGTAAAATATGATAGTTTCCGAAATAATGTTCCGCTACTCTACATAGACTATTCCAACCTACATAACAAATACTCAAAAATACTAACAATCATTAAACAACAAAGTAAAAAAGAAGATGATATTCTTTTTGTTGAATTAATGCGTTTTTATTGGAAATTTTATTCTTCAAAAGATTACCTTCATATAGAAATCAAAAAACCTGATAAATTTTATACTTTTCACCCAGTATTACAAGGTCGGTACTATTCGTATTTACTTTTAAAGTCCGAAGATAGAGATTCAAGCATTGAAAAGAAAATCATTTTCGATTGTAAAAAAAGTATAAAGAAAAATAGCGTATATGAGATTTCGTTTTTATTAGAAGAAATAATACCCAGTCTTATTTTTAAGAGAAACTTTGCTTTTTTAAATGAAATAGTAGATTCATTTTATGAAGAAATTCTTGAAATGGACAGTTGGTCTTCAAAAACTGGGCATGCACTTTCTTTAATTGCAATGGCGAATTTAAATATTAAAAAAGATAACTTAACCATGGCACAAATAAACTTAAACCTTGTAGAACTCGAAAAAGTTGAGTTAAGCTACAGCGATTATGTATCACTGTTTTATTTTGTTGCGAAGTTGCAAATAACCTATTTAAAGAATACGAAAAACGACAATAAAAAAACAAAACTTATTTTAGAAAACCTTATTCAGAAAACAAAGTTTACAAAATTTAATCAATCCCTCATCGATTTCACGATCTCTTAACAAGCAAAGAATCAGAAAACCCAATGACCTATCTCGTATTAGCGATGCTATTATTTTCTTTTAACAATGTGCTATGGAAAAAAAACTTAGCGAACATTTCAGTTGCATTGTTAATGACTTACAGGTCTTTTTTTACAGGCATATTTGCGGCCGGTCTTCTTTTTTACTTTCACGATATAACAGCATTTAGTTTTATACAAGTTTTGAAAACATTAACGGCAAATACACTAGGAGTAATTGGCCTTGTAAGTATGCTAACCCTCTACAAAAAAACATCCTTACAATGGGCTGCTATTTATAATTTATTAGGTATAATCTTTACAATATTATATTTATGGCTTTTTAAAAAATTTGATTTAGATTCTTCTTTTCCTGGTCTTTTAATCATTACAATTGGTTTTGTCTTTTACATATACACCAAAAAAAAAGCAACTTAAAAATCAATCTAAATCAACATCTACTCTTGGTTCTAATGACCCTCTGTTATGGTTCGGCAGCAATCCTTAACTGGGAAAACTTAAACCAAAAAACTCCCGCAATATTTATTATTGCAAGTCAAGAAATACTTGTTTTTATTTGCGGTACAACCCTTCTTTTATTACAAAAAAAAATAAAAAAACCGCTTCAACTAGTCCCTATTTTACAAAGCTATTTCTCTCGCGTACTACTCATGAGTTTAGTGATCTTTTTGGGTCTTCTTTTTAGTTTTTTAGGGTTAGAAATTACAAATCCGATCATTTCCAGTGTTTTATTTTTAGCTAGTCCATTGACCACTATTTTATTTAGTGCCTATTTTTTTAAAGAAAAAATAAAAGTTACCGATTGGATTGCTATTGGTGTGATTTCTTTTGGCGCTTTTTTACTTCACTTACAAACCACTTAGCCGAAAAGATCAAAAAATGCTGTATCTTTAAATTTATATTTCAAACAACACCGTCTTATGAAGTACTTATACCTTTTGTTTTTATTTACCACTACAACACTACTAAGCCAAACAGATCAAAAAATATATGATATTATCGAAGCTATTTCTGAAGATCGAATTAAAGCTGATGTAAAAACATTGACGGAATTTGGTACTCGAAATACTTTTTCAGATACGCTATCTGCATCTCGAGGAATTGGAGCTGCCAGACGTTGGATTAAAAATACTTTTGAGGATATTTCTAAAGATTGTGATGATTGCATCAATGTCTTTTATCAAAAAGACCTTGTCACTAGCCAAATGAGCAAAAGAGTTCCGCACGATGCTTGGGTTGTGAATGTCGTTGCCATTCAAAAAGGAACAAAATACCCAAACAAATACGTCATTATGAGTGGAGATATTGACTCTAGAAATAGTGATGGGGCTAATTTCACAAAAGATGCACCAGGAGCCAATGACAATGCATCTGGAATGGCAGGAACCATAGAAGTTGCAAGAGTTTTATCTAAATACCAATTTGAAAGTAGTATTATCTATGTAGGATTGTCTGGAGAAGAACAAGGCTTATTTGGAGGAGCTGGATTGGCAAAATATGCCAAAGAAAAAGGTTGGGAAATTATTGGAGTCTTAAACAATGACATGATTGGAAATATTACCGGAGTTGATGGTGTGATTGACAACAGGGCCTTTCGAATTTTTTCGGAGCCTGTACCAGCGAATGAAACGGAAAGACAAAGAAGAATGCGCCGTTTTTATGGTGGCGAAGTAGACGGAATCTCTCGTCAATTGGCCAGATATACGCATAAAACAGTTCGTACTTACATGCCCGAAATGAATCCAATGATGATTTATCGGTTGGATCGTTTTGGTCGAGGAGGACATCACAGACCTTTCAATGATCTGGGGTATGCAGGAATTAGAATTATGGAGGCGCACGAAAACTACACCCAGCAGCATCAAGATATTAGAACAGAAAATGGCATTGCATATGGCGATACCTTTGAACATGTAAATTTTGGATATGCAAAAAAATTAACCGCCGTAAATGCAATTACAATGGCAAGTTTGGCATTGGCACCTCCAGCTCCAGAAACGGTTGCTATAGGTGGGATTGTCGAGGCATCTGCAAAATTAAAATGGAGCAAAGTTCCCAATGCAAAAGGATATAAAATTTACTGGAGAGATACCACATCTCCAACATGGGATCATAGCCGATACGTAGCGGCTACCCAATTTACCTTGGACGGAATCGTGATTGACAATTTCTTTTTTGGCGTTGCCGCTGTTGGTGAAAACGGTCATGAAAGCCTGGTGGTATTTCCAAACAAAATTATGCGCTAATGCAAGAGAAGGAATCATTTTATTTTAAAAATGATACCGAATGGCGGAACTGGTTGTCAAAAAATCATAGCACTTCGGAGGGGGTCTATTTGATCTTTTACAAAGTAAGTAATAAAGAAGCCTCAATGCGTTGGGAAGAGGCTGTAAAAGTAGCACTTTGTTATGGTTGGATTGACGCTACCGTTAAAAGCATGGGAAATGGAAAGCGGAGGCAATATTTCTGCAAACGAAATCCAAAAAGTGTTTGGAGTGCACTAAACAAAAAACACATTCGAGAATTAGCAAGCAAAAATTTATTACACCAAAGCGGTATAGACAGTATCAATATCGGAAAACAAAATGGTTCTTGGACTGCTTTGGATGCTGTTGAAAAAGGGGTTATTCCAGAAGATTTACAAATTGAATTCGATCAAAACAAAACCGCTTTCGACAATTACAATCGTTTTGCACCCAGCTACAGAAAAAGCTATTTGTATTGGCTCAATCAAGCAAAAAGGGAAACAACAAGAAAAAACCGAATTACAGAAATAATTCGGCTTTGTTCTAAAAATATTAAATCTAGAAATACTTGGTAAGCCATTACAGGCCGCTCATAAAACTTCCGTAAGGATCTTTAAATTGAGTTCCTTCTGCATATCTGTGCTTGCTTAATTTCTTAAATTCAACCAAAGCCCAAAGCACAAATTCTTTTACGAAATAACTGTCTTTTTTGTTCATATTGGGCTGATACTTCTCTAAGAAATCATCCAATGGCTTTATTTTGTTGAGCTCCTTTTTGTAGATCCTATCTGTATACTCATCCAACAACTCAAAATCTCCATCGGCATTAAAGAACCAGGAGACAATGGCATCATAAGGAGATTCATCTTCTTGCTTTTCCAATTTCTTAATGACAGGGAAATAGGTTGGAAATAACGTTTTAATCGCTTTTTTAATTAAATTTTCTGCGACGATTTGCGCGCCTTCTTGCTCTCCTTCATAGACCAATTCTACTTTTCCGGTAATGGCTGGAATGATTCCATCAAAATCACTCAAACGAAGCATTGTGTTGTCTTCACCAGAAAGCAAGGCTCTTCGTTCTGCCGTACTTAATAGGTTTTCGTAAGCTGAAATACTTAATCGTGCACTCACCCCACTTTTAGGATCTATGTATTCACTTTCTCTTGCCTCAAAAACAATTTGTTCTAACAAATCTTTGGCCAGTTCTGGAACTTGAATCCCAGCTTGTTGATCATCGCTTCGGTGAGTTTCTTGCTGTGTTATTTTCTTGGCAGTTTCAATATCTTCGGGATAATGTGTTAAAATTTGAGAGCCAATACGGTCTTTAAGAGGCGTTACAATACTCCCTCTATTGGTGTAATCTTCTGGATTTGCTGTAAATACAAATTGCATATCAAGTGGCAAGCGCAACTTAAATCCTCTGATTTGAATATCTCCTTCTTGTAAAATATTAAACAGTGCAACCTGAATTCTGGCTTGTAAATCTGGCAATTCATTAATTACAAAAATGCATCGATTTGCTCTTGGAATCATTCCATAATGAAGTACGCGATCATCGGCATAACTCAGTTTTAAGTTCGCTGCTTTTATGGGATCTACATCCCCAATAATATCTGCAACACTTACATCAGGAGTGGCTAGTTTTTCTGCAAAACGTGCCGATCTGTGCAACCAAAAAATTGGCGTTTTGTCTCCTTTTTCAGCGATTAAGTCCGTCGCAAATCTCGAAATTGGATGCAACGGGTCGTCATTAATTTCTGACCCCTCAACTACCGGGATATATTCGTCCAACAAATTCACCATTAATCTTGCCAATCGTGTTTTTGCCTGACCTCGCAACCCTAATAAATTAATATTATGCTTGCTTAAAATTGCCCGTTCTAATTCTGGAATCACTGTGTTTTCATATCCATGAACGCCCTTAAATACGGTCTCCTTACTCATCATTTTACTAATCAAATTCTCTCGCAACTCCTCTTTAATCGATTTCGATTGATATCCTGATTTTTTTAAGCCCCCTAGTGTTGTAATCTTACTTATATTCATCTATTAGTGTATCTGGAACAAACCTTATAGCATTGTTCCTGTTTTTTATCCTCTTATATTCTTTTTTCGATTCGTTTCATAATCCTCAAAAATCATTTCTCCCAATCCTTTTAGACCTGTATAAAATGCTTTTCCTTGATTTGCTTTTGCAAATGCACTCACAAATTGCATCAAATATGGATCTTTTGCAATCATAAAAGTGGTGATTGGAATGTGTAGTTTTCTAGCCTGCTGTGCCATGGCGTAGCATTTATTGACAATATAGGAATCCAATCCGTTACTGTTTTTATAATATTGACCATCGGGCAGGCGCAAACAACTTGGCTTCCCATCAGTGATCATGAAAATTTGCTTGTTGGTGTTTCGTTTTCTTCGAAGTAAATCCATCGCAAGGTTGAGACCTGCAACCGTGTTTGTATGGTAAGGCCCCACTTGTAAGTAAGGCAAATCTTTAATTTTGATGGACCAGGCATCATTTCCGAAAACTATAATATCTAGCGTATCTTTTGGATATCGCGTTGTAATTAATTCGGCCAATGCCATTGCTACTTTTTTGGCGGGGGTAATTCTGTCTTCACCATACAAAATCATCGAATGACTGATGTCAATCATTAAGACTGTACTCATTTGACTTTTGTGAAGTGTTTCTTCCACCACCAAATCGTTTTCAGTCAAACGAAAATCATCGATGCCATTATTTATCTGAGCGTTTCGAATGCTTTCAGTGATAGACACTTTATCCAAAGCATCACCAAATTGATAGTTTCTAAAATCGCCGGTCTGCGCATCTCCAATTCCAGGAGATTTGCTTTTATGACTTCCCGACCCACTCCTCTTTATTTTTCCAAAAATATGATTTAAGGCCTGCTGACGAATCGACCGTTCTGTTTTGGCTGTTATTTTTGTAGCGCCCAATCCATTGGCATCTATTTCCTTTTTTATAAATCCTTTTTTCGTAAGATCTTCAATGAAATCGTCAATTGTATAGGCTTCAGTGGTCAGTTTGTATTCTTTATCTAAGGAACGCAACCAATCAATGGCTTCTTCAAAATCGCCCGACGTATGGGTGATCAATTCTTTAAAAATTTCGAATAACATTTCAAAAGGAGATTGATTTTCTGCTTCGTATGTTTTAAAAATAAATCCTTTTCTTGTAGTACCTTTTTTCATTAGGATAAAAATACGGTTTATTAAACATCTAAAAAAAGATTCTCATCGCTTTCCTCTATATTCTAAATATCATTTTTTTTCAAAAATAAAACAGGCATATCACGATCGTTAATTTTATCATAAATTTAACAGTAGAAGTACTCTATAAAAAGTAATTTGACAAAAATTAACCCAAATCAAATTTAGATATGAAACCAAAAAAAATCTCATCATTTAAAATTCTTTGTGCTTTGTTTCTAGCATTCCTATTTGTTGGAGTTCAAGACGCAAATGCACAATTTTGGAAGAAAAAAAAGAAAGCGGCATCAAAAACAGCAGTAATTGCCAAGAAAAAGAGCCCAAAAAAGAAAGCAAAAACGATAAAAGAACTGACAGAAAGCAGTAAGAAGATTGAAGGATTATTTACCATTTTTCAAGATACTGTTACCGGTGCTACTAAATTATTGATAAAAGAAGACCAATTAAACAAAGACTTTATTTACTTTTCTCAAATTGCAGATGGAGTAACAGAAGCGGGTCAATTTAGAGGAGCTTACCGGGGATCAAGTGTTTTTCATGTAAAAAAATACTTCAATAGAATAGAATTTGTAGCACCAAATACTGCGTTTTATTTTGACAAGAACAACGCCATTTCCAAATCTGCCAATGCGAACATTAGCCATGCGGTGATTGCTAGTGGAAAACTATTAGCCTCCGATACAAAAAAAGGAGCATATTTGATTGCTGCAGATGGGTTGTTTCTCTCTGAAACTTTTACAAGAATTAAAGGACCTAGATTTCCAGGACAATCTCCTTTAGCTTTTAAACTTGGTAAATTTGACAGAGGAAAGTCAAAGATTGAAGCCATAAAAAATTATCCCGAAAACACCAATATAAAAACAGAATATGTCTACAACAATCCAGCTGTTTTAAATGGAGGTAGTGCAGCGGTTACCGATGGAAGAAATGTCTCTATCAAAGTTTTTCATACGTTTATGAACATGCCAGCGGATGACTATACTGCAAGACTGGACGATCCGAGAGTTGGATATTTTTTGACCCAAACAAACAATATGACCTCCACAGATGTTGTAAATTATAGAGATTTTATTCACCGATGGAAATTGGTCAAAAAAAATCCAGAATTGCCAATTTCTGAACCAATAACCCCCATTACTTGGTGGATTGAAAATACGACTCCTGTTGAGTTTAGAGAAACCATAAAACAAGGAGTACTCGCATGGAATGAAGCTTTTGAAAAAGCAGGATTCAAGAATGCAATGGTGGTAAAGGTCCAACCCGATGATGCCAACTGGGATGCCGGAGATGTTCGTTATAATGTATTGCGTTGGACCTCCTCCCCCAACCCTCCTTTTGGTGGTTATGGGCCTAGTTTTGTAAACCCTCGAACAGGAGAGATTTTAGGTGCAGATATTATGCTGGAATACGTACATTTTACCAACAGAGTTTATTACGACCGTATTTTTAACAATGCAGCAGCTGTGAACTTTACCGCTGAAACCGAAGCAGAAGAAAAAGTAAAATTCTTTCAAAATAAAAACAATCATTTATTTTGTTCTAAAGGGCACTTGATGCATGAGAACACCCTCTTTGGAAAGACCGTTTTAGCTGCAACAGGAGCTTCAGACCTAGAAATGGAAGGAATAAAAAAGCAAGGAATGAAGTCTTTAATCATGCATGAAATCGGGCATACATTAGGATTAAACCACAACATGAAAGCAAGTCAGTTATTCTCACCAGCACAGTTGGCGGATGCCGATTTCATTAAAGGAAAAGCTTTGACAGGTTCTGTGATGGATTATGCAGGTATTAATTTAACCAAAGACCGAAGTAAGCAAGGACAATATTATGATATGGCAGTAGGGCCATATGATGTTTGGGCGATTCAGTTTGGTTATATGCCATTTACATCCAAAGCAGAAAGAGCAGCTTTATTAGCAAGATCTACGGAACCCGAGTTAATTTTCGGAAATGACGCAGATGATATGCGATCTCCAGGAAAAGCAATTGATCCAAGAGTCATGATTGGTGATTTGTCTAATGATCAAATTGGATATTCTATAGATCGAATTGAACTCGTGAATTCCATGATGAAAGAGATCAAAACTCGTTTTGGTAATACTGGAGAGTCTTACATGCAATTAAGACAGGCTTATTACATTTTAAGTGGACAATCGGCCACTGCTGCAAATGTAATCTCAAGGTTTATTGGTGGGGTATATGTAGACAGGTCCAAACCAGGTACTAGCAAAACAATGCCTTATACACCGGTAAGTTTAGCCGATCAAAAAAGAGCGTTGAAGGCATTAAAAAAATATGTTTTTGCTCCCGATGCATTTACAGTCCCTAAGGATGTATACAACTATTTGGCAAACCAAAGACGAGGCTATAATTTCTCTAGGAGCCCCGAAGATCCAAAAATTCACGAACAAATATTGAGCTATCAAACGCGCGTGCTCGCACATATTACACATCCGAACACCCTTCAAAGAATTTCCAATTCTGAATTGTATGGCAACAAATACAAGCTCGCAACCTACATGACAGACTTAAACAACATCATGTTCAAACCAGACGTGAATGGAACCATCAACTCTTTTCGCCAAAATCTTCAAGCTGCCTATACAAAGGGATTAATAAAAATGATTACTGGAAAATCAAGTAGTCGTTATCCAATCGCTGCAAAATCGATGGCGATTTATAATTTGAAAACCATTAAATCATGGGTGAGTAATGGATCTGGGGATATTGCTACAAAAGCACACAAAAATCACCTAAAGACATTAATTACCAATGCCATGAAAGAAATTAAATAATTTTTATAGAAGGCTTCACAGAGAAGCTGTTTAAAAAATAAGTTTTAGCATGTCAAACGAAGCGAATCGAAGGTATTTATAATAAAAGAAATACATTTCAAGAACTCCATGTGACATTCGTTGTAAAAACTAGCTTTTTAAGCAGCTTCTTTTTTATTTTTGTAAAATGGCAAACATATTGATTACCGGGGGAACCGGGTTGGTAGGCAAAAGGCTTACCGAGTTTTTACTTAAGAAGCAACACAAGGTCCGAATTTTAAGTAGAACCCCTTCTGCAGAAAATGAATATAAATGGGATGTAGTCAATAACTATATTGATGAAGAAGCGTTGCTAGATTTAGACTATATCATCCATCTGGCAGGAGCCGGAATTGCAGACAAGCGCTGGACTTCCGAACGTAAGAAAGTTATTATTGACAGTAGAGTAGCTACGGCCAACCTCTTGTATTCGAAAATAAAAACATTGAGCATTCCTTTACAAGGATTTATTTCAGCATCTGGAAGTAATTTCTATGGTGCAAACACAACCGATACAATCTACACAGAGACCGACATTGCAGGTACTGATTTTCTTGGTAATGTTTGTCTTCAATGGGAAAAAGCTGCCCAACAGTTTGAGACTTTAAAAATACCCGTTACCCTTTTAAGAACTGGAATTGTTTTATCTAAAAAAGGAGGCGCACTCCAAAAAATGAAAACACCTATTATTTCCCCTTTGGGTACTGGAAAACAATACTTGTCTTGGATTCACCTTGACGACTTGTGCAACTTATACATTCATACAATTGAGCAAAATAGTACTGGGGTTTTCAACGCTATTGCCCCCGATTTTCAAACCAGTACATCCTTTTCAAAAACATTGGCCAAAAGCATTAAAAGGCCATACCTACCAATAACAGTACCAGGATTCTTATTAAAACTTGCTTTTGGAGAATTGGCCGTGATTCTTTTGGAGGGAAGTAGATTATCTTCTAAAAAGGTAATCGCAACCAATTTTCAGTTTGAATTTAAAACACTTTCAGAAGCTTTCACCCACTTATTTCAAAAATAAATTTTTGGCAGCTTTTCATCAATTCAAAAAAACCGTAACTTGCTGAAATAAATTTTTTAGCAATTATGAAATTACTTTCAATAAACGGAAAAAAAATTTCCATTGAAGCGCAAGATGAAATGCCTTTACTGTGGGCAATTAGAGACATAGTTGGCTTAACAGGTACAAAATTTGGATGTGGCGTTAGTCAGTGCGGTGCATGCTCCGTATTAATCAATGGCAACCTTACAAAATCATGCAGCATCCCTGTTTCTTACGCAGCAGGAAAAGAGATATTCACTATTGAAGGTTCTTCAGAAAATTTAGAATTTTTACGAGCAGCCTGGAATGAGGGCAATGTACCACAATGTGGCTATTGTCAATCCGGGCAATTAATTGCCGCTACCGCTTTATTAGACAAAACAGCAAAACCAACCAACGAGGACATTGACAAAGCCATGAGTGGCAATATTTGTAGATGTGGAACCTATACTAGAATTAGAAAAGCAATTCATAAAGCTGTCGAACTTAAATCAAATAGTCATGACTAAGATTCAGAACTTAAGTAGAAGAAACTTTGTAAAAGTATTCGGTTTGGCCTCAGGAGGAATTCTTTTAGGATGCAGTACAACGGGTGAGAAAAAGGGTTTTGTCCCAAAAATGACAGACGAAAAGGGATTTACACCCAATCTTTTTATCAATATTAAAAAAGATGGAAATATTACTTTAATTGCATCTCGTTCTGAAATGGGACAAGGAATTCGAACTTCATTGGCCTCAGCAATTGCAGACGAGTTAGAAGCCGACTGGAGTTACATTTCTTTACAACAAGCAATTGGAGATGAAAAATATGGCAATCAAAATACCGATGGCTCTCGAAGTGTAAGAACCATGTTAGCACCCATGCGTAAAATGGGAGCAACTGCAAAAATGATGCTAATTGCTGCAGCAGCAAAAAAATGGAACGTTCCAAAAAACGAATGCATCGCAGACAACCATTACATTGTAAATACCACAACAAAAGAGAAGATTTTCTTTGGTGATTTGGCAGAAGAAGCTTCAAAAATCACCCTTCCAGCATCTGAAGAAATCACACTCAAAGAAACTAAAAACTTTAAATACATAGGAAAAAACCTAAAAAGTGTTGATCTAAAAGATTTTACTCACGGAACGGCAGTGTATGGTATTGACAAAAGAATTCCAAATATGAAGTTTGCTGCAATTGCAAGATGCCTAGTTACTTTTGGAACTATAAAAAGCGTCGATAAATCCGCTGCTGAAGAAATTTCCGGTGTTGAAAAAATAATCAAAATGGATCGAATGACGCCTCCTACTGGAAAATTTTTCGGAATGTTGGGTGGTGTGGCTGTCGTTGCCAATAATACTTGGGCTGCCTTTCAAGGAAAATTAAGCTTAGAGATTGATTGGGATTTTGGAGACAACAAAGCATACAATACCGAGGCCTACAATAAAAAAATTAACGAACGGCTACTAGCAAACGGAAAACTAGTTCCTGGGAGCCGTGGGAATGTTACAAATGCATTCAAAGAAAGTACGCAAATCATTGAGGCTACCTACCATGTTCCGCATTTGGTGCACGCTCCTATGGAAGTACCCAATGCGACGGCTTGGTTTCAAGGAGATCGTTGTGAAGTATGGGCACCTGTTCAAGATCCGCAAACGGCAAAAAGTGAAATCGCACATTTTTTCAATTTAGATATTGAAAATATAACCGTGAATGTTACTTTTCTAGGAGGTGGATTTGGACGAAAATCAAAATCAGATTTCGTAATAGAAGCAGTAGCCTTATCCAAAGAGATAAATGCACCTGTTCAAGTAGTTTGGACACGTGAAGATGATATACAACATAGTTTTTATCATTCATCAAGTACACAATCCATCAAAGGTTCGTTAGACAAAAATGGACAGGTTTCGGGTTGGTTACACAAGGTTGCCTTTCCTTCTATTGTCTCTAGCTTTAAACCGTTATCAGATTATGCATCTGGTTTTGAATTGGGACAAGGATTTATCAACAACCCTTATCAGATTGAAAATTTTAGATTTGAAAATGCCAAAGCAGAGGCGCATGTTCGAATTGGTTGGATGCGCTCTGTTATTCATATACATAGTGGATTTGGAATCAATTCTTTTGTTGATGAATTGGCTGCAAAGGCAAACAAAGACCCTTTAGCATTCCATTTAGAACTTCTCGGAAAAGACCGCATTATTCAAGGAAAATCTGCCTATCCTTTTGATTCAAAACGTTTCAAAAATGTATTAAGAACTGCTACAGAAAAAGCAAAATGGGGCAAGAAGTTACCGGAAGGCCATGGTTTAGGTTTGGCTGTTCATTATAGTTTTTATAGTTATGTTGCCACTGTGGTAGAAGTTTCTTCTAAAGATGATAAAATAAAAGTAGAAAATATTTGGACAGCTATCGATTGTGGATTGGTATTGAACAAAGACAATGTTAAAAATCAATTAGAAGGCGCTGCTATTTTTGGAATGTCGTGTACATTGTTTGGAAAAATCACTGCCAATGAAGGCGCTATTGAACAGCAAAACTTTCATGATTACCCAATGACACGCATGAAAGATGCACCCAATATCGATATCACTATTATTGACAATATGGAAACGGCACCAACTGGTGTAGGAGAACCAGGAGTTCCCGTCATTGCTCCTGCAATCTGTAATGCTATTTTTAATGCAACAGGAAAACGAGTAAGAACATTGCCTTTAATAGACTTAGGAATGGTATAAGTATCCCTTATCCAAGGAAATAAAAAAGCGCAACTTATAAAAGTTGCGCTTTTTTAATAGGATGTATTTTTCTATACGCTAAAAGTTATATTCTCCCAAAGGTTTTGGGAAATCTTCTGGATTTGCCGCTAAGTGATATCTTGGATCATCAATTCCTTCCTCAATGATTCCTGTAAATATTGGACTTGCTTTATAAAGTAACATTTTACAATCTTTACTTAAATGTTTTAGCTTGATGTTTTTACCCTCGGCTTGGTATTTTTCAACCAAAGCAAAGATTGCTTCAATCGCAGAATGATCGGAAACACGCGCTTCCACAAAATCAATTTCTACACTTTCTGGATCATTTTTAACATCGAATTTCTCATTAAACGTCGCAATACTTCCAAAGAACAAAGGCCCCCAAATTTCATACACTTTGGTTCCGTCATCCTTAATTCTCTTTCTTGCACGAATCTTTCTCGCATTTTCCCATGCAAAAACCAAGGCACTAACAATGACTCCAGCAATTACAGCAAATGCTAAATCAAAAATTACGGTTAGCGATGAAACTAGAATCAACACAAAAACATCAGATTTTGGAATCTTATTCATGATTCTAAAACTTGACCATGCAAATGTTCCAATAACCACCATAAACATGACGCCCACCAGAGCAGCAATGGGCACTTGTTCAATATAAGAAGATCCGAAGAGAATAAATATCAATAAGAAAACCGCAGCTGTCAATCCAGACAAGCGACCACGCCCTCCTCCTTTTATGTTGATAATAGATTGCCCAATCATTGCACAACCTCCCATACCACCAAACAAGCCAGTAACAATATTAGCCCCCCCTTGAGCAACACATTCACGATTTGAATTTCCACGTGTTTCTGTTAAATCATCAATAAGATTCAGCGTCATTAAAGACTCTATTAACCCGATAGCTGCTAAAATTCCAGCATAGGGAAAGACGAACCAAAAAGTATCCATATTCATGGGTATTTTAGAAAAAGTATCTAAAACCGGAACTGGAAAACTCCCTTTTAAGCCATCTCCACCTCCCTCTCTAATAAAAGAACCAACAGTGGCAACATCTAAATTTGAGAAAATAACAATTCCAGAAACAACGATAATAGCTATCAGTGCTTCAGGCAACTTTTTGGTTGCTTTTATTTTTGGAAGCCCCCACATAATGAACATGGTCAAACCAACTAAACCAACCATATACCACAAAGAAACTCCTTCTAACCATACTTTATCGGCGCCATCAATTCTTTTAAACATTCCTAGTTGTGACAAGAAAATTACAATAGCCAAACCGTTCACAAATCCCATCATTACGGGATGTGGAATTAATCTCACAAATTTACCTAACTTAAAAAGTCCTGCTAAAACCTGGAAAACTCCCATTAGAATCACCGTTAAGAACAGGTAGTAAAGTCCTAAACTTTCCTCAGGACTTCCCATTGCATTCCCCTCCGAAACCAATGAAACCATTACTACTGCTAATGCGCCAGTTGCCCCAGAAATCATTCCAGGTCTCCCGCCAAATATGGAGGTAATTAATCCAACCATAAAGGCTGCATACAAACCCACCAATGGGTCTACACCCGCCACAAAAGCAAATGCTACTGCTTCTGGAACCAATGCTAAGGCCACCGTAATTCCTGATAAGACATCATTTCTTACATTGTTAACTCTTTTTGTGATAAACTCGGTCATAATTTTTTATTCCTTTTTGAAGTCGGCAAAGATAGTAGGTTTTTTAATTGAAACCATGTAAGTCTAAGTATTTGTTATAAACCAATTTAATGTTGTCATAACTGTTTTGAAGTGCTTCTCCAATAGCCGCTTTGTTCTTAAAAACAACTTCAGTAATCCCCTCTTCTACTTGCGGTTTTAAAACACCTTCAAAATTGGAGTGCATAAGAAACCAATGTGTTTTTTTAAGACAATTTTCATTCCGATAAAAATAATGATAGGTAGTTGTTAAAAATTGATCGATTGAAAGTTTATCGATGCCACACTCCTCAGCAACTTCTCTGAGAGCAGTTGCTTCAATTGTTTCCCCGGCTTCCGTCATCCCCTTTGGAAGGTCCCAGACGTCATTTCTATAAATGAACAGTACTTCTTTTTTAGAATTTAAAACCAATCCTCCTCCAGCGGTAACGACTTTAAAATTTTCAAAGAAAACCGCCCTCGATTGTTCTAAATCGGTGCACAAAAGCAGTACTTCTTTTGTTGGATTAGCAATAATATTCTTTATAAAATTATCAATACACAAACCTTCAAATAAGAATACAGGCAACTTATTTTCTTTTGGCAAAGAATCCGTTAAGATAATTAAGCGATCATTTACAAAAACTTTATACATTTGCGGCATGATTTTAAACAAAGATACAGCAAAAAAAACCGCTGAACTTTTATTGCAAATAAAGGCGATAAAACTGAGTCCAATGGAACCTTTTACCTGGGCGTCAGGATGGAAATCTCCTATCTATTGCGACAATAGAATAACACTTTCTTACCCAGCAGTAAGAATTTTTCTAAAGGAAGAAATTGCAAAAATAGTTGAGCAACAACACGGTAAACCAGATGTAATTGCAGGAGTCGCAACAGGCGCAATAGCCATTGGTATTTTGGTAGCACAAGAATTGGGTGTTCCTTTTGTATATGTGAGACCAGAACCAAAAAGCCATGGTCGCAAAAACCAGATTGAAGGGTATTTGGAAAGCGGTCAAAATGTGGTAGTTATTGAAGACCTCATTAGTACAGGGAAAAGTAGCTTAAATGCAGTTGCAGCTCTCAAAGAAGCTGGCGCAGTTGTTAAAGGAATGGTGGCCATTTTTACCTATGGTTTTGAAATTGCAGACACCAACTTTAAGGAGAAAAATGTTACTTTAACAACTTTGAGTAACTATGAAAATTTACTAGAGCAAGCTTCTGAAAGCAATTATATTTCTGAAAATGAAATTGATACACTGCAAGCATGGCGAAAAAAGCCAAGTAGCTGGAAACAATAAAAACAAAACAATGAATATTGAAGGAACCAAAGTAACAACGCAAAAATCTGCCAAAGAAATCTTTACTTTTTTTACAGAATTATCAAATTTCGAGCACTTAATGCCTGAAAACATTCAAAAATTTGAGGTGGATGGTGACTCTTTTATTTTTGGTTTGAAAGGGATGCCAGAAATTAGACTGGTTTTAAAAAATAAAACAGCCTATTCTACTATCACCCTGGGTGCAGCAAGTAGTAAATTGCCTTTTACACTCGCAGCAAATATTGAAGTGCTAACGGAAAACACAAGTACAGTACAACTTCAATTCGATGGAGAATTTAACCCAATGATGGCCATGATGATTAAAGCACCCTTAACAAAATTTGTAAGTACGCTCACCGAAAATATTGCAAAACTTTAAGCAAAAGAGACTTCTTTGATTCCGAATTCTTGAAGGGAATCATCCGCTAATAAGATCTGTAGTTTTCCTTTAGGGGAAACTCCTTGAATCATTCCCATAAATAAAACGTTCTCCTGATTTCTAAAAGTCGCTGGAACGTTTTTTTTGTATAAAAATTCTAAATACTGAGTTTCTAATAATTGAAATTGACCTTCTTTTAAAAGTGCTAATTTGTTTTGTAAAGAAGTTAACAACAACTGAAGCGTGTCCTCCAAATTGATTTCTTTTTGCAAACAGTTTTTAATAGAAGTAGCCTTCCTTGAAAATACTGGAAAGTATTCTTGATTTACATTCAATCCAATTCCAATAATTGCAGCCTGTATTTTTTGCTCTTTTAAGGTGTTTTCAATTAAAATACCTGCTATTTTATCATTTCCTGCCAGAATGTCGTTGGGCCATTTTATCTGTAAATTTGGAACTTTCAGGTGTATAAGTGTTTCTAAAACAGCAAGACTTACTGCAAAATTGAGGTACTTGTGGTTCTTTATTTCTAATGCTAAAAAAGAGGCATAGGTGCTGAAAGTTAGGTTTTTACCGCTTTCAGCAACCCAAGTCCCTGCTTCTTGACCACGGCCATTTAGTTGTTGTTTTGCGGTTACCGTAGTAAAATTCTTTAATACGGTAGTACGCCCCAAATCTTTTAAAAAAGAATTGGTAGAATCGATGGCATCAAGTTTGATTATTTTCAAGTGTTAAATAATGTGTAAACTAGTTCAATATTACACAAAAAAGTGACAAAAAAACAATAACTTTGCGTATTAATTTAGAAATTTTTAATGACCAAAAAGAAAATCAATACAGACGAATTAATTGCTGTAATTATAAAAGGAATTGAAGATGTTAAAGGAGAAGACATTCAATTATTAGATTTAAGAGAAATAGAGAACACTGTTTGCGATTATTTTATCATTTGTTCTGGAAACTCAAACACGCAAGTCAATGCTATTTCTGGTTCTGTGCAGAAAACAGTTTCAAAGGAAATCAAAGACAAACCTTGGCATGTAGAAGGTCAAAACAACTCCGAATGGATTTTAATGGACTATGTAAACGTTGTTGTGCATGTTTTTCAAAAACATGTTCGCCAATTTTATGACATCGAGAGTCTTTGGGGTGACGCAAAAATTACTGAAATAAAATCTTAACAAACACATTTCATTTTTAAAATATGAGTGATTCTAATAAAGAAAATAAACCAAAATCCCCAAAGGCAAAATTTAGTTCGTACTGGATTTATGGAGCGGTATTTATAGCCCTTATCGTTTTTAATTTTTTAAATTCTGATGCTTTAGCTTCCAAAAGTTTGTCTAAAAATAAATTTGAGGAAATTTTAAATGAGAATGAAATTGAAAAAATTTTAGTGGTCAACAACACAACTGCTCAAATTTACTTAACCGAAGATGCCTTAGCCAAAAGCAAATACAAAGATTTCAAAAAGGGTACTTTTTACAGGCCAGGCTCTCCGATCTTTGAATATAATTTTGGAGATCAGCAAAATTTCGAAAATGAAGTTAGCAGCGCCAAAGAGAAATACAAACTTTCTGTGGACATGCGAAATGACAATCAGACCAGTATTGTAGAAAGTATTTTTAATTATTTACCTTTTATCTTATTAATCGGTGTTTGGTTATTTTTCATGAAAAGAATGTCTGGCGGCGGTGGCGCTGGTGGTGGCGGACAAATTTTTAATATCGGAAAATCGAAAGCAAAACTTTTTGACAATGACACCAAAGTAAAAACTACTTTTGAGAATGTAGCAGGATTGGAAGGCGCAAAAGAAGAAGTGCAAGAAATTGTAGATTTCTTAAAAAATCCTGAAAAATATACTGCTTTGGGTGGAAAAATACCCAAAGGAGCATTGCTAGTAGGACCTCCAGGAACTGGAAAAACCCTCTTAGCAAAAGCGGTAGCAGGTGAAGCAGGCGTTCCATTCTTTTCTTTATCTGGATCTGACTTTGTAGAAATGTTTGTGGGTGTGGGTGCTTCTCGAGTGAGAGATTTGTTCAAGCAAGCACAACAGAAATCACCTTCTATTATTTTTATTGATGAAATTGATGCAATTGGTAGAGCTCGTGGAAAAAATAGCATGACTGGTGGTAACGATGAAAGAGAAAACACCTTGAATCAATTGCTGACAGAAATGGACGGTTTTGGAACCGACACCAATGTCATTGTTGTCGCGGCAACCAATAGAGCAGATGTTTTAGACAAAGCTTTAATGCGTGCAGGACGATTTGACCGTCAAATTTATGTTGATTTACCAAATATCAACGAGCGTAAAGAAATTTTTGATGTGCATATAAAGCCCCTAAAATTAGGCGAAGATGTAAATGTAAATTTTCTAGCACAACAAACTCCAGGT
>Ga0213863_10001192_pt1 | contig 19262 bp, 14 predicted proteins | sample PICome_8_FD_160128 | JGI IMG/M metagenome (GOLD analysis project Ga0213863, IMG submission 160128) | Coastal seawater microbial communities near Pivers Island, North Carolina, United States - PICO497 | ecosystem: Environmental > Aquatic > Marine > Coastal | place: USA: North Carolina... | reverse complement strand
CAGGTCTGGGCAGGCCATACCAATGGCCTGTTTGATATCAGTTGTGGCGCCGGAGTAAGTCACAGGCAGGGCAGAAGAAAGGCATAGAACAGACCCCTCAAGCTGATAAAAACCAATCTGCACGCGCTGTTCGCGAAGGGTAGGGTGATCCTGTGGTGCGCTCTGATTAATACTTAGCTGGCTGATACCATTGTTGTCGCACTGGTAGCTGACCTTAATCGTATTTAAGCCGGCTTGGTACAGCCAGTCCTGGGTCCATTGGGTCAGGTCCATCTCTGCCGCTAGACCAAGCTCGGTTATAAAATCATCCAGATCCGTGTTTTTGTAGGCGTACTTTTTGATGTAGTTACTAACCCCCAGTCGGAAGTTCTCTTCCCCCAAGTAGTAGGGCAGTTGCTTTAGCACCGAGGCCCCTTTGCCGTAGGTGATGCCATCAAAATTGCTCATGGCTTCACCCGTAGAGGCAACGGGCAGTTCGATGCCATGGGTGTTGACTGAGTTATCGGTGCGGTAGGCCCATTGTTTGGTGCGCGCGTAGAAAACATCCCAGTTATTCTCAAAATCACTGGCACTGGATACCTCAAGATTGGCCATATAGGTAGCAAAGCTTTCATTGAGCCACAGGCCATTCCACCAGCGCATAGTGACCAGATCGCCAAACCACATATGGGCCATCTCATGGGCAATCACATTGGCTAGGCGCATTTTTGATAGGGTGGATTTTTCACTGCGCTCTATATACACCTCGTTAAAGGTCACCGCGGCAACATTTTCCATAGCGCCGGCATTAAAGTCCGGGACAATAATCTGGTCGTATTTGCCAAAGGGATAGCGCAGGTCAAAGTACTGATTAAAAAAGCCAAAGCTCTGTTTTGTTGGGGTAAACCATTCTTCGGTTACCACATAGTCTGCAATGCTCTGACGGGCAAACAGGCGCAGGGGAATATCTTCAAACTGATCCTGCCACATTGCATAGTTGCCTGCGTGGAGGGGAAATACATAGGAGGATATCTTCGCTGAGGGCGGGAACCGCCAGATATTATTTTCGCCAGCCGGCTCAATGGCTGTCTCTCTGGTAGCGCTGATAACCTGCCAAGCCTGAGGTGCAGTAACCTTCAAATAGTAAATCGCTTTCAGGTCTGGCTGATCAAAGTGGGGGAAAAGCCGATTGGCATCATAGGGTTCAAAGTCCGTGTACATATAGACTTCGCCGTCCTCAGGGTCGACAAACCTATGTAAACCAGAACCATCAGTCGCATAGGGGTGCTGATAGGTCACCACCAGGGTATTTTCCCCAGCTTCAAGTTCTTCCGCTGGCACAGTGATAAACCATTTTTCATACAGGTAATTAACCTGCTCACCATTGCGCGTAATAGACGCAACGCTACCCTGATGAAAATCAATGGTCAGGTCGTCTGTATTGTCTGGTATCAGAGTAAAACTAATTTCAGCGACACCGGAAAACTGGTCCCCATGAGCATCAATATTGATCTCCAGGTTATAGCTGATATCAGTCAGCTGGCGGGCACGCAACTCGGCGGTAGGGGCGAATAGAGACTCGTCCATAGGTCTGGTGACTGAGGTGTCATTACAACCTGAGAGTATCAACAGGCCCATAAGACCAAGCAGAAGCGCGAGTAGCCGAATTTTTATGACTTTGGTTATCATGCCGTACCTTTTTTCTTGTGATTATTATCGGTTTTTGACTTTATACTTTAATACCATGTCCCGGTTAAGGGCCGAAACGCCATACTGGCTCGTTGTACCCAGTTTGGGGTAGGGCGCTGGTTTAGTCTCTGGGTTTTTGCGCCGATCGGCTGGCATTTTTGCTGGCTTTTTTCTCCGCTCGGCGGCGGTCCGTATCCAACTGAGCAGCACTGCCAATATGTTCTTCACCCCGAGCCTTGGCCAGCTGTACCTGCTTTTGACGCTGGGCAAAGCGCTGTTTTTGCTCTTCGCTGACACTGTTGATGCAATGATGGCAAGAGAGGCCCTCTTGATAGGCATCCAATGTTTTTTCCTGTTCCGTGATGGGCATGCGACAGGCATGGCACTGGTCGTAAGAGCCGCGTTTTAGGTCGTGATCTACGGCGACGCGGTTATCAAACACAAAGCATTCTCCCTGCCACAATGTTTGCTCTTTGGGCACCTCTTCGAGGTATTTTAAAATGCCGCCCTCAAGATGATAGACCTCATCGAAACCCTGTTCTTTCATATAGGCCGTCGATTTTTCACAGCGGATACCGCCGGTGCAAAACATCGCCACTTTTTTGTTTACGGCAGGGTCTAGATGGTCTTTGGCCCATTGGGGGAACTCGCGAAAGCTAGTGGTTTTTGGATCAATAGCTCCTTCAAAGGTACCAATCTCCACCTCGTAATCATTGCGCGTATCCACCAGCACCACATCCGGATCAGATATCAGGTCATTCCAGTCTGCGGGTTTTACATAGGTGCCCACCACCTGCTTTGGATCTATGCCTTCCACACCCATGGTGACAATTTCTTTTTTGAGTTTGACCTTGGTGCGGTAGAAGGGGATTTCGCTGTCATAGGATTCTTTGGTGTCGATATTGTCCAGCCCCGGCTGTTGGCCGATCCAGTGCAACACTGTATCTATATTTTCCCGGCGGCCGGCAATAGTGCCATTAATACCTTCAGCGGCCAGCAGCAATGTGCCGTAGACATTGTTGTCTGTCATGACTTTTAGCAGGCTGTGGCGGAGAGAGCCATAATTTGGCAGGGCGACAAATTTATACAGGGCACAGGTGACGTACTGGAGGGACATAATAAAATTCCAACGGGTTTGTTCAGCTAACCAAATCGCAAATTTGGCGCGGGTAATCAATTTTTGCAGCGGCTTATGCTTGCAGTCCACATTGTAGCAAAAGCTGCTCCCTGTGACCTGAGATTGAGAAATATGCTATAAAAACCACCTCTTTGATTGAGGGCCATGCACTGGGGCGTCAATGAACAATATAAACAGATGGGTACTGTTGCTTTTACTGCTGGGCTCTATCAGCTGCAATAATGCTTACCCGCCAGAGTCTCTAGTGATTTCAAGGGCAGACTATGCCGTGGGTTTGCAGGGCTTCTGGCTGGGCCAGAATATTGCCAACTGGACGGGGTTGATCACCGAGATGGACAAAGTAGGCACCCCGGCCACCATGCCTTTTTACACGGATGCGGATTGGAGCGGGGCGGATCAGCTGGCCATGTGGGGTGAATATGTGCCCCATGCACAGACCATCGACTTTTATTTTGAGCCCGCAGGCCAGCCCTGGGGCTCAGATGATGATACAGATATAGAGTACATGTACGCTTATCTGCATCATCAGCTGGGCACGAGCAAGCTCACAGCAGCTCAGATTCGGGATGGCTGGCTCAAGCATATTTATTCAGAAACGGACGCGCCCCTATTTAAAAAGTTTGGCGACTCAGAACCCCAGGTGGAAAATTTTCTCTGGGTATCCAATGAGCGAGCGCGACAGCTGATGGAGCAGGGCATGGTTCCTCCAGCCACCAGTGCCCCAAAAAACAATAGCAAAGCTATGATGATTGATGCCCAGCTAACCACGGAAATATTTGGTCTGCTGGCGCCGGGTCGGCCAGATACAGCATTGGATATTGCCCAGCTGCCCATTCGCACCACTGCCTATGGCGAGGCCCAATGGGTTGCCCAGTTTTATGTGGTGATGCATTCCCTAGCCTCAGCCAGAGATCACAGCCAAACCCTGCAGCAGCAAACCCAATGGCTGGCGGATCAAGCCAGCGTCTATCTGCCTGAGCAGTCCGCAGCGCACAAAATCTATCAGTTTGTGAAACAGCAATATCTCGATCATCCGGATAGCTGGGAGCGAGCCAGAGATGCGGTATATCTGCGCTACCAGGTCCAGGGCGCCGATGGTTACGACTACCTTGAGCCTTTTGATGGGTTGATCAACTTTGCCGCTAGTCTGGTCAGTCTGTTTTACGGCGAGGGGGATATTGTGCGCACCTTACAGATTGGCACCCTAGTGGGCTGGGACTCTGATAACCCTACAGCCACTTGGGGCGGGCTACTTGGCTTTATGCTGGGGGTTGATGGGGTGGAAATGGCATTTCAGCATGAGGCGGCCGATACAGCTATATCCAAAACCTATTGGATTCACCGCACCAGACGCAATTTCCCCGATCATCTACCGCAACAAAAAGGTGAAAACAGCTTTGCCAATATGGCGGCCCGGGAGTTGGCCACCATTGATTTAGTCGTGGTCGAGCAGATGGGAGGTGAGGTGGATCAGGCCAGTAATAGTTGGGTGATTCCACGGCCTAAATAGCAGTCACCAATCCGTCTTTTAAGCTAAAACGACGTTTTCTTATACGAAAAACCCCTGAGCACAAAGGTGGGTTTTTGCCCTGCCAATTCTGTGCTAATTTCGCAAAAAATGACGTTGCTCGAGGTGAGGTATGGGGTCTTTAGCCATTGGTACTAAGGTGCTTGAGCAGGCTGTTGTGGTGCAGATGGACAATGGGGCTGAGTACAGCCTTCCCCATCTCTGGCTGCGGGACAACTGCCCCTGCGACGATTGTCGGGTGCCCCAGACCCAAGAGAAGCGGTTTATTCTCAGTGATGTGTCGGCAGATATCTCGCCTACTGAGGTCCAAGCATCGGCAGATCAACTGCGGATTATTTGGCCCGACAATCACCTTAGTCAATTTTCCCTCGCCGAAATTATCGCCCTGACCCAGCATTCCCCGATCTACCAACAGTCCTGGCCCGATGGTTTTAGGCCCAAGGAGTATAACTGGGCACAGTTTATCCAAAGTGGCGCCCAGACCATTGAGGCGCTGACAGAATTTATGCGCACCGGGACCATTGTTGTGACTCAGGCCCCTCAAGACCCCGCGACCCTTGAGTTGCTGGCGCCGGTGCTAGGGCCAATTCGCGAACTGTTATTTGATCGCATCCACAATGTATCTGTGGAGGGCCATGTCTACAATATCGCCCACACCTCCCTTGGCTTGCCGCCTCACAATGACTTTGCCAGCTATAGTTTTCCACCCTCGGTGCAGGCGCTACATATGCTACACAACGAAACCCCTGGTGGAGAATCCATTGTGGTAGACGGCTGGGCGGTGCTGGAGCAATTGCGCGCAGAGCACCCGACCTATTTCGCCAGTCTGTGTGAGTTTGCGGTGCCTTTTCGAGAGTTTGATCAAGATAATGAAACCTATGCGGTGGCGCCCATGGTGCGCTGTGACAGTCAGGGAAATATTATCAGCCTGAGATTCTCCAACCAGCTGATGCAGATGATGGATCCGACCCAGCCGGGCCTAGAGGCATTTTATCGGGCCTATCATGAGCTCTGCCGGCGCATCACCGATCCCCAGTCCAGTGCTAGATCCACCTTTCGACTAGAAGGGGGACAGATATTGCTGGTTGCGGCCCATCGGGTGCTCCATGCTCGAGAGTCTTTTACGCCCTTGGGCAAACGCCATTTGCAGGATGCCTATTTTGAGTTAGATAATGTGGCCAATAAATTGGTGATGTTAAACCGCAGGCCATAACAGCGAGAGATGCAGCATGACTGACAAAGTAGATTTTACCGCCATGGAGCATGCCACCAGGGCAGACTATGACCTGGTGTTTGATCATGATGAGATCAATATTCAGGGGCAGGGGGCGCGAGTGGTGGAATGGCTGCGCCTGATGGATGGGGACTCCCCCTACCAGATCAGCCGGCTCGATCACTGCCTGCAGACGGCCACCAGAGCACAGCGGGATGGGGCCGACGACGAGACTGTGGTCTGTGCCCTTTTGCACGATATAGGCGATGTGATTGCCCCAGCCAATCATTCTCAGGCTGCGGCTGCACTGCTGCGACCCTATGTCAGCGATAAAAATTACTGGGTTGTGCTCAACCATGGGCTATTTCAGGGCTATTACTGGATGCACCATTACGACCAGGATAGAAATGCTCGGGATCAGCTGCAGGGCCATGAGTACTATCAGGCCTGTGTGGATTTTTGTGCCAACTGGGATCAGGCTTCCTTTGACCCTGACTACGACACATTGCCGCTGGATCATTTTATTCCTCTGATCCATCAATTGTTTTCCCGCACTCCCAGCGCCTGCGTCTAGCCCTTAGCGCTAAGTCTGTATCGCGCCCCTTGCATCTATCTGTGCGCTAGTCATAATCCCTGCCGGCAATTTATTATCGAGAGAATATCCAGATGGGCGCTCAGTGGAAGGTAAAGCACAAAGAAGTTGCGGCAAATCTTAAAGGCCGTGTGTTTGGCAAAATGACCAAAGAAATTATGGTCGCAGCCCGCAATGGTGCGGACCCGGATACCAATTCACGACTCAGGCTGGCAATTGAGCAGGCCAAAAAAGCCTCTATGCCCAAAGACACATTGGAGCGCGCCATTAAAAAAGGTGCAGGGCTGTTGGATGGTGCAGTGCACTATGAAAAGCTCAGCTACGAGGGCTTCGCCCCCCACAATGTGGCTCTGATCGTTGAATGTCTGACCGATAATGTGAATCGCACAGTGTCCGAGATTCGGGTGTTGTTCCGCGCCGGCCAGCTGGGGGCCGAGGGCTCTGTGGCTTGGGATTTTGATCATGTGGGCCTGATCGAAGCGCGGGCAGAGAATGCAGATGTAGATATTGATGAAGCGGCTATTGAAGCCGGCGCACAGGATTACGAGGCCGCAGACCAAGAGGGCTTGGCCCTGTTTATTACGGATACCAGCGACCTGGATGCGGTGTGCCGTGCCTTGCCGGAATTTGGTTACGCTGTTGAAACCGCTAAAATCGGTTATCGACCCAAAAACCCTCAAACATTAGCCGGCGCTGAGTTAGAAGAAGTAGAGGCCTTTTTATCGGCAATTCATGAGCATGATGATGTTCAGGAAGTCTATGTGGCGCTAGAGGGATAGATATGGCCGACTCCGATAATTCTGGCGCTGCTGCGGCGGCCGGCTCCGCCGTCAAGGACGCCAAAGACCCCAAGGCCAGCGGCAAAATACCTGTGCTGCTGTCTCTGTTTCAATTTCTTAAACCCTACAACTTTCAGATTGGCATTTTTTTGCTGGCGCTTATATTTACCGCAGGTGTCACTCTGTCTGTAGGGCAGGGGCTTAGACTGGTCATTGATCAGGGTTTTAGCCAGCAGTCCCAGCAACATCTCAATGGCGCTGTGCTGTTTATTGTGGGTGTTGCCGTCTTGATGGCGCTGGGCACCTATGTCCGTTTCTACCTGATTTCCTGGCTGGGCGAGCGGGTCAGTGCAGATATTCGCACCGCAGTGTTTAATCATGTGGTGGGCTTGCATCCGGCCTTTTTTGAGACCAATCGCAGTGGCGATATTATGTCGCGACTGACCAGTGACACCACCTTGCTGCAATCCATTATTGGATCCTCAGTCTCCATTGCCCTGCGCAGCGCCATCAGCTTTACCGGGGCTTTGATTCTGCTGTTAATTACCAACCTAAAGTTATCGCTGATCATTCTATTGGCAGTGCCAGTGGTGTTGATGCCAGTGCTTATTTTTGGCCGCAAGGTGCGCGAGTTGTCGCGCCAGAGTCAAGATAGTGTAGCGGATGTGGGCTCCTATGCAGGAGAGGTGATTCAGCATATTAAAACTGTGCAGAGCTTTACTCAGGAAACCTTGGAGAAGCGGGCTTTTTCTCTTGAGGTAGAACGGGCTTTTGCCGTGGCAAAGCGCCGGGTGAGTCAGCGTGCTGTGCTGATAGCCGTGGTGATAATGCTGGTATTTAGCGCTCTGTCCGTGATGCTGTGGGTGGGAGGCTCCGAGGTGATCAGCGGCAATATGACCGGTGGTGATCTGGGGGCGTTCATTTTCTATGCCATGCTGATGGCCATGGGCGTCGCCTCATTGTCTGAGGTTTATGGGGAGCTGCAGCGCGCCGCTGGTGCCACCGAACGCCTAATGGAACTGTTGCATGCCCAAAGCCTAATTCTGGAGCCGGAGACCGTTGCCGCCAAAGCCGGATCTCTGGCTCCGGTGTTGGCCTTTAAAGAATTGTCCTTTTGTTATCCCTCCCGGCCACAACAGCCAGCAATTGATGGCCTATCGCTGACCATTGAGCAGGATAAAATTGTTGCCTTAGTGGGGCCCTCGGGGGCAGGCAAGTCAACATTGTTTGATTTGATTCAGCGTTTTTATGACCCCCAGCAGGGTGCGGTTTGTTTTGGTGATACTGATATTAGAGATTTGTCCCCAGCAGATTTGCGCGCCCAGATTGCGGTGGTGCAACAGCAGCCTACATTGTTTACCGGTGATGTTATGTACAACATCCGCTATGGCAAGCCGGATGCCAGTGACGAGCAGGTCATGGCCGCGGCTGTGGCGGCTCATGCAGATGAGTTTATTCGCAAATTGCCAAATGGCTATGGTTCCGACTTGGGAGAGCAGGGGGTGCGCCTCTCTGGCGGTCAGCGCCAGCGCATTGCCATTGCTCGAGCCCTGTTGAAAGACCCGCGCATTCTGCTGTTGGATGAGGCCACCAGTGCTCTAGATGCAGAAAGTGAATACAAGGTTCAGCTGGCTCTGGATAAGCTGATGAAAGGTCGCACTACGGTGATTATTGCGCACCGCCTGGCTACCATTTTGCACTCAGACTTGATCGTAGTAATGGATGGGGGCAAAAAAGTCGCTCAGGGCAGCCATCAACAGCTGCTAAAGTCCAGTGAGCTGTATGCCAGATTGGCCAGTCTGCAGTTTTCCTCTGAGGGAAAATAAGCCTGCAATAGCAGTACCATTGCTGTTTTAAAAAAGCTCGGTTTTTCTTGCATAAATGAATAGTTGTTACTACTATTTGGTGATGGAAAGCTTAAAGGACGAAAGCAGTAACTTCATATTCCCGCCCAAAACTACTGTGTTTTTTGGACGGCACGCCAGCTGTACTTCCGCCTTTATGACCCATGCTCTTTTAAGGGCACCAGATTCTGATGCGCCGCCGCGTCCAGCGGTGAGGGCGCAGTCGACGGCTAATCAAATATTAATGCCATAGGCTGTTGTAAAAAAGTCTCGGGCGCAGGTTTAAAAATTAGCAAAGCAGGTAGGGAGTGGTAAGACGCCGCGGAAAGCGGCACAGGAGAGTTATCCATTGTTTCGGGGGATATTTTCCGGTTATCTGGTTCGGGCCGGGAGTCGCACTTATATTAGTGCCTCTCGGCCCGAAACAGTAATTTCCATTTCCGCCAGCCTGTTGATCGCATAAGCTTTAGCATTCGTATAACCTACCAATGATTAAGATGACATTCTGCCTCAGACGTCTGCGGTATGGAGCGCAATTTCGCCGCTTAAACGTCATCGTAAAAAAGTTAACAAAAGAAGCTTATTATGAAATCGACCGCCACGCTTATTGCCATTGCAATTGTCGCCTTAACACTTGTTTCCTGCAGTCTGTTTGAGCCCGCCGAGCCAGAGACTCAGCGTCTTGCAGACCACAGAGTCAGTACATCCACAGGCGTAGTTCAGGGCCAGAGTTCAGATCAGGCACTGGTGTCTTGGTTTGATATTCCCTTTGCCCAGCCGCCGGTGGATGATCTGCGCTGGAAGGCTCCGCGGACACTCAATAGCCCTGAGCAAATTATTGTCGCCCGGGAGACCAAAGGCTGTGTGCAAGTGGCCAGCCGCTACGGGGGTGCTGAGGGTGAGGGAATTGTGGGTGCCGAGGATTGTCTGTATCTAGATATCAGAGCGCCAGCAGATTTTGCGGAAAAACAATACCCAGTGATGTTTTGGATCCACGGTGGTGGCAACACCACTGGCCTCAAAGATTTCTATGATTTTAGCAAAATGGTTGTCAGTCAGGACGTGGTGGTAGTCACCACAAATTATCGTCTGAGCGCGTTGGGCTGGTTTACTCATCCGGCGATTCAGGGCCTGCAGCAGGGCCTGGACAAGACCAGTAACTTTGGCACGCTGGATCTTATTGAGTCTTTAAAATGGGTGCAGGCCAACATTGGTCAATTTGGCGGTGACGCCAACAATGTCACTATCTTTGGCGAGTCTGCCGGAGGTCACAATGTGTTTACACTGCTGGCCTCGCCTTTGGCTGATGGGCTGTTTCACCGCGCTATCTCCCAGTCTGGTTACACCACCAGCTCCTCAATGGCAGATGCCTACAATAGAGAGGGTGCCAACCAATTGATAGAGCGAGGCAGCTGGCAAATTGTGGAGCAGATTACCAACAGCGCATCCCAGCTTGAGCAATCTGACTACAGCACTGAAGAACTGCGGGGCCTGCTTTTGGGCATGGACGCTGCCGAGCTGATGGCTCTCTACCATGATGGCAGCGAGCGTTTTGACTCCATACCTCTGACCACCGCTGACGGTGTGGTGGTGCCAGAGCAGGGTACATTGGCAACTCTCGCCAGTGCCGAGTATGCCAAAAATATTCCGGTGATTGCAGGCGCCACCAAAGATGAAGTGGCCCTGTGGCTGGCCATGCATCGCTACTTTATGGAGGCGAAGTATTATTTCACCAAGCTACTGCCACCAAAAATTGATACCAAGGATCCCGAACTCTATGAACTATGGGTGCGGCTTCGTTCCCATGCCTGGAAGCTAAAAGGGGTGGATCAAGCCCTGGCGGCTATGGAATCCGCTGGCTACCAAAACCTCTATGCCTATCAGTTTGATTGGGATCACCAACAAGAGTCATTCTTTATTGATTTCCCCAGACTATTTGGCGCCGCCCATGGCACTGATATCGCCTTTGTTACCGGCAATTTTGTCTATGGCCCAGTCGGCAGTTATATCTACCCAGAGGGTCCAGCGCGAGACGAGATGGAGAGCACTATGATGAGTGCCTGGACCAACTTTGCCAGATCAGCAATCCCAGACACTGGCAAAGGTATTGAGTGGCAGCCGTTTACTAGGGCGGCTCCTGCGTACCTGCATCTGGATAAAGATGACCTGCTGCGCATGGACAGCGAACAGGAAACCATTGAGTCATTGCTAGGGGCTCTCGCAGAGCACAGAGTGCCCACAGACTATCAGCGTTGCTACATAGCTTGGGAGACCTACAACAATGTGGGCGACCCAGACCCCCAAGCCTATGGCGAGTGGAACAATGGACTCTGCGCCGATGTGGATATGCGCGCAGAGCAAAGGGCTCTGGCAGCCCGACTGATTGAAGAGTTCGGCTCAATAGGCGTGCTTTAAGCGGCGCGCTTAAAAAGCAGATTAAAGGCTAGAGGTGACCGGAATAATAAAAAGTACAATAGCATTGATGCAACTGCCCCATGGCTGGCGGCGGAAACTGGTCCTGATTGGCCTGGCCGCATTGTTTATCAATGTGGGGGTGGACCATTTTGTAAATCCAGATTTTTATCTATCGATTATGCCCCCGGCGCTGCCCTTGCATCTGGAAGCAGTCTATATCAGTGGTTTTTTTGAGATTGTTGGTGGTATAGGGCTGCTGATCCCGCGCCTGCGGGTATTTTCTGGCTGGGGTTTAATTGCGCTTTTGGTGGCGGTTTACCCAGCCAATATCTATATGCTGATGACCCCGGAGGCATTTCCGGATATCCCCATTGAATTGCTCTGGTTGCGCATGCCATTTCAGTTTCTTTTTGCCTACTGGGCATACGTTGTAACCAAACCTTTATACAACCCTGGCAGCACAACAGTTTAGAGCTGAGAACAGCTCATTTTTATACTATATTTAGCCAGCAGGAGTGGCTGCAAGGAACGCAGTTAAGTGGCTTAGGTGGCCTGATTCTGAGCGCTTAATCGGTAGTATCTACCAGTTAAGCTCGACGAATTACCCTGCTTACATAGTTTATAAAGGACAGCTTAAACAAGGACAGCTTAAAAAAGGACAACTCAATATGGATATTGATCTTATCGAACTCAGGGACCTCAGCTTCTTCGACCCTCAATTTACTGTTACCGGTGAACCTCGCGCTCATGTGGATTTTGCCGGCCTTAAAACTCTGTGTTTCAACACCGGTACTCAGTGCAACCTGGCGTGCAGTCACTGCTACATAGAGTCCAGTCCGAGCAATAACCTGCTCAGCTATATCAGCTTGACTGAGGTCCAGGGGTTTCTCAATGAGGTGCAGAATAACGACTATGGCACTGAAGAGATTGGCCTGACCGGCGGCGAGCCATTTATGAATCCAGATATTATCCCGATTATGGCGGAGATACTGCGCCGGGGATTCAAGTTGTTAGTGCTCACCAATGCCATGAAACCCTTGCAAAACCACAGCCGGGCACTGCTGCAACTGAAGCGGCTCTACGGCCCCCAGATTACCATTCGTGTGTCTATGGACCATTACCAACCCGAGCGCCACGAGCAGGAGCGGGGGCCCAAATCCTGGCAGCCGATGCTCGATGGTTTACTTTGGTTGCAGTCCAATACCTTTCGGCTGCATATTGCCGGGCGCGCCAAGTATATAGACGTGGATCAGTGGACTGAGAATAGGGGAGAGACAGCGGGAAAGACCGCACAGGCCAGTATGCGAGATGGGTATGCTCAGGTATTTAAGCAGCACGGGCTCAAGGTTGATGCCCATGACCCACAATAGCTAGTGCTGTTCCCTGAGTTAGATGAGCAGATCCCAGTTCCAGAGATCAGTGAAAGTTGCTGGGAGACGCTAGGGGTTGCCCCAAATCAAATGATGTGTGCATCTTCGCGGATGGTGGTGGTGCCTCGAGGCTCCAAGCCGGTGGTGATGGCCTGCACCTTGCTGGCCTATGATCAGCGCTTTAATTTGGGTGAATCACTGGCAGAGGCCAGCACCGATGTCTCTCTCAATCATCCCCATTGCGCCAAGTTTTGCGTGCTGGGTGGAGGCTCTTGTTCTAGTCCTGGGGAAATGAATTGAGGCTAATATAGCACCGGATTGTCAACCGGCTAGCCCAGATACCCAATCAATTATCTGCTGTTGAGGCGGGCTGGGGCGCGCAGGCATCTGCCGCACCAGGACCGACAAATCTTGCGGTCTATCCACATCACACAGTGGTCTCAATATCGCCGGGGCACTGGGAAGCCTATCTATCAATTGCTGAGCGGTTTTCTCGCTGCTGTATTGGACATTGGTCCAGACCGAATGGGGAATATCTCGGCAACCGCCAATGCAGTAGTAGCCACCATCATCTGAGGGGCCAATACAATAATGATGGTTGTCGAGGGCCCTTATTGCCTTTGTCAGATGCTGAGGTGACAGCTGGGGGCTGTCAGACCCAAGCAACAATACCCGCTGATAGCGCTCTAGAAGTAGTTGGTAGAGCCGATGTTGGCAATCTCCGAGATTGCCCTTGCCCCCATACAAGCGATCTAATCTCGCCCACAGGGGATGGTCTAGACCTCTGTGTTCCGCGACCCCCCAATAGGCTGTAATCGGGCTAGCCACTGAGGCATTGGTGCTTAGCTCGGTCAGGGTATATTCAAGAGCTGCAATGGCAAGCTCATAGAAGTTGGCAGCGGCTGTGTTGGATGTACTAATGGGGTTGCTGGGCTTAATGGTGCTCTGAGCCAGGCGGGTTTTTATTGGTGACAACCCAGGCGTTTTAACCAACACTGCAATGGCTATGGTAATCATACCCGCCCATTGCGGTACTTAGACCTGGCCGCTCTGGCGGCGCGGCAGGCTAGGGCATCCTTAGCCAATAGTTGCAACCAGCGCAATTGATTCAGAGCGGTGGTCTGCAACCAGCCGGCTTCGCTGTATATGCGCGAGCTGCTAACAATTGTTGAGCCTGTGGACACCAGTGGTACATCGGCCCGGCGAGCGCGGCGCACAAGCAGCAGATCCTCTCCATAACTGCTGTTCTCGGGAAAGCCCCCAAGGCGACGAAAAATATCCCGGTGCATGCAAAATGCCTGATCCCCAAAAGGCGCATGAAATAGTCTTGAGCGCAAATTAGCCCCCTGGGCATTAAGGGCACTGAGCCCAGAGCCATCCTCGCCGGGATCGAAGGCAAGGTCAAAATAATGCAGGGCATCCGGTTGTTGCTCTAGACTTCTCTGCAGTGCGTCCAGATTGTGCTCACTGACGCGGCTGTCCGCATGGATAAACCACAGCCATTGGCCCCGAGCCTGGGCCGCACCTTTGTTGAGGCTGCAGGCTCTGCTGCCTTTGCAGCATTGGATAATCTCCATGCCGCCGGCCGGCAGGGCCTTTAGATCAGCCAGCAGATGGCGTTGCTCGGTCTCCGTGGATGAAAGCGGGATAATAATGCTCAGGTCTTTACAGGTTTGGTCTCTAGGCATGGCACTAGGCCTTTAATACATTGAGCCACAGCTGATGAGCATGGCTTAGTTTATGACTGGGTGTCAGCACAGCACCGTTCAGAGACTGGCGAATGGATACCGGCGTTTGACTGAGGGGCGAGGCCAATAAATCAGTAACCAGCCCCAGCGCTTTTTGCAATGCTTGGCGATAGACTTCAAAAACCTTATCCACTGACACATGCTGGCGCTGGTCTTCCATCCAGCAGTCATAGTCGGTAATCAGGCAAATCGAGCTATAGGCCATCTGTGCTTCACGAGCCAGAAACACCTCGGGAATATTGGTCATGCCCACCACATCTGCCTTGGCGCCATTGCGCAAAAAATGGCTCTCGGCACTGGTGCCCAAGCGCGGGCCCTCGACACTGGCGTAGGTCAGGTCCCTGTGCAATGGTTGCCCGCTGCGCTTGGCGGCGGCCTGAATATCCCCATTTAGGGCGGGGCAGCAGGGATTGGCATTGGCCACATGAGCGCAGACGCCATTGCCAAAAAAACTCCCGGCGCGATTGCCGCGGCTATGATCAAAATATTGGTTTACCAGACCCAGATCACCTGGCTTGATATCCTCCCGCAGACTGCCAGCAGCACTGATCGATAGTATCTGGCGAGCACCCAGTTGCTTTAGGGCATAGATATTCGCGCGGTAATTGATTTCATGGGGCAGCAACTGATGCTGATCACCGTGGCGGCTTATAAACAGGATTGGCTGCTCCTGATAAATTCCACAGTCCACTGTGCCGGAAGGCGTGCCAAAAGGTGTCTGTACCTGAAGCTGCTGGGTTGGTATCAAGCCATCAAGTTCATAGAGCCCAGAGCCGCCAATAATGCCCAACATCTAGTGACAGCGCCAAAGCACAGTGTCGCAATAGTCTTTTAGGGTTTTGGTAATCTGTTGATAAGCCTGTTGAATATCCGTTGTCACTAGGGCACTCCTGTGCAGTTGCTGTTGCCATTTAAGCGTAGCCTAAAAAATGCCGGGCACCGCAGTTAAGCGGGTTTTCCTGCGATCATTTGGCGGCGCAACGCAGCTGGTTCGAACCCGGCGACAGGGACCAATTGGTCATGCTTATGGGTTTACAGATTGCGCTTTCGAGAACTATTCTCATAGTAGTTCTCGGCCTTGTAAGGCCAATTTTTAGTACCGACCTCAGGAAAGAACCCAACATGACTGCCTATAAAGTACCTTTAAAGGAATTCGCTTTTCTTCATCAAGCATTGGTCAATTATGAAGAGCATTGCAAGATGCCGGGCTATGAAGACGCAGGTAGCGATATGTTGGAAGCGATCATGCCAGAGGCCGCTAAATTTTTTGAAGAAGTGGTGGCCCCGGATAACTGGGCAGCTGATACCCAGCCGGCCCACTTACAGGATGGCAAAGTTGTTACCGCGCCCATGTTGGCCGGTGCCTACAAACAAATGGTTGAAGCTGGCTGGTGTGGTTTAAGTGGTAACCCAAAATACGATGGCGCTGGGTTTCCCGGTGTTGTAGATGTGGCCGTGCAGGAAATGCTGCAATCCGCCAATATGGGTTTTAGCCTGCTGCCCATGCTCACTCGGGGCGTGATTCATGCTTTAAATCTCTACGGCTCTGATGAGCAAAAAGACAGCTACCTGAGCAATCTAATTTCTGGTACCTGGTCCGGTACTATGAACCTGACCGAGCCCCAGGCCGGCACCGACCTGTCCGCCGTGCAGACTAAGGCTGTTCCTCAGGGCGATCATTTTCTGATTAGCGGCCAGAAGATTTATATCACCTGGGGCGACCATGAGTTGGCTGACAATATTATCCATCTGGTGCTGGCCCGCACCCCGGACGCCCCGGCGGGCAATCAGGGTATCTCATTGTTTTTAGTCCCCAAATATTTGATCAATGCCAACGGCAGTTTGGGTGAGCGCAATGATGTTAAGCCGGTTGGTGTAGAGCACAAGCTCGGCATTCACAGCAGCCCCACCTGCACCCTGGCATTTGGTGATCAGGGTGGAGCAGTTGGCTACTTGGTTGGGCCAGAAAACCAAGGTCTGATGTGTATGTTCAGTATGATGAATAATGCCCGGCTGTCTGTAGGGCACCAGGGTGTGGGTCTTGGCGAGCGGGCCTATCAGCAAGCCGTGGCCTATGCCTCCGAGCGAGTGCAGGGCAAGGTGGCTGGTGTCGAAGGCAGAGCGCCTATTATCCATCACCCGGATGTAAAACGTATGCTGATGCAAATGCGTGCCCTAACCGAAGGTGGTCGCGCATTGTCATTCCATGCCATTGCCGCAGAAGATCGCAGTCATCATCACAGCGACGAACAGGTCAGAGCCAAGAGCGCCAGAGCGGTTGAATTGTTAACACCGCTGGTCAAAGGCTGGATAACCGAGATGTCCATGGAATCCACCTCATTGGGTGTGCAGGTGCACGGGGGCATGGGCTTTATTGAAGAAACTGGTGCGGCGCAGCATATGCGCGATGCCCGTATTCTGCCCATTTATGAAGGGACCAATGGAATCCAGGCTCTGGACTTTATTGGCCGCAAATGCCTGCGAGATGGTGGGGAAGCCGTAGGGGAAATGCTGGCGGAAATGGCGGCAACAGTGGCAGACACCAAGGCAGACTCAGTGCAGATAGCAGGTTTAATCAAATCATTGGAACTGGCATTGGAGCAATGTCATGAAGCCCTGGCCTATGTGCTGGGCAATGCTGAGCATTCACCGGCTGTGGCCTATAACTTTATGATGTTATTTGGCAATTCAGTGTCTTACTGGTTGCTCACCAAACTTGCGGTTGCAGCCCAGGCTGAGATTGATAATGGGTCGGAGAACCGTTTTTACGTGCAGAAAATCGCCACGGCAAGATTTTTTGCGACGCAGATCTTGACCCGTAACAATGCCTATCTGGCGTCGCTAAAACAGGGTGCGGAGACTATTGTTGAGTTGGCAGCAGAGGACTTTATCACCCAGTAGGGGGTTGCCCTGAACATGCTGAAACCTGTCTGGATTGTGGCCTGGTTTGGCATTAGCGGCCCAGGCTTTGAAGGATATTTTGCTAGGGCTGTCAGTTGTTGCTCAGAATAAAACCAACAATAGTCGCAATGGTTGCGATAAATAAAAAGGTAAACACAAACCCGCCAATAATAAATGCCAGCGGGTTACCTTCATTAAAATCCTGTTCTCGGATTTTATCAGTTTGCACACCAATAGCGGCGGCGAGGATGCTTTTTACCAACGCGCCCAGTCCCGGTTTTTTCGGTTTATCAGAATCCGTCACATCAAGTCCTTTAGTCATTCAGAATAGGCGTCAGCCAGCGCTCCAACTCGGGAACTGAAAGCCCTTTGCGCTGCGCCAGCGATTCTACCTGATCAGCATCGATTTTCCCCGTATTAAAATACTTGGCATCCGGATGACCAAAGTACCAGCCACTGACCGCTGCCGCCGGGCTCATGGCATAGCTGTCGGTGAGCTCCAAGCCAATATTCTTCTCCACATCCAGCAGCTTAAACAGCGTGCCTTTTTCCGTATGGTCAGGGCAGGCCGGGTAGCCGGGCGCCGGGCGAATACCGCGGTACTTCTCTTTGATCAGCGCATCATTATCCAGGGTCTCATCGGCGGCATAGCCCCAGTGTTCCCGCCGCACACGCTCATGTAGGTGCTCGGCAAAGGCTTCCGCCAGACGGTCGGCCAATGCTTTGACCATAATGGCATTGTAGTCATCATGGGCGGTTTCATATTGTGCCGCTAACTCATCGGCCCCAATACCAGTGGTCACCGCAAAGGCACCTATATAGTCGGTTAATTCGGTTTCTTTGGGGGCAATATAGTCTGCCAGCGAGGCCAGTTCTTCACTGGCACCGGGCTTCTGAATCTGCTGGCGAATATGATGCAATGTGGCGGCGGTTGAGCCGTCCTGTGCATAAACCTCAATATCATCGTGGTTAACCGTATTGGCGGGCCACAGGCCAAACACCGCTCGCGCGGTTAAACGCTTATTGTCGATAATATCTTTAAGCAGTTTCTGGGCATCCTCAAAGAGATTCTGCGCAGCTTCGCCCACGACTTCATCGTTGAGAATCTTCGGGTATTTGCCCACCAGGTCCCAGGTGATAAAGAAGGGTGTCCAGTCAATATAGGGCACCAGCGCTTCCAGGGGATAATCATCCAGCACAGTGACACCCAGCGTATTGGGAATCTCGGGTTGGTAGTCTCGCCAGTTCAGCTGAGGCTTTTGTTTGACCGCGTCGGAATAAGCAAACAATGTTCCCCTTGAGGTACGGTTGGCCGTGCGCAGTCGCACAGCATCGTAGTCACGCTGAATCTCGGCCACAAAGGCATCGCGATGCTCTTTGCTAATTAACTTGCTGGCCACACCAACTGCCCGCGAGGCATCGGACACATAGATGGTCTGATTGCGCTGGTAAGTCGGGGCGATTTTTACTGCTGTATGGGCTTTGGAAGTAGTTGCGCCACCAATCATAAGGGGCACATCAAAACCCTGGCGCTCCATCTCTTTGCCCAGGGTCACCATCTCATCCAGCGAGGGGGTAATCAGACCAGAGAGGCCAATAATGTCTACATTTTGTTCCTTGGCGGTTTGCAATATCTTTTCTGCAGGCACCATCACGCCGAGGTCAATCACCTCATAGTTATTGCACTGCAGCACCACGCCGACAATATTTTTGCCAATATCATGGACATCGCCCTTTACCGTAGCCATCAGAATCTTGCCATTAGTGCTGGCCGCTTCATCTTTTTCCGCTTCAATAAAGGGCTGCAAATAGGCCACTGCCTGCTTCATAACCCGGGCAGATTTCACCACCTGAGGCAGAAACATTTTGCCGGAGCCAAACAGGTCGCCCACAATATTCATGCCGTCCATCAGGGCGCCTTCAATTACATGCAGGGGGCGATCGGCCTGTTGGCGCGCCTGCTCCGTATCTTCTGCAATAAACTCGGTAATACCTTTAACCAGCGCATGCTCCAGACGGCGATTAACATTGCCCTCACGCCAGCTCAGATCTTCGGTTTTAGCCTG
>Ga0213863_10001189_pt1 | contig 19277 bp, 18 predicted proteins | sample PICome_8_FD_160128 | JGI IMG/M metagenome (GOLD analysis project Ga0213863, IMG submission 160128) | Coastal seawater microbial communities near Pivers Island, North Carolina, United States - PICO497 | ecosystem: Environmental > Aquatic > Marine > Coastal | place: USA: North Carolina... | reverse complement strand
GTTTTTGATTCTGTTTCTGTAGCAACTACATTTCGAGATAAACTTGCAAAAGAGGGAATTATTTTCTGCCCAATATCAGAAGCAGTTCAAAATCATCCTGATTTAGTTAAAAAATACATTGGTTCTGTTATCCCAATGAACGATAATTATTACGCTGCTTTAAATTCTGCTGTTTTTACAGATGGTTCATTTGTGTATGTGCCTAAAGGCGTAAAGTGTCCAATGGAGCTTTCTACATATTTTAGAATAAATGAACAAAATTCCGGTCAATTTGAGAGAACTTTAATAATAGTTGAAGATAACTCTTACGTGTCATATTTAGAGGGATGTACTGCTCCACAAAGAGATGAAAATCAATTGCATGCTGCAGTTGTAGAGCTTGTGGCTATGGATGATGCTGAAATAAAGTACTCTACGGTTCAAAATTGGTATCCAGGCGATAAAGATGGTAAAGGAGGAATTTATAACTTTGTTACTAAGAGGGGCAATTGTCTTGGCAATCGTTCAAAAATTTCTTGGACACAAGTTGAAACTGGTTCAGCTATTACATGGAAATACCCATCGTGTGTCTTAAGAGGAGATAATTCCGTTGGAGAATTTTATTCAGTAGCTGTAGCAAATAATGCCCAACAAGCTGATACGGGCACAAAGATGATACATATTGGTAAAAATACTAAATCTACCATCATTTCTAAAGGTATATCTGCTGGTAAAGCACAAAATACTTATAGAGGACAAGTTCAAATTCAAAAAAATGCTAAGGGTTCTAGAAATTTTACTCAATGTGACTCATTGTTGATTGGTGATAAATGTGGTGCTCATACAGTTCCCTACATAAATCAGCATACTCCATCTGCTAGAGTAGAGCATGAAGCCACAACTTCAAAAATTTCTGAAGATCAATTATTTTATTGTCTTCAAAGAGGTTTAGATACAGAGCAAGCTACTTCGCTAATAGTAAATGGTTTTTGTAAAGAGGTAATGAAAGAGTTGCCCATGGAATTCGCAGTAGAGGCTCAAAAACTTATTGGTATTAGTTTAGAAGGCTCTGTTGGTTAAAATAAAAAACATAAACAAAATGGAAAAATAATGTCTTTACTTGAAATAAAAAATGCTTGCTTAAAATTAGATAATAAAAATATTCTTAATGGTGTTTCTCTATCTATAAACTCTGGAGAAGTTCATGCAATTATGGGGCCTAATGGATCAGGGAAAAGTACCTTATCTTATATGTTATCAGGAAGAGATGGATATGAATTAGAATCGGGTGAGATATTATTAGATGGACAATCATTGTCAGACATGTCTGCTGATGAAAGAGCAAGATCTGGTTTGTTTTTAGCATTTCAATATCCTGTCGAACTTCCAGGAGTTGGTGCAATGAGTTTTTTAAGAGAAGCTGTCAATTCTAGAAGAAAGTTTATAGGGCAAGAGGAGTTTGACCACTTAGCTTTTGTAAAGGAAGCAAGAAAAGAAGCATCAAAAATGTTTGTTAAAGATGAAATGCTAAAAAGAGCAGTAAATGTTGGCTTTTCTGGTGGCGAAAAAAAGAAATTTGAAATTTTACAAATGGCTATGCTTAAACCTAAAGTTTCTATTTTAGACGAAACTGATTCTGGATTAGATGTTGATGCTCTAAAAATCGTTTCTGATGGAGTAAACGCCCAAAGGAGCGATGATAATGCTATAGTAGTTATTACTCATTATCAAAGATTATTAGATTATATAGTGCCAGATTTTGTTCATATTTTATCTGAAGGAGTAATCATTAAATCAGGTGGACCAGAATTAGCTCTTGAAGTTGAAAAAAATGGTTATGCAGGGATGATAAATGCTGCATAATATAAAAGATAATTATATCACCTCTGTAAATAATTATATTCAGAATTTTGATGATAATAGCTTTAGAAAGTTAGCTGGAAAAGACTTTAAAAGTTGGCCTGATCCATTAGAAGAAACCTGGAGATTGAGTAGATTAGGTTCGCTATCTAGAAAAAAAATAGAACCAATTTCACTAGATGCTCAAGAACATATTATGTCTAAGCTTAATGTTGTTGGGTCAAATACTATAAAGTTTATAAATGGTGCATTTAGAAAGGATATGTCTTCAAATTTACCAAAAGGTGTGTCTTTAAGTGAATTAAATGAATCTGAGAGCTTAACTTTCTTATCGAAAATTAAAAATAGTAACTTAAAAAACCATCCTTCAGCTAACGCTTCTTTATCATGCACTCCTTCAATTGTTAAATTAAGTGTAGATAAAAATGCTAAAATTGAAGAATTACTTGAGATTCATTTTGAAGGTGGTGTTGAAAGTTCATCTGTTCATCCAGTTTTGTTTGTAGAATTAAATGAAAATAGTAGTTTATCTATAATTGAACGTTTCAATCATATAGGTTCTTTAATAATGCCTTTACAATTAATAGAGATAAAGGATTATGCGTCTTTGAATTCTATTAAAGTTTTTGATGATAGTCACGAATCTTACAATTTAGCAGCACATTGTATTATTATGTCTCATAAATCTCTTTTAAACTCTTTTTCACTTATTAAAGGTAGTCAGTTCACACGTTCGGAAACTCATGCTTATTTAAATGGCACAAATGCAAAATTAAATCTTAATGGTGTTTATATATCAGGCAACAAACAACATCATGATCTAACAACTGCAATATATCACAATGTTGAAGAATGCATTTCTAAACAGATAGTCAGAGGTGTCTTGGGTGGAGAATCAACTGGGGTTTTCCAAGGTAAAGTAAAAGTTGCTCCAAATGCCCAAAAAACAGATGGTCAACAAATGAGTAAGGCTATTTTAATTTCTGACAAGGCTAGCGCAAATGCAAAACCGGAACTTGAAATTTATGCTGATGATGTTGTTTGTGCTCATGGTGCTACTGTTGGAGAGTTAGATGATGATCAACTTTTTTATTTAAATAGCAGAGGTATTACCAAGGATAAAGCTAGGTTAATCCTTATTAAAGCTTTTCTATTAGATATTATAAGTGAATCTGTTGAAGAAACATTACATGATTTTATTTTTAATGAAGCTCAATCTGCTTTGTCTTCAATCTTAAAAAATAAAATAGAAGAATTTGTATAAAATGCAATATGATTTAGAAAAAATAAAAGCACAATTTCCAGTTTTAAATAGAAAAATTTGGGATAAGCCTCTTATTTATTTAGATTCTGCAGCATCTATGCAAAAACCTCAAAAGGTATTAGACGCTATAAATAATAACTATTCTTTTAGTTATTCAAATGTACATAGAGGTCTTCATAAACTATCAGAAGAGGCAACTTCAAATTATGAAGGAGCAAGATTAAAAATATCAAAGTTTATTAATTGTAGTGAAAAAGAAATAGTTTTTACGTCTGGTGCAACAGCTGCAATTAATTTGGTAGCCTATAGTTGGGGATTAAAAAATATTTCTGCTGGAGATGAAATAATTATTACAATTGCTGAACACCACGCCAATATTGTACCATGGCAACTTATCGCTCAGCAAAAAGGGGCTAAAATCATTGCTGCTCAAGTTAATCCCGAAGAAGATTTTGATGCAGAAATTATCAAAAAATTAGTAACAGATAAGACAAAAATTATTGCCTTTCCTCATGTTTCAAATGTCCTAGGAACTGTTTTTCCTGTTAAAGAATTATGTAAAATAGCTAAAGAATGTGGAGCCATTAGTGTGGTTGATGGATGCCAGGGTATCATTCATGGAACAGTTGATGTTAAAAAATTAGGTTGTGATTTTTATTGTTTCTCAGGTCATAAATTATATGGACCAACTGGCATTGGAGTTTTGTATGGAAAGTATGAAATATTAGAAGAAATGCCACCTTTTCTAGGTGGTGGAGATATGATTGATATTGTTAAAATAAATCAATCAACCTATGCAGATCCTCCACTTAGATTCGAAGCGGGAACACCACCTATAGTTGAAGCAATTGCACTTGGTGAAGCTATAGATTGGGTGGTTGAGACTGATATTGATAGAATAGGAAAGCACGAAAAAAATGTAATTTCATATGGAATGTCTGTTTTAACTTCTATTGAGGGTGTAAATATATTTGGAACAGCGCCAAATAAAACAGGCGTGATATCTTTTACTATGGACTGTGCGCATTCACATGACATAGCAACTATTATTGATAGAGAAGGAGTAGCTGTTAGAGCAGGTCATCATTGTGCCCAGCCTCTAATGGATGCTTTCAACTTAGTTTCTACCACAAGAGCTTCAGTAGGAGCTTATTCATCAAATCAAGATTTTGATAAATTGGGGGAAGCACTTACTAAAGTTAAAAAGATATTTGGTGTCTAATATGAATGAAACTGAAAAACTTCCACTTTCTGCCTTTATGCCGCATCATCCTTCTAGCAATCCACATGCCCCTTTTACAGCAACGGCAGGTAAAAAAAACAAAGATTTTAAAAAGAAAATTGAATTATCTCAGGTTATTAATGCACTAGAAACAATTTTTGACCCTGAAATACCTGTAAATATATATGATCTAGGATTAATTTATGATATTAAATTACTAGCAGATAATGATATCAATATAAAAATGTCACTTACGGCGCCTGGATGTCCAGTAGCTGGTGAAATGCCTGGGCAAGTAGCTGATACAATTGCAAAAATTCCTGATGTTGGCTTGATTAATGTCGAACTTGTTTGGGAACCTGCTTGGACTAAAGACAGGATGAGTGAAGATGCCAAAATGGCACTTGAAATCTATTGATATAATAGGAGTATTTAATAATGAATGAAATTAAGCCATTATTAACCTTAACAGATGCAGCAGCGAATAGAGTTAAAAATCTTATGAATGATGCTAATTCAGAAGTGATAGGCCTTAGAATCGGTATTAAGACTGCGGGATGTTCTGGAATGAAATACAATGTTGAATATGCAACAGAAATAAAACCTTTTGAAGAAAAAATTGTATCTAAAGATATTGTAATTTGCATTGATCCTGCTGCAATTATGTTCTTAATTGGATCTGAAATGGATTATAAAGAAGAGAAATTTAGTTCAGGTTTCGAGTTTTCTAATCCAAACGAAATTGCTAGATGTGGTTGTGGTGAAAGTTTTACTGTAGCTGAATAACTCAAATAAATAATTATGGATTTCATTAAATGAAAAATGCCGAAGCGTTTTCTTCGAACGATAAAATATTAACTCCATTAAAAACTCTTCAAGAGCTTATTAGATTTGTTATTCCTAGAGGTAATAAGGAAATGCCTATAAGAATTATTCTAGCCTTGATTTTCTTATCTTTAGCAACTTTAGTAAGTGTTTATACTCCTTTTTTATATGGAAAAGCCGTAGATTTAGTTGCTGAAGGAAAATTAGTAGACTTAAACTTATTATGGTTAGTTATTGGATCTTATGCATTAGCTAGGTTAGGCCAGGTTTTTTTTGATGAAGCTAAAGAATTTGTTTTCGCAAGGGTCGCGCAAAGAGCTGTCAGAGGAGCTGCTTTAAAAGCGTTTAAACATATGCATAGTTTGTCTTTAACTTTTCATTTAAATAGACAAACTGGAGGATTAACTAGAGCAATTGATAGAGGAGCAAAAGGAATAGAGTTCCTATTAAGGTTTACAGCGTTTGAAATAGTTCCTGTCATAGTTGAATTATTTACTGTTGGAATTGTTTTATGGGTTACATTTGGTTTTGTTTATGCAGCAGTTACTGTCTCAACAGTTCTAGTTTACATTGTTTATACAATTAAAGTTACAGAATGGAGAATTGCAATTAGACGCAAAATGAATATTGCTGATGAAAATGCATCTACAAAAGCAATAGATAGTCTCCTTAATTATGAAACAGTCAAATATTTTAATGCAGAAATAGTGGAAGCTGAAAGATTTGATGCTGCTATGAAATTATATGAAGATTCAGCTGTTAAAGCTAGAGCATCATTATCAATAGTAAATATCGGTCAAGGAGGTATTATAGCACTAGGACTTTTCATAATTATGGGTATGGCAGGTGAAGATATAGCAAGTGAAAAGATGTCGATTGGAGACTTTGTTGTTGTAAATACTTTTCTGTTACAATTGTACTTACCTCTAAACTTCTTAGGTTTTGTATATAGAGAAATTAGACAGTCCTTGTTAGATATGGGAAGAATGTTTGCCTTAGTTGATGAAAAACCAGATATAATAGATAAACAAAAAGCCTACGATTTAAATGTTCATAGTGGAAAAATTGAATTTAAAAATATCAGTTTTTCGTATGGTAATAGGAAAATATTAAAAGACTTAAGTTTTGTTGTAAACCCAGGTCATAAAGTTGCAATAGTAGGACCTACAGGAGCAGGAAAATCTACGATATCAAAGCTGATATTTAGATTTTATGATCCATCTTCAGGAAATATATATATAGATGATCAGTGTTTAAGAGATGTAACTCAAAGTTCTTTAAGATCAAATATAGGCGTTGTTCCTCAAGATACTGTGATGTTCAATGACACAATCAAATATAATATATCTTACTCTAAACCAGGTTCTACAATGATTGAAATTGAAAATGTAGCTAAGTTATCATCTATTGATAAATTTATAGCTGATTTAGAATTAGGATATGAAACTGTTGTTGGTGAAAGAGGACTGAAATTATCTGGAGGTGAAAAACAAAGAGTGGCAATAGCAAGAGCTCTTCTTAAAAACCCTAAAATATTTATCTTTGATGAAGCCACTTCAGCTTTAGATACTAAAACAGAAAAATTAATCGAAAAATCACTAAAAAAATTGTCAAATAAAAATACTACCTTAGTAATTGCTCATAGGCTTTCAACCGTGATTGATGCTGACAAAATTATAGTTTTAGAAAATGGAAAGATTGCAGAACAAGGAACACATAAAGAGCTTTTACTAAAGAATGGTCTATACGCAGAAATGTGGATGAGACAGCAAGAGAAATCAGATTAGTTTAACCTATTGAAAATTGTTCTTTTAAATACTTATCTTCCATACTGTTTGTTTTGTCGTAAAGAATTTTCAAACCAATATCATTTCTTTGGGAAATCAACACTTTTTCTATATTTTTAACTTCTTTAGAATCAGCACTAGCACTAACTGGCCTTAATTTGGGATTAATAATATTAAACTCTACATTAGAGCCATTTTTAATTAAAGCACCTCTCCATCTTCTTGGTCTGAAAGGGCTAATTGGTGTCAAAGCCAAAATTTCTGACCCAATAGGTAGAATTGGACCATGAGCTGATAAGTTATAGGCGGTCGAGCCAACAGGAGTAGCTAACATTATTCCATCGCATGTAAGTTCATTTAGTCTTTCAGTGCCATCTATTTTAATTGAAATTTTAGCGCTTTGATGAGTTCTTCTAAAGATTGATACTTCATTTATTGCTAGTTCAATAAATTTATTATTCTTTGAGTCTATTGCGATCATTTCTAAAGGATGAACTATTATTTCGTTAGAATCCTCTAATCTTTTAATAAGATTTAATTCATGAAAATCATTCATTAAAAACCCAATATTACCTCTGTTTAAGCCAAAAACTGGTATATTAAAGTTTATACTTTCTCTCATTGCAGACAGCATAGCTCCATCCCCACCAACTGCTACTATAACTTCAGCTTTAGCTAGTTCAACTTGACCATATAAACGAATAAGTTCTGTTGATGCTAATTTTGCTTTTTTGTTTGTAGCTATACTAAAATGAATTTTCACAGAATTAACCCTTTTTGTGGTATTTTAATCAATTACAAGTTAAAACATTTTGACAATAAATGGTGATTTAAATGAAAGCAATAGAAACAGCACTAACATTAACACAAGCTTATAAATTAGCTATAGAAAGATTTGAAAAAATGTTAGGGCAAGAGTTTGTTTCTGCTGTCACAGTTATGAATGAAACCTCGGAACATATCATTGTTTGTGGTATGGGAAAGTCAGGTCTTGTTGGAAGAAAAATATCTGCAACTTTAGCTTCCACTGGTACACCAAGTATTTTTCTTCATCCTGCTGAAGCAATTCATGGTGACTTAGGTAAAGTTCAAAAAAATTCTGTTGTGTTATTAATTTCTTATTCTGGGGAAACAGGTGAAATTTTAGCTCTTATACCTGCTTTGAAAAGATTAAACGTTACTATTATTGCTCTGACTGGTGTAATACAATCTACTTTAGCCTCAAATGCTGATATAATTTTAGATATGTCGGTAGACAGAGAGGCATGTCCCTTAAATTTAGCGCCTACAACATCTACAATGATAACAATGGTATTAGGAGATGCTTTAGCTGTAGGGTTAATGGAGCGTAAAAATTTTAAACAAGAAGATTTTGCATTAACTCATCCAGGAGGAGCCTTAGGAAGAAGACTTCTTTCAAACGTGAAGGATGAAATGAAACAAGTCAACTTACCGTTTGTTAATAAAGAATCTAATGTTCAAGATGTTTTAATTAAAATGACAGAAGGTCGTTTAGGTCTAGCCTTGGTCGGTTCTAAAGAGAAATTGTATGGAGTTATCACAGATGGAGATATAAGAAGGGCCTTAATAGACAATAGTAATTTTTCTAATCTTAAAGCAAATGATCTAATGAATAAAAATCCTTTGACAGCAATAGAAACGGATAATTTACAATTAGCAGAAACAAGAATGAGAGAAGCAAAAGTTCAATGCTTAGTTGTAAAAAATAAAATTGATGAGGTTGTAGGAGTTATTCAAATATTTGAATAATTAATTATTTTTGATGGATATATCTCTTTTTGACTATGAAATAGATTCTAGTTTGATTGCACAAAAACCTTGTTTTCCGAGAGATGAATCACGTTTGTTATCATGTTTAAATAACGATTTTCAAGACCTTAAATTTAAAGATTTACCAATGCTTTTAAATTCTGACGATGTTTTGGTAATAAATAATACTGAAGTAATACCATCTCGCTTATTTGGAAAAAGAGATCAAGTAAACATTGAAGTCACCCTCCATTTAAATATAGATAAAAACCGTTGGAGAGCTTTTCTTAAACCTGGTAGAAAATGCCAAGTTAATGATGAGTTAATTTTTCAGAATAATTTAAAGGCAAATATAATTGAAAAGTTTGAGGCGGGTGATGTTCTTTTAGACTTTAATTGTCACAAAGAAAATTTGTTAGTTGAAATAAAAAATCAAGGAGAAATGCCGCTACCCCCTTACATAAAAAGGCATGAGAAATCAATTGAGGATATAAAAGATTATCAAACTATTTTTGCAGCTCATCAAGGGGCTGTGGCCGCTCCAACTGCAGGACTTCACTTCACAGATAATGTAATCAAGAATTTAGAAAATAAAGGAGTTCAATTTGCACCTATTACGCTTCACGTAGGAGCTGGAACTTTCTTACCAGTTAAATCTGATAATATATTAGAACATAAAATGCATGAAGAGTGGTGTTCACTAAGCCAGAAGAGTTCTGACATATTAAATAATGCAATACAAAATAACAAACGGATTATCTCTGTAGGCACTACTTGTTTAAGAGTTTTAGAAACAATTGCAAAAAAAAATAAAGGAAAAATAATTCCTTGGTCAGGGTTTACAGATCTTTTCATAACTCCTGGGTTTAAATTTAATATAGTTGATATTTTAATAACAAACTTTCATTTGCCTAAATCAACTTTATTAATGCTAATATCTGCTTTTCATGGACGTAAAAGAGTGTTTAAAAGTTATGAATATGCAATAAGACAGAAATATAGATTCTTTTCATATGGAGATAGTTGTATTTTTTCGAAGGAAAATCAAAAATATGAAAAATAACTTTAATTTTAAATTAATTTCACAAGATAAAAACGCACGTTTAGGTAAGTTAACCACAGCTCACGGAACTATTGATACCCCTATTTTTATGCCGGTTGGAACAGCAGCCACTGTAAAGGCAATGCATTTAAAAGATGTAGAAGAAGCAGGCGCCCAAATTATTTTAGCTAATACTTACCATTTAATGTTAAGGCCAGGTGAAAAAAATATAAAGGAAATGGGGGGTGTTAGGAAATTTATGGGATGGAATAAACCTCTTCTAACTGATTCAGGTGGCTTTCAAATCATGAGCTTAGGAAAGTTAAGAAAAGTAGAAAACGAAGGAGTAACCTTTAAATCACATTTAGATGGAACAAAGTATTTTCTCTCACCTAAAATTAGCACTGATATTCAAAATGCACTTGATGCAACTATTTCAATGCAGTTAGATGAATGCATTCCTTTTCCAGCTTCATACGAAGAATCTGAACGTGCAATGAAATTATCTTTGGAATGGGCTCTTAAAAGTAGAGATGCTTTTGAAGAAAGAAAAGGTTATGGACAATTTGGAATTGTTCAGGGATCAACATACTCAGATTTAAGAGAATTATCCTCAAAAAAACTAGTTGAAATTGATTTTGATGGATATGCAATTGGAGGGTTAGCTGTTGGAGAAGGTCAAGAACTAATGTTTAAGACATTAGATTTTACAACTAAAAATATGCCTCTAGATAAACCTAGATATTTGATGGGTGTAGGAAAACCAGATGATTTGATAGGAGCAGTTAAAAGGGGTGTTGATATGTTTGATTGTGTTTTGCCAACTAGATCGGGTAGAACGGGTCAAGCTTTTACTTCAAGAGGAACAGTAAATATAAAAAACGCCAGGCATATTTTGGACCAAAGACCATTAGATAATAATTGTGATTGTCATACGTGTAAAAACTTTTCAAGAGCTTACTTGCATCATCTTTTTAAAGCTCAAGAGATTTTAGGTTTGATGTTGTTAAGTTTGCATAATATTCATTTTTACATAACGTTGATGAAAAATATAAGAAATTCTATAAAGCTCAGAGAATTTGATAAATTTGAAAAAATATTTTTAGACAAATATTACTCTGGCGATATTAAATGAAGAACAATAATGAAAATATATTAATTAAAAAATTAGCTAAAGAGTTTGAGTTTGACGTCTGCAGAGTAACAGATCCTAAATTAGAACTTTCAACAGAACTTAGATTAAAAGAGTTTTTAGATCTAGGGTTTCATGGAGAAATGAAATGGATGGAAGAAACTTATGAAAGAAGAAAATCTCCAATAAATCTTTGGTCAGAAGCTAAGTCAGCTATAGTTTTAGGTTTAAATTATGGACCTGGTGCTGATCCTTTAACAAAAAATAATAATAAATCATTAGGAAACATTTCTGTCTATGCTCAAGGAAAAGACTATCATGATGTAATAAAAGGAAGATTAAAGTCATTTTCAAGTAAATTAATTGCCAGACTAGATAAAAAAAATAAAATAAATGTTAAGGTTTTTGTTGATACGGCTCCTTTAATGGAAAAACCCTTAGCTGAGAAATCAGGTATCGGATGGCAAGGCAAACATACTAATTTAGTGTCAAGAGAATTTGGTTCCTGGTTATTTTTAGGCGTTATTTTAGTAAATAAAGTTTTTCAATATGACAATCCAGAGGCTAATCATTGTGGATCTTGTAATCAATGTATCAAAATATGCCCTACTAATGCGTTTGACGCGCCCTATAAATTAAATGCAACTAAATGTATTTCATACTTAACTATTGAAAATAAAAATATTATTCCAAAGGAGTTCAGGAAAGATATTGGTAATAAAATATTTGGGTGTGACGATTGTTTAGCGATTTGTCCTTGGAACAAATATGCAAAATTATCCAATGAGACTAAATTCAATCATGAAATGTATAACTTTGATCTCCATGACTTATTAAAACTTTGCGATGAAACCTTTAGAGTAAAATTTAAAGGTTCTCCAATAAAGAGAATAGGAAGAGATAGATTTTTAAGAAATTGTTGTATATCTGCAGGAAATAGTAATAACAAAAATTTATTACCAGATATTATTAAATTATTAATGGATGATAAATCTTTCATAGTAAGGGGGGCTGCAGTTTGGGCTTTTCAACAATTATCAGATAAAGAACTATATAAACACATAAAAGTAAAACACTTAAACATAGAAAAAGATACTTCAGTCATACAAGAGTGGACATAATGATTTTATAAAGCGTTGTTTTCTGTTTCACCAGTTCGTATTCTTGTAGCACTATGTAGATCTAAAACAAATATCTTACCATCCCCAATCTGGCCAGTTGAAGCACTTTGTAACAAAGCTTCATGAACCGCGTTTTCCATTTCATCTGGAACAGCAATTTCTATTTTTAGCTTAGGAACAAATGAAACGCTATACTCGGCACCTCTATATATTTCTGTTTGCCCTCGTTGTCGCCCAAAGCCACGAACTTCTGAAGCGGTTAAGCCCTCAACACCAATTTCAGTTAATGCGTTTCTTACATCGTCAAGTTTAAAGGGCTTTATTATAGCAATGAAATATTTCATTTTAATTATCCTTAATCTGAATGATATCCTTTTTCACCATGGGAGCGCAAGTCTAAACCCTCTATTTCTTCTTGTTCATCAACTCTAAGAGGAACTATTAAAGATGTTACTTTTAGAATTAGATATGTAAAAATAGATGTCCAAATAACTGTCAAAACTACTGCTTTGAATTGAACTACAAATTGAGACATAGCTGTTTGACCTTCTGGAAGACCTAAACCTGAAAAAGTTGATGTGGCAAGAAATGCGACTAATAATGTACCTAATATACCTCCTACACCATGCACAGCAAAAACGTCTAAGCTATCGTCAATTAAAAGTTTACCTCTTATGTAGTCAACGGCTAGATAACATAGCAATCCCCCACTAAAACCTAAAATTAAACCACCTGGTATTCCAATATAACCAGATGCGGGTGTAACTGTAGCTAAACCTGCTACCATCCCAGTAACTACACCAATTAAAGATGGTTTTCCAAACCTTTTCCATTCAATAAACATCCAAACTAGAGCTGCCATTGATGCAGAAATATGGGTCACTAACATAGCCATCCCAGCACCACCATTAGCTCCCAAAGCAGATCCTGCGTTAAAACCGAACCAACCCACCCAAAGCATAGCAGCGCCAATCATAGTAAGAATAGGGCTATGAGGAGGAGTTATAGATTTAGGGAAACCTCTTCTTTTACCAAGAGTTAAAGCTGTAATTAATGCGGCAGTTCCAGCGGTTGCATGAACAACAATTCCTCCAGCAAAGTCCATTGTACCCCATGAGGATAATATTCCACCTCCCCAAACCCAATGTGTTACTGGAACATATACAATTAACATCCACAGGCTTATAAATATTAGCATGGCTGAAAATTTTATCCTTTCAACAAAAGCTCCTATAATTAAAGCTGGAGTGATAATAGCAAAGGTCATTTGAAATGTTGCAAAAAGACTTTCTGGTATAGTTCCCGAAATACTATCTAAGTCGATTGATTTCATAAAAATATTGCTTAAATCCCCAATCCATGCATTGCCTGAAGAAAATGCTAAGCTATATCCTAATGTAACCCAAATAATAGATACTACACAAGCTACCGCAAAGTGTTGCATTAAAACTGATACAACGTTTTTAGAATTTACAAGACCAGCATAAAATAAAGCTAAACCTGGGAGTGTCATGAATAAAACAAGAGCAGTGGAAGTTAAAATCCATGCAGTATCACCATTATTTACATCAGCAAATGCTGGATAAGAAGTAAAGCTTAAAAAAACAATTAGAGACAGCTTTCTAAATATCGCTGAAACATATAACTTAAAATTTATATTCATAAATACCCCCTAAAAAACAATTTACTTTTAAATTACTTTGAAAAAAAATCCAAAATAATGCATATTTATTGAGTTTATTTATTCATATATGCCTAATTTTTAATCATAAAAATAAATTAGAGGTAAGTTATATATTAAATTAGAGTTACTAGAATTGTATGAAAGAATATCAAAAAATATGAACTAATTTATTGAAAAGGATTAAATTGTCTAACTTAGTATTAAAACAGCTTGCACCTAAAGGATATCTTAGGGCAGCTATAAATTTAAGTAATTTTTTATTAGTTACAGGTCAAGATGGAGATGGTAACCCTCAAGGGGTTTCTCCAGACATGGCTAAAGCTTTAGCAAATAAATTAGGAGTTGAACTTAAATTAATTTCATTTAACAGGCCAGGGGAATTAGCTGATGCAGTTTCAGAAGATGTTTGGGATATAGGAAATATTGCAAATGAAGCTGAAAGAGCTAAATCAATTTCATTCAGCTTACCTTATACGTTAATTGAATCAACTTATTTGGTTAGAGAAAGTCTTAATATTAAAAACATTAAAAATATAGATCAGGAAGGCATCAGAATAGCTGTGGCTGAAAGAAGTGCTTATGATCTTTGGTTAACTCAGAATATTAAAAAGGCTAAATTGATAAGAGCAAAATCAATAGATGAATCTTTTTTAATTTTTGAAGAGAATAAATATGAAGTTCTAGCTGGATTAAGGCCTAAATTAGTTGATGATTTAAAAAAAACAGAAGATTGTAAGATTTTGCCTGAGGCATTTACTTTTATTAACCAATGTATTGGAAGTAAACCTGGAAATATTGAAGCTGAAAATTTTATAAATAACTTTATAAAAAACAGTGTTGAAAATGGATTTGTAAAAAAACTTCTATTAAAATACAATGTTTTAGGAAAGTTATCCGTCCCTTATAATTAGACCTTTGATCAATTAGAAAAGTTATGAAAAATATTACTCCCATTTTGGCAGTTTTTTCTACAGTATTTTTTTGGGGTTCTTCTTTTCCGGTTATGTCATATTTGTTAGAAACAGCTAGCCCTTTAGTATTAGGCGCCGGTAGATTTTCTTTAGCTGCATTAATATCATTAATATGGTGTTTGTATAGTCATAAAAAAAAAATAACATTAAAACATGCCATTCGTTTTTTAATAGCAGGTTTTATAGGAATATTTTTGTACAATGTGTTTTTAAATTATGGTCAACAAAGTGTTTCTGCTGGTGCTAGTAGTTTTATTGTTAATTGTAATCCATTATTTACAGCTTTAATTGGCTTTTTTATATTAAAACAAAAAGTAACTATAATCCATTGGTTAGGTATTACTTTTTGTTTGTTAGGAGTGAGTATAATTTCGATTGATCAAGAGGGTGGATTAGAATTAGGTAGTGGAGCTACTTTAATTTTGTTTGCAGCTACATTAACAGCAACTTATTTCCATATTTTAAAACCTTTGGTATTAATTTATGGCGCAATAACATCTGCAGCTTATACTATCTTATTAGGAACAATCCCTATGCTTTTTTGGTTTCCAGAAATGTTTGGATTTGTAATTAATTCAACTAATGAAGTAAGAATAGCTTTTCTTTGGTTGGCATTATTTCCTACAACAATCGGTTATTTAACTTGGACGTATACAGTTGGACATTATGGAGCAAATAAAGCATCATTATTTCTTTATTTAATTCCTCCAATATCAATACTGCTAGATTTTATTTGGTATAATAATATACCATCTCTATATACTATATTGGGTGGGTTAATAATAATTTTAAGTGTTTCGTTAACTTTATTTCTACAAAATAAGAAAATGAAATATAATACTTAATTTCTTTAAACAAGTGTCTGTTTAATGTTTAATGGAGCGGGTAGCGAGAAGTTAAGTTCATCTTATGTGCACCACTTGTAGTTGTATACAAGCTCTATCCTCATATTATGTATTACTGAATCCGTGTCAACAGGCACATAATGGTCTACCGTTTGGTCTACCCCACTATAAATGTTCCCGTAATGGAATAGCCTTACGTAAATGATAATTATATTTAGATGTTAAAGACACTTATATGTAACATTTAAAGTGTACCCCATGCTAGAGCCAGTGCCGCCCTATACGTATATATAGTTGTGCTCTTACACAGATATGCTCAAATAACTGTTAACCATTTTAAATGAGTTCGTGAGTCTGCTGAGAGCTTTTAGTGTAATCAGACTCTATGACATATGGTTATGTATTAACGACTCTGGTGACTCTTATATGAGCAGGAATGATGGTCCTAGTTAAACTGTACAAGCACTCTATCTTTATCACCTTGTAGTTCAGGGGTTTGTGAGCCAGATGATTGCTGAGTTACATTCTCTTTAACATAGTTATGTAACTCTTGTGCTGTTATCTTATTGTCTGAGTTTGTATCTGCATCACCTTCCATGCCCTTCATCAGGAAGTATTAAAATATACTCTTTTTATTTTTATCATTTTCTAAGATAGTAATCTTCTTTTGTATAGTGTGTAGAATTAGGGTTGGAAAATTTATAGCTTAGATAAATAGCAAAAATGCATAAAACAAAAAATAAAAAGCTTCCACCAGCTCTACCAATTATTTCTTCAATATTTTGATGAAAAAAACCAATTACAAGAAAGTTTAAAAAAAACAAAAAAATAAATATTGGTAAAAATTTTATCAATATCCATTTATGCCCTCTCCAAATTTGTGCGCCTCCTGTTGCATAAGGATGGAAGTTTTTTTGATTAACAATTTTTTGTAAATTTGAAAATTTATTAGTTTTGTCTTCTCTTCCAATAATGATTGATTGTCCAAAAATAAACCATCTTTTTCTTTTTGGTACTTCTTCAAAACTCCAAGTAAGTTTTGAATTATAACCAATTGATGTTTTGAAGAATGGTGAATTATAACCATAATTTTCTGGAATAAAATGAGGTGTTCTGTCTGAAATATCTGTTTTTACATTTCCTTCTAAAAGACACCAAATTGAACCTATTACAATGCTTGCAGCAATTGCTTTATATAGAATTTCTAAAAATGAAATATCTATAAATATCCAAATGATTATTGATAACCATAATAAGAACTTTATGAAAACAATGGCAGGAGATAATAATAAAACGAAAAGGTAATCTTTGAATAAAAATTTCTCTTTTTTAGGTAAATATATACATTTTACTCCACAGAGGGTGCATGCTGGAAGTGTATACTGAACTTTTTGATTATATAGGTATGTACTTGCTTCCCAATCTAAGTGTTCAACCATAACGTTTTGATTTTTACAGTAGAAACAATCATATGTTCTTTGACTAGGTAATGCTCGTAATTGATTTTTGTGAACTTCTAAATTTTCTTTTAATATTTCAACTCTTTGGGCTTCTTGTTCAGCCTCAATAAGAGCTTGTTCTTGTTCTTCTTGTCTTTTTATATAAGCTTGTTCTGCTAAATATTGAGCATCTTCCTGCTCTTGTTGTCTTTTCTGTCTGTTAGCATTTTGTCTTTGAAGGCTTTGTGTTTGTCTTTGAAGGCTTTGTGTTTGTCTTAAATTATTTTGAATAAATTTATTATGATTTTTTTGTTCTTCAAGAATCTGACAATTAGTACAAATATAACGCTGCTTCAAAGACAAAGTAACACCACATTTATTACATTTTTTATTCCATAATATTCCCATTTATTTTAAATACCTAAATCTTAGATGATGTCTATGATAATAATTATATAATAATAATTATATAATAATATTTATATAAATTCTTTAAAGTTGAGATTATTTTTTTAGTTTTCAACAAAATATAATGTATTTTATATTTTATTCCCTTTTTTCTAATGCTTTAAGAATGATGGTCCTAGTTAAACTGCACAAGCACTCTGTCTTTATCACCTTGTATTTCAGGAGTTTGTCTGAATTGTGATTGTCTCTCCACTTTATCTACTACAAATAAGTGTAATTCACGTGCTGTGATTTGGTTATCATTGTTAGTGTCAGCTCCACCTTCCATACCAAGCATCATGTAATATGAGAATAAGCCATGTTTAGCTTCTTCTAGTGACTGACTTGTTTGATTACCTTGAGCTGCAGATAATACTGTAAAGTTAGCAGGTACAGACTGTTCTTTAGCTGTGATAAGAACAGGTCTTAGACTAGCAACTAATGTTTCTTCATTACGTGTTCCACCTGAATAGCACGTATCTAAGAATACGGTCACTGAACGAGGTTTAGTTGCTTGTATATCTGAAAATAGTTCTTTACGTCTTATGGCTGAATCTTCTAACAAATCTGGAACACCATCATAAGGTAAAAGATACATACCTTTTCCATCTTCTGTAGCTAATCCATGACCTGCGAAGAATACGTATATGTCAGTTTTATCTGTTACTGTTCTCTTGAGAAGCCATGTTTTTATAGCTCTTGTTATGTCAATTCTATCTGCACCATCATTAATGAGTTCCTTGATATTAGATGAAGGTATGCCAAGCTTCATAGTAGCGTAATCATAGAAAGTCTTAGCATCGCTATCGGCATACAGAGCACTTGCTTTAGTATTTTCATAATCAGAAATACCAATTATTAGTGCTAATGCATTAGGATTTCTTTTAACTGTTTTTAAAGATGGGTTAAGGCTTTTAAACTTTTGTACATTTGCTTGTTGGATGTTACCACGTTCAATCTTTAGTAACTTAGATGCTTTATTTCCTTTTCTATCAAAAGCAACTATCTCAACATTTAATCCATTACGAGGTATGTAAAGTTCAGTTTTAAATGTTCCATTATTAGTTAATGATAGTTGTTCACCATCTATCAATACTTCATCAACTTCAGTATTGTCAGTTACACGTCCAGATATAGTGGCATTAGAACCATTCTGTTTAGTAAAAGCATTTATGACTGGTTCTTGACTGTCTGTATCAATTCTTTGTTGCTCTTGTTTTTGTTTAGATTGAAGAGTAGCTAGTTTACGTTCCAGTTCCCTAGTTCTATTATTTGCGACATTTAATTCTGCAGACGATATTTGTGATTTAGGTTGAGTGTAAGTTTTATTTTTTACGAGTTTTTGAGCATACTTGAAAATACCTTTTCTCCATATACCTTCCTGTACTTTTCCATTTGCAAAATACATAATACCTTGTCCATCTTTATAATCATCTTTCCATTCACCTACGTATTTATCTCCACTTGAATAAGTAAAAGTACCTTTTCCATGATGTTTGCCACTCTTTAGTTGTCCTTTATATTTATTCCCACTTGTCCAAAACATGATACCATGTCCATCATAATAATTATTTTTGAAATCACCTATGTACATATCTCCATTTACAAAGGTATTAGTCCCAAAACCATGTCTTTTACCATTTTTCATATCACCCACGTAATCTCCATCATTCCCATAATGAGCATTTTTTGATGCACAACCACCCAACACCAACACCCCAAGTGCCAACAAAACTGCCATCATTTTAAATGCATACTTCATGTGATTACACTAACAAGTTAGATTTTGTTTGTGAAGTGGTTAGAGTGTGAGCATTTAAATGCAACACGGATGGAATACGTAAGTGATTATTAGTACGGATATATACTTAAACTATAGAGACATATAG
>Ga0213863_10001187_pt1 | contig 19320 bp, 10 predicted proteins | sample PICome_8_FD_160128 | JGI IMG/M metagenome (GOLD analysis project Ga0213863, IMG submission 160128) | Coastal seawater microbial communities near Pivers Island, North Carolina, United States - PICO497 | ecosystem: Environmental > Aquatic > Marine > Coastal | place: USA: North Carolina... | reverse complement strand
TGCTGCTAAACTCTTGGCATTCGAGGGATCGCCCTCGTCTTGCTGGACTACCTTAACCTCAACATCCGTTGTACCAGTGGTCCCGGCCTGCGGAGCAGAGGCCAGATCAAAGGTCATGATTGGTGCTTTGCCACCGGATCCAGCCAGTAACTGATTGAGGTTATCAAGATTTAGGTCGGCGTAAAGATCAAGATACAACCGCTGATCATCCTGAAAAGATGACTCCAATCTTGCAGTTCTCGCATAGGTGCCTGATTCGGTGATCCCCGAATCGACATCCTCCGCAATATATAAATAATCAATGACTTGTGCCCTTGGGCTCGCTAGTCGAAAGCCATCTCTGCCCAATGTGTTCTCGCTCTGAGCCAGAAAGAAGCTTTGAAGCATATTTTTCGCTTCTTCATCTTCATAAATGCGAATGACCGAAGTGGTCTCGGCAAGATAGGGACCGCCTGGCGCAAACGGCGCAGGCGCACTGCCCGACTTGCTCGCTGTGAAGCTAGAGCAGTTCTCTAAATCTGACTTTCCGGAATTCAGAAGATTAGCGCAGTAGGCGTACCCGAACGTTTCCTGAACTTTCAAAGGCGTCAGACAATCTTGCATGCATACTAGGTCCTGGCTCAGATCACTAGGAGAAATATTTTCCGAACTTTCAGTTGTGATCCCACCGCGCGACCGATCAAAAGGATCATAAAATTCAGAAGGCTCTCCATCCGGTGATGAGAGTGTGGGATCTTTTAACGCAGCTGCGCTTATTTCGTACCATTGCCGAGTATCGTTAGACCAAACTCCCAAGTTCCGCTGATCGGTAAAAATCAAAGATTCACCGTTTTCATCGGTGCCATAATCCTCGACTTTTTTCATCTTATTTAGCCAGTCAGTCGGGGTAAACTCGATCGGAGTCTCAAGCTCTGAAGCCTGATAATTAGGGAAAAAAGTGACTCCTTTATTAAGGACAAACTTCTGTGCTGTGGCATCAAAGTATCCCTCATATTCCGCAAAACCACCTTCAGCAAACGGGTCAACGCCAAGTAAGGCCTTATATTCAGCTGACCAATAGGCATCTTGAACATACAGGGCCAACTTCAGCCTATCGAGTTCGTTAAGGGACTGAAAGGATTTCGTTCTCTTCTCAACACGTACTTCTGTTTCTTGTAAGGTAAAAAATTCCTCAACTTCACTTTCTTGTTGCTCACCGAAAACTTCAGCCTGAAACTGAGTCACTCCTGGCTCAATGAGCCGCTGGCCTCTGGGATCAACATAGACGCCCCAGTAGTCTGCATAAGCGAAAATCCGCTCATCGAACGTTACCTTTTCTCCTGGATTATCAGGATCGTCTACCTCAATCTCGACCTCACTGAACATCGGAAAAGCACTTCTTGTGCCTGGCGTCGTTGAGGAGGCTCGGTCGCCCTCAGCCGTATAGACGCCGTAACGAAACACGTTTTTCTGAGCGTCAGATGCCTTAGTGGAATAACAGACTTCATCAAACGTAATGGGTGCATAGGGGTCCCTTTCTGCAAGATCCGCGAGCTCCGCTAGGGTCACGGGCAATTCGATCATCGCATACTCGTTATAGTCAGGGTTATCCGCATTCAATGCATCCCGCTCCGCAAAAGCCGCTGCGCAAAACTCATTCTGATCAGGTGAATAGCAATTCTCAAAGGCCTCGCCCAGTGTTGTGCAAATCTGCTTAGAAGGTTTGTCGATGTAGAATTGATTAAAAGCGGTAAAGCTTCGAAAAGTTGGATTTTCAAATTGAAAATCTATTGTGTCGCAATCGAGACAAAAACTGACGGGTTGACCATAAACACCAGAAATACTGCCATCCGGCAAATACCTGAGAGCGACGTTGCCCTCTCCCTCGAAGGTGTAGTCTTTGAACTTCAACTCTTGGCCAGAGACCTTTAAGTACCCCACGCCCAGATTAATGGAAGTCGGCATGGATTCAGCTTCATCGCCTTCATCGCCTTCATCGCCTTCATCGCCTTCATCGCCTTCATCGCCTTCATCGTTGTATTGGGTAAACCAACTTGGCAAGCCCAGGGAATGGAAGGACCAGCGCATCTCAAACTCACCGTTGGGCGCGTCGTCAGTTTTACCGGAGTCGATCTGACCGGTGAGGTAAATTCGATTATCGATGTCCTGCTCGTCCTGCGCTTTATTGTCAACCCAACCTTTAATGATCATGGGTTGTGCCGCGTAGGGGTTTGATGGATTCTCAGCAACAGGAATCGCTTGCACCGTTGCAATAAAAGCCGTCTCAGTGTCTTGTTCCGAGGCACCCTTCGTCGACTTTGCAGTCGTCGATGACTGCGACGACGTCGCAGACGCTGAGGCCTGCTCAGCAGTGGCATCAGCGCCCGTTGTAGCACAGCGCTCCTCAAACAGCTTTGCTAAGTATGGTCCATCGCTGACAAAAGCATCTGGTCGCATATTAGCGATGTTACAAACAATATTGTTCGCAATCTCGATCGTTTCTGTGACCGGCTGCCCCTCGATGAAAAATCGCTGCTCATCCGCCTTGTAGGCGCCCCCTGTGGGAGGTGCTGCCGAAGCACTCAGCGCAAAGCTACTGGCCGATATAGAAATGATGGTAATCGCCTTTAAATTCTTCATAGCCATTACTCCTGAGTCTCAATGATCGTTAAAGTGGAAGGAAGCTTGAAATCTGAACTTGTCACCGGTGCTGGCTCCGCAGTCACCGCAGGGTCAAGCGGCGCAAAATCATCGCCATTGGCAACGCCATCCCCATCCTTATCAGGATCCGAGTTATCACCCACTCCGTCATCGTCGGTATCAATCGTTTCATCTTTGTTGGTCGGGAAGGCATCCTCGGTATCTGCCACACCATCGCCATCATCATCTAAATCTGCTGCCATTCCAGTCTCAAGACAGGCTGGATCACAGACGTTGGGCATACCATCGCCGTCGGTATCCAGCGCATCTCCTAGACTAATCAACGGATACTGATCAGCCTCATCCAAAACACCGTCATTATCATCGTCTGCATCGGCGATCATTCCAGTTTCAAGGCAATCCGCATCACATGAGTTTGGATAGCCATCACCATCGGTATCGCTCAATCCTCCAAGGCCCACAAGGGGGAACGCGTCCTTGTCATCAGCAACACCATCACCATCATCGTCTGCATCCGCCGCGTCTCCAGTGCCGTCGCCGTCCGTATCTGCGCTTTCATCTTTATCGAGCGGGAAGGCATCAACCGTATCCGCGACGCCATCGCCGTCATCGTCAGTATCCGCCGCGTCTCCAGTACCGTCGCCATCCGTATCTATACTTTCGTCTTTATCCAGCGGGAAGGCATCAACCGTATCCGCGACGCCATCGCCATCATCGTCGGTATCTAGGTTGTTCCCAACCCCATCACCATCGGTATCAAGTGTTTCGGCGGCATTCAGAGGTAATTCATCCAACGCGTCTGCGACACCGTCACCATCATCGTCTGAATCCTCGTTATTGCCTATGCCGTCCTGGTCTGTATCGGTGGTCTCGTTACGATCCTTGGGAAAGGCATCGCTTCCATCATTAACACCATCGTTATCATCATCGCTATCAAGCAGATCACTGATGCCGTCTCCGTCAAAATCATCGAACGTCACCACTTCATCTTCGCCCTTGATTTCTTCAACGACGCTCACAACCTCATTGAAAATATCCTCCGTGCTGACCGCGTTCTCGACTACGGCTACCTCCGCAACGGCAATCACCGAAACAGAAACCGCTTCGGCAAGTGCTTCATCCGACGCCCCCTCACCCAGCTCTTCGGTCGCGACTGCAATCGCTGTTTTAACTTCCCCAACGATCGTATCGACATTTTGGACCACAGTGGTTTCGGTGGCTTGAGCGAGCGCAAGACCCTGTGTGCTGGTTGGATTAATTAAGACATCCGCAGCTGCTGTATTTACACTTTCGACCGCAGCGGCAGCTGACGACGTGACCGCTTTGACTTGCGCAACTTTAATAACTGCAACTGTTTCTGCTGCGGCTTGCGCCTCAGCCTTTGCTGCCTCTACATCCTCACCCGCAGCCTCGGCATCAGCAGCAGCCTTTTCAACCGCTTCTACGATCACGACTTCGGTCACTGTTTCTTCGATTACAGCTTCAATAACCGCGGCATCAGTAATGTCCACTTTGACTTCAACACCAGTAACGGCAGACTCCGTAGCGGCCTCTACTGATTTTGCGACAATCGACTTCGCGACTGCTTCTACCGCAGTAACCGTCGAGCTTGCTGAGCCAGCACCGGATTGAGCCGTCGAGGCAACCGATGCAGCAACCTTGATAATCGTCGCGACTTGGCTGTTTACCCGCTGGATTGCTTCTGCCCGCTTCTTGTCTTCTTCAGTGACCGCCGAGCCATCATTGTTGGCGGTTTGCGAACCATCAGCTGTGCCCCAGGCATCGGTCGTCAAGATGTCTTCAACCGACGTGTCCCCTAAACCAAGAGCTGCCACCACCGCTTGCTTATCCTCCTCCGACGCTGCTTGAGCGATAATCGTTGTCAAAGGCGTGATCGCTACTTTTTGTGTCGGGTCCTTGGGAAGATCCGCTTGCAGCACGATATTTTCAAGGGGTTTCCCCGTGGCAATATCTGTTCCGCCGGTGGAGAAAAACTTTGGCGAACAGCCCTCAACCGCAACGACCTCAGATTCCAAAGCGAAGAAACCTTGCGAATCCGTTACTCCGACGGGTTCTTCCGAGTCTTGCAATTTATTGCAGTTGAGATCTACAAAAACAGCAGCACCCGCGACCGGCCCGTCAACTACGCGGCCGTTGATGACAATACCTTCAAAAGCATCCGTCACAGTAATCGACAGCGTAACCGCTGAGCTTAAGCTACCGGCGGTCGCATCGACTCTGAGGGTGTAACTATTTGAACCATCACCCGAGGGATTTTCAAAATCAGGTGCCTCTATAAAAGAAAGTTGTCCATTGTCATCTAGTGTAAAAAGGCTCCCATCATTATCTAAACTCAATGACAGGCTAGCACTCGAGGTAATCAACGCGACTTCGAGTGAATTCTCCTCGACCTCCACAGCGACCGGCTGGAGACCTACCTCACTGCCATCGACACTGATTGTGGGCGCCAGACCGGCTGGACCACCATCAAGCGAGCTCTGATTGTCGCCCCGGCCGCAAGACGCCAACAGGATAATTGCAGTCAATAAAAGTATGTGATTAAGCATGTCTTGAGCTCCTAGCCCGTCTCAATAAATTTAATTTTCTCGTCTGTTCAGCGCTCTGCCCGCAAAGCGTCATACCTTGCAGGACTAAAACAGTTGGTAAGATCAAGTCCAAAACTAATGGACCCAGAGCGGGCTTCGACCAAATCAGTTATCGGGGTCAAAACCTTTTATCCGAAAACGTACAAAAAATTTCGAAACTGAACAAATTTGCTATTGTTCAAATTAGACTTTTTAAATGCTAATTCATAGCGGAATATCAATAAAATGCATTTAATTAGTTAATTGCGCTATATTGTATAGTCGCGACCTACCCATCTCTCACCTGAGAATCCGCCGAAAGGAGAAGAACAATTCAACACAACGATTGTCTGATTCTTGCTCCTGCACTCACTCACCTTTAAGCTCAATCTTCACTGACAGATTTAGGTAATCATCATGACGCATTTCTCTACAGCGCGAAGACTGTTTGTTTTCATGGCCGCAATACTGGTTTCTACGGGTGCAATCGGAGATTCGCTACAACCGAGCCTAAGCAACTACTTTGAGGCGCAGTTTTTGATTGATTCAACGTTTACGACCGATGGCAAAACCTACGAGGTATCAGCTTCGGGTGAGGCGGGCCCTTATGGCAGGGCTTATTTGTCCTATGTCTTCACGGACAAACAGGAATTAGGAGATCGCGGCGAATTCACTGGATTTGCGTGGACCCAAAGCGGAGAAGACATCATCACCGCAACATTACAGGGAATTTACGTCAAGCGGGGCGAGGTCTTCAAACTGCACACCCTGGATACGACCAGTCAGGGTAAGTTTACATACGCGGTCGGCACGATGGATTTTGTTGCCAAGACCTTGACCTTTCAGGCAGCCGACTTAGCCATCAATTAACCCGCGCCGGGCTCACGTGCCTACGGCCCGGGTCTGTTAGCTTTTCTTTGGCTACCGCACCTGATCGGTCGGCGCGCTAAACCTTTGTGCCTCACGCTGCGCATGAGCACCTCAAGATTGACCGCACCCAAGTCCATCGACCGGCTCTAAATTTCATCAAAATAGAGCGCCTGTCCGGAGGGATATTACTCAGACCTGCCTCAGCATTCGCGTAGACTCTGTTGCTGGCGCATTGCTCAGCATGGTCCGGGCAAAACCAAAAGCTGTCCAAGCCGAAATATCGTTGTGTGCATTACAGAGCATTTTTTATGGCATTGAAGCCAACCATCTTTAAATTCAACATTGCGCTGACCGACGTTGATCAACAGCAGTATCTCGATCTTAATCTGACCGTCGCGAAACACCCGTCCGAGACCGACGAGCGCATGATGACCCGAGTACTCGCCTACTGTCTCAACGCAAGCGATGGACTGGCTTTTGCCAGTGGTCTGAGCGCGAATGATGAGCCTGATATCTGGCAGAAAAGTCTTGATGGCAGAATTTTAAAATGGATCGAGGTGGGCGAGCCCTCTGCAGAGCGTCTTCGCAAAGCCAGTCATCTTGCCGAACAAGTGATGGTCTATAGCTTTAACACCAAGTCAGAGCTTTGGTGGTCGCGGTCGGCAGAGGAGATTACCGCGGCTAAGGTGCAAGCCGTTCAATTTGATTGGGCAGGTATCTCGGAATGTGTAACCTTGGTTCGACGCACGCTCGGCCTTAGTGTCACCATCACTGATCAGTCAGCATTGATCTCTACAGATACCAAGACCATCGAAGTGACCTGGCGCCTGCTAAACCAACCTTGACGCGCAGATTGCGCAAAATAGAAGTGCCTAGCAGCTTCAGTGCGCGCATAAGGTGCAGACGAGGGGCTTTGTCTGAATCAGCGAGGAAGAATGGCACCGCGACACATCACCACGTTGGAGCAAAGCTTCACCGAAGCTGTTGCTGACTCAGTCGGATCAGCGCCCATGATCCGCTTGATCAAATAGACGCCGTTAAATGCATCTCCGGCTCCGGTTGTATCGACCGGCTTTGTCTCCGCGATCACTGGTATCGAAATCGCCTGGATCAGCTTTTTATCAGTCTGCGGGACAACCATTACCGGGTGCGAACCATTTTTAATCACCAACTCGCCACCGGTTACCTCGCCCCAAAACGCTCGGGATTGATCGGGGGATTCGAGACCCAGCAACTGTCGATCATCCTCAACACTCGTCAACAGAAAGCTCGAGATCTCAGCAAAAGATTGTATCCAATGCAGCGCTTCGAAACGATCCTTCCACAGCAAGGGTCGATAGTTCGGGTCAAAGGCCACTGTCGAACCACGGGCTTTTAATGCATTGAGTAATTGCTCGCGAGCAGCCTTCGGTAGTATCGCGAGACTAATCCCTGTGAGATAGATCAAGTCAGGGTCAACTCGATTCAGTAATTCCTCTGCTGACCCTGGGTTATCAAATACGGTTCGGGCGGCTGACTGCTCACGTTCATAGGTAAAGCTGCGCTCGCCCTGCTCATCGGTAAAGATCGTGTAACGACCCACGGTCCTATCCGGCCTCTTTAAAATACGGTCAATATGGAGGCGCTCGAGCCGCATCGCCTGCAACATTGCCTCCGACGTCTCATCCTGACCCACCGCGGTTAAAAAATGGATCTCCAAAGAGTCCGTCTCTCGCGCCATGTAAACCGCCGTATTAAAAGTATCACCCGCAAAACTCAGCAGCGCGTCACCGGAGGTATCCTCGAAGCATTCGACCATACACTCGCCGATACAAACCACCCGCTTCATGAATCCATATCCATTCGTTCAGCTTTCAAAAGCTCGCTCAATGCAAGAGGTGCACCTACCGCATCGATATTTTCCAAACTTAAGCCAACTTGTGAGACCAATTTAGTTAAATGGGGTGTGGCGCTTGGAAAAATTCCCGATTCGAAGACCAGCGTGGACGCCTGCAGCGCTCGCGGTTTTCCTGCGAGCAGGCCTTGCAAAAGCACTCGGCGCGGGTCTTGAACCTCATTACTTTTCTGTAAATAGATCAACCAGGCAGCAAGACCAAAAGCCATGAGTGAAATCGAGCTTTGTCTGGCCAGGCGCCGCGCAAGCACAGGCAACCAGCGCTGCTGGATTTTTTCAGAGCCATCGATCGCGATCTGCTGACATTGGTGATGCAAGCTGGGATTCTTAAATCGTTCGAGCAGCGTCAAAACATAAGCCGAAAGATCAACCGAAGGCGGTGGCGAAACCTCGGGGGAAATTTCCTCAATCATCAGTCGCGAAACATATTCGACGATGACCGAATCGCCCATACAAGCTGCAACAGTCTCGTACCCGAACGCCAGTCCTACGTAGGCAATCGCAGAATGGGCGCCATTGAGCAACCTCAGTTTCATTGTCTCAAAAGGTGCAATGTCGGAACACAGCGTGACGCCAACCGACTCCCAGTCAGGACGGCCAGCGGCAAACCGATCTTCAAGCACCCACTGACAAAATGGTTCAGTCACAACAACCGCCTGATCACGCAGGTTTAGCGTTTTTTGCACCAATGCTAGGTCTGCCTGATTTCGCGCCGGCACAATCCTATCGACCATCGAGCTAGGAAAAGCCACGCCGTCCCGAACCGCGCTTTTAATCTCCGGAAAGGCAAGATCGATATAGTCCAAAACGACTTGCCTCAAGACGCGCCCATTACCCGCAATATTATCGAGTGACATCGCCGTAAAGGGCGTAATCCCACGCTCTAATCTCAGCTTGAGCCCCAACCCAATCCAACCCACTGCTGTCTCTGGCATCTCAGGATGCTTGAGGTCTGCCGCAATATCCGGATGCTTTAAATTTAATCGGCCTTCAGGTGTCTGATAATAGCCTTTTTCGGTAACGGTCAAAGAGACGATACGCACGTTTGGACTGAGCAAATAGCGCTGAAGCTCATCCGAATCACCTTGCGACCCTAGCGCAGTCACCCCAACCAACGAGCCGACCACTTTTGCACTGATCGAAGTCTCGGATTGATGAATCAAGGTGTACAACCAGTCCTGCGCCGCCAGTTCTGCCGCCGCGCCACCAGACCGGAGGCTGACGCCCAAAACGCCCCAAGGGCCAGGTGCTGAGTTGAGCAACTTATCTAGATAATCGAGTAGATGTCCTCTTGAGAATTGCCCCAAACCAAGGTGCAAGATGCCGCAATCCTCGGCCGTGAGCCGGTACTGCGGCACTGCAACCGCCTTTGGTAGATGCGCCAGATGATCGCGATTCAACCTGTTCAAGCGCTTCGGGCGCCAGATCTGGGATAACGCTTTCGTAACGAGCGCACCATCACGTTCCGCTGGGCGCCAAGCGGTAAGTATCTCGCGCTAAATCGACTGCCAGGAGTCTAGCCAACTCAGCGCCGTCATCTTCGCTCAAGCGATGCTCTACAATCAGCTCAGCCAAATGTCGGCAATCGATGCGACGGGCAACGTCGTGGCGAGCAGGAATTGAGAGGAAGGCCCGCGTATCATCATTGAAACCACACATATTGTAAAAACCTGCAGTCTCTAGAACCGCGCGCTTGTGTCTTAGCATGCCCTCGACACTGTCAAAGAACCACCAGGGCGGACCCAGTCGCAAGCACGGATAATGTCCTGCTAAGGGTGCAAGGTCTCTGCTATAGCTCGCTTCATCGAGGGTAAACAAGACCACTGTCAAATCCGGTTCATGACCCAGTCGATCCAACATTGGCTTCAGACCAGCGACGAAGTTAACAGGTGCGGGTAAGTCAGCGCCGCGATCCCTGCCAAATTGGGCCATCATCGATTGGTTATGATTACGCACCACACCTGCGTGGATCTGCATCACTAAGCCATCCTCCAAACTCATTTGTGCCATTTCGGTCAAGACCTGCCCTCGAAACTGATCTGACTCTTCTGGGGACAGTTTGCCTTGGAGCGCACCCACAAGAAGCTGCTCACATTTTGCTATGGAAAAATTCTCTGTGCGCGCCGAAGGATGGCCATGATCGGTTGCGACGGCGCCGCGGGCTATGAAATATTGTCTCCGCAATCGGTGCGCAGCCAGATAGCCTGCCCAAGTTGATGTGTCCTCTCCGGTGAGCTCACCCAGCCGCAACACATCGCGCCCAAAGTCCTCGTTCTCGGGATCCACAACTGCATCTGGACGGTAGGTGGTCACCACCCGCCCAGGCCAGTGCGATGCCTGTATCGCATCGTGCTCAGCGAGCGGATCCAGTGCAGCTTCGGTCGTCGCTAAAAATTCAATATTGAACTGCTCAAACAACGCTCGAGGCGCGAACTCAGGCCGTGTCAATTGCTCGTCGATCCTGTCGTAGATCTCCATCGCCGAAGCTGGCGCCAGCACCTGATCAACACCGAAGACCGCATGCAACGTGTGATCGAACCAAATCCTCGAAGGCGTACCTAAAAAAAGATGATAGGAATCTGCAAAGACTTGCCAGATTTTTCGAGGGTTCAGCTCACTTGGACCACCGTCAAGCCGAGGTAAACCTAATGACTCCAGTGAAACACCCTGACTGAACAGCATTCGAAACAAATAGTGATCGGGCGTAACCAACAGACTTGCCGGGTCCGAGAAAGGCTTATTGGCCGCGAACCATGCGGGATCGGTATGCCCGTGAGGACTCACGATCGGTAGGTTTGCGACCTCTTGGTATAGACGCCTGGCGATTGCTCTCTGATCGACCTCAGCACTGAACAATCGATCCGGATGTAGGGTCAGCGTTTTCATCCCCCTATTCTACGGTGTCTACGGAAGTCTGGGTAACCCAGGTTAAATGCGCTACCCTTTCAAAAAAGAGGGCTCAGCAACATGTTACAGACTTGGCGATGGTTCGGACCCAATGATCCCGTACCCTTAGATCACATTCGACAAGCGGGTGCGACCGGCATTGTCACATCGCTTCACCATATTCCTACCGGTGAGGCATGGAAAGAAGTCGACATTGCTCAACGTAAGCAAGAAATAGAGCGAGACAACGATCACAAAACACCGCTGCATTGGTCTGTTGTCGAAAGCGTTAATGTTCACGATGACATCAAAATCGCCGCGCCGGGCCACGAACGTTACATTGAGAATTATTGTGCAACGCTTCGTGCCCTCGGTCGCCAGGGCATTCGCACCGTGTGCTACAACTTTATGCCGCTGATCGATTGGACCCGAACTGATCTCGCGATGACACTCCCCAGTGGCGCAAGAGCGCTTGGCTTTGATGCCGACAGATTTGCAGCATTCGATCTTTATATCTTGCAGCGAGCAAATGCCGACGATGACTACACGGAAGCGGAACGCAATCGGGCAAAAAAAACATATGACCACTTATCCGATGACGACAAAGCAGCGCTGACCCAGACCCTGCTTGCAGGCCTGCCCGGCGGCACTACAGGCGCGCATTCGATTGAATCCTTCAAAGTTGCTCTCGGGCGTTATCAATCGATTGGAGACGATGCGCTGCGCGCCAATCTCATCGCGTTCTTGCAGCAGGTCATTCCAGCAGCCGAAGAGGCCGGTGTGCGCCTGGCGATTCATCCTGACGACCCACCAAGGCCCATGCTGGGCCTTCCCAGGGTACTTTGCACAAGCAGTGATATACGGAAACTGTTCAGCGCGGTCGATCACCCTGCCAACGGTTTAACGCTGTGTGCGGGTACCTTTGGTGTTCGCGCCGATAACGATTTGCCAGCCATGGCTGAAGAATTCTCCGATCGGATCTACTTTTCCCACCTTCGCGGCACTCGCAGAGAAAATAATCCGCTGTCGTTTCACGAAGCGGACCATCTCGACAGTGATATCGATATGTTGGGCCTCATCGCTAATCTCATCAAAGCGGAGCGCAAACGGACGCCCTCGAGCTGGTCGGAAATTCCAATTCGGCCCGATCACGGACACCAAATGCTAGACGATCTGACCAAAACAGCATCGAACCCAGGGTACACCGCTATAGGGAGGCTCAAAGGTTTAGCAGAAATCCGGGGCGCGATCGCAGCGATTGAACGGTTTGTTGACTGACTTATCCAAGCATCCTGGCAAGCAACTTGCGCTCCAGCGCTAACAAAAAGAAAGACGACGAGGCCAACATGAGCAACATCCAGAACCCATACGCTCGAGATCCCATCTCACTAAACGGGGATTGGCATTACATCATTGACCCCTATGAAACAGGCTTTCTCACGATGTTCGGTGAGGAAAACACCCGAGGCTATCATCTCAATCAAACCCCCTCGGATCACTGGGCCAGCGAGTATAATTTCCCCGAAAGCCCAACCTTAAAAGTGCCCGGCGACTGGAACACGCAAGTACCCGAGCTCACATGGTACGAAGGGACGCTCTGGTATTATCGTCCGCTCCCCAATATCGAAACAGCACACAAACGCACCTTTGTTCGCTTTGGCGCCGCCAACTACGCGGCTGTAGTCTGGGTAAACGGTCAGGAGGTCGTGCGGCACACCGGAGGATTCACGCCTTTCGAAGGAGAAATCACTCATCTGTTAAGGCCAGAAGCTAACTTCTTGGTCGTCAAGGTAAACGATGAACGCGTAAAAGATGGCGTTCCCGCCTTGAACACGGACTGGTGGAACTATGGCGGCATCACCCGAGATGTTCTTCTCGTGCAAACCCCATTGACCTTCGTTCGTGACTACGTCTGTCAACTCGATCCAGAAAACAGCGACCTGATTTCAGGTCACATTGAAGTCGACGGTGCAGCCCCGGGCACAACGGCGACGCTCTCGATCAAAGAACTCGGTATCGAGGCCACCATTGCATTGAAGGCTGGTCAATCCAAATTCTCACTACCGGCCAAGCCCGTACGTTGGACAACAAATGCCCCTCACCGGTACACCGTTGAATTCCATGTTGGGACTGATCACATCAGCGATCAGATTGGCTTTAGAACCATTCGAACTCAAGGCGAAAATATCTTGCTTAACGGCGAGTCGATTTTTTTAAAGGGCATATCCTGTCATGAAGAAGCCCTAACCGAAGCCAGACGTGCAAACAGCGAACAAGATGCGAGAGCGATCTTTGCGGAGGCCAAGGCGCTGGGCTGTAACTTTGTTCGCCTTGCGCACTACACACACAATGATTTTATGACCCGTATCGCTGACGAACTGGGCATCCTGCTCTGGTGTGAGGTCCCTGTCTATTGGGGCATCAATTGGGACAGCGCCGAGGTCTTAGACAATGCTCAAAACCAACTGACAGAAATGATCGAACGCGATCGAAACTGCGCCAGCATCATCCTTTGGTCAGTGGCCAATGAGACGCCGGTCTCGGAGGCGAGAACCGCTTTCCTGACTGAACTTATCCGAACAGCCAAGCAATTAGACCCAACCAGGCTTGTGACTGCAGCAATGTTTATGCGATCCGAAAAAATAAACGAAGATGGAAATACTGTACGTACCTATACCCTCGATGATCCCCTCGCTGAGCATCTCGATGTTATGGGATGTAATCAGTATTTAGGTTGGTACTACACAAAGCTTGAGGACATCAAAGGCTCAAGATGGTTTTCTGCAATGAACAAACCCCTCATCATGAGTGAATTCGGTGCCGGTGCACCCAAAGGAAAGCGCGGGACACCAACTGAGCGCTGGACAGAGGATTATCAACGCAGTGTTTATGAGGAACAGCTCGCAATGATGCGAAACATTCCCTTCATTCGAGGGCTCTCGCCTTGGATCATGAAAGATTTTCGAACACCGAAAAGGCCGCTGGCGGGCATCCAAGATTATTTCAATCGAAAAGGTCTGGTCTCAGACAAAGGTGAACGCAAGCTGGCTTGGAAGACCCTCGCTGATCATTACGCTAATGATTTACTGTTGACAGAGCCCAACAAAGATTGAAGATCTTTCAAATATTCCAGCAAACAACAAACTCGCAGCGCTGACACCCCCGAGCTGCGCTCTCGCTCCAGCAGACACCCTCTATACTAGAGCCGCTTCACGGCCACTTAACGGTTTTAATTCGTCTTCGGGTTAATACAGAGATGCAGCCTCGGCTCGGCTCAACTGATCAATCACAATCGGCTTGCGACTAATTTTATGGCTGTTAACTTTTGTAGCACCCGCGCCTTCTAGTCGAAAAGAGGAGGTTAAAAAAGCTTCTCGAGCTGAGACATATTGATACCTGAACCTGTAAAAGCCCTGTTCCAAGCCGTCCAGTAAAAGCTCCGACCCGGGACCGACATGAAAAGTTCTGGTCCGAATCAATTGATCATTGGAATCCAGCTCCAAGACTGCAAACATAGAATTCTGGGTATCACCATTTCGAACGACCATTTGGTTGTAACCTCCAGTTTTTACCTGTCGATACCCGCTGATCAGTCCGGATGGTCTCGGCAACGGTTGACCATTCGGGGCGTATCTATCGACCTCACCGCTGATGGTTTTAGCCAACTTCTCTAACAGCGGCGTTTCTCCGTAGAAGGTTTCCGCCGGCGTGGAAAGAAAGTAATTCGCTTCCGCTAGCGGAAAAGAACGAGAAAGGTCTACGATTTTAGGCGCCTCTGCACTCACGAAAAATTCCCCTTTTTCGGTCAAATCTAGAGGCACAAAACGAAACGCATCGGCTTCAACATGATGGAAGCGTACTTCGTAATAGAGGTCATCTAGACCGCTCACCAAAAAAGATTCATTTTTTTCAATTCTAAAAAACCTAATGATATTGGTGGCGTCTCGTTTAGGACCGACCAACCGTGCGTTAATATCAAAGTTGTTACTTCGATTTGAAAAAAGTACCGAATGTTTTCCGGTCAAAGATTGCTGGCGATAACCTTTAAGGTACCCTGTCCCCGGCGATTCGACGCGAAGGGCACTCGCATAAGGGCTGGATTCGACTCGAAAAAAGCCTTGTTGCAAAGCTTCTTTTGCGAACGTTCTTAGCTGGGCTACCGATGGGTCATCTAAGAAAAACAATGAGATGAAAGCCAAACAACAAATATTGATGATCGCGCCCAATGAAGACCAATGTGACCAGGATTGCCGCGTCGGCTTGAGGCGTCGATCAAAGGGTGACCTTCCCTTAGGAACTACCCCGGAGCGAGGATTACTGGGCGGCTTTTGTCTATCTAACCAAACATCATAGGCTTTTCGCTTTTCTTCATCCGCGAGCGTTTGATAAGCGTAATTAATGGCAACCATTTTAGCGTGCGCATCTTCGACGTCTGGGTTCACATCGGGATGGTACTTTTGTGACAATGATTTAAAGGCTGCTCTAATCAGAAAGTCTGGCGCATTTCGAGTGATATTGAGGGTTTCGTAATGCGTCTGCTCCGTATCCATACTCGAACGCTACAATAAGCTTTTTATTTATTCAATCAGATAAATTAAACGAGAGTGTCAAAATCATCATCCCATCGACTATGACTTTAAATTCGACGCTCAGCAGTGCTTGGTTTCATCCAACAAGCCTAATGCACATCGAATAGATTATTTTTCAGCCAAATCAAATCACCAGTAAAGTGCCGCATTTCAAGTAAAAAAGCCTAACGAAACTCAAATCATTCGCTCCAATTTTTAAAAGAACCTCAGAGCACACTTTGCTAAGCATCCTTTCCAGTGTCGATCAACACCTCTAATAATGTTCCAAAGAATGAAACTAGTTGGAAAACTAACCCGTAGTTTCGAAACTACCAATTATGCCTTGACAGATTGAAATACAACTCACTATGATCCGGCCGATGAGCTATTTCCTACGCCAGACCGTTGTGTTATTCGGAGTCGCCCTGCTGCTCACCAACTTCAATGTTGGTGCCTCGCACGTGCACGCTGGCGGCATCGATGCAGACTGCACGGTCTGCGTTCATGGCTCGGATGCCTCCGGTGACCTGAGCCTTTCTGCGCCAGCGACACCCCTACCGAGGAGCGCTCAGCCCCTTGCGGGCAACATCGACCTACTGATCGATTTATCACTGCCCAGACCTCAAGCTCGGGCCCCTCCACTTTCCTGAAAACTTTCGTGCTCATTGGTCCAAGCAGTGACTCAGCCGGTACGGTCTAACCCGTACCTATTGCTGCTCAAAGACCATTTCATTGTTCCAGCAGCTCAGCACACTCCAAGCATTCTTTAACCGAGATTACCTCGGCAGAATCTAACGGACAGGTTGATCGCTTCATCAGGAAAATCATTGTGAACAGAATCAAACGTTGGGCTACTTTAGCCTTCCAAATTACATTAATCAGTCAACCCGCAGCGGTTTTGGCTGAGTCCATTTCAAAATCCGAAACCAATTTAGAAGAAATTGTCGTTCAAGCGTCACTTCTACATCAAAATGCTGACAGCAACGCGACACCTTTGCATGTCGTCGACCAAGGCACGCTTGCCCAACTACCGGTGTTGAGTCTAGGTGATGCCCTTGATGCGCTTCTCGGGGTCACGACCGCCGACTACGGCTCAGGCGTTGGACAACCCGTTATTCGCGGCCTCAGTGGTAGCCGGGTTCGCGTCCTACAAAACGGTCTCGTCGCTCGGGACGTTTCTAATTTGGGCGGAGACCATCTCAACGAAGTCGACACCCGTCATGCCCAGCAAATCGAGGTGATTAGAGGCCCAGCTTCCCTACTGTTTTCAAACGGTTCGATTGGAGGCATCGTCAACATTGTCGACAAGTCGATTGCCCGTGAAGACTTTGAAGAACTAGAGCTCCAGATCTCGGGGGAGACACAATCGGTCAACAGCGGTGACGCTGGATCACTTGCGTTCAGCAATCATTTTGCCGGGCTGAATCTCAGCTATGCCGGCAGTTACAGCAACCTCAATGACTACAAAGTACCTCGCGGAGCTGTGACCCACGAGGAAGATCATGAGGGTGATGAGCACGAGGAGGACGATCATGGTGATGACGATCATGAAGCGGAGAACCTAAGGCGACTGATGAATTCCGACACTTTGCGTGAGACGCACATACTTGGTGCCTCTAAGACAGGTGATTGGGGCTACGTGGGTGCGTCCTATGCACACCAAGAAAGTCTTTACGGCATCCCCGTTCATGCAGATGCGCACGGTGGGGAGCACGGCGATGAACACGACGAAGAACATGGCGATGATCACGACGAGGAACATGGTGATGATCACGACGAAGATCACGACGACGATCACGATGACCATGCCATGCACGGCGAAGGAGAGCGGATTTTTTCGACGACTCAATCGAAGGTATGGACGGTCGAGGGGCAATATAATTTGACCGACCGCCTTCTCAATCGTCTTGGCTATCATTTTAGAGACTCTGACTACACGTTGACCGAACAGCACGCGGAGGCTGAGGCGGGGGATGATGCGCATGATGGAGAGGAACACCATGAAGAGGGCCCTACCGTATTTTCGAACCAATCAAAGGAGTTTGGCGTCAAGCTCAACTTCGACACTCAAAGGGCCTCCCACCGGGTTGTTTTAAACGCGGCGGAGGAAAAAATCAGCATCATTGGCGAAGAAGCTTTCATCAATCCCAACAAATCCAAGGAGATAACAGCGGGGTATTACTTCAGCCGAGAGTGGCCAGGACTGTTTCACTTTGATTTCGGTGCTCGGTTCGACAATATCAGTCGATCCGGATCTGTGGCTCATCATGATGAAGCGCATCACGACGACGATGAACACCACGAGGACGATCATGATGACGACCACGACGATGATCATGGCGACGATCACGACGGAGATGGAGACCATGACGAAGACGAAAAGATGCTTGAACAGTTTGACCTGGATTTTGAAACAACGAGTTTCGCGGGTACTGTTAGCAAGTCCTTTGGAGATAATCTAGAAGTCTCAATGGGTTTAGCCAAAGTCGAGCGAAGCCCGTCAACGATCGAATTGTTCATCAACGGCCCGCATCTTGCGGCGCAACGGTTCGAAGTCGGCAGTACCGCGCTAAAACCCGAGGATTCTCGCAACGCAGAGCTTAGTTTTGCATACGAATCTGGGGCATTTTTCTGGGATTTCACGGCCTTTAACAATCAAATTGCGGACTACATCTACCTCCGGGATGAAACCGATACCGAGCATGAAGCCGGCGATGAACACGATCACGGGTCCCTGACACTTGGAAATTATGTGCAGGCCGATGCAACGTTTACAGGCTATGAAGCCCAGATAGGAACGGTGATCCCACTTGATGCTGGCCAAATCCGCTTGAAACTCGGACGCGACCAGACCCGCGCAACGCTTGACCGTGGGGGCTATGTGCCGCGCATTCCTGCCACACGAGACCTCTTTGAGGTATACGGAGACTTTGCACGCTTCAATGCTGTGCTCAGCTATCAGAAAGTGCACGCACAAAACAGGGCCTCTGAGAGCGAAGAGCCTACGAGAGGTTATGACATGGTGAATCTGAGTATCAGTGCACCGCTCACACTTGGACCGATGACCTTGGATGCAACATTCTTCGCAAGGAACGTTTTAGACGAAAAGGCGCGACGCCATACTTCTTTCGTCAAAGAAGACGCGCCGCTGCCAGGCAGAAACCTCGGAATAAGAATCAGCCTTGGGCTTTAGCTCAAGGCGTACTGGCCATCGCGCAACGCTTCTCAAGCAAACGGGAATCGCCTTGCCGATGGCCTCACCCATGACCACGGGCGACAGCCCAATCTTTCTCAAGCGCGATCAGATTCTAAGACCGAGCCGGGCCGCAATGTCGCCAAGCTCTGAACCGCCAAAATATTTTAAGGTTGCGCTGTGCTGGGACCTGCCACAAAACGTTGCGCGAGGCTCAAGAGAATCAGCCCAAAACCCAAAACATTCCCCACAGAGTTAGACAATGCGAGCCCCTCTAGTTCGAGCGTTGGCAGTGAAACGAGCAATCCGCCGAAACCAAGCAAACCTGCAGCCCAGTAACTTAAGCGCCCGATCCTGGGCAGGAAGCGTTGCGCTGCCCAAGCAATTGCCAAGATCCCTAGGACAGCCTCGAACACAGACAGTGCAATCTGTTGCCAGGGACCAAAGCCAATCAAACTCGGATTCACCACAAACAAAAACGGCACCCAATAGATCGCGATCCCCATACGCATCGCCTCAAAGCCAGTCGCCACCGGATTTGCACCTGCAATCGATGCAGCAGCAAAAGCGCCTAAGGCTACCGGCGGCGTGATAAATGAAAGCATGCCCCAGTAAAGGATGAATAAATGGACTCCGAGAGGCATCAAGCCACCCACGCTCAACGCCGGAGCGCAAACAAGGGCC
>Ga0213863_10001181_pt1 | contig 19373 bp, 15 predicted proteins | sample PICome_8_FD_160128 | JGI IMG/M metagenome (GOLD analysis project Ga0213863, IMG submission 160128) | Coastal seawater microbial communities near Pivers Island, North Carolina, United States - PICO497 | ecosystem: Environmental > Aquatic > Marine > Coastal | place: USA: North Carolina... | reverse complement strand
TATTTGGTTCTTAAGGTTGGATATTTCCGAAAGTGATTGATTGAGCTCCGACCTTAAATTTGCATTGGCTTGTCCAGCTTCATCACGAGCTTGGGTCAAAGAAATCTCATTGAGTTTTCGATTCTCGGCTTCCAAAATCTCAAGCTGTTCTTTAATCCGACCAAAGTCCTGCATTGCATTTTTAAACTCTTCATTTAACCGCACACTATCCTCACGGCTGGCACTAAGTTCGCTTTGAAGTTGCGGAACTATTGGGTCCTGTAAGTTTCTGGCATTCAACAAATCTTGTTGAAGCAAGACCAGTTCATTTTGCAGATCAACTATCCTAGGATCCTCATTCATGGGAGTCTGTTTCGTTTGAGCATCTGCACTTTCCATGAGAACAGTTTCAATCTCCTTCCGTAAGGTTTCTGAATCTCTCAGTGCTGCAGTAAGCTCGTCTATTCTATCCTGAGCTTCTTTCTCAGATTCTTTAGCCTGAGCTACAAAAGTTCTTATTTGTTCATCCGAGCTATTTGAATTTGGACTCTGCTCAAGCTCGGCAAGTTTCTGCTGGGTCTCAACCAGTTCCATTTGCGTTTCCATACTTTCCGCAACTGCGTCCTGGAGTTGAAGTTGTAAACTTTTCATTTCAGCACCCTGCAACGAACCATTCTCGCTCTCTAATCTTAATTCTTCTAAAGCTCCTTTGAGCAAATCAATCTCTCCTTGCAAAGCATTTACAACTTCTCGGTCTGGTTTTGCACCAGATAAATCACCAGTTTCCTGCATTGCCTTGGCAAGCTCAAGTTCAGCTTCCTTGTTCGTGATCTCTTCAACGGCAAAGGTTAGCTTTCCTTCAAGATTTTCAATCATGCCATCTTTTTCCCTTAAAAGGGTCTGTAATTCAGCCACCAAACTTTTATCTTCCAAGCTATTCGGGTTAGCCAGACCACCTTCAATCGAATTCAAATTATTCAAGGCTGTAGAAAGTCTTTTTTCAATGAGTTCTCTTTGCTTCTTTTCCTGCTCATTTTTCTCCCTAAGTTGAGCAGTAAGCAACTTGGAAGCGGCTAATTCTTCTTCAAGCTCGGCAAATCCAGAAACTGAAGGATTTAAAACCATAGCATCAGGTTCTTGCCCACTCATTAACTTTTCCATTTCAGATACTTTACGGGTTGCGAGAGAAAGTTCTTCAAAAAGTTCTTGGCTCTTCGCATCCTGATCTAAAAGTTTACTTTGTAACTGCATGATGGTTCCCTCTGCAGAGGCAAGTTCTTCTTCGAGCTTGGAAAGCGCTTCCCCATTTTCTCCAAGTGGAGAATACTCTCCTTGATTATCCGTGATTCCCTCAAGCTTGGACAACTCCTGAATCGCATCTTCCAGCTTTGCTTCTAGCTCCAAAATTGTTTGGTCGGATTTATCTTTATCGGCAAGTTCGTCTCTTAAGGTCGACAGATTTCTCTCGACATCAGAAACGATCATTGAAGCATCCTTCGATTGGATTCTTTCCAATAACTTTTGGTTTTCTATCCGCAATTCATTCAATTCACTTGAATCATTTCGATTTTCAAGTTGATCCAATTGATTCATTGCATTGGCCAGTTCCTTTTCCAGTAATTCTACGGTTCGAGTCTTTGTATCTTGATTATTATCCAACTCCTTTAGCAACTCCTCGTTTTGTAACCGAGCCTTACTCAATTCATCTTCCAAGGCAACCAGGGATGTAATACCAAGACCCTCTGAATCGCTTAATCTAAGCTCTAAATCTGATACTAAAGCCTCGGTGGATGCTAGTTTCACTTTTAAATCCGCAACCATCTGTTTTTGAGCAAGACCGGACTCAGAACCCTGCTCTCGAAGAATTTCAATCTCGGCTTCAAGACCATTTACCTTTTGTTGAAGACTTATCTTTTCGTCCTCTGATTTCTGCAATTCGTTGAGCTGGGTTGACATAGCATTGGCAAGTTCAGATCTGAGGTTATCGACTTCAAGATTTACTGATTCAGCTTCATTCAAGCTTTCTTGTAAAACTCGGATCGTGCCGAGTGCCTCCTGCAATTGGGAAACGGCTTGACGGGTTTCGACGGAATCTCCCAAACCGGCAGTCTTCATCCTTGCGATCTCTTCTCTAGCAGCATCCAATTCACTTTTAAGTTCAATCATCAAATCCTTGGAATCCCGGGCTTGTTCAACCAAGTTATCTTCTTCCATCATCAATTGAGCCCTAGCATCATCAAGTTGTTGTTCTAAACTTATGATCTTCAATGAACCTTCTTGTTGGAGTTTATCGTTCTCCTCCAAAGCAAATACAAGCTCCACTTTTGCCTTATTTAGCTCATCTCGAAGAGAAGATACAACCATATCCATACTACCTGTTTGGGAATTCTGAGTATCTTTGGTTTCCTCTAAAATTTCATTTAAGTCATTGAGTTGACCGGCAATTACTTTCACCACATCAAGCTCCTCTTGTAATTTCTTCTTCTCCTCCCGTAATTGAGCAATTTCTTTATCCTTACCTCCCAGAGTTTTCTCACGAATATTTAATTCATTAATCGCTTGTTTTTGACGAATAAGAGCGGAATCCAGTTCCATCTGAAGACCATCAATCACTTCAGATGCTCTTGCTTGTTCCGTATCAAAACGCTCGGCTAAAGATTGCATTCGGGCCTCCGAATCTGCAAGGTTCTCTTCCATTTCATTGACAAAAGGAATCGCAGGTAATTGACCCAAGGAAGCTTTTCCCAAGGCTTCTTGTGCCAACTGGGCATCTTCTTCAAGCTTTTTAATTGTGGTGGCAAATTCAAATTCTCTTTTGGCGATGCTTTCCTTGGTGTTTGCAAACTCAAGAGTAGTCTTCTCCAGTTCAATCTGGGTTGCTTGCAGTTCGTTTTCCAAAGTTATAACACTCTCAGCTAAATCACGCCGTTCCTGCTGGTTGGAGGCCTTTGCCTTGGCAACCTCCCTCTTCGCTGCATTCAAATCTATTAGGAGTTTGTTAACATATGCAGGACTTGCGGAACGGGATGGACTGTCCCCCACTTCCTCCAAAGAACTACGAAGTTGTAGTAATTGCTTTTCTAAATCGTCTTTCTGTCCAAGTTCGACTTGCATTCTGGCGATTTCCCCCATCGCCTTGCGCAATTCATCTTGAAGATTCAGGTAGGTTTCTGAGGAAGAATCACCAGGTGCATTTCTAGCCATCTGCAAGGCCCTTTTGGTCTGAGTCAGTTCTCTTTCTAAAAGTAATAACCTTCCTGAATCTGCTCCGGAAGAAACTGCGGCAACTCGAGCTTCATCAAGTTGCCTGCGGGTCCGGTCAAGTTCTGAAGTTATGGAACGAATCATTGAATTGGATCGCTCTTGCTCAAGCAGCAAGGATTGCCTCGATTGTCTCAAATCACTTCTCGTGAGCTCTAGATCTTTTTGAAGTTGGGTAATTTGCTGGCTAACAGTATCGGCACTTGGCAACCGCCCATCACTGGTTTTCCACAAGGAATCTTTTGTTTTTTCCAGTTCATCCACCATCATTTCAGATTCTCTAAGGTTTGACTGCAAGGAAACAATTTCTCGGTAAGCTTTCCGGAGATCACTTTGCAAATTTGCAGTATCCGTAGATAATTCGGTCTGCATAGACTTGGAGTTCTCCAATTCCACTTTAAGTTTTCGAATCATATCGTCTGACATATCTGAGTTCAATTGATTTGCAGAAAGCACTTCTCCTGACTCCCGTTTAATTGACGAGCCAAACCGACTATCACCATTCAGAGGAACCGCCTCGGTTGCTTGTATAACGGCAGATAGATTTCGACCTGTTTCGGTCACAGGACTTGGTCGCGGTGCAACAGGAACGGGGGGAGTGTTATCCGCAACTTGGCTAAATTCACTTTCTCTGATTAAAGTATTGAGACCTGAAACTGCATCGTTTGCGGCGTTCGATAACAATTTTTCCAAAGCGTCCAGCTCTACGATAGTTCGAGTTAGGTTTTCCTGAACTACTTCCAAGGCTGGCAACGCTTCTTCCAACCGACCAGCAAAGTTATCCTCCAAATCTGCATAAATATTTTCAGCCTCCTGCAACCTTCCTTCCACACTTGAAGATCCTTTGATAATATCCTCAACCCGAAGTTTCCATGCTTCAGATACTGCATTGAGGTTTGAGGTGACCCGATCCTTTTCGCTAGCATCCCCGACCTGGGCAAGGTTACGACGAATGCTTTCTTCCTTTGCTGAAAATGTATTGGCGGAAGCTTTTTGATTCAATTCAAACAGTCTACCCTTGATATCTTCAAGAGATTTTCCCACGGACTGAGATAAATCGTCTGCGGACAAAGCTTGTACTTTTTCATCTTGGGCAAATTGGCTGTAAGCCAAGGATACGAGTCCTATCAAAAAGATCGGCACGCCTAACCATCCTTGTCTTAATATAGAAAGGCAAAATTTTCTCATAGAAAGAATCATGCTCAACACTTAATACTTAGCAAGACTGGATTTTTGGTCCTAAATATCTCATTCGAAAAGATTTTTATTATGCTTCTAATTTTACTCCCTAATATTTTTCTTTATTTACTAATAATCTAGTCGTTGTTTGTCTAAACCTATGCAAAAAGTATTTTATTTTTTGAACTTCGCGTGGTTCTTTCTTATTTCAGCTTTTACTTCCATGGAAGTTCAAGCCCGAGTTGGAGAGGAGAGATCTAAATTAGAAATAAGACTTTTTCGATCCGGTGGGTTGCAAATCAAAGAGGATAAGCTCGTTAAGCAAAAACAAAAAGGGGTTTCCTACTTAAAATTTGAGCCCTATTTCCCTTCCTCCACTGAAATTAGACTTTATTATAAAACATTGGATGGAAGAAGACCCAAGCCATCAGAGCTGGAAAATCGAGTTCCCGAAGGATGGATACTTCATGTTATTTACTATAAAGGAATAAGTGTTCTGGAAGTCTATCAAAAAAATGGAAAGATTGACGAATTTGAAAAAAATCATCTTTTAGATTTCCAGAGATCAAATTCTTTTTGGGTAGAAGCAAGTAAAGAAGCATCGATTCAAACTGCGAGTTGCTTTCAGCACGATTTCATCCGTAATGATCAGACTACAAAGGCCAAAATACTGGGTAATTCATCGATGATATTTTTCTCTTCTGATTTTGATCTAGCCCTTGCCCGGGCACAAGAAGAAGAACAAAGAAAGAGTGCACCAGATAGTATTAAAGGATTCTAAGACATGGTGCCCGAGGAGGGGGTCGAACCCTCACATCCATGGGATACCAGATCCTAAATCTGGCGCGTCTACCAATTCCGCCACCCGGGCTTAATCAAAATATGATTTAAAAGTTTCTGAATTAAGCAAGTTTAATACAGGGAATCAGAAAGTATCCCCGAAAGGACCTTGCCAAATTCCAAAGACTAAGGAAACCACGGTCAAAGTAATCAAAACGAATTTGATCACTCCTATCTCAGAAAGTTTATTCCATGGATCGTGCTTGGGCTCGTCGTCGTCGAAAACAGGCCTTGGATGAAAGGTAATCTCACGTACCCAGCCAAAATAATAATAAATCGAAATCACCACACCAATAATCATCGCAGCGAGCGAAAAATAAAGCCCGGCTTCCAAGGCAACACTGACTAAGAGAAGTTTGGAAATAAAACCGGCAAAAGGAGGAATTCCAGCTAGAGAACCAATGCCGCAGACCAGAGCGAAACCAAGCAAGGGGTGTTTACGGGCTAAATTTTCATAATCTGCAAACTCATGTTCGTTATCGTCTTTGAGATCAGCAAGGCTCATCACGCCAAAGACCGAGAAAGAAGCAATCAAGTAAACAAACATATAAAAGAAAAGAACCCAAACCGCACGATCACTATCACCCGGAAAAATCATCGATGCCATGATCGCAACCAATAGATAACCCGCATGAGCAACTCCAGAGAGACCGAGCATACGTTTGATGTTTCGTTGAGCACACGCCGCCAAGTTGCCAAAGAAGATGGTAAAGGTGGCTACGAAGCCTAATAAAGGAAGGAGAAAATCTTTGGCTCCGGCAAAGGGACCGTTGACCAAATTTAAAAGTACAAAAAAACCAGCCGCTTTGGAAGAAACGGAGAGGAATGAAGTGATTGGCATCGGTGAACCATGATAAACATCAGGCACCCAAATTTGGAAAGGAGCAGCACCAATTTTGAATGCAATACCAGCGATAATCAGAACTATGCCAGCACGTAGGAGAAGGTGATCTGGATTTTCGCGAATAAGGTCACCCAAATAATCGAAGGAGAGTGCATCCCGTGCCTCAGATCCCGGGAAAGAGGCACCCCATACTTCTGGGTTGGCTCCGACTCCGTATAATAAAACAATTCCAAAGAGTAAAAAGGAAGAACTTAAGGCTCCAAAAATCAAATATTTGATACCAGCCTCAAGGGATTGTGCGGATTCGCGATTAAAGGCAACCAAGGCGTAAAAGCACAAAGCGACGCATTCTAATGCTACGAAAAGCATAAGAAAATGACTACTTTGACAAAGAAGCATTAGTCCAGCAGTAGCCAACATCACCAAATGATGAAATTCGCCAATTCGCAAAGAATGTTTGAGGGTGTAACGATGTCCAATGAGGGAGACCAGTAACGAAGCCAAAAGAAAGAAACTCCGCATTACATCTCCTTGAATCCCCTGGCTGAGCATGCCCGAAAAAGTAGTCCGATCAAAAGTATGATGCCAGGCAAGATAATCGAAAAGATGAAAAACTAAAAGACCAGCCTGAAAACAAATCGCCAAAACACCAGAGAATCCAGTCTTCGAATCGGATTTAGAAAAAAGATTAACTCCCAAAACAACCAACGAACCAACCGCAAGTGCAAGCTCCGGCCAAATTTCGTACCATAGATTATCCTGAGAAAAAGGTAAATACGCTTCCATCTTAATCTAGGGGTTGAAGCAAAGTGGATCTACTCCCATTTGAATCATTTATCGGGCAACAGGGAAGAATTGAATTTCGAGAAGCTATTTTTTCGGCCTTTTCATATCTGCTCTCAATCTCTGCATCAATTCGAGGAGAAATCGTACGGGGCCATAATCCGATCCATAAAAGAGCGATCAAGATGACACTGGCTGGAATCATTTCGGTCAAATTTAGATCATGAAGAGGACTCTTTTTCTCAACGGTTTGTAATGCATCACTGGCAGGACCAAAAAATACGCGGGCTACGGCGCGTAGTCCAAAAATCGCGGAAATAATGATTCCAAGGGCTGCAAGGAACAGAAAGATTCGGTTATTTGCTTGCTCGCCCAGAGAAAGAAACACACCAAACTCTCCCCAAAAATTTCCAAATCCAGGGAGACCAATGGTGGCAAGGGAGGCAGCTACGAAAAAGCAGGCAAGTATCGGAGTTTGTTTTGCCAAGCCTCCCATCTCCGACATCTCATGCGTAGATGTCCTTCGATAGATGAACTGGGTCAGCAGAAACATCAAAGAAACTGAGAGACCATGGGCTACCATTAACATGATCGCAGAAGAGGCACCCAATGAACTACAAACCCCAACTCCTAAAAAACAATAACCCATGTGCATAACGGAACCGTTACCAACCATGGATTTCAAGTTGGTTTGTGCAATCGCAACCATTCCCACAAAAAGAACATTTCCAAGCGCCAACCATAACAAAAGCGAACTCCATTCCTGGGCTGCTTCAGGAAGCAAAGGGGCTGCGACTTGAACAAGTCCATAAAGACCAAATTTCTTTAAAACTCCAGCATGTAGCATGGAAACCGGAGTTGGCGCGGTTTCATAACCGCGTGCAGCCCAGGTATGAAAAGGAAAAAGTGCTACAAGAATACCAAAACCCAATAGAAGCAGACCAAAGATTTTGGACTTGGTTGATTCGAAAATGCCAGACTCCGCCAACGCCTTTGATAAAGATGGGAAATCAAAACTATCGGCATCGACAAATGTATTTAAAGCAACTAAGCCACCCAAGGAAAGCAAGGCACCCAAAGTGAGGTATATAGTAATTTCTAGAGCCACACTGCGGCGATCACGACCACCCCATATACCAATCATGATAAAGGTCGGGATCAGGGCAAACTCATGAAATAGGTAGTAAAAGAAAAGGTCCACACTTGCAAATAAGCCCATTAAGCCTGATTGCATTAAGGCTAGAAGAGCCAAATATAAAGGGAGGCGATCAACTCCAGAGTGAATTGCCACTAAGCCAGCGCCGAGACCGACGATTCCTGCCATGGCGAAAAGAGGAGAGGAAACTCCATTTAATCCAAGGTGGAAGTTAATTTTAAGTTCTTGTAGACCCATGCGGGAATTTCGCAATTCAAAAGCATAGCCATCCATTCCATGGTCAAAACGGAAAAATAAAATGATTCCTGCCACAAATGGAAAAAGGAAGGCAACATAAGCGAGTTTTTGAACCGATTCTTTGGAGCGGAATAAACCACTGAACAATAAGAGCGAGACCACTGCTGGAATCACAATGGAACCCAGAAGAAGAAATTGATCGATGGTCATAGAAGGCATACTGTTCTAATTTCCAAAGAGCCCAACCGCGTAAGCAAGAAACCCAATGGTACCAAGAATGAACCAAAAGGAATAGGCGTGAATTTTCCCTACGTAACAGGCTTTTCCAAGCAGGGCGAATAAACCTGAAATTCCAGCAGAACCCCGAACCATTAGACCGGAAATAAAGAGGAGTTCCATCACTTCGATAAATCGGGCAAAGGGGTCTTGAATCTTTGAAACATAGAAACCGTAGATTTCATCGAAAAACAATTTACTTTTACAAAGATCATAAAAAGCGGGGAATCGGGTAAGTAATGGTTCATTCTCCCCTCCCCGACCGTACAAGTATTTCGCGGTTAGACTACCCACAATCCAAGCACCGGTACCGAGAACGATCATCCATAGATGGTTCGGCATAGCTGCCACCCGTTCGATGTCAGGTAAAAGCACTCCGGATATCGAAGTTGGATATAAAGAATGGTATCCGCCAACTATCGAAAGAAAAGCCAACACAATCAGCGGCCCAGTCATGAGGGCAGAACTTTCATGTGCTTTCTTAGAATTATTGGATCGTGGCTGTCCCTCGAAGGTTAAAAAATAGAGGCGGAACATATAAAGCGAAGTCAAAAGAGCCCCCGCGTAAAGCAAAACAAAAATGATCATATTTTCGTTGTATGCACCTAAAAGTATCGCGTCCTTACTAAAATAACCGGATAGGAAATTAACCCCTGATATCGCCAGTACACCAACCAAAAAGGTAAGGGCAGTAATGGGCATCTTCTGTCGCAATCCACCATACTTGAAAATATCCTGTTCGTGGTGACAAGCATGAATAACTGAACCGGAACCCAAGAACATTAAAGCTTTAAAAAAAGCATGGGTCATCAGATGAAATAAGGCAATGCCCGGCATCCCCAGACCAAAGGCAGCAGCCATGTAGCCAAGTTGTGAAAGGGTTGAGTAAGCAAGAATCTTTTTAATATCACTCTGACCAAGAGCACAAAAACCAGCGAATAACCCCATCGCTGCTCCAAGGAAAGCAAGAAGAGTCAGGGCATCACCCGTGAAAAGGAAATCAATCCTAAAAAGTAAATATATGCCAGCAGCAACCATAGTTGCTGCATGAATTAAGGCTGAAACTGGAGTGGGTCCAGCCATTGCGTCGGGTAACCAGACATGGAGCGGAAACTGGGCGGATTTACCGATAAAACCACAAGCTAGTGCCAAGCATAAGGTCGTAGATATCAGGTTAGGGTCGAAATCGACCAAAGCTTTGAGTTCCTGGATATTTACTGTCTGAAAAGTCCAGTAAGTGAGAACAATCCCGATCAAGAACCCAAAGTCACCAACTCTATTTACAATAAAAGCTTTCTTCGATGCCTCGGCTGCTTCCTTGGTTGAAAAGTAGTGGGCGATGAGCAGGTAGGAACTAAATCCCACAAGTTCCCAAAAGACAAAGATAATGATCAGGTTGTCAGCAAGCGTGATTCCAAGCATGGAAAACATGAATATCGAAAGGCCACCAAAATACCTGGCTTTCGCATCATCATCATGCATATAGCCTAAGCTAAAGACATGAATTAGAAAACCAACGAAAGAGACCACAAAAAGAAGCAACCGAGCAGAACCATCGATTAAAAACCCTAATTTCAATTCCCAACCAGCCAAGGTTAACCAAGACATTTCCCAAGCGTACATGCCATCGCCCGTAGCAAAGATGAGATAAAGGGAGAAGACCAGAATACCTCCTGCCGTTGCAACCGAAAGCAGGGCCGCAACATTCCCACGATTACGTAGGAACAGTAAAGTAACCAAAGAAGAAAGTAAGGGAAGTAAAAGAACGCTGAGAATTACCGATTCCATTCTGTTAGTTCTGTAACAAGCCGGCATCTTCAGAGAAAATACTTCGGCGCTTTTTATAAAGTGCAACAAGAAGGGCAAGACCAACCGCAACTTCAGCAGCCGCAACTGTCATGATAAAGAAAACAAATAAGCTGCCGTCCAGATTCTGACCCGTTCTGGAAAAAGTAACCAAAGCGACATTCACTCCATTTAGCATTAGTTCTAAGGACATTAAGACAAGCAACAGGTTGCGTCGAATCACCACACCCAGAAAGCCAACCCCGAAAAGCAAGAAAGCTAAGATTAAAAAATGCTGAGGGGTGATTGTTTCCATCCGTTGCTATACTTTCTCTTCCCGAATTACCTTTTTGCTTAGTATAATCACTCCAACCATCGCAGCTAAGAGCAAAAAACCAGCAACCTGGATCGGCAGCATATATTTGGTGAAAAGACCAAAGCCGAAACTTTTCACCCGGGTAGAAAAAACCAGGTTTTCTCCATTTACTAGTAAGCTTTGGTCAAGAGCAGGCCAAAGAGTACTACCCTGAGAAATCGGACTAGAATCAAAAACTAAAAGTAAGCTCAGAACAATCAGAATCGAAAAACATGCAACGCCCGCAAATCCGGAAACAAGTTTCAATCTTGAACTTTTTGCTCCCTCTGGTCCCACATCAAGTAGCATGATAATAAAAAGAAATAGGACCATAACCGCACCCGCGTAAACCAGAACTTGAAGGATAGCCAAGAAAAAAGCTTCAAGAAGAACGAACAGCCCGGCAACACTGACCATTGAAATGATCATAAACAAAGCAGCGGACACAGGATGGCGGGAAAAGATCATCAAAACACCACCACCTAATGCTAAGGTGGCAAAACCCAGAAATAACAAATCTACAAAATTCACGATTGGTAACTAAATGAAGGCACTCGTTTCAAGAAGTTCGGTTAGCACATCTTAAAGATGGAAAACTCTCAACATCAAAAAAGCCTTAGTGAGAATTACCTTCAGATTCAGCTTCTTTCTTTTTGTCCCATTTATAGTGTTTGTCTGGAAGAACCCCGCCAAGTTCATAGAGTTTATCTTTTTTATTAATTAATTCTTCCCGGGAATACCCGGAAGAAGAATACTCTTGTTGCAGGAAAATCGCTTCCTCAGGACAGACTTCTTGGCAATATCCGCAGTAGATACAGCGTAGCATGTTAATTTCAAACTCCTGAGGGGCTTTCTCAACATGTTCCCGATCTGAATCATCTTCCGGTACTTCACCTGGAGTTATTCGTATCGCCTTGGGTGGGCAGACAAATTCACAAAGTTGGCAAGACACACATTTTTCTCTACCGTTGGGGTCTTTAACCAAGGTCGGAATACCCCGATAATTCTGAGGAATCACCGGTCTCTCTTCAGGATACTGAAGGGTAACCTTTGGCTTAAACATATTAGAAAATGTGGTTTTTAAGCCCGTGGCAATCTGGGGCAAATAGGTGCGTTCGGAGAGCGAAAGGGGCTTGCGTTCTAAGACTACTGTTTTTGCCATAAGATATTTAGGTTTAAAGGGCCGACTGATCGAGCCAAGTTACTAAAATAATGTAAAATAAAAGATTTGCTAAAGCCAAAGGCAGGAGTTTAGTCCAACCCAAATCCATGACTTGATCATAACGGAATCGGGGCAATGTCCACCGAATCCAGATAAAGAAAAAGATAAGCCCGATGGTTTTGGTAAGGAACCAACCAACCCCCAAAATTGTTCCCACCCAATTTGCGGGCCAGGGATCAGACATCCAGGGTAAAAAATGCCAACCACCGAGGAAGATAATCGTAAAAATTGCAGAGCCGATCACGATATGGGCATACTCAGCAACAAAGAAAATACCAAACTTGAAACTTCCGTATTCGGTATGAAATCCGCCGACAAGATCCGTCTCAGATTCAGGCATATCAAAAGGTAAGCGATTGGTTTCCGCAAACAAAGCGATCAAAAAGATAAGAGCCGAAACGGGTTGCACGAGTAAAAGCCACATGGCTTGATGCTGAGAATTTACGATTTCAACCAAACTTAAACCAGATACTTCAACTCCAGGTTTACTAACCCAGAGAAAAATAGGGAGAAGGGAAAGCCCCATCGCAAGTTCATAAGAAATCATCTGGGCAGAGGATCGAATACCACCGAGAAATGGATATTTACTATTAGAAGACCAACCTGCCAGAACAATCCCGTAAACCCCAAGGGAAGAAACCGCTAAGATAAAAAGAATTCCGACATCCAAATCTGCAAGCATTAGAGGAATCGTTTCACCTGCTTCCGTGAAAAATTCTCCGAAGGGAAGAACCGTCATCGTGGTCAAAGCCGGGACCAATGCTATAATTGGAGCAAGATAATAATAAATTTTATTAACATGTCCCGGAACAATTTCCTCTTTGAATAAGAACTTCAACCCGTCGGCAAGAGGTTGAAAGATTCCTAAACCCTGCAGGAAAGGACCAAGGATTGGAATACTCCCAATAATGGGGAGAACTGTTCGATTTGGACCCACCCTACCCTGCATCCAAGCACTAACTTTTCTTTCGGCCAGAACGGAATAGCCAGCCATGGTCATAACTGCACCAATCATCATCAGAGCAAAAACAACCTTAATGGCAAGAATTTGCCAAATTTCCAAAGATTGCATGAACTCAATCATCCTTTGACTTTAATTTTTCCAGAGGATTGGTAATGCAAGGCATCCTTCTCAACAAAAGGTAATTCAGCCCACTTGGAACCGTTCAATAAAACCGGTGCCTTCTTGAGTTGAGAGAAAGAAACCTCTTTAAGAACAGAATTTCGTACCCGGGACATTTCTTCCCATATCTGATTAATGTCAGCAGACTGCTCCGAATCCTCGACTAAACCGTTGAGTATTCGGGCCAGTATATTCAAGTCCGGCAAAACTCCTGCTGGGCCAGGAACCACCTGTTTGAAAGCTTGGGCAAAAAAAGCACGGTTTACAAAGGTACCAGATTTCTCAAACACAGTCAGGCTCGGAATAACCACTTGAGCGATCCGAGAAGTGCTATTTTCATGAGTGCCAATAAAAACAACTGGGATGTTAGAAAGTAAGGCCTGATCCACTTTGGAATCCAAAAGGTCTTCACCCACTACGATGATGGCGTCCACTTGTTTCTTTTCAATAGCAAGGGAGAGTGCAGAGAGGTGATCCTTCGGGTAGGTTTTTGTCAAACCTGTGATCAGGGCACCTCGAAGGTTCGGGGTTCGGTCTGCAGAAAGCAAAATGCCATCATCTTCTCCAAAGTGTCCCCGAAGGAATTGCTTTGCTTTGGTCTTTTTTGCAATCTGGGCCAAGAGATGTTGTTCCTCCAAACTCGATTTACAAGAGCCAATTACACCCAGAGACTTACCTTTCAGGACCTGAATGGCTTTCAAAAGTGCGGCATCGCTGGTGGTAGATTCTTCCTCGATGCGGGCGGAAGAAATTCGCTCACTCGACCTAACCGATTTGTATAGCTCCCGACCACTATCTGTCATCCAACTATCATTTACATGATCATTTCTCCGTGGTGTAATTCTAAAAATTTCCCCTTCTCGGCTGGAAACCGTGGTGTTACAACCAGCACTGCTTTCCTGACAGATGCTAGTTGACTCCTTCAAGAACCAAACCCGCATCTTAAATCGGAAGTCCGAACTGGTCAAAGCTCCAACTGGACAAATATCAACCGTATTCAGGGAATAATTATTATTTAATTCACGACCCGGAAAACAAGTTAAGGTAGAAAAACTTCCACGATCCACAAATCCAAGAACATCATCTTTTGGCACTTCTTGACAAAAACGAATACATCTTGAGCACAAGATACATCTCTCATCGTCTAATGTGACCCTCGGACCCAGACGGGTTCTCTTAGGCTTGACATTCTTACGCTCAACATACCGGCTGTATCCACGGCCATAGTCGGTGGCAAATTCCTGTAAACGGCATTCACCGGCTTGGTCGCATATCGGACAATCCAATGGGTGATTAACCAGGAGAAATTCCATAATTCCCTCCCGGCAATCCAAAACCTTTTGAGATTCCGTTTTTACATGCATACCCGGAGATACATTGGTAGCGCATCCAATTACTGGCTTGGGAACCCAGCCAATTTTAGGACTGCCATCGTCTTCAAGAATTGATTCTCCAGTGGCTCGATCCCTCATCGGGGTACCCATCTCGATCAGGCACATTCTACAATTGCCAGCAACACTAAGCTGGGGATGATAACAGTAGTGAGGAATTTCTTTTCCGTGAAGTGCGGCGGCTTCTACTAGATTAATGCCCTCCGGGACTTCCACATCCTTACCGTCTAGGACGATGGGGACCACTTTACCATTTTTGGGTGAGATCATAGTAAATTAAATCAATTGTAATGAAGACTTTTTTCGCTCGGGATTCTTGGCCTTGTCTTCAAAATGATCACGAAATTTTGCAATGAAACTTTGGGTTGGCCAAGCCGCAGCTTCCCCAAATGCACAAATGGTACGGCCTTCAATTTGATTGGCCACGGATAATAAAAGGTCAGCATCTTCTTCTCTGGCACCTCCATCACACATCCTTTTGGTAATTTTTCGCATCCAAAGCGAACCCTCCCGGCAGGGTGTGCATTGCCCGCATGATTCATGAGCATAAAATGCATTGATATTCGCCATAGCTTCAACCATATCCACAGAGTCGTCCATTACAATGATTCCTCCAGAACCGGACATCGTACCTGCTGCCATCGGACCGTCAAAATCAAGTGGGATATCTTCAACTCCCCAATCAAACTCGGTTCCATCCTTTAACTTTCCTGAAAACCTTTCATCCGCCCGTAATATTTTGGATGACGAGCCACCTGGTATAACTGCTTGCAGGGAACGCCCTGGAAGTAATCCACCACAAACATCGTAGATCATTTCTCCGAGAGTAAGGGCACCACATTCGAATTCGTAATAACCAGGCTTCTTGACATGACCAGATACACACCAGATTCGGGTACCGGTGTTGTTGGGCTTTCCAATTTCGGAAAAGGCCTTGCCCCCGATTTCCATGACATGCTTAACATTACATAGGGTTTCGACATTATTTACAATCGTGGGACATTGATAAAGACCTAATACGGCTGGGAAATAAGGTGGTTTGATTCGTGGATTAGGTCGTTTCCCTTCAAGGGATTCGATCAAGCCCGTCTCTTCTCCACAAATATAGGCTCCTGCTCCACGGTGAACCACCAAGTCGCAACTGTAATTGCTACCCAGAATCTTATCCCCGCAAAAGCCTTTCTTTTTAGCTTCTTCAATGGCACGTTCCAAAATTTTGGCACCTTCAAAAAACTCGGCCCGTATATAAATGAAAGCCTGTTTTGCCTGAATGGCGAAGGCCGCAATCATCATTCCTTCAATCAATTGATGAGGATCCTTATGGATAATTTGCCGATCTTTGAAGGTTCCTGGCTCGGACTCGTCGGCATTACAAATTAGATATATAGGCTTCCCAGACTTTCGGTCTAAAAATTTCCATTTCATTCCAGCGGGAAAACCGGCTCCACCACGACCACGAACTCCGGATTGAAGAACCTCTTCTCCAATCTCTTCGGGTTTCATCTTAAAAGATTTTTTAAGCATGGCATACCCACCTTCGCGAAGGTAACAATCGATCCGATTGGAGTACTTAGGATCGTCCGCATGCTTAAGAATAATTCTTCTTTCCTTGGGTGTGTTCTTTTTGATCATTTCTTGGAAGATTTAGATTTTACCGATGCCTTGGTTTTAGACTCGCTAACTAGGGCTTGTTCATAGCTGATAAATTTTTTGGAATCGTCTAATTTTCCCTTGAGTAAAAGATCCGCAAGAAGTCCTGCTTTTTCGGCATCGACATTTTCGTAAGTTTGCTCATCCACCATAACTACTGGACCCTCTCCGCAATCTGCTAAGCATTCCATAAACTCAAGGGAGTATTCACCATCATCCCTCACATGACCCTCTTTTACCCCTAATTTCTTTTCCAAGGATTGGCAGGTTGCATAAGAACCACGCAGGGCACAAGGTAAAGTCCGACAAACTCGAAGATGCTTTTTCCCCCAAGGCTTTTCCCGAAGCATGGGATAAAAGGTAATCAATTCTTGAATATTTATGGGTTGAACTTCCAACTTTTCTGCAATCCATTCGCAAGCTTCGAGATCGATCGCACCGATTTCATCTTGAATAAGGTGGATGATCATCAAAGCAGCACTTCTCTTCTCCGGATATTTCGGAATAATTTGATCTATTTGTTCAATGGTATCTTCAGAAAGATTCATCGTAAATTATTATCGATCGCATTCTCCCATAACGAAATCCAAGCTGCCCAATATAACCGTAATATCGGAAAGCAGATGACCGGGAACCAATTTCTCAAGAATACTAAGATTACAAAAACTTGGAGCCCGAATTTTCATCCTGTAAGGTACGCCACCTCCCTTGGAAACAATATAAAACCCAAGTGCACCTTTGGGATTTTCTGCTTCAAAATAGACTTCACCCGAGGGAATTTGGGGACCTTCCGTGACGATCATGAAATTTTGAATCAATTCTTCCATGCTGCTTAAAATCTTCTCTTTGGGTGGAGCGAAGATTTTCTTTGCATCTTCCGCATACCAAGCACCCGAAGGAAAGTCTGCTATGACCTGCTTGATGATACGAATGCTTTGGCGAACTTCCTCGATTCTGACAAGATAACGGTCGTAACAATCACCCCTTGTACCAATTGGAACATCAAAATCATATTTCTCGTATCCAGAGTAAGGCTTATCTTTTCTAAGGTCTAAATCAATACCGGAGGCTCGTAAATTTGGACCCGTTAAACCGTATGCCAACGCATCCTCCTTGGATATTTGCCCAATTCCCTCGGTTCGATCAAGAAAGATTCGGTTTCTAGTGAGCAGTTTCTCGACCTCATCCGTGGCAAGAGGGAGTTCATCGCAAAACTTGGACACACGATCAAGCCAGCCATCGGGAATATCTCGGGCAACCCCTCCGATTCTAGTATAACTCGTAGTAAACCTGGCCCCGGTCAATTCTTCGAAAAGGGTGTAGAGCTTTTCTCGCTCCGTGAAAGTGTACATGAACGGGGTCCATGCTCCAGCATCCATACCAAAAACACCCATACCTAAAAGGTGGCTCGAGATTCGGGCAAGTTCACAAACAAGAACACGAATTGCCTGGCATCTTTCTGGCAGTTCCAATCCTGTCAGCTTTTCAACTGAAATTGCATATGCGACATTGTTGGCCAAGGGAGCAAGATAATCCAGCCGGTCCGTGTAGGGAACAAATTGGTTGTAAGTCATGTTTTCGGCAATCTTTTCATCTCCACGATGAAGATAACCGAGTACAGGTTCACACTTTTCAATCATATCCCCGTTTAATTCCAAGATCAAGCGAAGGACACCATGGGTTGTGGGGTGAGATGGACCCACATTCAATGCCATGCGCTCTTCCCCCTCCATCTGGGTAATACCTGCCGCTTCTCGAGCGGCTACATCCCCAATAGAAATTTCCTTAGTAGTGGTTGGGCTCATCCTGGTTTTTCCGATTTTTCAGTCCAACTCTCATCTTTTGCCCTAGGTTCAGAATCACTCATGGGTCCACTTCCAGAAGAAACAAATGGCCCTCCCATCATGGGAGCAGGCTCAACCGAAGCTTTCGTAACCTCTACCACATCAGGAGCTGGTAATGGCGTATCGATTCCAGCCAATGGAAAATCTTTCCTCAGTGGAAAATAAGGATATTCGTCCCACATTAGGATTCGTTTCATATTTGGATGATTTGAAAAACGAATCCCGAACATATCAAAAGTCTCGCGCTCATGCCAATCTGCAGATGGATATATTGAAGATAGAGAAGGAATTTCTGGGTTTTCATTGCTCGCACACTCAACATGAGCACGGATGTAATCATGATGAACACGGGAGTAATAGTGACAAACGACTGAGAAACGAATTTCTGCATCTTCACCATGATCAATGGCGGTCAAATCAACCAAAAGATCAAAGGTTTCTTCTAAACTGAGGTAAGTAGCAAAATCAACCCAATGATCACGATTGCAAGATAAGGTCAAGCAATCCTCATGGCTGATAAAACCAAGGTAGGAATGCTTTGCGAGCAATTCGTCAATAAAGTCCTGATCAATCATCGCTGGTTAACTGGATACTGCAGGGGCAGTCTTGGTAAGATTTTTAACCGAAGATTCTTTACCGATCTTGTCCTGTAATTTCATCATCGCATCCAACAAAGCTTCCGGGCGTGGGGGGCAACCACTCACATAAACATCCACCGGAACAATATTATCCACTCCCTGCATTACAGCATAGGACCGATACATCCCTCCGGTTGAAGCACAAGCCCCCATGGCCACGACCCATTTTGGATCTCCCATCTGGTCATAAATCCTACGCACGACCTCAGCCATTTTGTAAGTCACGGTACCCGCAACAATCATGCAATCTGACTGTCTTGGCGAAAAACGCATAACTTCCATCCCGAACCTGGAAATATCATAGCGGGAAGCAGCAGAGGCCATCAATTCAATGGCACAGCAGGCAAGCCCCATTGGCATCGGCCATACAGAATGTTTTCGAATCCAATTAATAACGGCATCCGCTTTTGTCACAATGACATCCCCTTCAACCTTTCCGTTGTAAGCAACTTCGTTGGCAATCATTCGATACCTTACTAACCAATCTTAAACGACAAGCAAACACCAAAAGACTTATATCAATGAAAAGTTGGGAGTTTTCTTAAAGTTAATCTGCCGCGTTCAAATTTTGAGCGTTGACGAAGATGCGAAGCAAAGACATTTAAATAAGGCTTATTTGCTACTGGAGAGGTGACAGAGTGGCCGATTGTGCAGCATTGGAAATGCTGTGTACCGCAAGGTACCGCGGGTTCGAATCCCGCCCTCTCCGCCATAAAACTTGGCAATTAAGAATTTCGGATGAAAATCTTCGCGTTTTCAGTGAAGACTGCTTCAGGTAAATCTAAGTGAGCAGGTGCCATTATGGGTTCT
>Ga0213863_10001180_pt1 | contig 19377 bp, 13 predicted proteins | sample PICome_8_FD_160128 | JGI IMG/M metagenome (GOLD analysis project Ga0213863, IMG submission 160128) | Coastal seawater microbial communities near Pivers Island, North Carolina, United States - PICO497 | ecosystem: Environmental > Aquatic > Marine > Coastal | place: USA: North Carolina... | reverse complement strand
TATTTGGCAGCTTGCCAAAACTCTTGCGGATACGTTTCTTCTCAGTGAAGGAGTAAGCCATCTGTATTCCTCGGGATTATCTTAGTTGGGAGTTAACAACTTTGAGTCCATTCTCAAAATCGTTCTGCTTGTAAATTCCCAGTCCTACAAGCAGGAAAGGGCCGAAGGGAAATCCCCTTCAGCCCAACCTGATAGTTCAGGCAGCCAGCATACCGAACTTACTTCAGTTCGACAGTTGCGCCAGCTTCTTCCAATTGCTTCTTAGCTTCTTCAGCGTCGTCTTTAGCAGCGCCTTCTTTGATTGTTGAAGGAGCTCCATCAACCATTTCTTTCGCTTCTTTAAGACCAAGACCAGTGATAGCACGAACTGCTTTAATCACATTTACTTTCTTGTCGCCTACAGCAGACAGAACTACGTCAAAATCAGTCTTCTCAGCAGCAGCTTCGCCACCACCAGCAGCAGCGGCAGCAGGAGCAGCAGCAACTGCAGCAGCTGCAGATACGCCAAACTTCTCTTCCATTGCGCTAACCAATTCAACAACGTCCATTACGCTCATTTCAGCGATTGCATTCAAAATATCTTCGTTTGATAGGGCCATTTTGGGCCTCCTAAATTTATCTGTTTATTAAGAAGGCGCTTATGCGGCTTCCTGTTTTGCATCACGAACTGCTGCAACTGCACGGGTTGTCTTAGTTGGGATCTCATTAAGAGTACGTACCAACTTAGTAACCGGAGCAATAGTAACGCTAGCCAACATACCAAGAGCCTGATGAAGGGTCGGCAGGGTAGCAAGAACGTCCAATTGCTCTTTACCTAGCAGTTGACCACTGACTGACAGCGCTTTTACTTCAAATTCTTCGTTTTCTTTCGCGAAGTCTTTGAACAAACGGGCTGCTGCACCTGGGTCTTCCATAGAGAAAGCAAACAATGACGGACCAACCAGAATCTCTTCCACGCAAGCGTAGTCAGTTTCTGCTAATGCGCGCTTAGCTAAGGTGTTGCGGACAACGCGCAATTGCACGTTCTCAGCGCGAGCCTTGGCACGCAGAGCATTCATGTTGGTTACGTCAACGCCACGGGCGTCAGCGATCACCAGGCTTAATGCCTGGGCGGCTGTCTCGTTTACTTCAGCAACAATTGCTTTCTTGTCATCGAGATTCAATGCCACGATAAATCTCCTCGATTTACCTGAGTTACAGTCGAAAAAACACTTCGACCACTTAGGTGAATAATTACCAGTTCAAAATTCTGTACCGGGTTCACCGCCTGCGTAGGAAACCTAAAGCAATAGAGCTATCGATTATTATTCCCTCTCGGGAACCTACGGTCTTTAACGACCCGAGCTAAGAAACAAACTTAGCTCGGACCCCAAAGCCTTTTACTGATAGCCGAGGCTACCGATTGATCAGCCGTTCAACGACGCCTGATCAATTAACAAACCGGGACCCATGGTCGAAGATACGGTAACCTTCTTCACATAGATGCCCTTGGCTGATGCTGGCTTGGCTTTCGCCAGGTCCGCCATCAACGCTTCAAGATTTTGCTGCAGCGCTTCTGCTTCAAAAGTAATAACACCGATACCACCGTGCACAATACCCTGCTTGTCCGCGCGGAAACGCACCTGACCGGCTTTGGCATTCTTAACCGCAGTAGCAACATCAGGTGTCACAGTGCCTGACTTAGGATTAGGCATCAGGCCACGAGGACCCAAAACTTTGCCCAGCAGACCAACAACGCGCATAGCGTCTGGCGCAGCGATAACAACATCAAAATCCATGTTGCCACCTTTAATTTCATCTGCCAGCTCGTCCATACCTACCAGCTCAGCGCCAGCAGCCTTAGCCGCTTCAGCCGCGTCACCCTGAGCAAATACACAGACGCGAACGTCCTTGCCTGAACCATTGGGCAATGTGGTAGCTCCACGAACGATTTGGTCAGATTTACGAGGATCAATGCCCAGGTTAATCGCCACATCGACAGTTTCGTTAAACTTAACAGCAGACAACTCTTTTAGCAGACTGAATGCTTCAGACGCTGAGTAGAGCTTACCTTCTTCAACTTTTTCATTGATCGCACGACGGCGTTTAGTTAACTTGGCCACTTACACGCCCTCCGTTTCAATACCCATTGACCGGGCTGAGCCAGCAATGGTTCGAACTGCAGCGTCCATATCGGCCGCTGTCAGATCAGGTTCTTTGGTTTTAACAATCTCTTCCAACTGAGCGCGAGTTACCTTGCCCACTTTGTCGGTATTTGGACGACCAGAACCGCTCTTCAAACCAGCTGCTTTCTTTAGCAGGTATGAGGCCGGTGGCGTCTTCATTTCAAAGGTAAAGCTGCGATCACCATAAACAGTAATAACGACTGGTACTGGTGCGCCCTGCTCGATACCTTGAGTCTGTGCGTTAAAACCTTTACAGAATTCCATAATGTTCACGCCGTGCTGACCCAGGGCGGGTCCTACGGGTGGACTTGGGTTGGCCTGACCAGCAGGCACTTGCAGCTTGATGTAAGCTGAAACTTTCTTAGCCATCTTTCTTCTCCACTAGTGGGTATTATCGCCTCCAGCCTTTCACTATAAATAGTGTCGGACGTTCACAGGCTCCCCGGCAAGCTGCCGAATTGCAGACCTACCAAATTCTTATCAGGCTTTTTCCACCTGAGTAAACTCAAGCTCAACCGGTGTAGAGCGACCAAATATCGACACAGCTACACGCAACTTGCTCTTTTCGTAATTCACTTCTTCAACAGTGCCATTAAAGTCATTAAATGGACCATCGGTAACACGAACCATCTCACCCGGCTCAAACATAGTCTTGGGACGCGGCGCCTCTTCAGAATCATGCACTCGCTGCAGAATCAAATCTGCTTCTTTATCAGTAATTGGCGCAGGCTTATCTGCCTTGCCACCGATAAAGCCCATAACTCTTGGCGTTTCTTTGATCAGATGCCAAGTATCGTCATCCAATTCCATCTGCACCAAAACATAACCGGGAAAAAACATTCGCTCACTGGTGCGCTTCTGACCACTGCGCATCTCAACCACTTCTTCAGTGGGAACCAGGATTTCACCAAAACGGTCCTGCAAACCGTTCATCTGCACGCGGTCTTGAATCGCCAGTGCAACTTTTTTCTCGTAGCCCGAGTAAGCATGTACTACATACCAGCGCATCGACATGCCGCTCTCCTAGCCCATAATCATTGAGGCAATCCAACTCAACAGAGAATCAATTCCCCACAGAATCAGCGCCATTAATAAAATCACCGCAACAACAATTAATGTTGTCTGATTGCGCTCTTGCTTGGTTGGCCAAACAACCTTGCGCCATTCAGTGCGAGCACCAATGGCAAGTTCGATCACGGCTGCGCCCTTCTCAGTCTTGGCGGCAAACAGGCCAGCCAAGATAAGAGCAGCAATAAAACCAAGCGCACGATACAAAACGGACTCTGCCGAGTAGTACCAGTTTCCATAAATTGCGCCGCCTAATAACAGCAGTACAACCAGCCACTTAAGCCAGTCCAGTCGATATTGCTTTTCTTCTGCTACAACAGTCATGAGCGAATCTTTCCCAAACTTTTAAAATGGCAGGCCAGGAGGGACTCGAACCCCCAACAGCCGGTTTTGGAGACCGGTGCTCTACCAATTGAACTACTGGCCTACAAGCAACTTTATTACTTTCCCTATCTGACAGCTAAGCCGAGACATCAAGATGCCTCGGCTTTGCGCTTCAGACTCTGTGTAACTCTTACTCGATAATCTTAGCTACAACACCAGCGCCAACAGTACGGCCGCCTTCACGGATCGCAAAGCGCAGACCTTCTTCCATCGCAATCGGATGAATCAAAGTCACTTCCATCTGAACATTGTCACCTGGCATTACCATCTCTGTACCTTCTGGCAATTCACAAGCACCGGTTACGTCAGTAGTACGGAAGTAAAACTGTGGACGGTAGCCTTTGAAGAATGGTGTATGACGACCACCTTCATCTTTCGACAACACATACACCTCAGAGGTGAACTTGGTGTGCGGCTTAACTGTACCTACGTGAGCCAGAACCTGACCACGCTGTACTTCTTCACGCTTAGTACCACGCAACAAGATACCGCAGTTCTCACCAGCGCGACCTTCGTCAAGCAGCTTGCGGAACATCTCAACACCTGTACAGGTCGTCTTCGCTGTATCAGTGATACCGATAACTTCGATCTCTTCACCAACCTTGATAATACCGCGCTCAACACGACCGGTTACAACTGTACCGCGACCAGCGATGGAGAATACATCTTCAATGGGCATCAGGAACGGCTGATCAATGGCACGAACTGGCTCTGGAATATAAGAATCCAGTGCTTCTACCAGGTTCTTAACAGCAGTAGTACCCAGCTCATTGTCATCGCGTCCTTCCAACGCCATCAGCGCTGAACCAACAATAATTGGCGTGTCGTCGCCTGGGAACTCATACAGATCAAGCAGCTCACGCAGCTCCATCTCAACCAGCTCCAACATTTCTGTGTATTCTTCTGAACCAACGCCGCCACAGTCTTCTGCAAGCAGGTCTGCTTTGTTCAAAAATACCAATACATAAGGTACACCTACCTGACGTGACAGCAGGATGTGCTCACGAGTCTGTGGCATCGGGCCATCAGTCGCGCCACATACCAAAATAGCGCCATCCATCTGAGCAGCACCGGTAATCATGTTTTTAACATAGTCGGCGTGACCTGGGCAGTCTACGTGCGCGTAGTGACGAATCGTTGAATCGTACTCTACGTGAGCTGTCGAAATTGTAATGCCGCGCTCGCGCTCTTCAGGGGCGTTATCAATCTGATCAAACGCTTTCATCTCACCGCCGTACACTTCTGCACATACGCGAGTCATCGCAGCGGTCAAAGTAGTTTTACCATGGTCAACGTGACCAATGGTGCCTACGTTCACGTGCGGCTTATTTCTTTCAAACTTTTCTTTTGCCATCTCAGTGTCTCCTCAGCAGGCGTTTCAACTTTAAAACCTAAAATTTGGTCGCGTAATTGGCACCGCAATTACTGGTGCAATACGCAAGGGACGCCATCTTATACTGCGCTTCAGCAGAGTCAACGCCCTTTGAGTCGAAAATGGCTTTTTTTAACGTTTTTTCGGTTTTTTAACCAGAAATACAGCGCTTTTTGCGTCAAGAACCGGTATTCCAGCCCTGTTTTATAAAAAAGCCGCTATATAAGACTATTTTTGCTCTGAACTGAGGGGAATATCCTGTATACTCGCGCGCGTTTTTAGTCCCAGGACAATTGGACTTTGTGTAACCGAATTTCACAACTGAATTTATAAACGAGCAGACCAATGACAGATTTATCTCACTACAGAAATATTGGTATCTTTGCCCACGTTGATGCGGGCAAGACCACCACGACTGAACGAATTCTTAAACTCACTGGTAAGATCCACAAAACTGGTGAAGTACATGACGGCGCGGCGACCACCGACTTTATGGAACAGGAGCAGGAGCGCGGCATTACTATCCAGTCAGCTGCAACTACTTGTTACTGGAGAGACCACCGCTTTAACATTATTGATACTCCGGGGCACGTTGACTTCACTGTTGAAGTATACCGCTCATTGAAAGTACTCGATGGTGGCGTTGGCGTATTCTGTGGCTCTGGCGGTGTTGAGCCCCAGTCAGAGACTAACTGGCGCTACGCTAACGAATCTGAAGTAGCTCGTATCATCTTTGTAAACAAGCTTGACCGTATGGGCGCTGACTTCCTGCGCGTTGTTGGTCAGGTTAAAAGTGTACTGGGTGCCAACCCATTGGTTATGTGCCTGCCAATCGGTATTGAAGAAGACTTTATTGGCCTGGTTGATCTGCTTAGCCGCAAAGCCTATGTTTGGGACGACTCAGGTTTGCCGGAAAACTTCGAAATCGTCGATATCCCTGCCGATATGGTCGACAAGGTTGAAGAGTACCGCGAAATGATGATCGAGACTGCGCTTGAGCAGGATGATGATCTGCTGATGGCGTATATGGAAGGCGAAGAGCCCTCCATCGAAGACGTTAAACGCTGCATTCGCAAAGGCACTATCGCCCTAGACTTCTTCCCAACTTACTGTGGTTCTGCCTTTAAGAACAAAGGCGTACAGATGGTTCTGGATGCTGTTGTTGACTACCTGCCTTGCCCGACTGATGTTGAGCCACAGCCCCTGACCGATGAAAACGGTGAAGAGACTGGCGAACATGCGATTGTATCTACCGACGAGACCCTAAAGGCGCTGGCGTTTAAGATTATGGATGATCGCTTCGGCGCTCTGACATTTGTACGTATCTACTCCGGTGTTCTGGAGAAAGGCACTACTATCCTTAACTCCTTCACTGGCAAGACTGAGCGCATCGGCCGTATGGTTGAGATGCATGCTGATGACCGCAATGAAATTGACCGCGCTCAGGCCGGTGACATTATTGCTATCGTGGGCATGAAGAATGTTCAGACGGGCCACACTCTGTGTGATGTTAAGAATCCAGTGACTCTTGAGCCAATGATCTTCCCTGAGCCAGTAATTTCGATTGCTGTTAAGCCCAAGGATAAAGGTGGTTCCGAGAAGATGGGCGTAGCTATCGGCAAGATGATTGCTGAAGATCCATCATTCCGCGTTGAAACTGATGAAGACAGTGGTGAGACCATCCTTAAAGGTATGGGCGAATTGCACCTAGATATTAAAGTAGACATCCTGAACCGCACCTACGGTGTTGACCTGATTGTTGGTCAGCCACAGGTTGCCTACCGTGAAACAATTACTACGCCCTGTGAAGACAGCTACACTCACAAGAAGCAGTCTGGTGGTTCTGGTCAGTTTGGTAAGATCGACTACCGCATCAAACCTGGCGAGCCAGGTTCTGGCTTTGTATTCTCTTCAAGCGTAGTTGGCGGTAATGTTCCTAAGGAATTCTTCCCAGCAATTGAGAAGGGCTTTAAGAGCATGATGGAAGAAGGCCCTCTGGCCGGCTACCCTGTTCTGGATGTTGAAGTTGAGCTTTACGATGGTGGTTTCCACGCCGTTGACTCCTCGGCCGTCGCATTCGAAATCGCTGCCAAAGGCGCGTTTCGACAGTCGATGCCCAAGTCTGGCCCACAGATTATTGAGCCAATCATGAAGGTAGATGTGTTTACTCCTGAAGACCATGTTGGCGATGTTATTGGTGACCTGAACCGTCGTCGTGGCATGATCAAAGATCAGGAAGCTGGTGTTACTGGTGTGCGTATTAAAGCAGACGTTCCGCTGTCGGAGATGTTTGGTTACATTGGTCACCTGCGCACTATGACCTCTGGTCGTGGTCAGTTCTCAATGGAATTCGCCCACTATATGCCTTGCCCACAAAATATCGCAACAGAAGTAATTGCTGCGGCCAAGGAGCTTAAAGAAGCTAAGTAACCCCCTTCTTTAAGCCACAAAAAACCCCGCTGGTGCATACCAACGGGGTTTTTTATTGCCTAGGCTTTTGCTCACTTACCAAGCTATTTATTACTGAACGCGCTGCCGCAACATAAGCCACTCGCGTAACAAACAGCTAGCCCATATTTTTAGCCATCACCGCTTCAGTCACATTCTTGGGCGCTTCGGCGTACTTCTCAAACTCCATGGTAAAGGTCGCACGACCCTGGGTGGCGGAACGCAGATCTGTCGCATAGCCAAACATTTCAGCCAGAGGCACTTCAGCATCCACCACCTTACCCATGGGGCTATCGGCCATACCCAGAATCATGCCGCGACGACGGTTCAGGTCACCTACCACATCACCCATATTGTCTTCGGGAGTCACCACTTCTACCTTCATCATCGGTTCCAGCAATACCGCACCGCCATGATCCTTTAGATCTCTGGTAGCCAATGAACCCGCAATCTTAAACGCCATCTCGGATGAATCTACATCATGGAATGAGCCGTCATACAGAGTCGCTTTAATACCCAACAGCGGGTATCCGGCCAAAATACCGTTTTGCATTTGCTCTTCGATACCTTTGGATACCGCTGGAATATATTCCCGAGGCACAGAACCACCAACCACCTCATTGATAAACTCCAAACCTTCGGCACCCGCGTCTTCTGCAGGCTCGAATTTAATCCATACATGGCCATACTGCCCTCGCCCGCCAGACTGGCGAACAAACTTACCTTCGATCTCGCAAGCGTTTTGAATAGTCTCGCGATAGGCCACCTGGGGCTTACCTATATTGGCTTCCACATCGAACTCACGACGCATGCGATCAACCAGGATATCCAGATGCAGCTCGCCCATGCCGGAGATGATGGTCTGCCCACTCTCTTCGTCAGTCTTAACCCGGAATGACGGATCTTCCTGGGCCAATTTGCCCAGTGCTACACCCATTTTTTCCTGATCTGCCTGAGATCTTGGCTCGACAGCCACGGAGATAACGGGCTCGGGAAATTCCATGCGCTCAAGAACAATCTTATCGCTCTCGGCACAGAGCGTGTCACCGGTAGTGGTATCTTTAAGGCCAATGGCGGCAGCAATATCGCCCGCCAAAACCTGTTTGATTTCTTCGCGGCTATTGGAGTGCATCTGAACCATACGGCCAACACGCTCGCGTTTTTGCTTCACTGAGTTATAAACTGCTGTACCACTCTCAAGGGTACCGGAGTACACGCGCATAAAGGTCAGCGTGCCCACAAAGGGGTCGGTGGCGATCTTGAAAGCCAGCGCCGCAAATGGCGCTGCATCATCAGCGCTTCGAGTGGCGCGCTCACCATTATCCAGCTCACCTTCAATGGCTTTTACTTCAGTTGGTGAGGGCAGATATTCAACCACCGCATCGAGCATGGCCTGTACACCTTTGTTCTTAAAGGCCGAGCCCCCCAAAACCAAGACAATCTCATTAGCGAGGGTGCGAATCCGCAAACCTTGCTTTATCTCGTCTTCGCTGAGGCTCTCGGTCTCGAGATACTTTTCCATCAATTCATCATTAGCTTCGGCAGCGGACTCTACCAAATGCTCGTGCATCTGGGCGCATTCGTCGGCAATATCAGCGGGAATATCAGCATAATCAAAACTCATACCCTGATCTGCTTCACTCCACAAAATGGCTTTCATTTTGACCAGGTCTACCACGCCTTTGAAGTTTTCTTCAGCGCCAATGGTCATTTGCAATGGCACAGGAACTGCACCCAAGCGCTCTTTTAGCTGTTCAACCACCATCATATAGTCGGCGCCAGCGCGGTCCATTTTATTGACGAATACCATACGCGGCACTTCGTACTTATTAGCCTGACGCCAAACGGTTTCGGTCTGCGGCTGCACACCAGAAGACCCACAGAGAACCACGACGGCGCCGTCTAGCACGCGTAGGGAACGCTCTACTTCAATGGTGAAATCTACGTGTCCGGGAGTGTCGATAATGTTGATGCGGTGATCTTCAAACTGCGCGTCCATACCTTTCCAGAAACAGGTTGTGGCCGCGGAGGTGATGGTAATCCCGCGCTCCTGTTCCTGCTCCATCCAATCCATAGTGGCAGCACCGTCGTGCACTTCGCCAATTTTATGGGACATGCCGGTATAGAACAGCACTCGCTCTGTAGTGGTGGTCTTACCCGCATCTACGTGAGCACAGATGCCGATATTTCGGTAGCGACTGATTGGGGTCTTGCGAGCCAAGGTATTTTTCCTTTTATTTAAAGCGAAAAAAGGCGGCTATTAAAGCCACCTTTTCGCGATAGGATCAAATAAAATTTAATCTTACTTTTAGAAGCGGAAGTGCGAGAACGCCTTGTTGGCTTCAGCCATGCGATGCACGTCTTCACGTTTCTTAACAGCTCCACCTTTGCTTTGAACTGCATCAATCAGTTCACCAGCAAGGCGTTGAGCCATCGATTTTTCTCCACGAGCACGTGCGTAATCCACGAGCCAGCGCATTGCCAGTGCAGTGCGTCGCGATGGACGAACTTCAACTGGTACCTGATAAGTGGCACCACCTACACGGCGAGACTTAACCTCAACCAGCGGTGCTACGTTATCCAATGCTTCTTCAAACACTTCCACGGGGCTTTTCTTCAGGCGCTCTTCAACTATATCCAGCGCACCGTAGACAATCCGCTCAGCAACTGACTTCTTGCCGCTGACCATAACGTGGTTCATAAACTTAGCTAGCGTGATGTTGCCAAACTTGGGGTCTGGCAGAATTTCACGTTTTGCTGCTACTCTTCTTCTTGGCATCGTTTTGCCCTTCTCTTCAGGTTTGTTCTAGGGATAGGCCCTAGCCTTACTTGGTTGTATTACCGATTGTTACGCAATTAGTCTTTCTAGATTACCAGAGCCCTTACTTAGGACGCTTGGTACCATACTTAGAACGACGCTGTGTACGACCGCTTACACCCGCTGTATCCAAAGTGCCGCGTACCGTGTGGTAGCGAACACCTGGAAGATCTTTTACACGACCACCACGAATCAAAACAACGCTGTGCTCTTGCAGGTTGTGTCCTTCACCACCGATGTATGAAGTAACTTCATAACCACTGGTAAGACGAACACGACATACTTTACGCAATGCAGAGTTTGGCTTCTTGGGAGTAGTTGTGTAAACGCGGGTACAAACACCACGACGCTGCGGACAGGCCTGCAGTGCTGGTACGTCACTTTTACTGACTTTGCGCTTTCTCGGCTTACGAACCAACTGGTTGATCGTTGCCATGCAATTTTTCTCCAAAAATAAAAAATACCTTCCTAGGAAGGTCATACATTCCTTGAATCAACTGACTTTTAAAGCCCAGAGATCCAAAAGGGAGCGGCATTCTAATTACCGCACATCCGGGAGTCAAGCCGGCATTGCCATTACCACAGGGGCAAATGGCTGAATGCCGACTATTGGCCCTTATTCTTCATCAAGGTCAGCGCTCAGCGCTTCACTCAGTGCCGCTTCAACATCTGCCGCTGTCATTGCCATATCTTCTTCAGCCGCTCGCTCTTGCTTGCGTTGAGCATGATAGGCCAAGCCAGTACCAGCAGGAATCAGACGACCCACAACGACGTTCTCTTTCAGGCCACGCAGCGGATCGGCTTTGCCGGTAACCGCAGCTTCGGTGAGCACTCGCGTGGTCTCCTGGAAAGATGCCGCCGAGATAAAGCTTTCGGTGGCCAGCGAGGCTTTGGTAATACCCAGCAACTGCCGCTCGAACTTGGCAGGCTGCAAGCCTTCTTGACGCAAACGCTCATTCTCTGCCAGAACACGTCGGTACTCGACCTGCTCACCACGGATCAGCGAAGAATCACCCATATCGGTAATCTCAACTTTACGCAGCATCTGGCGGGTAATAACCTCAATGTGCTTATCATTGATCTTCACACCCTGCAGACGGTAAACGTCCTGGATCTCATTAACGATGTACTTGGCCAGTTCGCTGATGCCTTTCAGACGCAGAATATCGTGTGGCGTAGGTGGTCCATCGGAGATAACCTCACCTTTCTCGACGTGCTCACCTTCAAACACGCCAAGGGTACGCCACTTGGGAATCAGCTCTTCGTAGTGCATCTTGCCGTTTGGCAATGGCTTGCCATCGTCTGGAGTAATAACCAGTCGCAGTTTGCCTTTGGTCTCTTTACCCAATGTTACTGTACCTGTGATCTCTGCCAGGATCGCAGGATCCTTGGGCTTGCGAGCTTCAAACAGATCGGCAACACGTGGCAGACCACCAGTAATATCTTTGGTACCACCAGACTCTTGCGGGATACGGGCAATGATCTGACCAATATCGATGGTATCACCATCCACTACGTTGATGCTTGCGTTGGCAGGCAGCGGGTAATGGGCAGGCACTGTTGAGTTGGGGAAGATCAGTTCCTTACCTTTCTTATCGGTCAATGTGATCATTGGCTTCAGGTCTTTACCTGCAGCTGGACGCTCATTGGGGTCGATAATGGTAATACTGGTCAAACCAGTCATATCATCAGTCTGCTGACGGATGCTAAGACCCTCTTCCATTCCTGAGAAGGCAACCTTACCTGCTACTTCTGTCACGATTGGGTGAGTGTGTGGGTCCCAATTGGCAATCACGTCGCCGGCGCCAACTTTTGCGCCATCCTGCACTCTGATCACCGCACCATAGGGCAGCTTGTAGCGCTCGCGCTCGCGACCATTTTCATCGGCAATTGCCAGCTCACCGGAGCGAGACACTGCAATCAAGTGCTTGTCTTTATTTTGTACTGTCTTCAGGTTGATCAGACGAACTACACCGTCCTGCTTAACTTTCACGCTGTCTACCGCTGAGGCGCGAGATGCCGCACCACCAATGTGGAAAGTACGCATAGTCAGCTGGGTACCAGGCTCACCAATAGACTGAGCAGCGATTACACCCACTGCCTCACCCTGGTTGACGCGGTGTCCACGAGCCAGATCACGACCGTAACAGGCGGAACAAATACCATGAGTGACTTCACAGGTGATTGGTGAACGTACGACTACTTCGTCGATGCTCATCTTCTCGATGCGCACGACCCACTGCTCATCAATCATGGTGCCAGCGGGAACAGCAATCTCTTCGCTGCCCGGCTTGAGTACATCTTGAGCAACAACACGACCCAGAATACGATCACCCAATGAGGAGATGATGTCACCGCCCTCAATAACAGGCGCCATCAACAGGCCTTCTGTCGTGCCACAGTCAACTTCTGTCACTACAACGTCCTGAGATACATCCACCAGACGACGAGTGAGGTAACCGGAGTTAGCTGTCTTCAGTGCCGTATCCGCAAGACCTTTACGAGCGCCGTGAGTCGAAATAAAGTACTGCAGTACACTCAGACCCTCACGGAAGTTTGCCGTAATAGGCGTCTCAATAATGGAGCCATCTGGACGAGCCATCAGGCCACGCATACCAGCCAGCTGACGAATCTGTGCGGGCGAACCACGAGCACCGGAGTCGGCCATAATAAAGACTGAGTTGAAGGAATCTTGCTGTTCCTCTGTGCCGTCTGAATTGGTCACAGATTCTGTGCTGATACCTTTCATCATCGACTTGGCAACACGGTCATTAGCCTGAGACCAAATATCGATCACCTTGTTATATTTTTCACCCTGAGTCACAAGACCAGAAGCAAACTGACTTTCGATTTCGCGAACCTGATCTTCTGCTCCACCAATAATCTCGTGCTTGTCATCGGGGATAACGAAATCGTTAACACCAATTGAAGCGCCAGACTTGGTTGAGAAGTCAAAACCTGTATACATAAGTTGGTCGGCAAAAATAACTGTGTCTTTCAAACCAACGCGACGGTAGCACTCGTTGATCACAGTAGAGATCGCTTTCTTGACCATTGGCTTGTTAACCAGATCAAACGGCAGGCCTTCAGGAACAATTTCCCACAGCAACGCACGGCCAATTGTGGTGTCCACAATGCGACGATCTTCAGTGCGCTCGCCAGTCACTTCATCAACCAATACTTCGTTGATACGGACCTTAACGCGCGCTTGCAACTCAGCGTTGCCACTGTAGTAGGCGCGAGATACCTCGCGACCGTCAGCAAAAACCATGCCTTCACCGCGAGCGTTTACCTTGTGGCGAGTCATGTAGTACAGACCCAGCACCACGTCCTGAGAGGGAACAATAATTGGCTCGCCAGAGGCGGGCGACAGAATATTGTTGGTCGACATCATCAGGGCGCGAGATTCCATCTGTGCTTCGATTGTCAGAGGCACGTGTACTGCCATCTGGTCACCATCGAAGTCAGCGTTGTACGCCGCACAAACCAGCGGGTGCAGCTGAATTGCTTTACCTTCAATCAGTACCGGCTCAAATGCCTGAATACCAAGACGGTGAAGGGTAGGTGCACGGTTAAGCAGCACTGGATGCTCGCGAATCACTTCGTCGAGAATATCCCAGACAACGGCTTCTTCACGCTCAACCATCTTCTTGGCAGCTTTAATGGTAGTCGCAAGACCACGCAGTTCCAGCTTGCTGAAGATAAACGGCTTAAACAGTTCCAGTGCCATACGCTTGGGCAGACCACATTGGTGCAGACGCAGCGTAGGACCAACCACAATTACGGAACGGCCTGAGTAGTCAACACGCTTACCCAGAAGGTTCTGACGGAAACGACCCTGCTTACCTTTGATCATATCGGCCAAAGATTTCAGCGGGCGCTTATTGGAACCAGTGATGGCGCGACCGCGACGACCGTTGTCGAGCAGTGCATCCACAGATTCCTGCAGCATGCGCTTTTCGTTGCGCACAATAATATCTGGGGCGCTGAGCTCCAGAAGACGCTTCAAACGGTTGTTGCGGTTGATAACGCGACGGTACAGATCATTCAGATCTGATGTGGCGAATCGACCACCATCCAGAGGCACCAGTGGGCGCAGATCTGGCGGCAGAACAGGCAGTGCCTCAAGCACCATCCACTCTGGCTTGTTGCCAGAACCATGGAACGCTTCAAGTAGCTTGAGGCGCTTGGAGAACTTCTTGATCTTGGTCTCAGACTTAGTGTTGGGAATTTCCTCACGGATATCCGCAATCTCGTCTTCGAGAGTAATCTCTTTCAGCAGTGCCTGAATTGCTTCTGCACCCATGGTGGCAGAAAACTCATCACCGAACTCTTCGAGAGATTCAAAATATTCTTCGTCAGTCAGCAACTGACCTTTTTCCAATGTTGTCAGACCTGGGTCTGTCACTACATAGGATTCAAAATACAGCACACGCTCAATCTCGCGCAATGTCATATCCAGCATCAAACCAATGCGTGAGGGCAATGATTTCAGAAACCAGATATGAGCAACGGGACAAGCCAGCTCAATATGGCCCATACGCTCACGGCGTACTTTGGTGAGTGTGACTTCAACGCCACATTTCTCACAGACAATCCCGCGATGCTTCATGCGCTTGTACTTGCCACACAGACACTCGTAGTCTTTTACCGGGCCAAAAATTTTGGCACAGAAAAGACCTTCGCGCTCAGGCTTGAAAGTACGGTAGTTAATAGTCTCGGGCTTTTTAACTTCACCGAATGACCATGAACGGATCATTTCCGGTGACGCGAGACCGATTCGAATATTATCGAACTCAGTGTTTTGCTCTTGCTGCTTGAGTAGGTTGACTAAATCCTTCAAGGCTTTTCCTCCAGTAACTGGGTTTGCCGAGGCGAATAACCGCCTCGGCCATCAGTAAGCAATACCGCGCTTATTCGTTTTCCAACTCGACATTAATACCGAGAGAACGTATTTCTTTAACCAACACGTTGAATGACTCCGGCATGCCAGGCTCCATTCGGTGATCGCCGTCCACGATGTTTTTATACATCTTGGTTCGACCAGCAACATCATCCGATTTGACGGTAAGCATTTCCTGCAATGTGTATGAAGCACCGTATGCCTCCAATGCCCACACTTCCATCTCACCAAATCGCTGCCCACCAAACTGCGCTTTACCACCCAGTGGCTGCTGAGTAACCAAGCTGTATGAACCAGTCGAACGAGCGTGCATCTTGTCGTCTACCAAGTGGTTCAATTTGAGCATGTACATATAGCCAACGGTCACGGGACGATCAAACTTGTCACCGGTACGACCATCGTAGAGCTCCGTCTGGCCTGTCTCAGACAGGTCAGCCAGTTTCAACAGCTGCTTAAGCTCTACCTCATGGGCACCATCAAACACTGGTGTTGCAATAGGTACGCCTTTGCGCAGGTTACCCGCCAGCTCAATCACTTCTGCGTCACTCAACTCTTTCAAGTCAGTGCCGTAAACGGTGTCGCCAACATCATAAATTTCCTGCAAGAACTTGCGAATCTGGGTGGCCTTTGCCTGCTCTCTGATCATGGTGTCAATTTTCACACCCAGACCTTTAGCAGCCATACCCATATGAGTCTCAAGTACCTGACCCACGTTCATTCGCGAAGGAACACCCAGCGGGTTGAGCACGATATCAACTGGCTCGCCTTTCTCGTCGTAGGGCATATCTTCGATTGGCTTGATCACCGAGATAACACCTTTGTTACCGTGACGGCCAGCCATCTTGTCACCAGGCTGGATGCGTCTCTTAACGGCCAGATAAACCTTAACGGTCTTCAGTACGCCAGGCGCCAGATCATCACCACTTTGCAACTTGCCACGCTTCTCTTCGAAACGCTCATCTAGATTCACACGACGCTCAGCTAACTGAGTCTGAGCAGCAGCGATCTGGTCATTGAGTTCAGCTTTATCCATACGGATAGAGAACCAATCATCAGTGCTATATTCAGCAACCGCATCAGCCGTCAGTTGATCACCTTTCTTAAGTCCAGCGGCTTTAACCACTTTGCCGCCTACCAATGAGGTAAACAGACGGCCCAGAGTGGCATTTTCAACAATGCGGAACTCGTCATTCAAATCTTTGCGGAACTGGTCCAACTCAGCCTTCTCAATATCCAGAGAGCGCTGATCTTTATCCAGACCATCGCGAGTAAACACCTGAACATTGATAACTGTACCTTTGATGCTGCTAGGTACACGCAGAGACGTATCTTTAACGTCCGAGGCTTTCTCACCAAAGATTGCACGCAGTAGCTTTTCTTCCGGCGTTAGCTGGGTTTCGCCTTTGGGCGTTACCTTGCCAACCAGAATATCGCCAGCGGCAACTTCTGCACCAATGTGTACGATGCCTGACTCGTCCAAACGTGCCAGGGCAACTTCACCAACATTGGGGATATCAGCAGTAATCTCTTCTGATCCCAACTTGGTGTCGCGAGCAACACAGGTCAGCTCCTGAATGTGGATAGTGGTGAAGCGATCTTCCTGAACAACACGCTCAGAGACCAGAATCGAATCTTCAAAGTTGTAACCGTTCCAAGGCATAAATGCGATACGCATATTTTGCCCCAGAGCCAACTCACCTAAATCAACAGATGGACCGTCGGCCAAAACATCGCCGCGCAAAACCTGGTCGCCCTGCTTAACAATTGGACGCTGGTTAATGCAGGTGTTTTGGTTAGACCTGGTGTACTTGGTCAGGTTGTAAATGTCTACACCAGCTTCACCGGTTTCAACTTCGCTGTCACTGGCTCGAACAACAATTCGTCCGGCATCAACGCTCTCGACAACACCGCCGCGCTTGGCAACCTTACACACGCCTGAGTCACTGGCAACAGTGCGCTCGATGCCGGTACCTACCAATGGCGCTTCCGCACGCAATGTGGGTACAGCCTGACGCTGCATGTTCGAGCCCATCAGTGCCCGGTTAGCATCATCGTGCTCAAGGAACGGAATTAACGAGGCCGCAACAGAAACTACCTGACGTGGTGACACGTCCATATAGTCAATTTCTTCTGGTGGCTTAACGGTAAATTCATTCTGGTGACGCACAGCAACCATAGCTTCAGCAAACTCGTCCTTGCTGTTAATTTCAGCGGAGGCCTGTGCAATCACATATTGTGATTCATTGATGGCGGACAGATATTCAATATCTGAGGTTACTTTGCCGTCGATCACTTTTCGATAAGGCGTTTCGATAAAGCCATAGTTATTAGTACGAGCATAAGTTGCCAGAGAGTTGATAAGACCAATGTTTGGCCCTTCCGGCGTCTCAATTGGACATACGCGACCGTAGTGAGTCGGATGTACGTCTCGGACTTCAAAACCAGCGCGCTCACGGGTCAGACCACCGGGGCCTAACGCAGAGACACGACGCTTATGAGTTACCTCAGAAAGCGGGTTGTTTTGATCCATAAACTGGGAAAGCTGGCTTGAGCCAAAAAATTCTTTCATGGCGGCAGCAACCGGCTTAGCATTTACCAGATCCTGGGGCATCAGACCCTCAGATTCCGCAACACCCAAGCGCTCTTTAACTGCGCGCTCAACACGCACTAGGCCAACACGGAACTGGTTTTCTGCCATTTCGCCAACAGAGCGAATACGACGATTACCCAGGTGATCGATATCATCGACCGACCCTTTACCATTACGGATATTGATCAAGGTCTGCATTACATCTGCAATATCAGACGCCTGACCAAATTCTTCCATAAGCTCTTTGGCTTCGTCAGTCTTTTGCATTGAGAAGTAACGCTCGTCGTACAATACACCAGCACCTGTTTCCGCATCGCGGTCTAGACGGCGGTTAAATTTCATACGACCTACAGATGACAGATCATAGCGCTCAAGGTTAAAGAACAGGTTGAAGAACAGGTTCTCCGCTGACTCTTTTGTGGGCGGCTCACCGGGACGCATCATACGGTAGATTTCTACCAATGCTTCCAGCTGAGTGCGCGAGGGATCAGCACGCAAAGTGTCGGAAATAAAGGGACCACAGTCCAAATCATTGGTGTACAGAGTCTCAATATCAGAGATACCGGCTTCAATCAGCAGCGCAAGGTTCTCTTCGGTGATCTCAGTGTTACATTCCAGCAGTAACTCACCAGTCTTGGGGTCAGCAATATCTTTGGCCAAAGCACGACCAAGCATGTATTCCTCAGGCACCTCAAGCGTAGTCACCTTGCCTTTCTCCAACTCACGGATATGACGGGCGGTAATACGGCGTCCTTTTTCAACAACCACATTGCCTTTCTTGTCTTTGATATCAAAGACGGCAATTTCACCACGCAGGCGCTCGGGATCAAGCTCTAAGGTAAAGGCTTCTTTCTTGTAGTGGAAGATACTGGTGTCGAAGAACATCTCGAGAATTTCTTCCGAGCTGTAGCCAAGGGCGCGCAACAAAATAGTTGAGGGCAGCTTGCGTCGACGGTCGATTCGCACGTACAGCAGATCTTTCGGGTCAAACTCAAAGTCCAACCAAGAGCCACGGTAAGGGATCACTCGAGCGGTATACAACAACTTACCTGAAGAGTGAGTCTTGCCCTTGTCGTGATCGAAAATCACACCAGGAGATCTGTGCAGCTGAGAAACGATAACACGCTCGGTACCATTAATAATAAAGGTGCCGTTTTCAGTCATCAGGGGAATTTCACCCAGATAAACTTCTTGTTCGCGAATATCTTTGATCGCCTTATTGGTCGATTCTTTGTCGTAAATAACCAGACGAACTCGGACCCTTAAGGGAACAGAAAAAGTCACGCCACGGAGTTTACACTCCTCTACGTCAAAAGCTGGTTTGCCCAGAACGTAGTCGACGTACTCTAACGCCGCATGCCCTGAGTAACCAACGATCGGAAAGATCGAGTTGAGCGCAGCGTGCAGGCCAGTGTTCATTCGATCTTCGACCGAAACACCTGCCTGAGTAAAATTTTTATAGGAATCTAGCTGAATTGCCAGCAAATAGGGCAAATCCATTACATTTGGCAGCTTGCCAAAACTCTTGCGGATACGTTTCTTCTCAGTGAAGGAGTAAGCCATCTGTATTCCTCGGGATTATCTTAGTTGGGAGTTAACAACTTTGAGTCCATTCTCAAAATCGTTCTG
>Ga0213863_10001179_pt1 | contig 19415 bp, 13 predicted proteins | sample PICome_8_FD_160128 | JGI IMG/M metagenome (GOLD analysis project Ga0213863, IMG submission 160128) | Coastal seawater microbial communities near Pivers Island, North Carolina, United States - PICO497 | ecosystem: Environmental > Aquatic > Marine > Coastal | place: USA: North Carolina... | reverse complement strand
GCCATCCAGACCCCAAACATTCCCCACTTCCGAACCACCCACCCTCGGCACAGCAGATGGGTATCAGAGCGGGCGCTGATCGCCGGGGCAGCGTCTCTCCCGGGCTTATCCACGCGGAGCCACGGCAAATCGAGTCGAACGCCCAGAGCGGCCTGCCGGCGGCGGATCGGATTCAATTGCCCGCCCCGTTGCCCGACTTGCGTCCAAGAGTTGATCGCATGGTATGTTCGGGCCGCCATGCCTATTCGCCCCCGCTCCACGCAGCCCACCGTCCAGCCCGTCGAACATGTCTTCCCCCAGTGGGGAGTGGATGTGTTCGAGAGTCACCATGCCGCAGGCTGGAGGATGCCTCCCGCCGCCCATGACTTCCTGAAGATCGTCCTGGTCCATGACGGTATGGGCACCCTGAGGTGCGGCCCGGATGCGACAGAGTGCCGCCGGGGAGACGCCCTCGTGATCCCCGCGGGCCGGTCCCACGAGATCTGCGACTCCGACAGCGAACCCCTCTCGCTCTACGTGGTCAGCATCCGCAGCCGCGTGCTGGAGCTGGCCTGCTTCGACCCCACGGTCCTGTCCTCGGGCGTCGTACACCTGGACCCGCACACCGCGGAGAAGGTCGAGCGGAGCATGCGCCGCCTCCTCTTCGAACAGACCCTCGACACCCCGACCACCGGTGCTCAGATGATCGCCCTCGCGCTGCGCCTGATCGCTGACCTCGCGCGTACGGGAGAGGTTGAGGCTTCGAACTCCGGGGCAGGTCAGCGCACCCTCCGCGGCGCGGACAGCGTCGAGCGCATGCGCAGCTACGTAGAGGACCTCTCCGAGAACTTCTTCGAGGCCACCAACCTCGACGCCGCGGCGTCCACGCTCGGCCTCTCGCGCAGGCGCTTCACGCAGCTCTTCCGCGAGGTCACGGGGACCTCCTGGCTGGCGCACGTCCGCAAGCTCCGGATCGACCACGCCAAGAAGCTCCTCGAGTCCACCAGCCGGACGGTCCTCTCGGTCGCCTTCGAGTGCGGCTTCGAGGACCTCTCCACCTTCTACCGCGCCTTCAAGCGCGAGACCGACGAGAGCCCGAACAAGTGGCGGACGCACAAGCGCCGCGAGGAGACCCCCGGCGATCGCGCCGATCTGACTCCCGACCAGAGCCCCAGCGAGGGCGTCGCCTGACGCCGCGACCCCCTCTCGCCCCCCCGCACCGCCCCTCCCCCACCGACCATGCTCCTCACCGCAACCCTCCTCCTTCCGCTCGTCTCCTCCCCTGCCGCCGCCCTCGCCCCCAGCTCGATCCCTCTGAGCCAGGAGGAGGTTCCGACCGCGAAGGAGGGCGAGAGCAAGCACCGCTATCCGGTGACGATCAAGTCCACCCTTAGCGAGGCCGACGCCAAGAAGAAGGACGCCAAGCCCCAGGACCTCGACCTGATCGGGCTCGCGATCCGGGAGAAGACGATCTTCAACGTGAACGTCTACTCCTACGTGGTCTACGCGGACTCCGCCTTCGTGGCGAAGGACCTCGCCGCCTGGAAGGGCAAGAGCGCCAAGGCCCTCGGCAAGGACGCAACGCTGTACAAGACGCTCCTCAGCCCCAATGGCACGAAGGAGCTGCGCATGCGCTTCTGCCGGGACGTGGACGCGGAGGACATCGTCGAGGCCTTCGAGGACTCCCTCGAGCCGCGCATCCTCTCCCGCCGCAAGGCCATGGAGGGCACGAAGGCCGAGAAGCTGAAGGACCTCACCACGTTCCGCGGCTTCTTCTCCCTCGACGAGCTGAAGGAGGGGAACGAGCTGCGCTTCACGTGGCACCCGGACGGGACGCTCTGCACCGTGGTGAACGGGGAGCGCAAGCCGGACCTCAAGTCCCAGGACCTCGCGTGGGCCATGTTCGACGTGTACCTCGGCGACGATCCGATCTCGAAGTCCGGCAAGAAGAAGCTCGTGTCGCGCCTCCCCGGGCTCCTCGCGGACTGACTCCCGCGCGCGAACTACGCGGGCCCGGGGTCGAACCTCGGGCCCCGTCCCCCACAATAGGGGCATGGATCACCAGCCCCCGACGGTCGAGCTCCTCGAAGCTCGCCACAGCTTCCCCTGCCCCTTCACCTTCAAGGTGATCGGCGCCACGGGGGCCGACCTGCCGGCGCGCGCCAGCGCCTGCGTCCAGGGGTGCCTTGGGCTCGAAGCTCCGCCCCCCTCGAGCGTGAAGACCGCCTCGGGGGGCCGGCACGAGTCGGTGACCCTCGAGCCCGTCTGCCCCGACGCCAGCTCGGTGATCGACGTCTACGCCGCCCTACGCAGGCTCGAGGGCGTGATGTTCCTCTTCTGAGCGGCTGACCTGCTCCCCCGCGCGGCCATGTGCAGGGGCCGTCAATAGGGCCAGCGACGGACCCCCACGCGAGCGGCCCAGGCCTGCCACTCGGACGCCATCTGCGCGACGCGGCCCGGCTGCTCCGCTGAGAGGTCATCGAGTTCGGTCCGGTCGGACCACATGTCGTAGAGCGCCCAGCGAACAGGCTGAGCCTTCCGATAGGTCGAGACGATCTTGAACCGACCATCGCGCATGGCGAGGTTTCCGTGGTGCTCGAAGAAGAGCGGCCGCTCACGCTCGAGCTCGCCCCCGCGCAGGTGCGGCATCAGGTCGACGCCCTCCATGGGCTGCACCTCCGAGCCGCTGAAGGCGGCGGGGTACGCCCCCCCTCCGGCGCGGAGGAAGGTCGGCATCACATCGATCAGGTGGCCCGGCGCATGCACGATCTTCCCCGCCCGCTCGGGCCCAAGCCCCGCCGGCCAGTGGACGATGAACGGGGTGCTGATCCCCCCCTCGAGCCCGTCATGCTTGAAGCCGCGGAAGGGCGCGTTCGACACGCTCGCCCAGCCAGGCCCGTAGGAGACGTAGCTGTCCTCCGGCCCAGCCATGACCGCGGGCCCGGTTCGTACCGCTCGGCCGTCCCGGGTCTGCATGGGCGGCCAGATCTTCATCTGTAACCCGTCCGGCCCCAGGGGCTCATACGTCACGCCGTCCAGGCCCTTGGCGTTGGATCGGAACCCCATGTTCTCGGCGCACCCGCCGTTGTCCTGGAGGTAGACGAAGAGCGTGTTGTCCAGCTCACCCCGCCCCTCCAGCGACTCCACGATGCCGGCGATACCCCGGTCCATGCGCGTCACCATCGCCGCGTAGCACTCCATGTTGCGTGCCTCCCACTCGAGGTGCTTCATGCTCTGCCAGTCCCTGGCGAGCGGAGCCTGCTGCCACCGCTCGTCCAGCAGACCGAGCTCCACCGCCCGCGCCCGGCGAGCGGCGGCGACGGGCGCGAAGCCCCGGTCATACAGCCCGTCATAGGCGGCGATCTCCTCCTCCGGCGCGTGCATGGGCCAGTGCGCCGAGGTGTAGCTCACGTACAGGAAGAGCGGCGCCTCGGCGTGCTCTCCGTCGAAGTGATCCTCGATGAACCGCTGTGCGTTCTCGCTGATCGCGTCGCTGTAGTAGAAGCGCTCCGGCTGATAGAGCGGGTCGTTCTCCGGGGTGATGAACGTGTTGCCTCGACAGAGGGTCGTCGGGTCATAGAAGCTCCCCGCGCCCGTGATGGTGCCGTAGAAGCGATCAAACCCCCGCTGTAGGGGCCAGTTGTGCTTGAGCCCATCAGCTCGCACGTGCTTGGTCACGTGCCACTTGCCAGAGAGATAGGCTCGGTAGCCGCCGCGCCCGAGGGCCTCCGCGAGGGTCACGCACCGCCGGTTCAGGTCTCCCCGGTAGGCCTCGGTGCCGCGGTCGGAGGTCATCAGCCCGATCCCCGCCTGGTGAGAATAGAGGCCCGTGAGCAGCGACGCGCGCGTCGGGCAGCACCGCGAGGTGTTGTAGAACTGCGTCATCCGCACGCCCCCCGCCGCGAGGCGGTCGAGGGCCGGCGTCTGGATCTCGCCGCCGTAGCAGCCGATGTCCGTGAAGCCCATGTCGTCCGCCATCACGAGGACGATGTTCGGGCGCCGATCCCGGGGCGGGGCGACCCGAGCCTCAGACGGGACAGCGCGGCCCGCTCCCGGCAGCCAGGGCGCCGAAGCCGGGGGAGATGCGATCGTCCCCGCGCCTGCCGGAGCCGACGCGAGGACGAGGAGGAGCGCGGCGATGATCATGCCGCCAGCCTAGCCGCTATCGCGATTCAGGCCGAGGGGTCTGCCAGGCCGTGGAAGGTCCCGCTGTCCGCGGCCAGCCGGCGGAGGATCTCCGCGGGCTCGAAGCGCTCGGCCGCGGCCCCGCGCTCGGCCACGTCGGCCATGGCACGGTGCGCATCCATCCGCTCGCAGATATTGCCCGCTCCGACGGAGTCCACGTACTTGAGCAGCCCCCCGCGGAACGGGGCGAAGCCGGTCCCAAACACCGTGGCGAGGTCGAACTCTGCCGGCGTCGCCACGACCCGGTCCTCGAAGGCGCGGGCGCCCTCTCCGACCATGGCAAGCACCACCCGCTCGACGATCTCCACGTCGCTCATGCGCATCGCTCGGCTGCTGGACTGGTACCCCGAGAGGTCCTCCATGAGCGTCGGCGCGCTCTTCCTGCCGCGTCCCTTGCGGCGGTGATCGTAGAACCCGGCCCCTGACTTCTTACCGAGTCGGTTCGGGCCCATCATGCCCAGCAGCGCCTCGGTCGGCGCCATGCGCTCCCCGTACCCCTCGTGCAGGGACTTGGCCGCGTGCGCCGCGATGTCGAGCCCGACCTCGTCGAGCAGGGTGAACGGCCCCATGGGCATGCCGAAGCGCACCATCAGCCGATCGACGCGCAGCGGGCTCACGCCCTCCACGAAGAGCCGGACCGCCTCGTCGAGGTAGGGACCCAGCAACCGGTTCACTAGGAAGCCGGGCACGTCACGGGTCACCACGGGCGTCTTGCCGAGGGCCACCGAGAGGGCGGCGATCTTCGTGACGGTCTCGTCGGACGTCTGCTCACCGCGCACGATCTCCACCAGCGGCATCTGCTTGACCGGGTTGAAGAAGTGCATCCCCACCACGCGCTCGGGGTGCGGCGTGGCCGCCTGCATCGCGGTGACGCTCAGCGAGGACGTGTTCGTGCAGAGGATCGCGTCGTCCGCCATCTCCTCCGCCAGCTGGCCGAGCACCTTGTGCTTCACCTCCAGCACCTCCGCCACCGCCTCGACCGCCACGTCCGCCGCCGCGATCGCACCGATGCTGAGGGAGACCTCCAGCCGGTCGATGGCGCGGTTGGCCTCATGGGGCTGGTAGCGGCGGCGCTTGCGCTTCTTCTCCACGTCCTTGCGGTGGGTGATCGTCGCCGCGTCGAGCGCACCCTGAGAGAGGTCGAAGAGGCGCACGTGCAGGCCTCGGTCGGCCATGAGGCTGGCGATGCCTGCGCCCATCACGCCGCCGCCCACGACCGCGCCCGCCCTCATCCTCGGCGGGGCGCTGCCGTCCTCGAACTGCGCCGCCTTCTTGGCGGCCTCGGAGGCGAAGTAGATGGAGACGAGGTTCTTGCAGACCTTGCCGGTGACCAGCTCGACCGTCCCCTCCGCCTCGATCCGTGCCGCCTCTTGGCGGGTCTTGCTCGGCGCGTTCAGGACGATGTCCAGGGCGCGATACGGCGCGGGGTAGTTCCCGTGCGCCTTGCGGTCGATCTGCTTGGTGGCCTGGTTCGAGATCACGAAGCGGGCCAGCGGGTTGCGGTCCACCATCCAGCTCTTCCAGCCGCGGCTCCGGCGCCGGAGCCGCTCGCGGCCCATGGCCATGTCGCTGGCCACGCGCACGAGGTACTCCTTCTTCGTGAGGCGGTCGACCATCCCGAGGCGCTTGGCCTTCTTCGCCGGGTAGAGACGCCCCGTGAGGATCGCGTCGAGCGCCGTCGGGACGCCGACGCGCTTGGGCAGGCGGTGCGACCCGCCCCAGCCCGGGATGATGCCCAGCTGGGTCTCAGGGAGCCCGATGCGGGTCTTCTTGTCGTCGGTCGCGACGATGGCGTCGCAGGCGAGGCTGATCTCGAACGCGCCGCCGGGCACTGGACCTCCGACGGCCGCGATGGTCCGCGCTCGCATGGACTCGAGGCGCCCGAACAGCTCGTGCACCATGAGGACGGCGTCGCGCACAATGCCGGGGTCCGTGACCGTCGCGATCGCCTCCACGTCCGCGCCGGCGAGGAACTGATCCGCGCGACGACCCGTGAGCACGATGCCCGTGATCGAGGTGTCGGCCTCGAGCTCGGTCAGCGCGGCGTCGATGTCCCGCAGCATCGGCGCGTCCAGCACCGGAAAGCTGCGGTGCGGCGGGTCCATGACGAGGATCGCGAGCCCTGGCTCCGGGCGCTCCACGCGGACACACGTTCCGGGCTCAGGCGCGTTCTCGATCCCGGGGAATCTGCTGATGTCCATCATGAGGAGATCCTCTCGAGGAGGACGGCGCCGCCCTGGCCGCCGCCGATGCAGAGGGTCGCGAGCGTCAGCTCATGATCCCCTACCTCCAGTTCGTGGGCCGCGGTGAGGAGGAGCCGCGCGCCGGTGGCCCCCACGGGGTGACCGAGGGCGATCGCGCCCCCGTTGATGTTGGTACGGGTGAGGTCCAGCTCGCCGACCGCGCCGCTGCGCCCGAGGCGCCCCGAGCCAAACTCGGCGCTCCCGAAGGCCTTTTGGCAGGCGATGACCTGGGCCGCGAAGGCCTCGTTCAGCTCGATCGCTCCCACGTCAGAGAGGCTGACCCCCGCCTGATCGAGGGCCCGCGCCGTGGCGTACACAGGGCCGAGCCCCATCCGTTCGGGATCGCACCCCGACCAGGCCCATGACTTGATCCGGGCGAGCGGCGCGAGGCCGAGCTCGCTGGCACGCTCACTCGTCGTCACGATCAACGCACCGGCGCCGTCTGTGATTCCGCAGGCAGTCCCCACGGTGACCACTCCGTCCGGCTTCTCGAAGTACGGGCGGAGCTTGGAGAGCTTGGCCGGCGACTGCCCATCGCGGATGCTGTCGTCGTGGATGAGGGAGCTGTCGCCCGTGCGCGCGCCCAGAGGCATGACGGGGAGGATCTCGCGATCGAAGCGACCGGCGTCCCGCGCCTTGGCCGCGCGGTTGTGGCTCTGCGCCGCGTAGCCGTCGCAGTCCTCACGGGTGATCCCGAAGTCCCGGGCGAGGAGCTCGGCAGTCTGGCCCATGAGCAGGTCGCAGGTCGGGTCCGTCAATCCCTCCAGCAGCGCGATGCGCGGCTTCAGGAAGGAGGGTCGGAAGGAGGCCAGCGCCGCGAGCCGCTGACCCACGGATCTGGCACCGGCCAGCTTCGCGAACATCGCGGTCATCTTCTTGCTGACGATGAGCGGGTACTGGCTCATCACCTCCACTCCCATGGTCAGGTACAGATCGCCCGAACCCGCCGCGATCGCCTGGGCCGCGGTCGTGACGGCCTCGATCCCCGAGGCACAGTTGCGGGCCACGGTCCGTGCGGGGACGTGACGCGGGACGCCGGCGCGCAGGGCGATGACCCTGGCGATGTTTGCCTGGTCATGGGGCTGCCCGACGCAGCCGACGATGACCTCGTCGATCTCCGCCGGATCCAGCGAGGTGCGGGCGAGGAGCTCGCGGGCCACGACGGCGCCGAGGTGGCCGGCGTCCTCCTGACGGAAGCGAACACCTGCGCGAGCCCAGGGGCTGCGCAGACCTGCGGCGAGGACAATGTCGGGCCCTTCGGCCTTCTGGACCTGGGTCATGCGGTTCCGGTGCGGTCGGTGGCGGTGTCTCGTTCCGAGAGGAGGGCGAGCGAGCGGCCGACAGGAATGGCCGCCCAGGGCCCGCAGGGCCCCCCCCAGGGTTCCTTCTCGGCTAGAAGCTGCCTTACAGTTTACGCTGTCAACCTGGAATGCCGATGGATGCAGTGCAGATCGCCATCCATCTCACGCCCGAGAAGGCTCCCTCGCCGCCGAGGCTGGGCCCCCCTCCCGGAGCCTGTGCCCCATTCGGAGACGCGAGCCCCTGCCCTCAAGGCCCACCCGAGGTCTTGAGGCCCGGAACCCGCCAGCCTCCCTGGAGCCCGTCCCGCCACGCCACCACCGAGCGACCGAGCCAGATGCCGCCCTCCCGACAGACCCGCGACCCGGCCACGCCCCTCAGGGAGGCCATCCTCCAGGAAGCGCGTACGCTCCTGGAGAGCGAGGGCTACGCGGCGCTCTCCACGCGGCGGATCGCCTCGGCGGTGGGCTGCACGGCCACGAGCATCTACCTCCACTTCAAGAGCAAGGACTCGCTGATCTACGCGCTGATCGACGAGGGCTTCGACGAGCTGAACCGTCGGGTGCTCGAAGTCTCGCAGGGTGAGGGCACCGCGCTCGACCTCCTCCGGGACGTCGCGCTGGCCTACGTGGACTTCGGGCTCGAGCGTCCGGAGTACTACGAGATCATGTTCATGCTCCGCGCCGAGCAGATGGAGCGCTACCCCGTGGACGCCTACCGGAGGGCGCGCAGGAGCCTGGAGGTCTTCGCGGAGCTGACCGCCCTCCCCGCTGAGGAAGCGGCCCGCCGCGGGGCCATCGTCTGGTCCACGCTGCACGGCCTCGTCTCGCTCCTGATCGCCCAGCGCATCGACATCAGCCTCGACCGCTCGGCGCTCATCGAGGACTCGATTCACTCCGCCTGTCTCGGCGCCTTCGCGGCGCTCCCCTCTGGAGCCAACCGCACCTGACCCACCGACGCCCACCGGATGTCCCACCGCATCCCGGGCCGCCGGCTCAACCGCTAGCCACCGCCACCGCTGCCATCATGACTGCTCCCTTCGCCCTGATCGGATTCCTCAGCGCCGTGAACCCTCTCTGGGTCCTGCTCGGCGTCCTCTTCGTCGCCCTGGCCCTCGGCTTCGTCGCCGCACCGCTCGCGGCCTGGACCGCGTTTGGCGCCTTGCTGGTCACGGGGCTCCTGAGCTGGAAGTGGCTGCTGGCCTACGCGGCGGTCATGACGGTCTTCAACGTCCCGGCCATCCGGCGCGTCCTGATCTCCGGCCCCGTGATGGCGATCATGAAGGCCCTGAAGTTCCTGCCGGTCATCTCCGAGACCGAGCGGACCGCGCTGACGGCCGGCACGGTCTGGATCGACGGCGAGCTCTTCAGCGGCAACCCGGACTGGAACAAGCTCGTGAAGGAGCCCTACCCCGACCTCACGGACGAGGAGCGCGAGTTCCTCGACGGTCCGTGCGAGGAGGTCTGCCGGATGACCGACGACTGGGAGGTCTTCCAGACGCGCGACCTCCCCGAGTCCGTGTGGCAGTACCTCAAGGACGAGGGCTTCTTCGGCCTGATCATCCCCAAGGAGTACGGGGGCAAGGGCTTCACAGCCTCCATGAACAGCGCGGTGGTGGCCAAGCTCTCCTCGAGATCTGGCCCCCTCGGGATCACGGTCATGGTCCCCAACTCCCTGGGCCCGGCCGAGCTCCTGACACACTACGGCACCCAGGAGCAGAAGGACCACTACCTCCCGCGTCTCGCCAAGGGCATCGACATGCCGTGCTTCGCGCTCACCGAGTCGAACGCCGGCTCGGACGCGGGCGCCATGTCCTCGTCGGGCGAGGTCTTCGAACGTGACGGTGAGCTCTGGGTCCGCCTCAACTGGCGCAAGCGCTACATCACCCTGGCCGCCATCTCGACGGTCCTCGGCCTCGCCTTCCGCCTCCGCGACCCGAACAACCACCTCGGCAAGGGCGAGGACGTCGGGATCACCTGCGCGCTGATCCCCTCTGACGCGCCCGGCGTGGTCCTTGGCAAGCGCCACGACCCGCTCGGAGTCCCCTTCTACAACTGCCCGACCGAGGGCCACGACGTCGAGGTCCGCCTCAACGAGGTCGTGATCGGCGGCGCCGAGGGAATTGGCCAGGGCTGGAGGATGCTCATGGAGTGCCTCGCCGCTGGCCGCGGCATCTCGCTGCCCGCGTCGAGCACCGCCACGGTGAAGATGATGACCCGGGTCGCCGGCGCCTATTCCGCCGTCCGCAAGCAGTTCGGGATCGCGATCGGCAAGTTCGAGGGCATCGAGGAGGGCCTCGCCCGCATCGCCGGCAAGACGTACATCCTCGAGGCGGCCCGGCGCACCACGTGCGGCGGACTGGATGACGGCGCCAAGCCCGCCGTCGTCACCGCGATCGCCAAGTACAACTTCACCGAGATCGCGCGGCAGACCCTCACCGACGCCATGGACATCCTCGGCGGCAAGGCCATCTCCATGGGGCCGCGCAACCCCCTCGCCCACGCCTACATGGCCACGCCGATCAGCGTGACCGTGGAGGGCGCGAACATCCTCACGCGTACCCTCATCGTGTTTGGCCAGGGGGCCATCCGCTGCCACCCCTACGCCTGGGACGAGGTCCAGGCCGTGGAGAAGGGTGACACCGCGGGGTTCGACCGCGCCTTCTTCGGGCACATCGGACACGTGGTGCGGAACGCCTCGCGCTCGGTGGTGCTGTCAGCGACCCGCGGGGCGCTGGCGAACTCGCCCGTCTCGGGGCCGGCCGCTGGCTACTACAAGAAGCTCTCCTGGGCCTCGGCGTCCTTCGCCACCATGTCGGACATGGCCATGGCCATGCTCGGGGGCGACCTGAAGCGCAAGGAGGCCCTCACCGGCCGCTTCGCCGACGTCTTCTCGTGGCTCTACCTCGGCAACGCGGTGCTCCGCCGCTTCGAGGCCGAGGGTCGTCGCAAGGAGGACCTCCCCTACCTCCACTGGTCCATGCAGACCTGCCTGGCCGAGATTCAGAAGGGCTTCGACGGCATCTTCAGCAACTTCAATGTCCCGCTGCTCGGCTGGTTCTTCCGCGGCCCGATCGCCCTCTGGTCCCGCTTCAACGTGATGTCCACCGGGCCGAACGACCGCATGATGCAGCGCGTGGCCCGCGCCATGCAGAAGCCCGGGGAGCAGCGAGACCGCATGACCAGCGGCATGTATATCCCCACAGCGCTCGACGAGGTCATGGGCCAGCTCGAGCACGCGCTCGTGCTCTGCACCGAGGCCGATGAGGTCCAGCGCCGGATCCGCGACGCGGTCAAGAAGAAGAAGATCACCAAGCGTGCGCCGGACGCCATGGCCGACGACGCCCTGCGCCTTGGGATCATCACCGCCTCGGAGCGGGACCTCCTGGACCGCGCCGGGGAGGCCCGCGCCGCGGTGGTCGAGGTGGACTCCTTCAGCCTCGAGGCCTACGCCGAGCGGGCCCTCGACCCGACCGTCCCCCTGGGGCTCAGGCGCGTGGGCGATGACCCCCAGCCGGCCCCCGCCAAGACGGCCTCAGCGGAAGGCACTTCGGGCGACGAGACCAGCGCAGCCTGAGCCGGGGCGGTTTCCCGGGTTCGTTTCCTTGGGGGCGGAGACGTCCAGAGGCCCGGGTCGCTCGCGACCCGGGCCATAACTTTGCACAATATTGGTGGTCGTCAGCTCACCAGCGATGGCTTCCCCCTCCATCCCCATTCGGACATGGCCCGCCCCCAGGGCCTCCCCCCCATGACCAAGCTCCTCCGAATCGTCGCCCTTGCAGGCCTCGCCGCCCCTGGCCTGGTGTCCTGCTCCATGATCCACAAGGACATCGCGTGGCCGGAGGACATGACCGGGAAGAACCTGATCGGCGTGTCCTCGGGTTGGGCCTTCGCGGAAGCGACCGTGAGCCTCGAGAACGGCGAGGGTGGACTCGCGACCCCCCCGAACGACGTCGGCAAGTCGACGACCGACCTCGACCCGGTCTTCGGAATGGGGGTCAAGTACTTCCGATACCTGACGAACAACTTCCTGCTCGGTGCGATCGTCGAGCACCGGATCTTCGACCCCGAGCCCACGAGCCCGCTGTCCGCGGTCGTGGACCTGGATGACTTCGGGACCACGCACCTGGTCCTGGAAGCCCGCTATCAGCTGGACCCGATCGACGAGGCCAATCGCCTGCGCCCCTTCGCGGGCGTCCAGCTCGGCTTCGTCCCCGAGGTCAAGGCCGACGGCGTGGCGCGCTACGGAGCCAACCCCTTCTCCGGGCCCGTCACCGAGGAGATCTCCCTCGAGGGATCGGAGTTCTTCACCCTCGGCTTCGTGGCTGGCGCCTCGTACCTGATCCAGGAAGGCCTGACCGCCGACTTCGGCGCCTTCTACGAGTACGCGCTGAACCCCACGAAGGACCAGCTGGTCCTCGACCCCTACCCCGGGGTCCCCGGCTTCGAGGAGCCCTCGACCTACGACGGAGAGCTGTTCGAGTCCGGCATCTACCTGACCTTCGGGCTCACCTGGGCCTTCTGAGCTGAGGGCGAGTGGCCCCTAGGGGGCCGGCCGCCCCCACGACGCTTGACCGCAAACAAAGGGCGGGCTCCCGGTGATCCGGGAGCCCGCCCTTCTGCGTCGGTGGCGGCCAGGCCGAGCCCGGACGCGCGCGCCTCGCTCCTCTAGCCGTTCTGCTCTTCCCGGTCGCGAAGCTCGCGGCGCAGGATCTTCATGACCGAGCTCTTGGGGAGCTCCTCCATGAACTCGACCTTGCGGGGGATCTTGTACGCGGCGAGCTGCTCGCGCGCGTACGCCTCGACCTCCTCGGCGGTCAGCGAGGCACCCTCGTTGAGGACGATGAAGGACTTGACCGTCTCCCCGCGCTCAGCGTCAGGGACGCCGATGGTCGCGGCCTCGAGGATCGCCGGGTGCCCCATGAGCACCTCGTCCACCTCGTCGGGGAACACCTTGAGGCCCGAGCAGTTGATCATGTCCTTCTTCCGACCACAGATCTTGAAGAAGCCGTCCTCGTCCATGGAGGCGAGGTCACCGGTGTGCATCCAGCCGCCGGCCAGCACCTCCGCCGACTCCTCCTCGCGGTTCCAGTAGCCCTGCATGACCTGGGGGCCCCGCACCAGGAGCTCGCCCTCTTCGCCCACGCCGAGCTCCTTGGAGTCGTCATCGGCGTCCACGATCTTCGAGTCGGTGCTCGAGACGGGGATCCCGATGGAGCCGATCTTGCGCGTGCCATAGAGCGGATTCACGTGGGTCACGGGCGAGGTCTCGCTCATACCGAAGCCCTCGATGATGGTCGACTTCGTCAGCGCCTCGAACTTCTCCTGCACGTCCTTCGCGATGGGCGCTGAGCCGGAGAAGCAGGACTTGACGCTGGTCATGTCGAGGTTCTCCACGCCGGGGAAGTTGTTGATGGCGTTGAAGAGCGCGGGGACGCCAGGGAAGAGCGTGACCCTGTGCTTGGTGATGGCCTTCACCAGCGCGGGGATGTCCCGCGGGTTCGGCACCAGCACCATCTTGGAGCCGGACCAGATGGACCAGTTCATCCCGACCGAGAGGCCGAAGACGTGGAACAGCGGCAGACAGATGAGCGTCGACTCGTTACCCGGGTCCACCTTGGGGAACCAGGAGTGGATCTGCTGCGCGTTACAGGAGAGGTTGCGGTGCGTGAGCACCGCGCCCTTGGAGAGGCCCGTGGTCCCGCCGGTGTACTGCAGGACCGCGATGTCGTCGGGCGTCACGTCCAGCGAGGGGGGCGTGGGCGGCGCGCCCTCCACGAGCGGCTTGAACTCGTGGACGCCAGGGGCCGGCTTGACCTTGGCGTAGCGCTTCGGCTTCGCCCGCGCCAGCTTGAGGGGCGCCAGCAGGTTGAGGGGGAAGCGCAGGTAGTCCGGGATGTGCGCGACCACGTACGTCTTGGGCCGCAGCTTCGCGCGGTTCGGCTCGAGGGTCTCCTCCCAGATGAAGTCGGCGACGATGGCGAGGTCGCAGTCCGCGTCCTTCCACTGATGCTCGATCTCACGCAGCGTGTAGAGCGGGTTGGTCATCACCACCTCCGCCCCCGCCCTGAGCGCGCCGTGGAAGGCGATGATGGCCTGGGGGATGTTCGGGAGCTGGATCGCCACCCGCGTCCCCTTCTCCACGCCCAGCCCGCGCAGCGCCGCTGCACACCGCCGCACCTTTTCGTTGAGCTCGCTGTAAGTGAACGAGCAGTTGAGGAAGGTCAGGGCTGGTCGGTCGCCCCAGGCCTTCGCCGCTCGTTCCGTGTATTCGTTGAGCGTGATGTCCTCAAACGCGAGATCGACGGGGACTCCCTCGTCGTAGTGAGCGTGCCAGGACCTGGATTCCATGGGTTCGGGTGCCATGGTTCCGAGCATACAACCGCGACCCCGCCGTCCGAAGCATCTCGCTCAGGGGAGCAAATGCGAGCCCCTTGCTCTCATCTGGCTGGCGTTCCGGGTATCCAGTGCCCAGACTGTCGCGCCGATGGCGGACGAGTCTGCAACCCAAGCCAGCGACGCTTCACCGAGCGGCGCGACCTCGTGGCCTTCCAGGGACGCGTTCGAGGTGCCTGCGATCGGCTCGTGGACGTACCGCCTGATGATCCGCTGGGGATGGCTGCTGATGCGGACCCACTTCCGCATCGAGATCCGCGGCGAGGCGTTCCCCACGAACGGACCCGTGGTGATCATTCAGAATCACTCGAACGGGCTGGGTGACGCTCACTTCCCCATGTCCGCGACCCGGCGCCCGATCCGGGTCCTGGTGAAGTACAGCCTGCTGAAGATGCCGCTGGTCGGGTACGTCCTGCGCAACATCGACGCGATCCCGATGTACCGCAAGAAGGACGGAGTCGACACGCGCCAGAACGCGTCGTCCTTCGAGGCCATTGATACGGCGCTGCTCGATGGCGCCGTCATCGCCATCTTCCCCGAGGGCGAGAGCCTGAACTCGCACCGCCTTCGACCGCTCAAGTCCGGCATGGCCAGGATGCTGGTGAGCGCCTTCGAGGCGTCGGACAACAAGCTCAACCCGATCGTCGTCCCCGTGGGAGTCACCTACGAGGACCGCGACCGGTTCCGCTCGACAGCGAGCGCGGTGATGGGCGAGCCCTTCGAGGTCGTGCCGATCATCGAACGCGCCGGGTTCGAATTCCGGGTCGCCATCCGAGCGATCATGAAGGAGTCCCGGGCGCGAATGGAGAAGCTGACGATCCAGGCGGACTCCGAGGAGGAGTGGCGAGCGGCAGTGGGTCTGGAACGAATCCTCCCGAGGAGCTCTGCCCCCATCGGGATGCGCCAGATCGAAGCCCTCAAGGCGCTGCGCAGGGACACCGGCGAAGGCGCGGAGCGGCGACGCGAGATCATCGACAAGGTCGGCGACTCGCTGCGGCGCGCGCGCCTCAGCGGCGATGACATCCTCGCCCCGACGCCGGGCTGGCTCAGCATCGCTCTCCCCCTGCTGGCGTTGAGTCCGCTGCTCATCCTGGCCCTCGCCGTCTGGGGACTCCCGGTGCTCCTCTCCGAGCGCGCCTCGCTTCGGGCTCCAACGCCCGACAAGATGGTGACCGTTCGACTGCTCGGAAACTTCGTCCTCGTCCCCGCCCTGGCGGTCCTCACCGCGGTCACGCTCGGCCTCACGGTGAGCCTCGCTGCGGGGGGCGCGTGGCTGCTCGCGGCCTTGCTCAGCGTCGCCACATTTACGTGGTCGTACGACCACGCCGCCGCGGCCATGGCTCGCTGGCGCCGACGGGTCATTGCCCGAACCTCCGGGGGAACAGAGTCGATCCCGGGCGCGCTTCGCTCGATACGCGAAGCGTTCGCCGTCCGGCGCTGAGTTGAGCGCGCTTCAGCGGAGTCCGGTCCGCCGGAGGGGCACCCGCAGGCTTAGACTCGGTCCTCAGACCGGTCACCCGCTTGCTGCTTCGCCCCTCAACAATTCGCCTCACCGCGCGCCGCTGCGACGCTCGCCTGCCCTTCCGCTTCGGCATCGCGACGATGACGCAGGCGCCGATGCTGATCGCAGAGCTCGAGGTAGAGACCGAGGCCGGGATGGTCGTCGGACGCGCGGGAGAGCTGCTGGTCCCCAAGTGGTTCTCCAAGGACCCCTCCACCTCGATCGAGGACGACCGGCGTGACCTGATCGACGCCGCCCGGCTCGCCTTTGACGAGGTCCGCACCTTCGGCTCGGTGGGCGGCGGAGCCACGGCCTTTGACCTCTGGGCCCACGCCCAGATGGCGTGCGTGGAGCGCCCAGACGTGGCGGCGGCCGACCGTCTCGTCCGCACGTTTGGGGTCTCGCTCATCGAACGTGCCCTGATTGACGCCACCTGCACGGCGCTGTCCAAGTCGTTCTTCGACACCCTCGCCGGGGACGCCCTCGGCATCCGCATGGAGGCCTTCGACGAGCGGCTGGGTGGTTGGAGCGCGGCTTCCCTCGGGCGCAGGTCTCAGTCCGTGCGCGTCCGCCATACGGTCGGCCTGGTGGACGCCCTCACCGATCAGGAGGTGCCCGACGAGGACCGAAGAGGAGACGATCACCCGGTCTGCCTGACCGAGGACATCGCCGCGTTCGGGCTCGACTGCTTCAAGCTCAAGGTCTCCGGCTCGGCCGAGGCCGACCTCGCGAGGCTGGAAACCATCGCCTCGATCACACCTGAGGGCGCGCACTTCACGCTGGACGGGAACGAGCAGTACCAAGACCCCGCACAGCTCGCGGCTATGCTCGACGAGCTCGAGGATCGCGGCAACGCTCCCGGCCTCCTTTCAGGCCTCCTCGCGATCGAGCAGCCCGTCCATCGGGCGAGCACCTTCGCGCCCCAGACCGCCGCCGGCGTGGCCCGGCTCGCGGAGCGCGCGCCGGTCATCATTGACGAGGCTGACGCCGACCTCTCGGCGTACCCGCGCGCACGCGCCCTCGGCTACGGCGGCGTCTCCATGAAGGCCTGCAAGGGCGTCTTCCGCGCGCTCCTCGCGCGGGCTCGTATCGACGCCGACGGCGAGGGCATGCAGTCTGCCGAGGATCTCACCAACCTCCCGGTCCTCCCCCTGCACCAGGACCTCGCCATGGTCTCGGCGCTGGGCCTCCCGCACGTCGAGCGCAACGGCCACCACTACTTCCTCGGCCAGGCCCACCTGTCCGAAGGGGAGCGCGCGCAGCTCCAGGCGGCCCACGGCACGCTCTACTCGCCTGCGGGCAAGCTTCGAATCGAAGATGGCCGCCTCGACCTCTCCTCCCTGGCGATCCCCGGCTTCGGCTACGCGGGCCCCGTCACCATGTCCGTCGGCGAGACAGTCGCTGAGAACCCCGCATGAAGTTCAAGCTGCCCGGCTCGTTCCGAACCCCCGAGGACTTCCGCGGGCGCCTCGCGGAACTCGGCCTCGCTGTGGCCCTCGATGACGCGTGCGAGGGCGCCGAGGGCCCCCTCGGCCAGCCCCTCGAGTGGGCCCCTGGCCGCCAGCTGGCCAACCGCTTCGCGATCCACCCGATGGAGGGCTGGGACGGGACACGGGACGGCTCCCCCTCCGACCTGACCCTGCGGCGCTGGCGCCGCTTCGGCCGCAGCGGCGCCGCCCTGATCTGGGGCGGAGAGGCGTACGCCGTCCAGGCCGACGGTCGCGCCAACCCCAACCAGCTCTACCTCGATGACGAGGAGAAGGCCGTCCGTGAACTCGGGACGCTCCTGGACGAGATCCGACAGGGTCGCCGGGAGATCGGCGCTGGGGACGACCTGGGACCCGTCGGGCTCCAGCTCACGCACTCGGGGCGGTGGTCACGGCCAGAGGGCCCCATGGCCCCGCGCCCAGCGACCCGTGATGCGCTCCTGGACGCCCGCGCCGGCGCAGACGTGGAGATCCTCACCGACGACGAGCTGCGCCATATCCAGGACCGCTACGTGCTCGCCGCCCGCGCGGCGGCCCGCGCGGGCTTCGAGTTCGTGGACGTCAAGGCGTGCCACGGCTACCTCCTGCACGAGCTGCTCGGCGCGCGGCAGCGGCCCGGCCCCTACGGCGGGCCGGACTTCGAGGACCGCACGCGCTTCTTCGTGGAGCTCGTCGAGCGCATCCGCGCCGAGCTCCCGGGCCTTGAGATCGGCTGCCGCGTCTCCCTCGCCGACGTGGTCCCCCACCAGCCGAGCACCGACCACGAGGATCGCCGCGGCGAGCCCGCCGCCCTGAGCTGGCGCCACGGCTTCGGGGTGGACCACGACGACCCGACGCGAATCGACATGGAGGAGCCCAAGCGCTTCCTCGCGCTGCTCGAGTCCCTCGGCGTCCGGCTGGTCAACGTGACCCTGGGCTCGCCCTACTACAACCCCCACCTGCAGCGCCCCGCCGCCTACCCGCCCAGCGACGGCTACCAGCCCTTCGCCGATCCCCTGGTCTTCGTGGGCGCCCACCTGGACATCGTGCGCGAGGCCAAGGCGGCACATCCCGAACTCGTCTTCGTGGGCACCGGCTACACCTACCTCATGGACTGGCTCCCCCACGTGGCCCAGGCCGAGGTGCGCGCCGGACACGTGGACCTGGTGGGGCTGGGCCGCATGGTGCTCTCGTACCCCGAGCTCCCCAGGGACGTGCTCGCGGGGCGGCCCATGCCGCGCAAGTTGATCTGCCGCACCTTCAGCGACTGCACCACTGCGCCGCGCAACGGCATGGTCAGCGGCTGCTACCCCCTGGACCCCGACTACAAGGACCGCCCCGAGCGCGACCGCCTCGAGGAGATCAAGCGCGCGCTCAAGGAGAGCAGCAAGGCATGAACGAGCAACGTCAGACAGGAGACCCCGAGGAGCTGGCGTTCATCGAGGAGGCCCGCACCTGGCCGGCGCCCAAGCGCATCCTGGCGTACCTCCGCCGCGGCGGTCCCGGCTACCTGCAGAGCGCCATGACCCTGGGCGGGGGCACGGCGATCTCGTCCATCTACGCCGGGCGCATGTTCGGGTACGAGCTGCTCTGGGTCGCGCCCGTGGGCATGATCATCGGCGTCCTGATGCTGGCGGTGCTCGGGGGCCTGACCATCGGCGACTCGCGGCGCCCGTACGTCGCCATGGCCGACGGCGCGGGCAAGGGCTTCGCCGTCATGTGGGCCGTGGGCGCGCTGGTGGCCTCGATCATCTGGCACTTCCCCCAGTACGCACTGGCGGGCGCGGCGATCAACGACGCGAGCCAGGTGGCGGGCGCCGAGATCCCCGCCTGGGCCGGCGCGATCCCCGTCCTCATCGTCGCCCTCCTGATGTCCCAGCTGTACGGCCGCTCCCCGCGGCTCGTGCGCGCCTACGAGAACATCGTCAAGGTGCTCGTCATCGGAGTCATCGCGTGCTTCGGGCTGGTGGTCGCGTCGACGGCTGGAGAGACCGACTGGGGCGCGGTCGCGGCCGGGTTCATCCCGTCCTTCCCAGAGGCGAGGGGCGGCGTCGACTCCGCGGTCCTCGTGGCGAGCGGCCTCGCCGCCGCGGTGGGCATCAACATGGTGTTCCTCTACCCCTACTCCCTGGGCGCCAGGGGCTGGGGGGAAGCCCACCGGGGTTTCGCGCGCTTCGACCTGTTCGCCGGGATGCTCATCCCCTTCACCGTGGCCACTTCGCTGGTCGTCATCGCGACCGCCAACACCATCCCCTGGATGGAGGGAGACGCGGTCCAGAAGATGAAGCCGGTGGAGGCCGCGCGGGCCCTGGGCGAGGTGCTCGGCCCGACCGCGGGGCGGCTCGTC
>Ga0213863_10001178_pt1 | contig 19428 bp, 10 predicted proteins | sample PICome_8_FD_160128 | JGI IMG/M metagenome (GOLD analysis project Ga0213863, IMG submission 160128) | Coastal seawater microbial communities near Pivers Island, North Carolina, United States - PICO497 | ecosystem: Environmental > Aquatic > Marine > Coastal | place: USA: North Carolina... | reverse complement strand
CCCACACCGTCTCGGAACTTAATATTGGGCAGCAATATATCCTTGATCGTCACAGAACCAGTGCGGAGGATCTCATGGCGCGGCACCTTGGATTTTCCCAGTTCGCTGGCGAATTGGTCGACTTAGAGCGGTTACAGATCTTGATCGACCGGGGCGTGTTGAAGTTTTCGGATGTTTCAGGCTGGCAAGCTTTAGGCGTGGTTTTTGGCGATGTCTTGGTGCGGCAACATGGGTTGCGTTGGGTTGTCTATGAGGATGAACTAGGATCGAGCAAAGCGTTGCAGTGGGGCAAAACGAATAATTTTGTTTTTCCTGTCACAGTTTTTTCAAAACGGATCCAGTTCAAGGAGGAGATTGATGTCGAAAGCCTCTATGGTGATGTATCAAATACCATTGAGACATTTAAGGCCTATCAGGCCCTGCCGAAGCTTCCTTAGCAGCGACTGGGCCGCGTTTGCGATGGCGCTGTCACGGAGTCAAAGAGGCGGTGCCAATGGGGGTGAAGTTGGGTATAATCTGTCGTCGGCAAATCCGGCGAAAAGGTAAAAAATGAAAGCACTTTTGAAATTGCTGTTTGTAGATTCTTGGTTTCCAATTGTTGCCGATTTGTTTGAGCAACCACTGGTGATGTGGGCGTTCATTGGATGGGGATGGCTTTCGGTGCTGGTGATGATAACAAGCGTCGTTCAAACGATGTCGACGCTATAGCGTTGTTTCAGAAAACTTTGGATATTCGTGATTCTGGAGGCAGGGTTATAGATGGTGTTTGAGCGTGTTAATTACAGAGCGTGCAAATGTCATGATCCCAGTCTCCTAATTGTCAGAATAATGATCCTCGGATAGAGGAGGTTGCGCTCAGCCAGCCAAAGTTCATCCAGAAACGACCATTCCGTCTGAGATTTCTGTCCCCTAAATTAATATGCCCTTATCTCAGTGTACCCCTGCCATGGTGAAGTATTCCCGCCTTTACAGTACAGCTACCTTGCACACTGGCGCCAATGGCGGTGAGCAATTCATTGGGGATTGAGCCTTTTTAAGCAGTTGAGGCCCACTCGGGTTATTTGAGTACGAGTCATCTGATCTAACGGCGCTTATTCGGAGAGGCTGAGCGGCGGATGGGGCTGCCCGTTTTTTGTTCTCCAACTCCTTGTTCTCTATCGTCGCTGTGCCAGCATCTGCTTTATTTTGAGGAGAGGTAGGCTCGCCGCTTGTTCTAATTCTGAGCGTCGCCAAGCTCGTAGATCTCGATCTTCTCGAGACCTATTGTGATGTGCGTCGAAATGCTAAAAAAATGAATAATTTCATTAATTTGCGAATAAACAAAATGCACTAAATACTGCTTCGGTTGCGCTTAAGCGTCACAGGAAAACGGTACTTGTCATGATAACGTTTTCAGTTTTCTAACCGACTTGGGGCTTGGCTTGTTTTCAACGCTACAGTTTGCGGTGTGTTTGCTGTTGATCGCATTACTATGTCCGCAGGAGGTGTCCGCAAGGAAGCCCAAGGCCAAGCAGGATACTTATGATTTGCCTCGAACTCAGATCTTAACCCGCGGCGAGAATAATCTACTTAGCAATGATCAGAGACGGCCGGAGCGAGTCGAATCAATCAGGGTGGCAGGACAAACTCATGCAATTGCAGCTGGAGGTTCCTACCAGTATCGAAGGCCGCAAGGGGCGGTGCTGACCGTTTTTTCGAATGGCAATATCGAATTCGATCCCCGTACGGACTCTGAGTACAGTCAGCACAGCAATCCCGCAAACAATAAACGGAAAACTTTTGAGTTTCTTTATAGGGCTGTCAATGGCGACGGGCGCAGTAATCTAGCGAAGGTTAGAATCAAAATCCGAGGGGTTCCCCTCAGTCCTCCAACCGCTCGAGATGATGGGCCTTACTCGATATTCGCGAATGAAACCTTGAACCGGCCGTCCGGTCTGGGTCTGCTCTCAAATGATACTTCAGCTTTAGAGGTCTCAAATTTCTTTGCCAACGGGCAATCGAATGCAGTTCCTCCTGGAGGCGAAGTTGCGATCAATCTTGATTCAGGCGCCGTATTGACGATTGGATCTGATGGAATGATCCAGTTAGATGTTTCGGGGGCTCCGATTTACCAAGCCTTGGGTCCGACAGAAACAGCTGAGGTGACTTTTTCGTACACGGCTGCAAATGACGACGGTGAAAGTGATCCTGCAGCCATAAGTATTGTTGTCACAGGCAAACAGGGATTCACACCAACGCTTAAACCTGATGGCTTTTCAACCGTTGCGGATAACGTTTTGTCTGTGGATTCGAGCTTGGGCCTACTTCAGAACGACGTAAATCCAAACGAGGGAAGCGCGCTTGTAGTGAGCGAGTTGCTTATTGGTGGCGTCTTGTTCGATCTCAATACGCTCCACGAGCTTGCAACAGGTGCTCGCTTACGGGTCAATGATGATGGTTCATTCGTTTTTGATCCGACTGGCGCCGAGATCTATACATCCATGACTCGAGACGAAGCAGGTTTGACTCAGAATTTCAGCTATAACGCTGCCAATTCCGATGGAGAAAGTGAAGCGAATGCAATCGTCACGATTTCTGTGACGCCAATAAATATCGATACGGTTACTGCCGCGATCGACGACTCTGTTACGTTGCCCGAAGATTCAGGTCGAACCTTGATCAATGTGTTGGCGAATGATTCTGGCGATGTTCCTCTGCGGTTGGTCTCGGTGGGTGGTGCGGGCAGAACCGGAACGGTCGTTCAAGGTGCTGGTACTGTCTCAGTCGCTAACGTATTTGAACTGGGCGACGACGGCAATGCTTATTTTACCGCTTGGGACAACTTCAATGGAATTGACTCATTTACCTATAGGGTTGCCGATAGTGATGGTCAGATAGCCGAAGGTTCGGTCACCATCACAGTGGAATCCGAGAATGATGTCCCTAATATCTTTTTAGGTTTGCGGGATGAGATGGACCAAGGCACGACCAAAAAATGGAATGGACGTTATGCCAGCGAATCAAAACCATTGGGCCTTGCTGCGCGGGTTTTCGATACGGACAACACCATTTACGATGGGCTGGGTTGCAACCCTGAGGCGGAGGAATGTCTCTCGATGCAGGCTCTCAAGTTTTCTCTGAGCGACCCTGTAGACGATAAAGGCAATGTTGTGGGTGATTTGCTCGCTGAGGACGCATGCGGCAATGGAAATTTTGAGTACACGCCACCGCCAGAGTTTACGGGTGCCGTCTCTTTTGCATTCAACGCCTGTGATGGAGGTTCGTGCTCTGGATTAGCGACTGAGTGTGTCTCCGGAAACTTTACCATAGCTGTTTTGGAGGTTGAGCGAGAGGCATCATCAGATTTCAAAAAGCCTGGAGACCACGATGATCAATTAACACAGCAACCCCTGGAAATTGGGCTTTCCGCGCTTCCAAATGTGTTGGTCATCACAGACGATTCGGGCAGCATGGCATTCGAAATTCTAACTGAAGAGGCAGAAAGTGAGGGTGTCTTCCGATACGATCGACGAAACCACCAATATTTCTGGCCGGACAATTCCTCTTGGCTGCTGAATCAAAGGTGGGCGAGGAAGCTTACTCAACGAGAGGAGACTCGGGGAGGTCAAGGACTTTGGCGTCTTCAAAACAGCGATTACAACAAGATCTACTACAACCCCATGATTCGCTACGAACCCTGGGAAGGTCTCAACGAAGATGGTGAATCCTATCAAAACTCTGAATTCAACGGAGCATTGGTTAATCCTTGGAAGAACAGTGGCCGTCGAGATTTATCGCGTAACAATTTGGCGCGTTATTACGTTTGGGTCGATAAAAAGGTTGCCAATCCAAATGCAGGTGTAGCCGGCCAGCCCGATTTTGTTAGAGATCCAGCCTGCCCAGGAAACGTTGTTGGTGTGCTGGATGGCCCCTCACCTTTGGGGGGTAGTGCCTGCAGAGAAGGCTGGCTAGTCAGGATTGGTGCTGAAAGTGGCGCTTCGGAGTGGGTTGTGCCAACTGGCGGCGATGCCACGCTTATCGACTATTCCACCAATGGTTTTTCTGATGGCAGTGATTTTTTCCCTAAATTCGAGGCTCGGGTTGATTGTGTGGGATTAGATTTTTGTACTTTAGAGGAAGAAAAACAAAATTTTGCGAACTATTACTCATACGCTCGATCCAGAGAATACGCGGCTAAGCTAGCTTTGAGCACCGTTTTTTCCGAGGCTGAGAATATTCGTCTTGGCTTCACCGGGCTTCAAAGTACCGCTGAAAAATTACCGATTTCACCTTTTAACCGTTCGCCACTGATCGGCCATAAAAGAGATTTCTTCGATGCGATGTACGACGTTAATTCTGCCGGGAATACGCCGCTTAGGCGCGCGCTGCGAAACGCGGGGCAATATTTTCGCTGTGAGCGTGAAAACAACATTATGAATGCTGGAGATGGGCTGCCGGGAGCACATGGCTGTCCTGTGGTCGCAGCTCCAGAAGGGACCTGTCAGAGCAACACTACGATTTTGATTACTGATGGATACTGGACTGGTGATAGTCCAGGACTGAGGGGTGATCCTGACGGTAACGATGATTCTGCTTTTGACGGCGGCGCATTTAAGGGGTCTGGCAATGAGAGCAATACGCTGGCTGATGTCGCCATGAAATACTACGAAGAGGACCTTCATCCTACCTTGGTAGACGAAGTTCCGGTTAAAGCCTTGGATGTTGCGAGAGCCAATGCCGAGGTGGTTTTTCCAAACAATCGTATGCATCAGCATATGAAAACTTACGTTATTTCTTTCGGCCAGGAGCCAGGGGTTGAGGAGCCCATTGATATCTCGATGCCGGTTAACTGGGGCGATCCGATTCCCAGCAGTAATAAACAACAGAGGGTCGACGACACGCAACATGCCGCTTTTAACGGCAGAGGGCGTCTGTTTTCGTCGTCTAATCCTTCGCAATTGGCAAAGGACATCAATGATGTTTTGGATGAAATTCAAGAAGGAGAAGGTGCTGCAAGTGCCGTCAGCTTCAGTTCTGATGAACTAGAAGAAGATTCCATCCTCTACAAAGGGTCTTACAACATTGCCCAAAGCACCGGAGCGCTAGTGGCTCAGAGATTGCGCGCTGATGGGACAATACTTGATCAACCTTTATGGGATGCCGGATCGGAGCTCAGCAAGGTTGACCCAGTCGCTCGGCCGGTTTTTACCTTCAACCCGCTTACCAATTCCGGCGTGCCGTTTTTCGTGGACAACCTGACCTGCGATCAAAAGGATGCTCTTTTGGAGCTTTCTGTTGCAGGCTGTAACTTTTCCGGCAAAGCAGCGGAACTTTCCGAAAAGGTAGCTTATTTTCGTGGTGATCAGTCTAGGGAATTGGACCCTGAAAATGGTAAGCCTGATGGCCTCTACAGGCCCAGAGCATCCCTGTTAGGTGACATTGTTGGTTCATCCCCTGTCTACGTCGACGTACCGAATAGGCGGGGCCGTAATGCGCTTCCTTATCCTCAGGGTGAGAAAAGATATTTTAATTTTAAGACCAGCGAGATTCATAGCAAACGACCTAATATCCTCTATACCGGGGCTAATGATGGGATTCTCCATGGATTTGATGGAGATACGGGACAGGAGAGGTTGGCCTACATTCCATCTCAAGTCCTCGATGGGCGCTTTAATAATCGTTTAAAGATGCTCTCAGCGCTGAATTATCAGCATCGTTATTTCGTTGATCTTTCGCCTGCCGTTGAAGATGTCTTTATAGGGCCTCCCAGCAGTGAAGAAGAGCTATCGGCAGGCAGTTCTAAGCCCCGTGATTGGCATACACTTTTGTTGGGTGGTTATGGCCTTGGCGGAAAAGGCTTTTTTGCGCTTAACATTACTGATCCGACAGACTTCGAGAGCGGCGCAAGCGGTGATGACTTGGTGTTTTGGGAGTTCACAGAAAAGGACGACGTCTATCCAGTAGATAGCAATGGTTTGGCATATGTTGACGATGATAGAGACCTCTTTTTTGACTTTGAAATACCGCCTAAGCCCATAAAAGATCTCGGTTACACCACTGATCGTCCCTTGCTCGCTATGAGCAATATTGTGGGTTCCGATGGGGAGCGCGAATGGGTTGCTCTTTTCGGCAACGGGATTAATTCAACTTCAGGCATAGCAAAGCTGTTCGCTCTGAAATTGGATGCTGGTCGAGATGGTATTTGGTGTCATCCGGACTCACTTAGGGGCGATGAACAAGCCTATCGGGAAGGATGTGATTCAGAGGCTAAAGATTTCTATAAGATCACGACGGAAAATGGCGCCGATACTGATGGGAACGCGAATGGCCTGGGTGGTGTTAGAGGCATCGATATCGATCGCAACGGAACAATTGATTATGTCTATGCTGGAGATGTGCATGGAAACTTCTATCGTTTCGACCTTTGCAGAGCCGATTTAGAGGGAACTACCCAGGAAGACGATTCGGCGAGCGATTGGTATGGAGGAGGCCTGCGACAGTGTAAATATGGCGCCAGTATTTCTAACCAGTGGCGGGTGACTAAAATATTTTCGGCCACATCCAGCCTAGGATCAGTGCAGCCTGCGCTATCGAAACCAATCGTTGTAGCGCATCCGTCGGGTGTGGGGGTGATTGTCATCTTTGCGACCGGTAGATATTCCAATCGATCAGATATCACCGATACAGCACTGCAGAGCATTTACGGGTTGTGGGATCGATTCAGCGATTCAGTGATTCCCAAGTCCGCATTAGTGAAGCAACAGTACTCAGAAGTGTGTGAGAGTCTAGTCAGCGGAGGCAGTGAGGTTGATGATTCTCGGATTTGTGCACGGACATTGAGTTCGAATCCGGTGAACTACTCGATACCGACCGATGATTTCGAAGGTATTTTGGGTTGGTATAATGAATTGGCCGTGACTGCTGAGGGCGACCCGACGACAATCGAACATCCCGGAGAACGTGCCATAAGAAATATTCAACTGCGGGGAGGTTTGGCCTTCGTAAACTCCGTGCTTCCGAGGCAAGGCGCCGAAACCTGCTCTTCGATAACAGGTGGTTTTGCACTTGCATTTTGCCCGGTTACAGGTGGGCTTCAATGTCAAGAGGAAGGCATTTTTGATTTGAATAATGATGGATTGTTTGATCAGTTGGCGGGCGATGGAACGAATCGAATATTGGCCGCTTATGGATTTGGGTCAGCAACGCCATCAGATTCCGCTTTTCTCGGTGAAAGACGTTTTACTCAAACCTCCGACGGTACGCTTGATGTTGTCTTGACCAATACCAAAAAGACGATTCGAACGGGACGTATGTCTTGGCGCCGAATCAATTGAAGACGCTACAGAAGACCCGTTCCAATCACTAAAAACCCTTAATTGGTTTGTATCTATGGCCCCAAAATTAATGTTTCTAAAAGCCTCGTATGTCGTGGTGATTTTTTTGAGCTCGGTAGGATCGATCAAAGCTGAAGAGGTTTATGAATTTCTTGGAACAATCCAGAAGGTTTCTATATCTAAACAGAAGCTTTGGGTCGATGGTGTGCCTTATGAGGTGATGGCGTCTGGAGAAGTGCGGACGCAATTTATTGATGTTTTGAGAAGTGGCAGGACATTGCCGCTGAGTCTGCTTCGATTTTCGGTTGGAGATCCGGTAAGTGTGCAGTACAAAGAAACAAACTCTGGGCGATTGGCATTATCAGTTGAACGTTTTCCCGTAGGCACGAGTCTCGGCCGTTAGAGATTGTTATGGGATCGTGGGGTGTATTAACCGATTTCTATTTGGTTCGTCGCGAGTGCCGCTTAGCGCTTTAAAGGTCGTTAGGCGAAGCTTGTATAACTTAAGAAGACCAGCGTTCAGCGATTTCTCCACTGCTTCCCCCTAGTCCCATCGCAACAGGACTCAAAAGAAAGTGTATAGCCTAGTGCGGCTAAGCTCTTTTTGATGGTTAGGAATTGGCGTTACTGCGAAAAGCCGCACAGGAGACCGACTCTTTAGCTGACTCAAAGATGCGATCTCCCGCATGAGAGTGAGTATGCAGCCTAGGTTCAGAGTCAGCCAGCTGATGTTCGTATCAAGATTGTCCGATTGCGGAAGGTGAGGCGGCACAGGGTTCGTGATGCCGCTGTGCCGTAAAACCTGAGACTAAAACTCAAGTGCCGAGCTTTAATATCCTTTGCGATCAGGGTGTCGCCACGAGAGTGCTGGTTCGACTAAGCTTTCAGTAACGCGTCAAGTTTTTCGATGACTAAATCTCCAAAGACGTCGGTCGTAACCGTGTTTGCGCTGGAACCGCCGCCCTTCAGATCGGCGGTGGTGTAACCTGCCTCAAAAACGCTTTTCATCGCCTGCCAGACAAGTTCTGATTCCTCTTTAAGGCCACAGCTCATCTCTAAAAGCATCGCCACGGAGCCGATCATTGAATAGGGGTTAGCAATGTTTTGCCCGGCGATGTCAGGTGCAGATCCGTGGGAGGGCTCGTAGTAAGCCTTATCAGGCCCGACGCAAGCTGATGGCATCAGCCCTAAAGAGCCCAAAATTCCGCCGCCTTGATCAGACAGGATATCGCCGAACATGTTTTCCATGACCATCACATCAAATTGACCTGGGTTGAGACACATAGCCGTAGCAGCTGCATCGACCAGCATGGGAATGACTTCGACCGATGGGAAATCTTCCCGAACCTCATCAAGTACCTCGTTCCACAACAGGCTCGACATCAACACGTTGCTTTTGTGAATGTTGTGCAGTCGGCAAGATCGTGCTTGTGCTTGCTCAAACGCAACCTTCAGCACCCGTCTAATTTGCGCTTCGTCATAGGCCAAGGTCTCATGGACATACCTTAGGCCTTCGGCGTTGACGCCGCGCTCCTTCGGACCAAAATAGAGGCCGCCGACCAGTTCTCTGATCAGCAGTATATCGATGCCATCTTTAATGATTTCTGGCTTGAGCGGCGAAAAATGGGCCATATCGGGGCTCAAATAGATGGGGCGAAAATTGGCGAAGGTTTGGTACCGAGCGCGAAGCGGCAGAATAGCACCTCTTTCAGCTTGCTCCTCAGGAGGGATTTTTTGAGAATCTTCAAAGGACAATCCTACCGGCCCTTTTAAAATTGCGTCTGCTGAATCACAGATGGCTTGAGTTTCTTCGGGAAAGCTTTGACCATGACTAAAATAGGCGTGAGCGCCGAAGGGTGCCTCTATTAAATCGAAAGCATGATCCCGGTGAGTGTGCAGTAAATCAAAAACTCGAACAGCCTGAGCCATGATTTCTGGACCGATGGCGTCACCAGCTAAAACAGCGATCTTGTATGCATTTCCCACGAGCGACTCCTGTTTAAAAAAGCGGATGCTACCATAGAGTGGCAGTACAGGCAGGAGGTGCTGCTTAACCTGCTCAAATTAGACTGACACAGCCTAGGGGTAGCGATAGTAGGCGCTAATGTCTCGAATCCATTCATCGCGCGTGATGTCTAGGCGTCCTCGAAGCTGTTCGAGCCCTTGCTTGTCGTCGTCTACCCAGGTTCGCAGGCCGTTGCCGCCGTTAATCACGTCAATTGGGAGCCTATCTAGCTCGTACTCATACTCGTGATTGCGCCAGAGCGCTGTATCAGGCTGAGCTTCTCGTAGAAGTTTCAATACATAAGCGAAGATGAGATAGGGTTGACAGTCTTGTGCATTAAACTGCGGTATCCCGGTATGAAATTGTAAGCCTTGGCAGAGTTGGCCTTGGTGTTTGTGGAAAGTCGGTTCGAAGAAACAGGTTCTGATGTGCAGACCGCCTAACTCTGTGCCTAAATTTTTCTCTAGCCGATGTTTGATGTGTGCTGCCGGAAACTCAGGACTACCCACCACTTCAAGCGGCGTCGTTGTGCCACGCCCCTCTGAAAGCAATGTGCCCTCAAGTAGCACTGTGCCTGAAAACAGTCTGGCCATATTGAGACTGCTCGCGTTCGGGCTTGGGTTTACCCAAGCGAGGCGGGAAGGCCATCCATAGTCAGGGGCCGTGGTAGGGTCATAGTGGGTCATCTCGATTACTGATAAAGCGGCGGGTTGAGACAACTGATCATTGAACCAGCCGGCCAACTCGCCAATGGTGAGTCCGTATCGGCAAGGAATAGATGCGACTCCGACAAAGCTTTCTTCACCCGGCTCCAAGCGTAGTCCATCGACGCCGCGTCCCGCCGGGTTTGGCCGGTCAAGCACCCAGATCGCTGTTCCGGTAGGTCCCGCTGCCTCTAGAAAGTAGTGTAGGGTTGAAATGTAGGTATAGATTCTGCATCCCAAATCCTGGAGGTCAAAAATAATGATGTCGAGATCTTCGATCATTTCCTTTGTAGGTCTGCGGTGATGGCCATAAAGACTGATAACAGGAATCTGGTGAACTGGGTCAATAAAATCTGGTGATTCGACCATATTGTCTTGTTTATCGCCCCGAACACCGTGCTGCGGACCAAAAACACGCAGTGGGGTGATACCAACCGCAATCAACGCGTCCAGCGTGTGGGTCATGTCTTGGGTCAACGACGCTGGGTGGGCAACCAAGCCAACACGATGTGTCCTCAGCGATTGCACAAGACTCGGGGTGTTCAGCAGGCATTCGATGCCATAAGAAAATTCTGTCATAGCGTTATCTCAACATATTGGCGTTGATCATGGAAATCTGGTTGGTGGCCATGCCGAAGCGCAAAATAGCTTAAGCCTTCCTGCGAGCGAATTACCGCGCAGATACCTATTTTGAGTAACTCTCGTTGCCGGATGAGGCTCGAGATCAGGATTATCTCTGCGCTCAGCGAGTAAGTATTTTCAAAACAGCTGCTCGAGCAATTGTCCAGCCGCAGCGATTCGCTGAGAGTCCTATTGGCTCGATACTGGTCGAACTGAAAACACTGCCAATCTCCTGATGGGGCCAGATTCCACTCCCAATAGGCTTTTGAGCCAGGCGTACCAATAAATAGCTCAAAGCAATGATCGTTCCAGAGCCCTGATCGGCGTTGTCCCGGTGTTTGAATTAAAGGGAGCCCTGGTGCCGTGGGGCCCGTTAGGGTGACATTGAAAGCCAGCCGGCCACTGCTCACGAGGGTGAGATCAAAGCGGAGAGATTCAACACCTGGGCAAGGCTGAAAAGGCACTAAGCTCGCTTTCATTCGGTTAGAAGGCACCAGTCGGGATGAGGCTAGTGTATCCTAGCTGCTTAGGTTTTGAGAGAGGACGTTGCAGTGAGCACATATGACTATGATTTGTTTGTGATTGGCGTGGGTTCTGGCGGTGTGCGAGCTGCCCGCATGAGTGCCCAATACGGAGCCCGAGTCGCAACCGCTGAAGAGAAGTACATGGGTGGCACTTGCGTCAACGTAGGATGTATCCCAAAAAAATTATTTGTCTATGCCTCGCACTACCGTGATGATTTTGCTGAGGCGCGAGGCTATGGATGGTTGTCCCAACAGCCTGACTTTAATTGGTCGACTTTACTCGCCAATAAAGATAAGGAGATTTTGAGGCTCAATGGGATCTACGAGGGGTTGCTCGAAGGCGCTGGCGTGACGCACTTCAATGGCAGGGCTCGTATTCTGGACGCGCATACCATCAGTATTGGTGATCAGGAGGTGACCACGGATAAAATTCTGATCGCTACCGGCGGCTGGCCTACGAAGCAGGAGATACCTGGCGCCGAATACATCATCACATCCAATGAAGCTTTTTACCTTGATACGTTACCTGAGCGTGCCTTAATCCTTGGCGGCGGTTATATCGCAGTTGAATTTGCTGGCATCTACGCGGGTCTCGGGGTTCAAACTGAGCTCGCTTACAGAGGCCCCTTGTTTCTGCGTGGCTTCGACGATGATGTCAGGGGTTTGGTCCGGTCTGAGCTCGAGCAAAAAGAGATCAAGCTGTCGTTTAACAGTACATTGGCGTCTGTTGAGTCGACCCCAACTGGCGTTCTGCGCGCGACCTTTGAAGATGGGCGGGTGATTGAAACTGACGTGATCTTGGCCGCCACGGGGCGCAAACCCGCGGTGGCTGATCTTGGCCTCGAGACGGTGAATGTTGCCCAGCGAGAAAATGGTGCCATTATCGTGAACGATCAATATCAGACCTCAGAGCCAAACATCTTTGCACTTGGCGATGTCACCGACCGAATTCAATTGACGCCTGTCGCGATTCAAGAGGCGATGTGCTTTGCCAGTACTCAGTTTGCGGGTAAACCACTGGTCATGGATTACTCAGATATTGCTACCGCAGTATTTTGCCAGCCAAACATTGCGACTGTCGGTTTGACGGAAGCAGAGGCTCGGAGCCAGTACCCTGCGGTTCGCATTTACCGCTCTCAGTTCAGGCCTTTGAAACACACGCTGAGCGGCAGCCGTGAGCAGAGCTTAATGAAAGTTGTGGTGGATGAGGCGACGGACCGGGTTGTTGGTATCCACATGGTGGGTGCTGAAGCCGGAGAGATTATTCAGGGTTTGGCCGTTGCGATGAAGGCGGGCGTAACCAAAGCCATGATGGATCAAACAGTTGGAATTCATCCAACTGCAGCAGAAGAGTTCGTCACCATGAGAACGGCGGTCTAGTGCATGCGGTAGGTGTTGATGGCTGTAGAGCGGGTTGGGCTTTTGCGCTCGAGGTCTCTGGGAATGTTCAGATCCAAGTCTTTGAGAGGCTTGAACAGGTTCTTGATCGACCCGATTTGAATCGGATCGCGATTGATATGCCAATCGGATTGCCCGAGGGAAAAGATCGTGTGGTTGAAAGCTTAGCTCGAGCTCGACTCGGGTCGCGCAAAGCCAGTGTTTTTAATGTGCCTGCGCGTTCGGCGGTTTATGCCAAGAGCTTCGAGGAGGCATGTGCCCTTAATGTTGCTGCTAAAGGGAAAAAAATATCGCTTCAATCGTGGTACTTGTGTCCAAAAATAAAAGAGCTAGATGCGTTGATCAGGCGAGATGAGACTCTAAAAAGTCGGGTTTTCGAGGCCCACCCAGAGCTGATCTTTGCGGCGCTGAATGGTTCGCCGATGGCGGATTCAAAAAAGCGCGAAGTGGGCCAGTTACAACGGATCAATGTGCTTAAGAAGTGTGGAATTCCTGCCGACCGGGTTGTCGAAGCAGTCTATCAAAATTACCGGAAATCTGATCTTCAAGTTGATGATGTCTTAGATGCCTTAGTGCTGTTCTGGGTCGCAAAGACTGGGGGGCAGCCGATCGCAGCCGATGCTGTGATCGACGAATTCGGTATTCCAGCAAACTTACTGGTGCCAGAGCGCTCGATCATGGAGTACGGATCATCGGATGATCAGGCGGGTTGCTGAAAACCAGCAAGCGCTGGCGACGTATCCTGGGGATGCTTAATTTGCTAACTTAGGCCTTTAGTTGTTGATGACCAAAAGAGAATGTTATGGCTGATGTTGAACTAGTTCTGACTGGGCTCGATGGATTGCTCCAATCGGCTTGGTATTTCCCTTATCTGCTGTTGGGTACAGGCATCTTCTTTACAATTTATTTAAAGGCGCCACAAATATTTTATTTTCGACATGCCTGGCGCGTGGTGCGAGGGAAGTACGATAAGTCGAACGCTGTCGGTGATGCCTCTCACTTTCAGGCGTTAACGACAGCGATATCAGGCACTGTGGGGACCGGTAACATTGGCGGGGTTGCATTCGCAATATTTTTGGGTGGACCGGCTGCGCTGTTTTGGATGTGGATGACCGCATTTTTTGGAATGACCACAAAGTTTGTCGAGGTCACCCTCAGTCATAAATACCGGGAGAAAGATGATGACGGCCACATTGTGGGTGGCCCTATGTTTGTCATGGAAAAAGGTCTGAATATGAAATGGCTGGGGGTGATCTTTGCGATTGCCACCATCGTAAGCAGCTTCGGATCAGGGAACATGCCGCAGAGCAATAATATCGCAGTTGGGCTGGAGGGAACCTTTGGCATTGACCCTTGGGTAACCGGTCTTACCTTAGGCATTCTTCTCGCCATTGTTATTCTCGGCGGGGTCAAACGCATTATTCAGGTGGCCGAGCGGATTGTGCCGACCATGGCGGTGATCTATTTTGTGGCGGGCTTGGCGGTGGTCTTTGCGAACATTGATCAGGTGGGTCCGGCATTGGTGAGTGTTTTTCAGGATGCCTTTACAGGCTCCGCTGCGGCCGGAGGCTTCTTAGGAGCGACTTTTGCCTATGCCTTTAATAAGGGCGTGGGGCGTGGGCTTTACTCCAATGAAGCCGGACAAGGCAGTGCGCCGATTGCGCACGCCGCGGCGCGAACTGACCAACCTGTCGCAGAGGGAATGGTATCAATCCTCGAGCCTTTTATTGACACGATTATCATTTGTACGCTGACAGGACTCGTCATTTTGTCGTCGGGGGTATGGACCGAAAAGCATCAGAATCAGTTTCAGGCCTTTGATACGCAATTTGTAGAGGGCGTTTGGGATGATTCAAATCCAGCTGATCGCACTGAGTTGTTTGGTCTGCTGAACGGTGGTGCAACGACCGTCAAGGCATTTTCAGGAAAAATTGAGGTGGTGGAAGGGCTGATGCAGCCAGGTGCCTACACGTTGATTCATAATCGCTCGATTGCCGAAGCTGTGCGGGTCGGGGATGACGACCGCCGGTTTACCGGTTCGCTGAATGTTATTAATGGCAACTTGGAGACGGAGGTTCAAATCTCGGGTGCCTCGCTCATCCATTCGGCGGCTTTAACCTCTGAAGCTTTTACTCGCAGTGTTTTTGGGGATTATGGACGGTATGTGGTGGCCTTGGTGTTGTTGCTTTTTGCGTTTTCAACGGCGGTTGCCTGGAGTTATTACGGCGATCGAGCGGTGGTCTATCTCTTCGGAACGCAGTGGCTTACTGCATATCGATTAGCATATGTTGTCGGCTTTTTTTTCGCGGCGGTCGCCGATACGTCTTTAATCTGGTTAATTGCTGCAATCACAGTCGCCTTTATGACAATTCCTAATTTGGTCGCAATTTTACTGCTAAGGCGCGAAATGAAGGATGCGGTTGCAGAATACTGGAAAGCCTTCGATGCCGAAGTCTCTAAAGAGAATCGATGAACCAAGCTGTCCCCCTAGCGAATAAATTTGAGTGCCTGAGCCGTCAGCGGATCGAAACGCTCGATGTGGTAATCAACGAATATGAGCATATAAAAACCGGCGCGAAGCATTACCATTTCGAGACCGATCATACCGAACGGGCGTTTATGGTGGCGCTTCGAACCGTGCCAGAGGATTCCTCTGGAGTAGCTCACATCCTTGAGCATACTGCGCTTTGTGGGAGCGCTCGTTTTCCGGTTCGAGATCCTTTTTTCTCGATGCTGAAACGCTCTTTGAACACCTTCATGAATGCTTTTACTGGAAGTGATTACACTGCGTATCCTTTCGCCAGTACGAATAAAGAAGATTTTTACAATCTGCTAGATGTCTATCTGGATGCTGTGTTTTTTGCCTCCTTGGATCCGCTTGATTTTGCGCAGGAAGGACACCGAATTGAATTTTTAGATTCGAACGATCCATCCTCTCCCTTGGTTTATAAGGGCGTGGTTTTCAATGAAATGAAGGGGGACATGAGTTCCCCGCGATCGGTGCTTTGGGAAACTCTCAATCGTTACCTGTTTCCGACCGCGACTTATCATCACAATTCTGGCGGCGATCCTGTTGAGATTCCCCGCCTCACCCATGCGGCCCTTCGGCAGTTTTATGCACTGCACTACCACCCAAGCAACGCTGTTTTTATGACTTTTGGTGAGTTAGATATCGCTGAGTTACAGGGGCTCATGGAGGAACGGGTGCTCTGTCACTTTGAAAAACAAGCGAGGGAGATTTCAGTCTTACCCGAGCAGCGATGGTCTTCACCTATTCGAGTCCAAGAACCTTACGCTATTGGTCCAGATGAATCTGAGACAGCAAAGTCGCATGTGATTTTGGCGTGGCTGTTGGGTCAGTCGACGGATTTAAAAGGAATGCTTGAGGCAACTTTATTGGCAGATGCACTGCTCGACACCAGTGCATCGCCCTTGCGTAGGGCATTGGAGGCGTTCCCCAACGCTCAGAGTGTCTCGCCGCTGTGTGGGCTTGAAGAGAGCCATTTTGAGATGAGTTTTGTTTGCGGGATTGAGGGAATCTCGGAGCCGAATATCAGTGAATTTGAAGATTTGGTGCTTGGTGTATTAAGAGAAGTGGCGGTCACAGGTATCCCTAAAGAGCAGCTGAAAGGGGTCCTCCATCAGATGGAATTGGCCCAACGAGAAGTGGGTGGTGACGGGATGCCTTATGGTCTTCAACTGATCTTCGCCTGTCTTCCTGCGGCGATTCATCGAGGAGATCCAGTTAAAGCACTGGATTTGGACCAAGCTCTGAGTGCGTTACGCATTGAGATTGAACACCCCGACTTTATTAAAGAATTAGTCAATCGATTACTGTTGAACAATCAGCATCGAGTAACCTTGGTCTTAGTCCCTGACTCAGTTCTCGAACAGCGCTCGAGTGAGCATGAAACCCAACGATTAAAACAGTTGGCAGAGACTTTGTCCGATGCGGATCGCGCTAAGCTCTCGGCTCAAGCTGCTGCGTTGCAGCTGCGCCAAAATCAAGTCGAGGATCTTGAAATACTACCCAAAGTCTCGGTAGCCGATATCCCGATCGAGAGAGATTATGCCGCTCCGTTGGTGAGCGGCCCAATTACCAGTTACGGCGCAGGATGTAATGGAATTGTCTATCACCATCTTCTGTCGGAATTACCCGTTCTTGATGCGCAGGAATGGCAACTGTTGCCAGTTTTGAACCAATGCATTGGAGAGTTGGGCGTCTACGATCGAGACTACCTCGAGGTGCAAAATCATCAGCAAGATATCTCCGGCGGCTTAAATGCTTTTGCGAGTGTGCGCTCCGATCTTGAGACGCCACAGCACGCGAGGGCCGTCCATGTGATCAGTAGCCGAGCACTGCACGAGAACGCTGGCGCGATGATGCAGCTGCTTGAGGATTGTCGAGCTGGTTTGCGGTTTGACGAGCTTCCCCGTTTACAGGAGCTTGTCCAGCAGTTAATCGCGAGAAAATCTATGAGCGTTATTAACCAGGCGCACAGTTACGCGATGACGGCAGCCTCGGCGTGTTTTTCACCAGTCGCGGCCCTGAATCATCAAATCACGGGTCTTGGTAGTTTGGCGTGGTTCAAGCAGTTAGGGCATCAAGTGCAGGAAGAGGGCTTGGATGAAATTGCTGCTCAACTGGCGGCGCTACACGAGCGAATCAATGCTGCACCTCGCAGCGCACTGTTGGTCTCAGAATTCGAACGCTTGGAGGGGCTCTTGGCGTTGGTGCCAGGGCAGCTTGAATTGAAGTCTCCGGAGGAGGGGCGGCAGTTGATGGAGCTATCTTTGTTGCCTTTAGCGCGAGTTGGTTATCTGACGAGCACCCAGGTCAATTTTTGTGCGGCGGCCTATTCTTGCCCAGGCGAGCGTCATCACCTTAGTGCTGCCACCCAAGTTTTAGCTGCTGTGTTGCGCCATCAATACCTGCATCCCGAAATTCGTGAAAAGGGCGGCGCTTATGGGGGTGGTGCTTCTTATGATGCCGCCAGTGGTGTCTTTCGATTGTATTCGTATCGAGACCCAGAGTTGGCTCGAACACTAGACGTTTTTCGCGATGCAGAAAAATTCATGGCGCGACATTCGCTATCTGTGGCTGAAGTAGAGGAAGCGATTTTAGGTATCATCAGTAGCCTTGATGCGCCGGGATCGCCTGCCGGTGCTGCTCGGGGAGATTTTTATCATCGACTTCACGGGCGATCTGAAGGATTTCGGCGCGCGCAACGTCAGGCTATTCTGGCGGTAACGCCGGCTGAAGTTAAAAGCGTTGCTGAGGACATCCTGTCACAGTCAGCAAGTTGCTGTGTTGTCACAAATCATGAGGCCGCAAGCGAGTTACCGGATGACTTTGATCGGGTGCTGCTGTGACGTTGCCAATGCGCGCCGCATCATTGGTTTAGAGAGGGACAGTCTTCGCTTCGTGTATGGCTTTGCCCAGTGCTCAGTGTGGTTTTTCCTAGCATCAGCGATTGACTTTAATTTTGCAGGGTCGAAATTTAGGAGAGCATCCCAATCTGGCGATGCGTTTGTAATGCTCTTGGTTAGAAAATTTTGACTGAACTTTGAACGCTGCTGTGGTGCTTGGATTACAAACTTTTGGGCTGCCGGATATCTTCGGTTTTTCGGTATAGTTTAGAGTAAGTGGAATAATGTCGGTTTTAAAAGGAGCGTAAAATGGGACAGATGCAAACATTGACCAGCGCAGATGGGCATACGTTTGAAGCGTATGAGGCGGCGCCTGTTGAAGGAAGCTCGACGCGTGTTGGTTCACTCGTTGTGATTCAGGAAATTTTTGGCGTGAATGCGCATATACGTGAAGTTGCAGACGGTTTTGCGGCAGCCGGCTATCGCGTTTTGGCTCCAGCGCTTTTCGATCGGGTCGAGCGGGGTGTGTCGCTGGGTTACTCTGGTGCGGATATGATGCAGGGAGTCGAGTTAGCCCGCGGTAAGCTCAAAAGAGAGGATGCCTTAAAGGATCTTCAGGCAACAATAGATGCTGCTGGAAGTTGGGGTCCTGTTGGAATCGTCGGTTATTGTTTCGGAGGGTTAATGAGTTGGCTATCGGCGTGTGAGCTATCGGGCTTAAGCTGCGCGGTCAGCTACTATGGTGGGGGCGTGGCTGGAGAGCTTGATCGGCAACCGACGGTGCCGGTGATGTTTCACTTTGCGGCGGAGGATGCGCATATCAGTCAGGACGATGTGGCATTGGTTCAAAAGGCGCAGCCAGAGTCGCCGCTGTTTGTTTATCCGGCTGATCATGGCTTCAATTGCAATCACCGAGCTACCTTTGATGAAGCTTCAGCGGAATCCGCGCTGGATCGGACCTTGGAATTTTTCAATGAACACCTTGGCTGAAGAAGAGGAATTCGAGCTTTATTTTTGGCCGACGCCAAACGGATATAAAGTCTCGGTCCTGCTCGAAGAGCTTGGTGCTCCGTATCGCTTGATGCCAGTCAATATAACGACAGGAGAACAGCACTCACCAGACTTCGTGGCGAAATTTGCCAATCGAAAAATCCCGGGGTTGATTCATCATTACGCACAAGAATCTCCACCGAGGGCTCTGTTTGAGTCGGGTGCGATTTTGTTATATCTGGCGGAATGGTTCGGACGATTTTTGCCGGATGCAGTTGAAGAGCGCTGGCGATGCTTGCAATGGTTGTTTTGGCAGGTTGGTGGCTTAGGTCCGATGGCAGGCCAAAGTCATCACTTTAACTTGTACGCCCCAGAAAAAATCGAATACGCAATTGATCGATATCACAATGAATGTCTGAAGCATTACCAGGTCTTAGAATTGCAACTACAAAAATCTGCTTTTTTAGCGGGCGATTATAGTATTGCTGATATTGCAATATTGG
>Ga0213863_10001176_pt1 | contig 19440 bp, 19 predicted proteins | sample PICome_8_FD_160128 | JGI IMG/M metagenome (GOLD analysis project Ga0213863, IMG submission 160128) | Coastal seawater microbial communities near Pivers Island, North Carolina, United States - PICO497 | ecosystem: Environmental > Aquatic > Marine > Coastal | place: USA: North Carolina... | reverse complement strand
ATCAAAATGACAATTAAAAACATAGAGGGTGTCCTTGGTTTGAATATCATAAAATTCACCAAATGTTACAACTCGTTTAAACGATGCATCCCAACCAATAGATATCTCATCGGGTGTTTCTGAAAGCCAATATGTTTTTGTTGAAATTAATTTTAGACGTTCATGTTTGTAGAAAATAGCGGTATATTCTCCTTTTAACTTTCCATCATCTCTGCCAACTCCAACGTAACTATAGTTACTTAAAAATGTATCAAGATACTTTACTTGCTTATCTAACCCTTCTTGAATTCCAAATATTTCTGGTGAATAATAATCTATAAGTTGGGCGACTTCATTTTTTCTAAATTCCCACCAATTTTCGCCATCATTCTGAGTACTGTATCGTATATTATAAGACAAAATTGAAGTTTGGCTTAAAAGATTAAAAGGAATCAATAAAAGAATTATGTAACTGTGTTTTTTCATTTTTTGTTGTTATTCCTGCCACCGGTTTGTGTCTTGCACGTTTACCTCAGGGTATACCTTAAGCACTTCGTTGGCTAATGTTATTTTTATTAGTATTATTAATGATTAAGCGGGTCTTTCAGGAATATAAACAACTTCTACCTCTACAATATTTCCATATGTTACTACGATGGAACATAATACTGAAACACTTTTTCCGTTTTGATTAGCAGGTTTCATCACCGGTATTTTTCTGAGCACTCTTAAAATTTCTGCTTGAACGGTTACTTCTGAATCTCGTACTTTCATGCCAGTCAAATTTCCGTTTTCGTTAATTATAAAAAATACTTCTACCAGTTTTGGTCCTGAAAGATTTAAATCTTTTGATACACTCAGGTTAAACTCTCGCTTAAAAAATGTCGTTACTTTATTATTAAAACATTCTTTTGTTTCTTCTATTGAGAGATCTTCACAACCATTATACACTGGGGCAATTTCGACATCTTTTAATATCACACTATTGTCAGTAGTATAAACTGCTAAACCGTCATCTTGCGACACAATGCTACACAAACTTAATAAAGTCTGTTCCTCTAATTCTGTCATATTCCCTTGTGCCATTAATTGTTCCTGAACAGCATTTATTTTCTTTATTAACTCACTTTCTGTGTTTTTCAACGAGTTGGATTCTTCCTTACAAGAAAAGGAACATAGAGTAATAAAAATGATTGAAAAGACCATTAAATTTTGAAATTCAAATTTTATTTTATTGTGAAATTTGTATGCCATAAATTTTATTTTTTTCAGCGCTCAGATTGATTTTTCATAAACTATACATGTTGTTGTGGCCAGTTTTCATTTCTTCGTTATAGCAAAGTTACTAACAACTTGAGATGCAGCTGCTCCTATAATTGCTGGAATCGTATAAATGCCATAAAATATGAACTCAATTGGAAATAAATTATGAGAAGAAGAATCGGCTATCATTTCGCAGATAGCGGCTAGTGGAAATAAAACCATACTCATTAAACCAATTTTCCAAAAGGCGATTTTACTAAATAATTTAACAATAAATCCCGATAAGAAAAGAAAGCCTAAACTGTAAATTGAAATCCCTTCGATTCCAGTTCTAATTAAAGGGAATAAAGGTGATTCATATGGCTTCAAATCAGGTAGAATAAATACTGGCAGTATAATGGATAACATTCCGAGAATAGATATGGCAATAAAGACAGGCATGTTGTATAGTTTCATAATTATAATTTTGGTGTATTTTTTAAATACTTATTACGTTTAATGTAAAATACATTTTACATAGTGTTGTTTAACGTTTTTAAATTATTTTTCTCTGCCCATTCAGTCCAAGAACCGTCATAAACAAATTTACTTTTTTTGAATGCTACTTCACTTGCAAGTAAAACAATACAAGCAGTCAAGCCGGAGCCACAACTAAAAACTAGCTTGTCGTTGATATCACATTTATTATCAAATAAATTTTTCAATTCCCGTTTTGATTTAAACTTACCCTCAGACAAAACATTATAAAATGGAATATTTATAGAGCCTTTTATATGACCACTTTTTAATTCCTTTCTTGGTTCTTCCTCAGATCCATTGTATCGACCCTCTGAGCGGGCATCAATAATGATAAAGCATTGTTCTTCAATATTTCTTTTGATGTCAGCATATTTGACAATGTAATTATCTCTCAGACAAGCTTCAAAATTTCCATGTTCGTATGTTTTGCAGATTCTTTTTTCTATTGGTAACTTTCGTTTTATCCATTCATTTAAGCCACCATTTAAAACAGAGACCTTATCGTGCCCCATTACCTTAAACAACCACCAGGCCCTGGGACTTGAGTATATTCCCAAATTATCATAAATAACAATCTCAGAAGAATTATTAATTCCAAGTTTTTGGCATTCTAGTTCAAATTGTTTTTTTGTTGGAATTGTATTTGTTAGTGGACTGTTTCGGTCAGAAAAATTAGCTTTTATATCAAAATATCTAGCTGTTGGAATTGTTAAGTCTTCGAATTCAGACTTTTTCCCATCAATCGTACTAATCAAACTTGAATCTAATATTATCAAGTTTTTTTTATGTAGATTTTCTTTAAGCCATTCTATAGAAACTAATTCATCCATATTGCAATGTTGCACAACGGTTTGTGTATGTTGCGTTGCGTTTGGTTCAGCGACTAATTTAGTAAATAAAACTGCCGATAGTTCTTTTGTGAGTTATTTTCCGTAGAAAAAATCTGAAGCAATGAGCTATAAACGCTGTTAACGCTTGACTATTTATTTTAAAATTCCAATTTATTTTCACCGCCAATGGTATGGTTCATTTTTTGTCCCATTCCGCTGGTAACATATCCTGCGACAGTCTCTTCTTTCCTATTTCCGTTTCCAAAATAGCCTAGGCTAATTGAACAATCGACTGTTATTCTAACCCATACTGTTTTACTTACTTTAGCTATAGTTGGGTGTAGTTTCTGTCTCAGTTATATTAAAGTTTGATACTAATATTTAGTTGATTTTTTCATAAGACTCACCATTGAAATAAATTGAAGTAATTTCTTGATTTGAGTCTAATAAAACGCTTAATTTCTTTTCTCCATAAGGGCAGTCTAATCCTGTCCAGAGATCTCCATCAATTATTGAAAGTGACCAATTAGCCCCAGCATTATTTTGCCAACGTAATAGATTATCAATAAGAACTATTTCAACTTCATGCCATTGGTTTTGTACTGGCGATCGTTCATATTGACCCAAAAGAATAGATGGGTCTGTAATATCAAAATCAACTTGATCACTAGCCTTTAATCCCTCTGCAAGTGAGGGGGATGCGTTAAGTAACCTTTTATTTACAGATTCGATGTAATAGTCAGGTTCCCATTTACCAATAAAATCTGATGGCCAAGTTGATCGATCAAACCATTGATGCCCATTATCTTCAAGGCCAAATTCATTCCATTTACTGTATAAGTGGTGCATAAATTCATGTTGAAACCATTGGGGTTGGTAAGCTCTTATTTCAACCTCGTGATATGAACCAATGCCTAAGTGTTCAGGTTTACGGATAAACCATGCGTCGTCTGATAAGAATAAAGGTAAACCTGCGCCATAGCCACCCATACCACCTGTTATGAAGTGTCTATTATAACCTGCGCCATTACCAGGCACTCCCGAAGGACTAATTACCCACCAAAAGTCTGTGTCTTCTGCAATATCATTAGGTACCGCATTAACCATAGATTGAGCATCTGGATAACTCACAATTACGTTTCCATTATCTGTGTAATCTACAGTAGCGCATTGGTTTAAGACATGAACTCTCAAGTTTACTTTTACCCCACCAGTAATCGCTTGAACCCAACGGCGAAATAACGCTGTAGAAATATGTAAGAGCCGCCCATTATCTTCTATAATTTCTGGTGCAATATTTAAATTAACAGTCTCTGACACATAATCTGGTAAGGTAGGACGATTAACTTCTGCGCATGGTGCTATTACAGCAGTCATGGTAAGAGATTCCGATCCTTCTGGGTTACCTAATGCGATGATTTGTTCCAACATTCTAAGACCATAATAAGCCGTAGGGCTACCAAAATTAAAGGAACATCCCGAACAGTGCGAATTAGAAGAAATATTTTCCCAATTAGAATCAGAAAAGGGTATTTGAGCAAAAATATTATCAATTTTTTCTTGAGCCTCTTCTAGCCGTCCTGCTTCTATATCTTCATGAGATAGTAGTAGTGTTTCTAAAGCCAACAACTGGTTAGATGAAAATGCGCTTGATCCTCCATTTTCATAAATAAAAGATTCTAGAAGCTCATTAGTAATATCATTATTATTATCATTTATTGAATCATCATCAGAAGATACTTTTTCACAAGAGATAATCAATGAAATAAATAATAAACAAGAATAATAAATAAAAAGATGGCTTGATTTGTCTCTCATGTTTGTCGATTTAATAATTTTCATCTAATTGGTTATAATTATACCTAACGTGTTAAGGTAATGTAATTTTCCGATGATTAAATTTAGCAATTTTTCATACCCATTGTGAGCTACTGACTATTATTATTTACGCTTTTGTTAATCACAACCAGAGCTTAATCGAACTAAACTATATCCTGGTGTTTCAAAATATGCTTTCCCACCATTACATTCGAATACAATTGGAGTAACCAATTCATTTCCAAAATTCAAATCAACAGTTAGGACATCGTTTTCAAATGTATATTCATTTGTTCCTGGGATGGCGTTAGAATCTCCTGCTTCAAATGATTCATATTGTGATGCGCAATCATCACCAATACAATAATACGTATATCTAATTCCATTTTCAAAAATGTACATTGTATTAGAGATACCTTGATCACTTATTCCAGGTGTGTCGGACGGGAATAACCATTTACCTTCAATATCATATACTATAGGTGTTTCAATCGAATCATCTTCATCGCAGCTCACAAAACTTAATATGAGTGCACTGAGCAATAAAATTTTTTTCATAAGTAAAATATTAGATTATTTTTTATAAAACATTTCACAACATAAAATTCCTACCTGTTTGTTTAATTTTTTATTAAAACTCTATTTGTTGCTTTTTTTGCTAGTTACTAACGGTCTAGTATAACCGTCAGTTACGGGTTAATATGCGTTAATTTTCGGTTTGGCATTGACGTTAGCAATTCCGAGTGGATTCGGACGTAGTCGAAGCCACCGTTATTGCGGTTATGCATTGTTAGCATTAGTATTTGTTTTTTTGTTGATAAAATTAATTAAAAATAATCCTGCAAATGAGGAGGGAACAATTATCACCAAAACAAAAATAATTTCAAAAGGAAATAAATTATGCGAGCTTGGATCATTTGAAATATCAAAAAATATTCTTCCCAATACTGAAATCAAAAAGCCGATACAAAAATAAAGTGGCAAACTAAAAACATGTTTTTTGTAGATGAATCCAATGGCAACAACAGAAAGAAAAGCCAAAACACCCATTAGATAGTATATATTAATTCCGCCGACATACATTTCATTATAAGAATTGAACCAATAAGATAATGCTCCACAAACTACTCCAATTATTGAAGAAAAAATATTTGTTTTATTTTTCATACAAGCTATTTAAAATTAATGCCAACGGTTAGTATATTAAAAGTAGCCTTGGGTTAAGGCAACAATTTTGGTAAACGCAGGAACTTTGGGTTATTAAATTAATTTTTGGTTTAAGAAGCTTATAGGCTATTTTTTATATACAGTGTTACCCACTGGCTTTTACTAATGGATTTCATACTCCAACCCTTTAAATTCTTTAGACATTTTTTCAATGAACTGACCGATGTTTCCAACTCCCCAATTCCTCACGATATAATATTCTTCTCCGTTGTAAATCAATTCAGGTTCTTTGCTAACACGATATCTACCATATTTTTCCTCTGTTGCTGTCACTTCATTTAATGTCTTCAATAAATTGTGGTTGGCGGTTCTGTCTGATTTTAGAAACTCAATTGATTCTTCATTTATTAATCCTTGTCTTTCCAATATCTTGACTGTTGAATATCCGATGTCAGATTTCCTGATTTTTTCAACTTCTAAATTTCCGTTAAACTTTATTGAACATAAACTACGGTCTTTATTACTTGTCGATAAGTTGTTTAATGCTTGGTTTGCATTATCCCTTGTGTCTTTTTCCTGCTCTGGGTCAGAACTGATTGCGTAAAGGGTCGCTAAAATTAGTTTTTGATTTTTTTCCCAGAATTTGGTCAATAAATTTCTCTCGTCACTTCCTAATGCCATAATTAAGCCTTGTTTATAAGTTTCTTCATCCTCGTCCAATGTCGGTTGACTCAAAGATTGAAGATATTCTTTGATTATAAATTGTGTCTTGTCAGTTATATTTCTGTTGAGTGCTGGCTCAAGAATAAAATCGACTACTGATTGATAGTTGATTTGAATATATTCATCACAACTACATTCGGGAAATTCCAAGTCCATTAATTCAAGACTAGAAATTGGTGTCAAAAACACATAAAGATTGATGTCATTTTCCTCTTTTTGGCTCTCGTAGTAATCGAAGTATTTTGTTGTTTGGTCACTATGTTCTTTAGTTCCCACTTTGTTTTCAACGATAAGCCTTAATTTTCTTTCTTTATCAAAATACTTGATGTCAGTTTCCAGATAAATATCAAGCCTCCCAACATTCTTTATACTCCTTTCCGTTTCTGTATAGATGTTGTCCAATTCAAAGTCCGAAATGATAATTGAATCGTAAAGTTCCTTGTGTTGGCTCAATTGCTTGTCCTTACTATAGATGACTAACAGTTCTAGAAGTTTTCTAATTGCAAAATCCCCTAGTAAATGACTTTCGGAATTGTTTAGAATCCAAGCAATAAATCCGCTGTGTGCTAGTTCTTTTCTACTTGCTCCAATTATTTCGGGTAGTGATTTTGAGCGGTAGTAATTTTCTAATTTGCTGACGTTTTGGTCGTTGTTGAATTTTCGGATTTCTCTCCTAAGTTCTTCAATTGTAATATTGTCAAATTCACTCATTCAGTTCGTTTGGTCTTTGCTTGTGGGTAACGTTGTTGTGTATAATTTCGTTGCGTGTTTAAGCACTAAAGATAGCAAACAAATAACAGATAGAAAGTCCGTGAGGACTTTCGTAAGTAGGCTATAATTAGCAATGAATTATATACGGTGTTGTAACCAGTTATTATTCTATTATCTTTTCTGTACTTGCCCCAAGCCAGTATTCAATGAATGAATCAAAACTGAAAATTAATACAATAAATAAAATAGTAATTCCAAAAGTGATTAATCTTTTTTTAATAGGAATACTAGTTTTTGATTGAAAGCTAGTAAGCTTAATGACAATATCTTTTATTATTTCTCTATTGAAAAACAGAATTAACAATAACATTAAAAGAACAATTATGGCATTTGCTAAAGCTGGATATACATCAAGAAAAATAATATCGAATACAATTATGTTTACCATTATAGGTAATAATATCAATACTCCTATCAATTTTGATTTATTCCATAATAGAAACCAAGCTCCTAAAAGTTGAAAAATACCAACGAACAAAATATAAGCATAAGAATGTCCCATAAATGTCCAAGCCAATGAAAATCCACTTGCCTCACCTAATGTTGTATTCGCAATTTCGGAAGGTAATTTTCCATTCATATAAAATTGTCCGCCTAATAATTTTGATAGTCCATAAATATTTATGATAATAAAAACACACTGGCGTAAGACAAGTTCGAATGTCGCTTTATAATTAAATTTATTCATTGTTGCTTTTTTAAAGAGGAGTAATTCAGTTAAGATTAACTTAAGAACTGAAACACTGATGGATACTTTATAGATTTCCCATTATGATATCTGAAAGTATTAGATATTACAACTAGAAAATTTAGAAAATACAATGCGCTGATAGTTATTAGTATTCCAGAAAAAGAAATGTTTGTTAGTTCAAGTTTTGAGGTAATAAAAAGACCAATAACTAATAAAAACAAAAGTAATGTCCAAGATATTTGAAAATTTAAAATGGATTTTCCGACATAGTCTATGTCTTTTATCTTATCTTTTTTAGAGGTCCAATTAATTAGTGGAATTAGTATACCAAGCAATGGAAATGCTATAAAGCCTAGTTGAGACAAGTTCAATAGTAATAAAGCTTTACTATCCTCAATAATTTGCCAATCTATTAATTCGTTCGGTGTAACATTTAAGGCGCTAGATAATCTTTTAATGGAATCTCCAGTAGGTTGGGTTTCCCCATTTTCAATTCTTTGGACGGTCCGTAAACTTAACCCAGAATTTTCTGCCAAGAGTTCTTGTGACATACCGTTTCGCTTTCTTAATTCTTTTACTCTTTTTGCTAAATCTTTATTCTTCAATTGAGTGATGTTTAATTGTTGAAAGCAAAGCTAAATAAAAGCATTGGCATTGGTGTCGTCATCTATATGACATCTTTACGTCATCTGTGTTTTAATTGGTTACAACGGTCTCGTATAACTGTCAGTTACGGGTTTTAAGTTAATGATTTTCGGTTAAGTACTGACGTTAGCAATTCCGAGTGGATTCGGACGTAGTCGAATCCGCCGTAATTGCGGTTATACATTGTTGTGCATAGTATTTTTTAATATCCAGTTCCACTAAATTTCATTAGAATTGTGTCGTTCTTAATTTCACAAACTACTTTTCTGTTCAAAGAGCCTCCATTCGTATAATATCCACCAACGGTTTGTTCCCTTTTTCCATTTTCTCTTTTAAATATTAAACCATATGCACCATCTCCTTTTTGATTATTTGTCATATCGAGAAATTCCTCAACAGTTTGGTTCGGTTCAATTTTATCAAATTCCAGTTTTGTATTTCCATCCGATAGAAAAGTCACATTCCTAATAGTTTTGTCAGAAGAATTTTTGATTTCCGCTGTAATTCCATTTTTCCCATAATTACAGGAAATCAGAGCCAAAAGTAATATTGCAAGTGTCAGTTTTCTCATATTATGCACAACGGTCTTGTATATGAAAAGTAGCGCTGAAAATAAGCGATAATTTTCGGATAAAACACAAGCCGAATTTTTAAATTTTACTAATTATTTTATTTTTAGGAATTTGTCAAATTTAAAAATTTGGCGACTTCCTAAAAATGCCTAAAACATCGTGATATCAATAACTCGCGCTATTTTTTATATACTTTGTTGCCACAGGTTTTTATTAGAATGTTTGGCTTTAAAATGATTCTTTTAGCTTTAGTAATAGTCTTATTTTAATAGTTTCTTTTTGTAAAATTTAGTAGCAATTATAATTAAGATTGTACCAATCAATGTTGGTATTAAAAAGTTTGCGGTATTATTTTTAAACACGTCCTGTATAGATACAAATGCTGTAACTGCAGCAATGAATGAAATACACATCCTCTTAAAATGTTCGAAATACCAATCCAATTTACCATAAGTTTGTTTTTCAAGTGGTTTATTTAGTACATACTTAAAAACATCTTTAATTGTGGTAAAAAGAAAGATGCCACCAAAAACGCCAAATATAATTGCAAAAGATTCCTCTCCTTTAAAATATAGATTTATCGCATTGTACAACATCAAAATAGAAACAATGGCACCTAGTATGAAAATCATCTTTTCCAATAATCCGATATTTTTGTTTTTTAAATTTCCAATTCGTGCACCTGTCAAAGCAAAATAAAATCCAAAAACACCAACAATGGTTATCAAAAGGCCGCCAAGATAAGCTCCAGAAATTAGAAGAAGAAACCAACCATAAAGATATATCTGTCCTAAAATCCTATGTAATTTGCCTCCTTTTTTTAAAACAATTTGTAAAAAACCAGTAACAAAAATAAGTATTCCAATTATTGAGTGAAAAAGTAAAATCATTTCTTTTGTCATTTCGATTTAGTTTTTTTTAAATGTGTGGCAACGTGCTTGTGTAAGGAAAGTTGCGTGGTTTAGGCAATGAGGTTAGTAAATAAAACACGAACCAAGAAAATCCGAGAGGATTTTCGTAAGTAGGCTTTTACCAGCAATTTTTTTTACACGGTGTTGTAAAACGTTTAATTATTCATTTAAATTAGAGTTTGAAATTGATAAATTTTTTACAAAAATCAAACCGTCATATATTTCAGAATATTTTTTATTCATTAAATTATTTTTTTTAGATTGAAAACCATTACCACCAGAATTAAATTGTTTACTTGTTTTCTTAAAAAATGATTTAATATTACTATTTAATGCTTTATTTAAATCAATAAAGTAAATATCTAAGTTTGATTTAAAAAGTGTTTCTGCATATGTACTATTAAAAGGTTTTTTAAATTTAAATTGTTTCCAACCATTTAACTTACCATTTTCTACTTTAATTCCTGGTATTGTTCCAGAACCAAAATCAAATCCTACACTATAATATTCATTCTTATAAAATTCTTTTAATTGTCTTCCTAAATTATAAATATTTCGTTTACTATAATTGCCAAAACCTTTGTTATTAATATGTTCATTATGAGCCCAAATAAATGCTTTTCCGTTTTTTGACTTATTTTCAATTATCCATTTAACATTTTCATACATCTTTAAATCTCTATCTTGACTATAATGATTTTGTACATAGTAAGTATATTTTTTCAAATAATTCAAAGCTCTAATAGCTGAATTAAATTCACTAATATTTTCATTCGTACTTTTTTTTTGAAATTCAATTAAAATATTTTCAATTTCATTCAGTTTAGGAGTTTGAATCTCCTCCCAATTTGATTTTTTCCCATATTCAACTTTTTTATTTACACATTTGTCTAAAGTAATTAGAAGTTCTTCTCTTATAGGAATTTTCTTCCTAAGAACAAAATCACGAATTTTTAGATTGATATTTTTCACATATTGAATGTCCATTCCATAAAAATAAACTTGTTCATCTTTATTCCTAGTTGAATTATAATCTCTCATCCATTTTATAAGGTTTACTATTTCTATACAATACCAAGGTCCAATACTAAAATTATTAGCAATTGTTTTAATATCTCCCTTACCTCCTGAAATCCATTCATTAATACCTGATTCAGATGGAAAAGATTCTTCCATTATAAAAGTTTTTACATGATGATTTTTTACTAAGTATTTAAAAAATTTAGCTTTTAGATTAAAAAACTCTTTTCCGTGATGAGTAGCTTCACCGAATCCAAAAACTTTAGCATTTGCAAATTTATTAGGTGTATTATTTTTAAAAACTATTAGTCCAGAATCAGGGTTTGCATCTTCAATTTCAATAGCATTTTCATTAATCCATTTTATAGTTTTATTATTTTGACCATTAATATTGAATAAGGAAAATAGTATTACAAATATTAAATAATTTTTTTTCATAATATGAAATTGATTCTTTAGTTCAAACATATAGTATTTTGTTTTCTAAAATGTTAAAGAAAGATTTAATTCAAGTTAATTTAACCTTAAAACAATTCAATTAGCTTTTAAGTTGGAAGTTCTGCTAAATGTTTTACAACGGTTAGTATATGGCAAGTAGGGCAGTATAAAGCGATAAACTCCCAAGTTTGCACTGAGCCAAAACGTTGTATTTTGTTTTTAATTTATTCATTCTAAAAAACCAAATCAACGATTTGTCGGTATTGGTAAATAGCACTGAACTTTCGTAAACAACCGAACGCCCTATTTGCTATATACCGTGTTAGCTGTTGTTGTTTTTCAGATTCCTGATTTCTCAAATAGTTGGTCTTTACTGTTTGTAATTTGAATCATGGTTATCGGTTATATGTTTTGCGATTTCGTGTAAGTCTGTATTGAATCCTGTTTCATAAGTATTGGTATTTAGATCTACATTATAGATGCTATACAGCCAAACAAGACCGCCTGTTTCACGAACTATATCTCCCTGATGACCTTTAGCATCCGTAAAGATTGAGCTTGGTCGTGGTCCAAACATTTCAATTTGGTCAAGCAATGAGCCATCCAGCTTCATTTGTGCTAAATTAAAGGTTGCCAATCCTGTTGGGATAGTAAATATTTTGGTAGATGGAAATTGGATACGCAATTCATCTACAATTTCATTGTGTATGATCTCAGTTATATAATAATCATAGAACTCTTGAATCGAGTTAAATCCATTTTCTGATGCAAATGTATCCCAATCAGGTCGAGTTCCATTTGGATCTCCATTAGGAAAGTCAAAAGGTGATAATGATATGAAAATAGTTACGTCTGGATTGTTTTGTAATGCATATTCTATCCAAGCTTGATGACCTTCAATTCGATTAATAGAATCGTGTCCAAAAGTCATCCCAAAGTATTCAATATTACCCGCATCAAGTACAGACTTTATCTCTTGATGCTCCGCACTAGTTGAATCGTTCCAAAAATTGATAGGTCTTCCATTTTCGCCCCCACGAAACACAGTCGTACTAGTATGATTCTCAAAACCAGCATCAACTGCCATTATTTCAAGTTTTTCTGCATAAGGTCTAAAAAAGCTATTCCCAATAAGAAGCATATTATACCCTTCTGTTTCAATTGGTTCAGATTCCTCTATTAGATTGTCGTCTTTGTTGCATGCAAGAAATACAAACATCAATGCAACTATCCATAATTTTTTTCTGATCATAATTTTTACGTTTCCCTTTTTAGACTAATATTATTTTAATTGGTTTAATAACAGCTAACGTGATCGTGTATGGTTAGTTGCGTGTTACAGCGCTAAAGTTAGCAAACAAATCACAGATAGAAAATACCAGCGGAGTTTTCATAAGTCGGCAGTTACCAAGCGATTAATTATACACGTTGTTAGCCCTAGTTATTTTTTTTGAATATAGTTTTGTAATTCAAGCATCCAGTCCGTTTCTGTTTTTAATAATATATCTGGTTCTAATCCTATAGATTCTAATTTTAAGAATTTCGAATGCTTTTTTGATGTTAAAATAGCCAAAAAATTTCCACAAGGAAGGTTATAGTTATCGTCAACTCTTTCATATGCTACTGTGCCATTTGTTCTATTGCCAAAAGTTGTACAGTTATCAAAAGCACTCAATTTGTAAACAAACTGCTCTGTGTTACTAGTAGTTCTATTATTAATAAGAACATAGACATTATTACTCTTTAGATAATCTTTAAGAATGTCAAACAAGCCATTTGAATTTCTGTTCCCACCACCTCCATTATCACGTAAATCTACAATCAGATTTTTCTTTGTTAATGTGCCTTCCAAAGATTTGTAAAACTTTTCAGCTTCAGAAAGTTTTGGATTCCAAGAACTAAAACTTCCAACTTTTAAATATGTAATTTCTGGTGAAATTTCTTTACGAAGATAATTAGATTCAGGATATAATGATACTGAGAAATTAGGTTTAGAAGGATTTTTTTGAAAACGAGTTGTTAAGAAAACACCACTTTCAATTCGCTCTGTATGAGCAACCATTCTTTTTGACCCCATACTTCCTCCAACCGCTAATAAATAATCATTGCCAAAAGGGATGAGCGTGTATAAAACTTCTCCTACTTCCCATAATTTATTCTCTGATTTTAATACAATAGCTCTATAAGTAGCTTTATTTACTTGTTTATAAACACCAAGAGTCATATAATCTGTTATGGAATAAATACCTTCAATCGATTTTATAGGTTGATTTTTAAGGACAATTTTCAAACTATCCAAATTCATATTTGGTCTAGGATACATATTAAATAACTTTGATTTTTTAAATTCGTTGAATCTAACAGTATCATTTATTATTTCTTCATTTGCTCCTTCCTTACTGCCATAGACCCTTGAATGATTATCATGTAATGAAAGCATTAATTTGTTTAATTGCACAAAACATTCGTAACCAGAATTTAAGTTTTCTACTTCTTTTTCAGTTTTTAAAAATTGATTTTTATAAACAGTTTTATTTATTTTATAGGAAGGTGTTTTTTTAATTTTCTTATTTAGGAGTTCTAAATCTTTTGAACAGTTACAATCATTATTTTGAGCGTTCGCAAGTGTCATTGAAAAGGTTAAAAAAAGAAGTGCTAAGAATGGTCTTATTAATTTTTGCATTTGTTTTTAATTAGGGCTAACGCATGGATAAAGACTATTGTCTTTATATCTATTATGTTTATTTAAAGCAACTTACATAAATTTCTTACAAATCTAGAGGATTTTTAATATAATTAAATGAATTCGTTGCCACGTGCGTGTAAATTTCTGTTGTTTTTGTAGAGTTATGACCTAAAATGAGCTGAATATGTCGTAAATCAGTTCCGTTTTCTAAAAGATGTGTTGCAAAACTGTGCCTCAATGTATGAGGTGTAACATGTTTTTTGATACCAGATTTATATACAGCTGAAGCCAATATCTTAACAATACTAGTAGCATTGTATTTTTCTTTTTTTTGACCTTCAAAAAGATAAGTTTTAGGTTGATATTGCAAATAATACCTTCTTAAATTAATCAAAAAAATATTTCAAAAAAAAAAGTTATTCATGGTAATAAAAAGTGGAGCAGATAGTGGCTAAGTCGAACTATTTTGGCAGATTTGGAATCATGAAAATTTTAATAATAATCAATTTAATTTTTGTATAATTGTATCATCCTTAACAAATAAATATAAGTGAAACAAAGTCAATTGTTCTTATCATATCACAATTTGGAACGTCATTTGAAAGTAATTTCACTCATCTTAAAATTAATTTCAAAATGAAAAAATTATTACTAGTTATTTTAATTACAACATGCGGATTCACATTAAATGCTCAAGAATTATCAAAAACAGCACAAATATTTGTTCGGTTATATAATCAACAACATGTAAAAATTGCAAAAGGAAAAATGCTTAAAATAACTGACTCGACTCTAACTTTGAAAAAGGGTAGCAAGAAAATAACGATCAATTCAGCAGAGATAGATTATATAAAAACAAAAAGAACTATAGTGCATTCAATTTTAGTTGGAGCTGCTCCTGGAACAGCTATAGGGATAGGGCTAGTTGCTTTTTCAGAAGGAGGTTATGCTTCGGGAATTGGAGCTATTACAGGTTTAGCTTTGGCGGGTGTTGGCGGAGCTGTAGGCCTTGTTTCCTCTATTTTTAAGAAATCATTAATATACTCAGTTGGAGATCCTGTTAAATGGAAAGTTTTTAAAGAATCTTTTTCAATAGTTGGAAATTGAACTTATAATGATAGACTAGGAGTTAGGTGAAAATAAAAAGGGACAAATCTCAAAAAATATGAGTTTGTCCCGTGTGGTAGAACCAAGAGGAATGAAGGCGAACTATTTTAGCGAGGATTTGATCTCATTCAGTAAATTATTGGATTAAGAGTAACCTCTTTTTTATTCCAAAAAATTTGTAAGAATAGTGTAATATCTGTTGGCAATAAATACAGCACCTGCTTCATTGTAATGTACATCATCAGCTAGCAAATCGTCATTAAATCCTGTGCACATATCCACTGCTATTACAGTAGAGCTAGTTGTTGTTTTATTTACTGCAATGTTTATAACTTCTTGCTGCATTTGTGTAAAAAATTCTGTCAGTTCTGTAGTCATTATATCACTTCTACCAGGTGCCATCTGCTCAAGTACAATTTTGACACTGGGATTGTCGGCTTGAAGAATATCAATTATGTTTTTGATATTAGATACTGCTTGTGAATATGGTAATCCTTCAAGCGCGTCATTACCCCCCGGCGAACTTAGTAAAACAATATCAGCAGACCCTGTTTGATTTAGCCAATCACCAAGGCCATTTAGTATTTCACTAGATGTCCAACCACCTCTACCTTCATGGTCTAAATCAAAATTCATATTATTAAATGTTGGATAAGAAGATTCGTCAGTTTGAGTACCGATAAAATCAAAAATCCAATTATTTTCTTTTAAGCTTTTCCAGAGTTCGTATCTATAGCTTTCAAATTCAGGCCTAGACCCTTCAACTCTTGATGCTCCTAAAGCTAGTATTTTATTTATTGAAGTGCTTTGTGGAGGAAGACTAGAATCTTCATCTTTATTACAAGCATTGAAAGTTAATAGTAATAAGACTATCCCTAATAATTTAATTTTTTGAATCATTTAGATCTTGTTTTTAAATAAAGAGAACTATAATTAATTCATTAAGTTCTAATATTTGATATTAATTAAATTTAATCAAAAATTTATTCTTAGGAATAAAAAGTGGACTCAAGCTTTTGAAAGTTCGAACTACTTTAAAACAATAAATAATTTGGAAAATATTATTTCATTAATTTTACCCATTAGTAATAAGAAATTCATATTTACTGAGATAATTGACAGAGACTGTTTATATTTATGATATGTCAAGATTTTTATTTTGTTTTTTTATGATTAGCCTTAGTTGCTTTGGTCAAACGAAAAGTACAATATCAGGAAAGAATGTACTGTTGGTTTGGGGTGGCTGGGAAGGACATCAACCAGAGCTATTTTCTGAAATAGTAACAGAATGGCTTGAAGAGGAAGATGCTAATTTTCAAGTAATTGAGGGGTTAGGTGCTTATGATGATCTGGAAAAACTCATGGGATACGACTTAATCATACAATCAGTGACTCAAAGTGAATTGTCTAAAAATCAAGAATATAATTTGATTGAGGCAGTTAAAAGTGGCGTCAGTATGGCTGGAGCTCATGGCGGACTTGTAGATGCTTTTAGAAAAAGCACCAATTATCAGTTTATGATTGGGGGCCAATGGGTAGCACATCCAGGTGGTTTGGTTGAGTTTGACATTGAGATTTTAGAAGATGAATTAACTGTAGGAATTGAGAACTTTAAGATCAAAACAGAACAATATTATATGCACTTTGATCCAAATATTGAAATTATTGCACAAACTAGATTTTCAGGAGAACACTCTGAATGGATAGAAGATGTAGTAATGCCAGTTGCTTGGAAAAAAAGCTATGGTGAGGGCAAAGTTTTTTTTATATCTGTTGGTCATGACCCCAACGAGTTTATCAATCATCCCCAAGCGTGGAAACTCCTCACAAGAGGATTTACTTGGGCGTCAAATTAAAAAACAGAGTTCCAACATCAAATGAACACATTGATGAAGCACTGCAACTGATCAATAACTCTCATTATTTGGATTCAGTCGCCAGTCTAAAAACTGTTTTTTGATTTGTATTTTTCACCTGGGTTAAGTTTAACTGAAGGAAAATTTTCCTGATTAGGGGAACAGAAAGGAGTAAAGTCGAACTATTTTTGGGGAAATTTTATTGAATTGAACATTCATAGTAGCAGGTTTTGTTAAAAAATTTAAATCAGCCTAGTACACATAATTTTTATACCTTAATTTGAGAATTTTTAAAACGTTTTTAAATAATGAACTTTCTTTCTTCACACATAAAATTAATTTGTTTAGTGGTTGTTTTTTTTCAATCATGCATTATAATCGCTCAGAACAGAATCAGTATTGAAGGGGTTGTTTATGATGAATATGATTATCCTATTCCATATGCATCTGTTGGAATTTTAAAAAAAAATATTGGAATAGGCTCCACAGAGGAAGGGACGTTTAAGTTTTATATCTCAAATGATGAACTTTCAGATGTCATAGAAATTTCATCAATTGGCTATGAACCGATTGAAATTACCGTACAAAATTTTATCGCACTAAAAGATAAAACCTTCATCTTAAAAGAGAAAATCACAGAACTAAATGAGGTTTCAATTGAAACTCCAAAAAGCATTGTCAAAAAAGCATTCAAAAAACTAAAGGAGAATACCCTTAGTCGAAAACATAAGTTAGGTATACTGTACCGACGCTGGTCTGTGGAGGATAAAATTTGTCGTTATTTTATAGAGCAATATATCGATGTTTTAGATCGTGGACCTTCTTCTTACATCCATGCTTTTGATGTGCTTCAAAGCCGCACCTCATCAGATTATAGATTTATAAAAAACGAACAAGATCGCCACGCCCTACAATTCATGGCACTCAACAACCCCCTTCGTAATGGTCCCTCAATCGGGTCATACAATTGGAAGAAGGTTGACGATACATTTTACGAAGGAGAGGACGTTCTTGTATTGCAAGGAACTCAACAAAATGGAAATAGTATAACGTTCTATATTGGCTTCGATTCTTCAAAAATATATAAGATTCAAAAGAATACGATTTCAATGAATGTTGGGAAAAGTTTAAATGCACTTTATATCTATAAAAACAACAACCAAGGCAAACTATATTTAAGTTACCACAAACGTCAATGGGAGGGGGCTGTTAAAACACCTGATCACGTCAAAAGAGCAATGCGACAGGCGGGTAAAAAGGAAAGGAAATACATCCCTATATCATACCGTCATGAAATTTTTGTTTTGGATTTAGAAGATGGGAACAGTAAAATTAAATTAGAAAATGAATCTCTTCAGCAAGATATGGCATTGTATAAAATACCTTACGATGAGCAATTTTGGATGAACATCAGCTTGCCTCCAGAAACCAAATTTTATTTGAAAAACATCAATGAATTAGAAAATCTTTATGACGTTCCAATTGAAACTCAATTTAAATTTTCCAATAAAAGATAGTAGCCTTATTAAAATTGTTAGTGCTTCTTATTTTGGTTTGTGGACAAAAAATATTCCTAAGAATAAAAAGTTATTCTTGGGAATAATGCCGTGGAGCCAAGAGCCGTGAAGGCGAACTATTTTCGGGTGGATTTGGAATAATTAAAATAAAATATCGTTTAAATAACTCCACATTTCCATACAGCTATTTCTAAACCTCTTAAGTGGGTTAAATTTACATTAGTTATATTTAAAATAAATTATATTTAAAAATAGGATGAGTGACATATTAAAGGCAATTGGGAATACTCCAATTGTTAAGCTAAAAAATATAGTCCCGATTGGATGCGGAGAAATTTATGTTAAACTCGAAGCATTTAATCCCACTGGATCAAAAAAAGACAGAATGGCGCTATCAATGATTTTGGGAGCTGAAAAAAGAGGTATTTTAAAAAAAGGAATGACCGTAGTAGAATATTCGGGTGGTAGTACTGGTGCAGGTTTGGCATTTGTTTGTTCACTTAAGGGTTATAATTTTAGGCTAGTTACTGCAGATGTATTTGGGAAAGAAAAAATTGATTTTATGAGATCATTGGGGGCTAATTTAGAAATTATCAAAAGTTCAAACGGAAAGATAAATAAAGAACTGATTACCAAAATGATTAAAAAGGCTGATCAAATATCAAAAGAACCAAATACTTTTTTTACAAATCAACTAAACAACACTGATGTGATCGAGGGTTTTATTCCATTAGGAGAAGAGATTTTAGATCAGCTAAATGGAAACATTGACGCAGTATGCGACACTGTTGGAACTGCTGGAACTCTTATGGGGATTGCTAAAGCACTCAAAAAGGCTAAGTCAAATTGTAAAATTGTTGCAGTTGAGCCATCTAGTTCACCGATTTTATCGAAAGGAATTAAAGGCTCACATAATGTTGAAGGTGT
>Ga0213863_10001174_pt1 | contig 19445 bp, 33 predicted proteins | sample PICome_8_FD_160128 | JGI IMG/M metagenome (GOLD analysis project Ga0213863, IMG submission 160128) | Coastal seawater microbial communities near Pivers Island, North Carolina, United States - PICO497 | ecosystem: Environmental > Aquatic > Marine > Coastal | place: USA: North Carolina... | reverse complement strand
CATTAACTTCAATTCTTGTGGATCTCCGTTATCATCTAGTTTAGGTAGCATTTTATAAGTTTGCTTCTTCTCTCTAGAAATTGCAATCAAAGTACCACCTGTTGGTTCAAAGATTACTTCTACCCACGGGCAGTCTGAAGATAATGGAACAAGTGCAAAGGTTTTGTAAGGCCCCATATAAGAGTCTACAAGCATCATGTTTAATGGAGCTGTCCAGTTAACCTGATTAGATTCTCCGTAAGTTGGTGTTTCTTCTGACATTTTTTTTAATTTTAATTGTTGAGTTGTAAAGTTAGTGTTTCTTTTTCAAGATCTGGTTTATCACAAAGTTCTATTGCAGTTGCTAAATCTAATTCTTTAATATTGAGTATTTTAGCATACTCATCATAATAAAGCTCTGGATATAAGTAACTTTCAACATACTCTGTAACAGCATCTCCTTGTGAAAAGAAATCCAATATCTTTTGTTTAAAGGGTTCTGAAAATTTTGAATACTGACCAGCAATAAACTTTAAAAAATCTACTTCTACTTCTGCTAATGAGAAGACTATATAGATAAAGTCATCTGTTACATATTCATCAAAGTAATTTTGATGTGCTTTTAAAAGCGTAATATGTTTTTGGAATGCTCCGCTATCAAAATGAGGATACTGGCAGATTAACGCACAGCTAGCAGGGTGTATATAATCCTTTACAGATATATATGTTTCTACTGGCTTGTATCTTTTACCTCTCTCAAAACCTAACTGTGGATATAAAAAGAAATTACTCTTCTGTATATACTTAGGAAATATTTTATCTATCATAAGTAAACTCTTTCTACTGAGGCAAGCTCATAAGGCAAGTCATATCTTACATTTTCAATATGATACACTGCTTTATTATAAGCTTCCTCAGCTCTGGAAATCCAATCTACAAAAGTTTCTTTAGATACTCCAAAGTTATAAACCTGTTCATACTTGTCTATAACCCAGAAGCTATAAGATATTTTATCAAAAGGTATATTGTAGATCTTGTTTACTAAGATAGCATAAACTCCTGCTTGCAACCAATAGTTGTAAAATTCTATGGACTCACTGAATGTTGTTACAGTTTTACCAGTAGTCTTTACATCTATAATCTCAGCATTGTTAAACTCATCTATAACAAGTCTATCAATAATACCTTTGATACTGAAATCCTTATAATAGTTTTTAAACTCTAATGGGATCTCATTATACACCTTATATCCATCTGACTTAGTTAATTCAAGGTGAGCTGCAATAGTAGCTTCATCTCTCATTATTTGTGCATAAGCTTTACAGCGTTCTACAGTATCTTCATCTACTAAGTCTTTACCCTTTCTGTTAAACAAGAATGCAAAATAGTTTTGAGCATCATCTGTAAGGATTTTGTCTAAACGCTTCTCATCTTCTTTAAAAGACTGGTATAGATTCTGTGATTCTAACTCCTTAAGTATCAACTCTGTATGATCACCTAGGTTGTTAGATCCAGTAAGTACCTGATTATAAACACCATGTAGTATCTTGAGTATGCTTGCTGTTGGTACCTTACCTGGTGCAACAACAAACATATTATCAAACTCTTCAGGTTGTAATATAAAGCAGTGTACTAACTTACCCTCTATTAAATAAGATTCTATCTTCTCCTCACGTTCATTTAGAATATAATGAGAATAGAATAGCTTAGGAGAGAAAAGCATTTTGTTAATTGAACTGTAACTAAGATCTGACTTTATCATATTCTTCTGGTAATTTAATATCTCTTGGGTTAATAGTTAAGTTAAGTAGCTTATACCTGTTTGATATATCTTTAGCAATATGTTTCAGGAATATCTCGTATCCCCATGCCGTAAGGTTACCTTCTTCAGATAACTTTTTCAAAGTACTTTCAATACTAGCATACGAAAAGTTTCTAAAATCAGATTTAATTACTCTACAGTTTGCTGAATTAATAGCTTTACTATAATTAATAGCATTCTGATTGTTCAGCAAGATGTAAGCAAGCACATCTTTGTTTTTAGAAAAGTTAGTACTAGCCATTGTAATTACTCCTAATTCTACATCATCGGTACTACCAGACAGCATTTTACAAATGGCATTAAAACTATTTTCATCAACGTAGTTTTGACCTGTTATCAAATCTTTTACAGAATCTTCAGTAACAATATACTTCCGTGATTTCCAATATACTTGAAGCTCTTCATAATCATTTTTAGTAATGAAATCACTCTTGTATTTAAGATCATCAAAATATCTAGCTAGTATATTTATAGTAGCGGGATCAGAAAATCTTGTTGGTCTAGGAAAGTGCATTATGTCATGAGTAATCATTATATTCTCATTAGCCACAGTAGAGTACTTATAAATAGTTTGCAGGCCTAACTTATAGTCCTCTAAATCATCTAAACCTGAATAACCAAAGCTTGATCTATTTATACCGGCATCTTTTTGAATAGCAGTGTAGTTGTCTATTACATAGTTTAGAAGTTCTATTGCAAGGTTTCTACCTACTACAGCGTATGATCTTCTATCATAGGTGAACAAGTTTTCAATGTACTTCTTACTAAGAACTGTTTTACTATAGATTCCATTCTTTCTCTTTTGAGTTATTTGAAAGTTATCCTTTAAATAGTTTACATCATCTCTAGTCACCATTGACTTAGGCATTACATAAATGCTATCCTTTTTTCTTAGTTTAGCATTAGCATTGCCAACACCCTCAACGAAGGTGTTGACAGAATCTTCAATAGATTTATCAAAAATATAAACCTCTTCCCCACTATTCCGGGTTACTTTCCATACTTTTTCCATGTGCATGTGCTTTTAAAAGTTCTTTATACTCTGGCTTCATTTCAAACTTAACAGTGTATATACCTGGATTATGCAGTACACGAATGTTTTGCTGAATTACTTTGTAGACATCATCAAATATTTCTGGTGTTACAGTACCTTTATTTTTACAGTACATGAAAAAACTAGAGGCATCTAAGTGACAATATTTTTCGTAGTACTTATCAATAAAGGTTCTTACACTTTTCATGCGTCTGTTAAAATACCAGCTGGCACTTTCCACATAAATTGTTCTACAAAATTTCCACGTTAACAATAAGCTTTTCTCATAATTAAAAGTTCCAATCATGTGGTTAGCTAGTTGCGTATCAGCTTCATTACGAGACATCAGCATTTTCATTACAGCTTTGATACTATCCTCTGTAAGCTCTGTAATAGAGCCAGATGCTACACCTAAGTCATAAGGATGTAATACTTTATTAGGATACTTATCTAATGCTGCTGCTGCTGCAATAGAATACTGCTTATAATAACTAGTATATCCATTTTCACTGTTTACTAAACGCCCTTCAATTTGCTTGCTAACAAGATCTTGATGTTGATTCCAGTTGTTGTATCTAGATGCAGAAGTTATAACTGCATTTACATCACCAGTGTATCGTGACTCATAAGTAGCTTCAAAGGTTATCTTGTTAAAAGATGAATTATCAAATACAATATAGTCTGCCTTATCCAAGTCTTTAGTAACTCTACCATTAGCCATCTTTACATACTCTCTAATGTTACCTGTTGGTGTACTAGGAGTAGTAATAATGAAATAACGCTGGCCATCTTTTAACGTAGGCTTACCTACACTCTTGTACTGTGGAAAAGGTGTACTACCTTTTTTATAAAGTGGTTGAGCTTCAGTAATTACTAAATATTGAGCTTCTGTTCTCCAATGTCTGTAAAACTTAGGGGAGAACTTAGTCTCCCCATGTTTTACCAAATCTTCATATGTTGTCATAATTATTCTGTTATCATTTTAGAAATCTCAGGATTCATTACAAGCTTCTGGAACTTGGTACGGTTACCATTGATAATAGTGCGTGCAATCATGTACTTATTATCAATTGTAAAGTAATCAGATGTAAGAAGCATTGTAAGTCTGTCAATTAAGTCTCTATCTACCTTATTATTTTTTGCATGCAACAGCGTGTAGTTAGCTAAACGTGTTGAAAGAATAGATGTAATAGCAGCAGAGAGTTCCCCTTCATCATCTTTTACAGAAGAAGAAAGTTTACCTTTCATAGTCTTCTCTTCAGACAATAACATTTCTTTAGGGTGGATTAACTTATCTAACCTGTTGTGAATGAATGTAGTAAATGTACTTGCAAACTCTTCACCTACAGAACCTTCACCAATCATTTGAACCATTGGTAAGTTATCTGCAAAGTTGTCAAAGCTAGAGATAGCATTAAAGAATGTAGTAATAGATCTAGCATTACATTCTGGTGTTACCATTTCTGGATAACGCAGCATGAAATTAATACATCTAGAATCTACACCTGCAGCCTCTGCCCACTCAGCCCATGTATCTGCATTGAACTCTAAGTTTACAGAAATGAAGCGTGTCTTCTGTGCTGCATCAATAGAGTTAACCATGTAGTTACCATCATCTGGGTTACTGGTAAGAATGATATGCCAGTCTTGTGGTAAAGACCAAGAGATATAAGTCTGACGATCAACTAATTCCATAACAGCCTGAATAAATCTAGGGTCTGCACGGTTCCAGTCATCAAGAAGAAGAATACCTCCATTAGTTTTGCCAGCAATCCACTCAGGTGGTAAGTAAGAAGTTCTTTTCTTCTTAGTCATTTGCCATCCATTACCTAAGAATATCTTAACTGCCTCAGCATCAACCCACTGGCCTACTTTCTTAGTATTACCTGTAGCTTTAAGTACTGCATCAGCAGCATTAATAGCAGAAAAGTTAAGAGTCTCATTGTTTTTTACAGCAACTTCCTTAATCATGTAGTACTCCTTAGTAGAGAAACCTACAAGATCACCTAGCTCCTCAATCTGTGCAAGATTAAGCTTTACCAGATCTAAGTTATGTTGTTCTGCAATTTGATAGATACTGGTAGTTTTACCAATACCTGATTCACCTACAACTTCAACTGCTACTGGATGGTTTCCATTAGCTTGAAGCATTCTGTTAGATGTAATAATGTGATCTACGAAACCTTTAAGTTCGTTAGTGTTTAATGTTACTTGTGCCATAGTAATTTTAGTTTAATTTAATTTTGTAACCGGGTAATCTGTTATTAATACTTGATCTGCTAGAGTGACACCATAGTGTTCTCTTAGGACAATTGTTAGGTGGAGGTGCCTCTCCATCTGTTAAGTAAATTAGTGTAGTATATTTCCTACTGTTATCATTATAGTAATCAATAACAGGTTGGAAGCTAGTACCACCTCTACCATGAATCTTAAATTCTCCTTTAGGATTAAAAGGTTTAACACTATGTATAGCAGTATCACATTGAATGATATCAATGTAAGTACCTGTTTTATACATATGGTGTATTTCATTAAGAAACTCTTTAACCTCTTCATCACTTACAGATCCAGATGTGTCAATAGCAACCAACGCACTGTTTCTGTACTTAATTTTAAGACCAGGATTATCTGGATATCTTTTATTATGCTTACGTCTAAGAACTTTAGTGTAAGATTTTATAGAAGATCCAATGAATCTTCTTAGATAACCTTTCCAATCAAATTTAGCAGGTTCTACATGTCTTAATCTTTGAATGATACCAGATAGTTCTCCTGGTATAGTACCTTGAGATTTCTCCATTTCATCTGCAATTGTAGTCAACTGATGATTAACCTGTTTCTGTATAAGCTTAGCTTCAGCTTCAGATAAATTTTCAAAGTCTCCCCAATCATGATTAGGCATTCCTTCACCATTACCCATCATATCTTGTAATGATTGAGCGCCATCTTCTCCTTTATCATTCTCTTCTTGTAATAGCTCATAGTACTTCTTAGTACCAGCTTTACGTGGAAGAGTTAGCTCAGGAAAGGAATTCATAGTTATACCACCTTCTGGTAACCATGAAGGATCAATATGCTGATTAATCTCTAGATCTGCTGCTATGTTAAATAGCTTTTTATCTGGATAAGAATCCCGCATTATTAAGTGTCCAAAAGCAATATGTAGTAACTCATGTTTAAGTAAACCTTTTCTGTGTAGATCACTTAGATTAGTGAAGAACTCAGGGTTTACAACAAGCTTTACTCCAATACCATCTTTAGCAACACCAGCTGTAGGCACGTCACTACTGAAAGATCTATTAAGTCCAGATAAAAAGTGCCCATAGTAGGGCTCACTGAACAATAGTTCTTTAGTAGTGCGTGACAGTAGTTTTAAATCTGCCATGCAATAAATATTTATTAAGTAATTATTCTAGAATACGGATGTATACGCCAGGATTTTCCTTGTCGTAACTATATTCTCTAAAGTAGGGAATCATAATGGTACAGTTGTCATCTTCTAACCAACCGTTGTGTACCATTTCATCTTGAATTGTTTGTGCAGGATTAATATAATCAAACTTATGTCTGCTACCTCTAATAAACTCCATCTCTATTTTAAGAGGAAGGGGTTTACCTTCAATAGCTTTTAAAAAGTCTTTTTGATATTTTTGCCAAACTGGTTTAGTAAGTGCTTTCCATTTCTGTACACCTTTACTTACAACAAAGTACTTACCTGTCCATTGACGGCTGTTCTTTGATGATGGTACGTTGTAAGGAATGAAAAACTCTTTCATGAATTCAAAGATAGGGCTTTTCTTAATAATGGTGTAAGGTTTCTTTTAACCTCTTCAGTTCCATATATGGCAACACTATCTGATAGATCTTTCATCATATGAAGTACAGTGGGTTTAATACCATACTCTTCATAATATTTGTTTCCAGCTGCTTTACCAGCTGCGTCACTATCAAATAAGGTTACAACACCTTCATATCTCTTAAGGAACGTTTCTATATACATAGGCTTGATCATAGTATTTTCACTATCTGGTGCGATAGTTTCAATATTATTATAACCAAGCTCATGTAATGCCATACAGTCTTTAAGAGATGAACATATTACCAAATAAGGTTTTTCATATGTAAGTTGATGTAGTCCCTGCAGGTAATCCTGAAGTTTCATAAACTTATACTTTTTACTTGATGGCTGGTATACTTTGTAAAGTTCACCATCATCATTAAAGTATCCATACATATGTGAGTGATGTATAGTAGAAGACTTAGTTCCACTGGGGGTTTCACTCACTAGAGTAATAGAAGCTAAAGGCTTAACATTAAATCTTCTAAGAGTTGTGCTAGATATTTTAAATAAATCTAACCAATACTGCTCATCAATTTTAGTCCATCCTCTAGTTTCTACATTATCTACTTCTAGCTTTGTTTGCTGTTCAGTATATTCTCTTTTAATAGTCTTGGTACCATGCTGAATAACGTAAACGTTATAATCATTAAGCACTTTAGTTATTGCCTGAGAAAATGTTAGATGCTCTACACCCATTAACAAACTGACACCATCACCTTGATTGTTTGTAGAAAAACACTTAAACCTATAGTCGTTGTATTTATCTTCAAAGTAAAAATACATAGAAGGTGTACGCTCTGCTGGATTAAACATTGACTTTACTTGAACCCGTTGACCATCAAGTGGTTTAGGTAGCGTATAGTAATATTCAAAAATCCACCGTGAGGGTACATCTCTTACATCATTTGTTATGTTTCTTGTAGTTAGCATTGGAACGTATAAACTTATAAAAAATAATTAGACAAAAAAAGAGAGGGCCTAAACCCTCTCTCTCTTAAATTATTCTAGCTAAGTTTTATAGTCCAAAGCTATTGTTTGGATTTCCAGTTGGTGTATTATTACCAAACTCTCCAACAGGTGCAGACTCATTTGCTTTTTCAGCAGCTAATTCTTTAGCCTTCTGAGTAACATAAACGTCTTTGTCTTCAGCATACTCAAATAATTCACTAGCATCTAGGCTGAATGATTTACCATTTCTACCTTTAGGCTGAGCTAAATCTAAGTAATACTTGTAGTATCCATTAGATGCAGACTTCTTAGCACCTATTACCATGTGTAGGTAAGTATCATCACAAATGATGTGCTTAGCCATAGCAACAAACTCTTCAATAGTATTAGCTTCAATTGCATCAATCTCTGCTTCTACACCTTTAGCACTTGCTAGAGCTTTCATCATACGTAAAATAGATACATCACGGTTGATCACTGTACCATCTTGTAGTTTTCTAGTAGAGAAACCATAAGGGTTCAATGAAACAATACCAATCTGACCTTCAGCAACACCCATAGACTTATCATCTCTGTTTCTGTCCCATCCTTGAAGACCTTCAATAGGTTCTGTTTCAATGCGGATGTTTACATTTAGTCTATCTGGATTTGTTGTATCTGTATAAGGAGGAGTCTCTGCATACAAGTCATAAATTTTAACTTTTTGAGTTCCTGGCTTAATTAATGGGCTAACCTTACCTGATCCACCGCCTACTGTAATGTCTTTTGTACTTAACATAATTTCTAATTTTTATTTATTCTTCTTCAGTTTCGTATCTGATGATACATTCTTTTACTAGTGCTAAATCATTTGGTATCTCTGGTTCAAACATACCTTCTGGGGCTTTACATGTATTCTCACCATTGTTTTTGGTTTCAAATATATGTTCTACTCCTTCTTTAGTACGCTTTACTTTAGAGAATAAGACCATTGAAAACAGTCCTTCTAATGTAAGGGCGTTGTCAATCATCTTACCAATAGTCTTAGCTTTAATTTTTCTGCGGCCATCCATATCAACAGACTCTTCAGCATGTGATAGGAATACTACAAATATATCATCAGGCAACTCAGTTAGAGTGAACTTAATGATATCATAAATCTGCTTAGCAAGCTTTACAAACTTGTCGTAACCTTTAACATCAGCTTGATTCATATACTCAAAGGCCATAAGATACTGAAAGTCATCAATGATGATGTTCTTGATCTCTGGTTTAGCATTAAGCAATTTGATAATGCTATTATGCAGACCTAGTGGAGTATTTTGCTTACTCATGTTCATAGATTCACCGTCATACTGGTACTTTTTCTTCCAGCCTCTGAACGGTAAAGGCTTGTTTGCAACGTTATAAACAAACGTTTCTGCAGGATCTAAAGATCTAATAGCAGTAGACTTACCACTACCAGATTCTCCAATAATTAATACACCTTGTGCCATTAGATATTGTTTTCTCTATTAATAAACTCATTGATTCCTGGTAACACACTAACTGGTCTTCTATGTACTAAAGCATATAGATCTTGAGCAGTTAAGTCTGTAAGTTTTGTTTCCATACCTTCATCTTCAAGATTTTGAAATGCTTGTACAGGTTCAATAGCTTCAAACTTAGGTTTAACACCAGATACAGCACTCATATCAAACAAGGGTAATTCTTCTTGTTGTGTTGGTGCTTTGTATCCATCCCAAAACTCTTTTCCTTTACCTATTATATTAAACTCTTCCATAGGAATAGCATACTTGGTAAATGAACTTCCGTTCTTACTGGTGATTACAAACTTCTCATATCCTTCAGAGGGGTCATTCCAATAAGGATTATAAATCCAGTGATAAAGTGTGAAATTATCAGCTTCAATTGGACTCATATCTCTATAGTCAATGTTTACAATGTAAACCTCTCCATATTTTTTAGCTACTTCAAATTCATTTTCAAAAAATGATGCTGCTAGATATGGATCACCTGAACCTTCATTACGTATAGGTTTAGGTACAAAGTATGGACGTTTTTCAATGCTGTCAAAGTACGCTTTGTACATTTCAAACAGCTCTTTTTTCTTTTGTTTTCTTTCTTCTGTTGTCATGATTTAAATGGATTAGCTTTTACGAAAGCTTCTGGAGCTTCTTTTGATTCTGGTGGATGTGTCATTTCATTAAATTCATAGTTTTGATAATTAGCTTTTAAGTGGATAATGTCTTGCTCTCCTGATCTATTCTTTAGAACATGCATTGCTACATATGTTTTATTATCAGGTACTATCCATTTCTCTGGACCGTATAATTTTAAATTAAAATCACTGGGTCTATTCAAAATGGCTAAGAAATCTGAATACTGTAATAATGCATCAGCTGTGGAAATATCTGAACTTTGTGGAAAGTTATCTGCTTTACCTGGTACTTTTCTATAACCTTCTTCAATGTTACGATTAAGCTGAGATAATGTTAGTACTGTTATAGGATAATACTTTCTAAGATCAGTAATAATCTCACCATAATTATTTATGACTTGGTGACTATTTTGTCTTTCTTCAGCTTTAATTAAAAGACTGTGATCAACAGCAACAATTATTTTAGCATCTTTTTCATTTTTCCACTTAACTACTTCTTCTAGTATCCTCTCCTTAAGACCTGTTACAGTTAACGGATCTGATTCTATTGCCCAGTCTTTAGAGTTCCAACTTTTTTGTATAAGCTTCGCTTTTTCTAAACTAAGTTTAGGAATCTTGTTACCTTGAGTACTAAGTAAAGTAGACTTATCTTGTTTAAGCTGTGCACCAATGATTCTTAAACCAGTTGCAACAAGTGGCATTTCAAAACTAAAGTCAAGTATCTTAATATTATCATGAGGGTTAAGTTGTAACGCTGCACTTAATATTTGATCTTTAATTAGTGTTTTACCCACACCTGATCTAGCACCTATAACAAAGTGACTACCCCAAGGTATACCATCAATAGCTAGATTATTTAACTTATTAAATGGTGTGATTAATGAAGGAGCTTCACCATTACTACGTTTCTCTATGTAGTCAACTGCTTGTTCTAAAGCATCTGACATTGTTACTCTTTTTTTCATAGGTTTAATTTTTACTGTCTTTAATTTTTTGACACCAGGTTGCTAGTGTACTATGACCACTCTTAGATATAAAGTAAGTTAAATCCATAGTGTAAGTGAAGTTCTTTTCTTCTTCTTCACTTATGTAATGAACTGTTGCATCATAAGCTATTTCAAAATCAAACTCTTTATACTTAACAAAGAACTGTCTAAGTTTAGCTTTAAGATCTGTAACGTTACACCTTAAGTATCTACCATCAGCTCTTTGCTTAGGGTACATCTTATGCATGTGTTCTGCTAGGGTGGTTAAGTTTGTACTATCAACTCTTTTTGCAACCTTAGGATTAGTTTGCTCAATGAAATAAGTATCAACGTGATTAACTACACTTCTACCTGTTTTTGTAACAACCCAAATACCATTTTCCTGGTATACAAGTCCTAAAGTTTTTAAGTAGATATAATCTACATCAAGTTTTCTATCTATAGTAATACCATTTGCAATATTGAATAGCCCAGCATAATCATTAGGACTCAATCTTTTGGTAACTAAGTAGCTAAATAATTTAATCTGATTCATATTAAGTGTATTGTTTATAGCTGTTTAATTTATTTCTAAGTCTGGTGTTTTCATCATTAATAATCTTGAATTGTTTAATCATATGATGGTATCTGTGTTCAAAGTCTTTTGATTCAGTTGTAACCTTGACTATAGTTTCTTCTAGCGTATTAATGTGAGCTTTGTATACTCTGACTACATTTTCATAGTTCATCTCTTTATCACTGAGCCCTGGTATATCAATGTGCCTAAGATCATAAGCGTCTAAAGCATCTTTAACAAATTTTTCTACAGTATAAAATATAGCCTTATATGCTTTATCAAATCTAATATTAGCTTCATGGCATTTTACTGCATGTAAAACAGTTGCATGATCTCTACCAAATATTTGACCTATAGTGGATAGTGAAAGACTTCCATGAGTTCTCATTGCTACCATAGTAGCATGTCTATATCTAATGTTATGTCTAGCTCTAGAAGAGGTTACAGCATTTTCTACTGATATTCTTTTCCATGTGTTATGCATTACTTTACTCTCAGTAATGATATCTATTTCGTCTATTCTGTAAGATTTTCTCATTTTGGTAGTTTTATTAGTGATGTAGGTAGCTGACAATATTATATCTTACGATTTATATTGTATAGTAATCTGATCTTTTGTATATTATATATAAGGGGAAACTCTTACATAATGCATTTTATTGTAACCAAGCCCAGCTTGTAAATATAACAAATTGTACACATGAGTACAAGTGAAACGTCCATTATTAACACCATTAAAGCTTGGGCTTTACCTGGTATATTTGCATTTGCAGTAGCTATGTTGAACATGAACCTGCAGGAAATGAAGCAGGACATTAAAACACTTTTAGCTCAATCAGAACGTGATCAAGTAAAAATTGATTATCTTGAAAAGGAAGTGCAATTGCTTAGAAGTAAGCTAGATAAGATAGCCAACTCTGAGAATCCATATAAAGATGTTGAAGATGAATACCCACCAATATATGCAGTCATTCCTAAAGGCCAATCTAGTACTAATCTGTACATTGCTTATAACGAGCTGTAATCCTGTTAAACAGGTTCTCAAAGACAATTCCAAATTTAATATAGTAGCAGAAGAGGTAATCCGTAGAGGATACTGCATCAATGATACTATAGTAGAAACAAAGATTGACACTCTTTATCAATCTGATTCATCAGTTGTTAATACAATCTCTTCATATAAAGAAATTGATACAATCTTTACAGACGGTGGTACCTTACGTATAGATTCTGCAGGAAATTTATCATTTGGTTGTCCAGTTAAGGTTCAGTACAAGACTGTCACAAAAACTGAAACAGTTCGTGACAGAGCTTTAGAAGGTATACTTAAAAAAGATATTGCTAAACTAGATAGTATTAAATTCTCACTTGAAAAAGATTTATTTGCTAGAAAGCAGTTAATTAGTTCATTAGAATCAGATCTTAAAAAGGCTAACCGTAAGTTTAAAGGCTTCATTGCTTTACTTATAGCAGGACTTGCTGGTAGTATATATCTAAAGTTTAGAGGTATACTTCCATTTTAAAAGATAGAAGAGGGTTTCCCCTCCTCTACCAATTAATTTCTGGCAACTCCTGTGAAACCAGAATTTCATTTACTTTATTAAAACAGTCATTGCAATCCCATTCATGTTTAGCTGCATATGCTGCACTGGCTGGATGAGATGCTTTAACTACATTATCTGGTTGATCTATAAGATCTTCCCAGAATTCTGCTTTCTTACCTAGTAGTAGGTATACAATATTAGGGTTGTCCATTCTCACATAGTCAAGAAGGTGGGCCATAAAAGGTTTCCAATATTCTTGATGTGTTCCTGGCTTACCTATCTGTGTAGTAAGAGCTGTGTTTAATAATAATACACCCTGATCTGCTAAGTATTGTAGATTATTTACACTTGGTTGTGCATTTTCTACAGTCTTTTGTATAGCAGAGTGTATATACTGTAATGATTTTTCAGCTTTGTTTTGTCTACTACAAGAGAATGCAAGACCGTCAGCTACATTAATTTGTGGATATGGGTCTTGACCTAAGATTATTACTCTTGTGTCTTTGTAATGACATTCTTCAAATGCTTTAAACACATACTTAAAGGTTGGCGTAAATCTTTTATCTAAGACTACATCATCTTTCAGTCTGTCTATAAGTCTTATAAACTCATTAGACTTAATAAACATTCTAAGAGCTGTATTCCAACCAGTTGGTTCTAACTTTTTGTAAATTTGTTCTCTAAACTCCTGAGAGTTCACTATATTCGCCTTAACCATATACGTATATTATGATTGTTAGTACTATAAAAGAAGATGATATCATTGATATCAAAGTAAACGGAAGCTTTTATCAGCGTGTACAAGCTCTTATGTTCTATCTCTTAGATGGCAAAGATCCACAGTTTATTACTGAAGTCTTTGAAAAAATTAAGAACAATACTATTGACGATGAGTATGTAGCTCATTTACAAACAGTTGTAGTTCTTATGCGTGAGATTGAGGAAGAAGCTAAGAAGCAAGATAAGATTACTGATAAAGACGTGGATGTAGAATCTACCGAAGATTAATTCCAGTAAAGTCACCAAGTTCTATAGCTGCTTGTATTGCAAGATTTATTTCTTCTTTACTACAATCAGCAAAAGATTTATAAGAAGCAGGGCCTGTTGAAAGTCCTGCTTTCTTTTTGACTTCTAGTTTCATATCATCAAAAGTTGCTCCAGTAAACGCAGCAAGATCCCTAATTGATTTATGAATTTTAGCTAATTGTGATGTAGTGCCTTTACCAGAAGCATCTGTACTCATGAAAATATCTGCTTGAGCACCTTCAGGTAAATTAGCAATGAAATCATTATATGCTTTCTCCTCAGTTGTATTTCTAAAGAGTAGCTTACCATCTGTTTTTGTTATAGTTACTTGTATATTATTCATAGTCTTTGTAGGTAAAGTTTAAATGATCGTAGTATTTAATTTTAGATGAATCAAAACTCTTAAGTGCTTTACGTATCCAAGTCATATCTATAGTATTATCATACGCTAGAATGTGACATGTAGCTTTATCATTAGGATTAAGTCTAAGTAATCTACCAATACGCTGTGCACTCTTTGTCTCATTGCCATAGGCATGCAGTATAATGCCTGATTTAAGGTTAGGTATAGTAACACCTTCACTTAACTGTAAAACACAGCTTAAACGGCTTATACTACCTTCTTTAAATCTATCTAGATTATCTTGACTATCAGGGTTACCAGAATGATAACTATCACTACAGAGTTTATCAGCTTGATCTTTAGTATTAGCAAAGATGATACACTTATCTGTAATCTGATTAGCTAAAGCAGCAGCATAGCGTTCCTTAGTTTCAAAGTTCATCATTGCTTTCATCCTTTGTACAGAAGCAATAGCTTTAGGCTGTCCTAAACCTGCAGATGCTACTCTGTCAGACCAAAAATTATACTGAGCTACTTCACTGGTTTTAAAACCTCTACCATTCTTCATCTTTACCCATAGATTATTAGCAGAACTAATTTCCATAGTGTGAATGATTATCTGGTAGTCATTAAGAATGTTATTTTCTGTAGCATCATCTACACCAAATGTGTACATAACAGGACAGAACTTAGATACCATATCAAATTTCTCTGATCCAATCCTTGTTGGTGGTGTACCGGTTAATCCAAGTATTCCACCTTGATGACTCATTAAAAAGAAATCATGGTTATACTTAAGACTGTGACATTCGTCTAAGTATATGTAATCATATTTGTCTTCATGCTTAGATATAGACAAGTAGGTAGTAAAGGTTATACTATCTAATAGATATTCTAAGTTGAATTTTTTGGCATCAGCTTTCCAAGAATCAAATATAGATTTCTTAGGTGCTGCTACAAGAAACTTAGAGCCCAACTTATAAGTCAGGCTCATGTGTTTTAAACCTATAAGAGTCTTACCAACTCCCATAGATATTGCAAGTGTACAACGGGAGTTTTTATGAGCTACGTCTAGGGCTTCGTTTTGTATTTTCTCCCTTGTCTTCATTAAGTTTCTTTTTTAATGTTAGTTCTCCATGAGGATTTAATTTAAACCCAGGATTTTTATGTAAGTAACTAGCTAGAATTGTAGGATTAGTATTAATCCACTGCACTACAGACTTGGTAACATCATTAATTGTTACTTTCTCTGTCATTGTAATTTTAACTCTATCAGTTATTCTCATCATTATTTATTTGTTTTTTAATCCAAGTTCCATCAGCTCTTCACTTGATAGTTTATCATGGATCTGGTTATGGCAACTTCTACATACAGTTTTCCATGTAGTAGTTACTAAATAATATTTTTCTCTATCATTACCAAAGTAAGTGTGATGTATATCAGTACCTATTGTAGTACAATCAGGGAGTTTAGCCTCACAGAAAGGTTTCTGTAGCATAAAATCTCTTCTTAGTTTACTATATACCTTATCCTGACTTGCTTTCTTGGCAGATACAGCATTCAATTTAGGAGCGTCAGGGTCTTTAGCTTTTACTTTACCCCAGCAAGACTTACAATATAGGTCACGCCCCTCTCTTTTCCATATAAATTGCTCAGATTCACATCCTGAACACATTTTTCTTCTTTGTTGCATTAGAATAAATCATTATCATCACCGTCCATATCTTCTTCAATAGGACTGTCTGGTAAATTCATAGGATTTTCTACTATAATTTTTACTTCATCAATCAGATCAGGATCTGTACTAGCAATGAGTTCATATATAGGTAGAAGTTTTTCATTAATTTCTTGCAGCAGCTTAATATGGGAGTTATCTCTTAAATCCCGTAAGCTAGGTTGCGTTTCTACACCTTCTTTGTTGAGCTCTTTAATAGATTCTGTTACTTGATTATGTACCTCAATATATCTACGATGTCTTAAGTACAAGAAGATCACCTCTTTAGGTGAGAAAGAATTAAAATTCATAAGCATGTATTAAGACACTAAGATAGTAAAAATATAGGGGAGGTGTTACCCTCCCCATATTCTTATAACTCAAAGTCAGTTTCTAAATCTAACTCATCAACTACTTCATCAATAGTTTCTTCAATTTCAACTTCTTCATTCAAAGAGTTGTCAACTTTAGATTCTACCATGTCTTCAACTACTTCTTCAGTTTCATTTGATACTTCTTCTTGTGTATCAAAAGCATCAGAGAAGCTTGCCGGTTGTGTTAGAGGTATAACATTAGTTGGTGTCATACCTGCAATGATCTCTTCTTTATTGTCATGTGCAATAAGAGTGTCTTGCATTGTACCTGATCTATCATATACAATACGAGAGTAAATAGGTTGCCCTTCTACCTTACAAATTACACCAGAGCTACCAGCTACTTTAGGTTGACTGTAATCATTAAACGGTTCTAATGATTCTTGACGTACAAGTTTACCAGTAAGTTCCATACCAGCTGATAAGCCAGATGCTTGTAGTTCATTGATTTTACCTTTAAGTAGGAAGTATCTATTTTCTGTAGATAACCAACCTTCCTCATTAAATGTTGGAATTGTTTGACCAACTCTTACATATCCAAACTCTGGATTGTTAGCGTTAACGTTGATCACTTGATTGTTTGCTGTTTCAACAACTGTTACTTTGTTACTCATAATAAAATTAATTAAATAAAAAAGCCCCACTAATGTGAGGCATGGGTTAAAAAAATAAACCCGTAAGCAGTTCTAATGGTATACTTACGGGTCCTTATTGTTGCCTAAGGTAGCAGGCTCTTATATATCATCACGTAGGAAGTCTTCATCAAGAAGTTTATCATCCAAGTCAATATCAGGAAGTTCTAATTCTATATCATCTTCATCCTCCATATCATCATACGCCATGTATTTTCCATCTAAGGCAGAACCTGCAAAAGGGTTTTCTAAAACACTACCTAAACCAAGACGTGAGAATTCATCTAGTTCACTATCTGTCATAGACAAATAATGATCTAAACTGATCTCAACAACTTTTCCGTTAGGTAATTGATATAGCATTCTTTCACAGGCGTTTAAACAAAAATAAACTTATATGATACCTGTGCAATAGTGCTAAACTTTTATACTCAAGAGTATAGCTAAGAGTCTAATATCTTTTTAAGATTGGGTTTGAAATACAATGGTCCTTTCAATACTTTACCATCTTCACGGTAAATAGGAGTACCATTTTGACCAAGTTTACTCATATTACTAGAGTGTACTTCATCAAATAAAGCTTCCATTTTATCATCCAGGTTATGTTTAGTTACAATACCAAAAGCTATGTATAAAATATCTGTAATAGCATCTGCTATTTCAACATCATTATTAGCTTTAGCTGCAGCTACATACTCTTCTAGTTCTTCTAGTAGTAGATTGAACTTTGTGAATGCTGTTTGACTATCAGTATTAATCTTAAATGCTGATTCAAATTCTCTGACTTGTTCTATTTGTTTTTTCATTGTTCCCAGTAAATAAATATTTGATCATTCTTAGTTGGTTCATCACTTAATTCAGTGACACTAAATCCTATAGCAGGAAGGTAATCTCTTTCATCATCATAGTCGTAATCAAATACGGTTTCAAAGTTGAATTGAAGGTTACCTATCTTAATAGGAAATAGTTTTTTGATATCTTCCTGACGTTCTTCACTTACAAAGCTTGACTGATACCATCTTAAAGTATATACTTCAACACCATTTTTAAATCCAGTATTGAATGCATAACGGTCATCAGTCATTAAAAACTTTAAGTTGAGTTCAGCCCCTATGTAACGGGCAAACATATCAAAAATCTTTTGGTTAAGGGATATCATCCGTTGTGGACTACCATATCTATCCCAAGCTGTCTTGCTCATAAATATCTTCTAAAGTTTGGTTAAGTATATTCTCTGCACCTCTACTCAAACGCATCATAACATCTTCGGCTTCACCCATAAGATATTGGTTTGGTAGAATTAAAAATCTTTCTAACTTCTTTTCCAAGTTGTTAGTAGCACGTTTTACATCTTGCTTGTAGTATTGTGTAGTCTTCAGATCATCTATAGATTCTAAAAAGAGTTGTGCTAACAGTATAGTTTTGGTTACTTTTCTGTGCTGTCCTTCTAAATCATCCATATATAAGAGAGATTATCAATAAAACAAATGAGAACACTGCAATAAATGTAGTAATCCGTTCAGCTCTTTTTAATCTTTCTATCTGTCTGATAGTTTTTTGAATATCATTTTCCATGATTATCAGGGTTCTTACCCATTTTCCATACTAAATATCCAAAAAACATAGCAGTAAAAGTTCCTACTATAACAATTTCAACAATAGCTTGAATATCACTTTGCATCATTTCCATATTTTTCTAAGCTTTTGACAGATATACCTAATGCATTGGCAGCTTCTTTCTTTGTTTCAAAGCGTTTTAAAGCTACTCTAATTAACTTTTGACGCCACCAATGTATGTTTAGGTTATCTTTCATTTTTATTTGATTTAAAAGGATCTTCATATAATCCTAAACGTTGATTACGAATAATCATTTTATCTAAAATACGAGAACGTCTTCCAGGAATTAACCAGTTTAAGAATTTGTTATAGTATTTTTTCATTTAATCTTTCTCTATACCGTGTTCATCTAGATCACGGTTCATTAATTCTAGTAAAGTGTCCTTCATTTTCTTATAACTTGAATGCTTACGAATGGTAAATCAATACCAAAGTATTGCTCTCTCATCCATCCAGAACCCCAATAAATTAAGAATCCAACTTGCGTTTGTAGTTTGAATGTTACTTTCATTTGTTTTCTAATTTTTCAAGTGTCTCTTTTAAAATAGCATTCCAAGTAAATTTATCCTTGTCAGCGTTCCAAAGTTTTTCATACATTTCAAGTAGTATCTCTCTCATTTCTTTTCTTTATTAGTGAGGTACATAAACATCACGCTCACGAGCAAAGTGATTATTACTATCTCTTTCATTTCTCTTGATTAAAATATTTATCTATTGTTTTATCAGAATACCCAACAGCGTGAGCAGCCCTTATTACCAATCCCATAAACTCAGTAAAGTCAAGGCCATCGTTTTTTCTTTCTATAGAAATCTTTTCATCGTAATGTTCAATTGTTATTTTCATCTCTCTTTGGTGTTAAAGGTTTCTATTTCTTTCTTATAGTTCTT
>Ga0213863_10001173_pt1 | contig 19450 bp, 20 predicted proteins | sample PICome_8_FD_160128 | JGI IMG/M metagenome (GOLD analysis project Ga0213863, IMG submission 160128) | Coastal seawater microbial communities near Pivers Island, North Carolina, United States - PICO497 | ecosystem: Environmental > Aquatic > Marine > Coastal | place: USA: North Carolina... | reverse complement strand
CCACACCTACTAAGGCACCGAGATTTCATAGAATTGGCGATCTTCGGGAGCGGGTAACTTAAGAATGAGAAGGTCTCTCTCACTATCGAGGGGCTCAATCTCAAGGGTCACATCATTGCGAGGGAACCTACGGATCAGATCCACGGAAGACAGTACGGACGGCGTGACGTCCTCCGCCAATTTGGACCGCGTCATCCTGATCTCCACTTCCATCGTCTCACCTTCGATGAGCCGATGGTCCAGCGAATTGGCCTCCAATTGAGTAGGGTCGGTACCAAAGAAGAACTCAAGCTCAGCAGACATCTCATCGGCATCTCATCGGCATCAGTGTCGTCATCAGCATTGAGTTGATACCAATCAAAGTAGGTCTGCTGGTTGGTGATCAGACTCTTGGGCTGGTAATCAAGCGCCTTCACCTCATCAACATCGGCTGAACTAAAGGTCATCGTGGAGGTCGTCGCCACAGGCACCTTATCCTCAACTAACATCATGCTGTTCGCGTCCGAGAGTCGACCATCACCGCGACCGTGGCTGTCATAAACTGGCTGATTGATATCAAAATCACCTAACAAAAGCCCAGAAACGACTCGAGGATAGACGTAGTAGCTCCCTCCAAGAAATCCTTCTACGCTCTGTGCCGCGTTGCTCACCTGATGGAAGTCAAGGCGACCTTCCCACGGAAGCTTTACTAGCCATTGTACCGCTGGACTGCTGAAATCATCTTCACCCGAGGAGCCGCCAGGCCACGGATGAAAAGATCGGGAAACGCCAGATAGCAAGGGGCCATCCTCCGTAATGATAAGGCGATCGAAGGAATCGCGCGCGTTGCCCCCATGCAAGGCAAAGCGTCCAGGATTCAACTGGGGATCAAAGAAAAGACTAAAGCCAGACGAGCGATTAAATCGTGAGGGTTGTCCTCCGTTATAGACGCCCATTTCTCCGCACAGCCAGAGGCCCTCCTCCGTCCACACAAGATCACGAATCTCGTCAAAGAGCGTTTCGCCACCATGAGGTAGTTCGACGAAAAGCGCTTCGGCATTCGGATTTGACCGAGCATTGGCACTCCCCGCATGCCCGATGAGACGCGACTCCAGACACACCCCCGCTCCTTCAACTCGACCTCTCGCAGGAGCCACGCCGTTTCGTCAGGAAGCTTTTTGAAAAGCTCCGAGAGAACTTCCGCAGCATCAACGTCGCTCATTTCCGGGGAGACCGTAGCCTGATCCTCAGGCATGCGATCGCCTAGGTCCGTGAAGGTCCATTCCGGCCGAATACTCTGCTTTCTCAGAGCAGAATAGCAGACATTGCGCGTAATGCCCTCGACCCAGGCCTCGAAGACGCCGCCCCGATACTGCCAGAGTTTGGAGAAGATCCTAGCGAAGACCTCTTGCGCCAGGTCTTCCACCGTATCTCGGCGAGGACACAACACTTGAATTCGACCGGATACCTGAGGCCAGAGCTGCTCTACGAGTTGGCGTTGAGCTTCAGCATCCTTCGATCTGACGCGACGGAGGAGGTCAGACCAGTCATTGCTGTTCGGTGCAGCCATCGTAGTAATACAACTCGCGCCAACCCCTCCCCATCCGGCAACGCGAGGCACGCCACCATGGTAAGAGTTTGCAGATGCCGCAAGGTTCATACAGGGAAAGACGCCTCATGAAGGCACGCGTTTCATCTTCTTTCCGTCTCAGGCTCGGCGCAGGCGCCGTTCTTAAAGAGCCATTTTGGGAATCTTCGCTCCAATCGGAGATGATGTGGCGGTCATACGAGAAAGATACTCCGAGTTCAGAAACATACATAGCCCGCACCCTGAAGAAGACAGAAGCAGCTCGAGATAGAAAAGCCCGCCACCCATGCCTTGGATGGGCTGTTCCATGATATCTCCGAGGTCCCCTTTCCCGAACGGGGCAACCACCTTTGCTAGTTTTCCAAGGAGTACGTGGCCCACGAGATTTCCTACGACCAGTTTGTTGCTGACGCGCATAGATAAAGACATAGTCCTTGGAGACGGCCACGATGGAGACCCAATCTTTGGCCAACTCGGCTTTGGGCTGCTCCACGCCCTCATTAATCGCAGCGGCGTTGTGGTCCTTACCATTGATCACGACCACGCGGATGAGCTTCACATCTTGCCTGAGTTCCTTCACGTTCAACCCGGGTCCGGCAAGCGAGTCATCGTCGCCCCCTTACATTCTGACAGTGAGGTGTTAAGCAGAAACTTCGGAATGTTCACGTTCAGCTCGGGAATGATCTCAGAGAAATCAAGTCCTCTATCGATGTCGAGGTAGGCCGGGGCGTCTTTGAGATCGCCTTGTACTAGCACAGCGCTAGAGAAGGTCAAACAGGTGATCACGAGAGCCAGCCCGGATTTAGTTAGGTTTGCCTTCGCTTGGTTTCGGTCTTGCTATGAATTCCTGAGCCGTGCGCAGGCTCTTACGCAGGCTCAGGAGAGAACTTTTGAAAATGATGACGCCACATTGTTGACTGACTTCCTTGGCGTGATGCCGCAAATAAGCTAATGCAACACCCGCTTGCTGGTAAACAGCACGTGCTTCCGTCTCTTCAACACTCAGTCTCAGCTGACGAGTCGGCCGCCACTGGTCAACTGCAAACGAGAGCACGCCCAAGAGGACAAGAGTAGCCACGACCCAGCGTGGTTGCACCGCACGACGCGACGCGCCCGACTCACCAGCATCGAAGATCACAAGAGCGGCGTTCAACTCATCCGCGAATTCACCCTCGATGCCGAAACCTCGCATCTCGCCAGCACCCAAATCATCCGCAACCACTCCAGCGAAATCAAACGATTATACCACTGGAGCCGAACCTTTGCCAAACAAGGCGGCATTCTCGCCGCGCCCTTGACGCAAGAGCTTTCTCGCATGCCCAAGCAGTATGTGATGGTCGACTGCCACGGTCACATCGACCCAAAACCAGAAGACCCTAACATCAACCTTCAAGACAACTTTCTAGAAATCCTCGCGCCACCTGCCTTGCCGAAACTCGGCATCGACTCCTACGCGGGCTGTTTCGCCTACATCACACCCGACGACCTCGCCTTCGTCAAATCCTATCAGACCTACCCTTATCGGGACTACAACGTACTCGCTGGGTAGACGATCTCCATTTGGTATCCCAAATCCCGCATCCCAGCCTGCGAAATCGAACCTATCGGTCCCGCGACCGAACTCGCCCCCAACGAAGCCGCTGCGTTCACAGAGCACTGGCACCTGTTAGAGTATCCGTTTCCTAAAGAGGGCGCCCATATCGACCTAGACGCGCTCTCCCAGCAAGTAGCTGAGGAGCTCAAGGGAGCTGGAGAATGAAGCAGGCACCTTGATCTCGATTGGAGTCGATTGTCAGGTCCCCTCCCAAGGCTCTAGCTAGTCGGCGACAAAGCGCTAGTCCCAAACCCACGCCCGGTTTCGAATGCGCAGCCTCCTGCGCTGACTTGTGGAAGGCGCGGAAGAGGCGTTTGCGTTCGCAGGCGCGGATGCCACGGCCGTGGTCGCTGACTTCGAAGCAGAGACCTTGTTTCTCGCGGCGAGCACGGAGAATGATAGGGCCTTGGCCGCTCTCCGAAAGGCCATACTTGCAGGCGTTGTCGATGAGATTAAAGAGAATCTGCTCCACACCAGTCACGTCCGTTTCCACGTCTCCGGCCAAAGGATCGATCTCGATGGTGAGAGCGGCATCTTCCTGGTCGACGCGACGTTGCAAGACAGGGCGCAATCGTTCGACAAGGTCTGTCACGGGAAGTTTTTCAAACTTTGAACGCGCCGTGCCCCGTTCGATCTGAGAATAAGCGAGCACGTTCTCGACCAGATGATTCAGACGCTCGGATTCGCCTTGCATCGTGCGTAGATACTCTTTCCTCGTGACTTCGTCAGGAACCATCCCATCTGCTAACATCTCCGAATAAAGTCGAAAGGTGGTGAGCGGCGTTCTCAATTCGTGCGTCACCGAAGAGACAAAAGCAGCTCGCCTCTCGCTCAACGCTAGGACACCACGTATCAAAAAAAAGAGTGCAGCGAGCGCGACCACAGCACCGAGCCATGCGAAGAGCAAGCTCCGACGCATGGGTGTGGACCACGGCAAGGCAACGCGAGGGGCAGCACCAGACGTGAGTTTATATGGAAGAGAAACGAGCGCGAGCGGACTGTCGTCACCTGCAATCAGCGGCACAAGAGAAACGCCCTTCACGTCAGCGCGAAGCTCGGCTGCCAATTCAGCACCAATGGCCTCATGATCGAGCCAAACACCTTGGAACTTCGTCGAGAGGCTTCCTTGCACTTTACGAATGAGAATGAGAGACCCTTCGATCCACGATGCTCGAAAGGGTGTCAGACTCGAAAGCTGTCCAAACTGCGTTTGCTTGATCTGGTTAGCAGTCGCTGAACGGACGGCGGCTTGATCGAGGGCCTTCTTCAGCACTTTGGCGCGCCCTCCCTTCTCACTCTCATTAAGTTTCTGCTCATAGACAGATTGCCTCTCTGCGGACTGGGGAAACTGATTACCCTTCACCCCCAGCCACGCATTCTCCTCCTCGCCATAGCTAGGAACCGACGCCAAACGCACGGCTGACTGACTCAGTTCGCGCCTTCTCTCCTCGGTAAGAAGGCCAGTCAACTCGGCAAGGCGACGCGATGCGGCATCAAGCTCTTTCGGGTCAATGCCGTGGCTCAGCGCAAGATCACGCTGCGACGCGATGGGCACTTGCGGGCAAACAAGCTGCCCCGTTTCTCGGAACTCAAAGTGCAGCTTCACCAAGGGGGACTTCTCCGTGAGCAAAGGGGAAGATTGAAGAACTTCATTAGAATCCAAGTTCTCAAGCTGAGTATTGAAAATATCTGTCGGTGAGAAGAACGCCTGATAGTGCAACGGAGGACGTTGATTCTCCACCACTAGCAAATTTGCGCCAATCGTATCCATGCGGGAAAGTGCAAGGCGCATCCGCTCACTGTGATCCGCAGCAGCTTGGGCATCGACCCGCTCCTGCTCTGAAGCCAGCGCCCGTTGCGTCATCCAGCCAAACATTCCCAGAATAAGAATGCCACAACCTGCGAGGATTGACCAGATGATCCAGGGACGATTCATGCTTGCTTGACTAAACGATACCCTTTGCCGCGTACTGTTTGAAGAATTCCTTGGGCTTCATCACCGAGCTTGCGACGGAGATGGGCGATGTGCATGTCCACGGTGCGTGTTTCTATGTTCTTCGTTTCAATTCCCCAGACATGGCGGAGGAGTTCTTCACGAGGCACCGCACGTTGCCCGTTGCTGAACAGGTAGCGGAGCACGCCCATTTCTCGCTCCGACAGATCCTCTTCTTTCCCCTGGAACTTCACGACCCCGGCAGTTAGGTCGATCTCGCGTCCTTGCACTTCTAACGTTTCGGCGACAACTTTTCGTTCAGAAGTTCGGCGAAGCACCGCATCGACTCGAGCGAGTAGCTCTCGGGCACTGAAAGGCTTCACCACGTAATCATCGGCCCCCATCTTGAGCCCGCGCACCCGATCGTTCTCCTCACCTTTGGCCGAAAGAATGATCACAGCCTGACCTGGACGTTCTTTCTTCAACGCCTCCAAGATCTCAAACCCAGAGAAATGTGGCAATATCAGGTCTAGCAAGAGCAAATCATATCGCGCGCTCAGCGCTTGCGCTTTCCCGGACTCGCCATCCTCGGCAGACAACACGGTGTATCCGGTGAAGGTCAAAGCGTCGACGACGCCGCGGCGAACCGCAGCGTCGTCTTCTACTACAAGAATGGTAGGACTCTCCATATCCAAGCGTAGGATGCTCTAGTTCTTGCCGAAGAGGTAGCCCTTTTTAGTAGCCTGCTCCCGAACAGTCTTGGTGACGACTTTGTCCAGGGTCTGCGCAGTCTCAGCAGTAGAGGATTCCTGGCGCTTCTCAGCCACATAAGCGACGCGCGCCTTGTTCAGCTTCTTGATCTCTGCCTGAATCTGCTGACGCTCGGCGATCTTATCGGCCACATACTTCTTACGCCCATCGAGATCGAGCCCGCGCATGGCCTCAGGCAACTGAGCATCACCCACCTTGGACCAATCAAAGTCCTTCTCCAACGACCTATCCGCGAGATCCCAAGTCGCGTTCCAATAGTTGGAACTCGCTTTGGTAAGTGCACGTTGGACATCCGCACCAGCCGACGCTTTGGACCTCGCATTCGAATCTTGAACAATCTGAGACTGCTTCTTCTCTGCCCCGACAGCACCAAAGGGAATGTAAGTCTCATTCAGGCACTTGTTCAGCCGAAGGATCTCTTTGTCCTGAGGCGCGTTCACATGAGCGACCACCGCGTCCTGGTTGATGACCATGTAGGTGCCTTCTGCCAACTGGGCACCCTGGTGCCATCCACCGGACAGGCCCACATCGTTAGGTCCACAATGGATCGTATTCACGACCACGCCCCGACCAATGGCTTCTTTGCATGCTGTGTTAGGTGAGACGGACCCTTGGGTGAATGGCTCATTCCCCGCAATGAATATTGATTTGTAGACTTGGCCTGAGGCATCCCATTTCAGGTCTTGTACCGCGCGTTCAATGACCGCCCCGCAATATTCATCGCCGCCATTCGTCTTCAAGGCGAAGAGATCCGCACTGACTTGATCAAGATCACGCGTGAAGGGCTGCACCTGGCGGATGAAGTTCTGGCCCGGTTTCAATCCTTGATTTCCGTACTCGTAGAGAGCCACTTCAACGAACGGCACTTTGCCGTCTTTCTTGGACTCAATAAAGGTGTTCACCACTTTCCAGAGCTGGGTCTTGGCCTGCTCAATGAGGCCATCCATGCTATTACTAGTGTCGAGTAAGAGTGCCAACTGTACCTTGGGTTGCGGGGCAGCCTCGCGATGGGCGATCGCACTTGGTATGAGCAGACTAGATGTGAGAAGAGCGATGGTCGTAAAGGTTGGTTTCATAAGTGCCCAACCGTGGCCTGGGTTTCGCAACTCGTGTGTAAACCGAATGTAAAGACTGCCACAATGGGTATGCTGAGGCCTTGTCAGGCGCCAATGATCGGCGATAGCCCGCGTGCCAGCTGTTCGCATCTGATGAATTTTCTCACCGATTCCATCGCCAAATCCTCTGTGGTCATTCGCGCCGTGGCAGTTCGCCTGGTCGAGGGTAGCCGCTCGGTCTTGCGCTCAAGCCTAGGGAAGTTGCGCTGCTATAGAATCGGGCTATCGCGACGTCCGAGGATGTGATCGAGGACAAGACGCATTACTCTTTAATACCCTATCACCTATCTAGGGAAGGATACCTGCTCTACTCGACACGCTCGATTCCCGACGGCTACTCAACTGAGCACGATCTTCCCAAGAGGCAATTCTTTCATGTCCCAGGATCAGGGAGTGAGTCCGTTCTAGAGAAACTTTGGATTAAAGAACACCGTGAGGGGGGACAAGGCTAATGATCGGTAGGACCAGGCATTGACCCTTGGCGATCGCCTCAATTAGTTAGGCGATGAAATCGATCGCAAGTGCGATGTGGTGTCTTGTGGACTCATTGTCATTGCTGGCGTGGTTGCGGTGAGCAACCCACTCCTTGGAGTAGGTATCGCGGCAAAGTCCCTTCTGCCATCGCTTGGCGCAAAGTTTTCCAGCGAGGGTTGGCGGCACGTTGGCGGGAAACTAAAACGCCGCCAGACGGCTCAAACAGAGAAGGACTCTGTGAAAGGAGCGGAGAAGGAGCTCAGATCCGTCCGTGCTGAGGTCATAGTCAACCCACTGCTACAGCCCCTCGAGAAAGCGTTAGTAACCAGCGTTAACGAGTTTGATCCTCTGGCGACTTTGATGAATCTAGCTTCGTCACTGCCTGTCCCGCTCGCGGGATGGCACGGTATCAAATGACAGCACGCGCCATCAATCAGGTGTATCGAGGGATCAAACTTCGCGAGTTCAGCAAGGCTAATCTTGGACCTGAGGATCTCCGGTGGCTGAAATCGCTGAGAGCGTTTCAGCGAGATACCTACGCGTAGCAGAATCCGAGCCCGATTCGTCTCCACAGATTGTCAGTGCCGTGATCGCTTCGCTCGATCAGGAATCACTGCTGAATATGTGTACCTTTTGGAAACAAACCACGTTTCAGAAGACATCAGATCGGGCTCCATCAAGATTATTGAAAAATCTTTAAAAAATTGTTTTTCCATCTGATACTAAAAATATTAAATTTATTAATTATGAGAACTTATCACGCTCTCCGCTCAACGGCCATCCAGGCGGGCTGCGCTCTTATCCTGGGCGTTCTCGCTGCCGAGGCCCAAGGGCCTTTCCGTCCGAACGGGCGTTCAAACTCCAAGAAGTCCCACAAGGCAACCCCAATGCCTACCGCTGTCCGCGACAGTGATTTCCACAACAACGGCGCCGTCAACGACGCCCAAGTGGCCCTCGGACGCTCTTTGTTCTTCGACAAGGTCCTCAGTGGCAACATGAATATCTCGTGTGCGACCTGCCATCATCCCATGGCCGGATCCGGCGACGGGCTTTCGCTATCCGTCGGGGAAGCTGGGGTAGGTCTCGGCGTCACCCGGGCAACCGGCGATTCTGAGCGATCGGTCCTTGAGCGCGTGCCACGCAATACACCCCCGCTCTTCAATCTAGGAGCCAAGCAATTTAATACCATGTTTCACGACGGCCGGGTCCAGAAAGACGAGAACTTTCCCTCTGGATTCGAATCGCCTGCCGGAGAGGATCTTCCCGAGGGCTTGGAAACCGCCTTGGCCGTGCAAGCTCTGTTTCCCCCAACGTCGGGCACTGAAATGGCCGGGCAATCTGGCGACAATGAAATCGGTGCGGCTGCCGCTGATGGAAATCTTGCTGGCCCAGGCGGGGTCTGGGAACTGCTCGCCAAGCGATTAGCCGGAATCGACGCTTACGCCGAAGCCTTTGCCGAGGTCTACGATGATGTGAATGTTCCCGACGATATCACCATGGTTCACGCGGCCAATGCCATTGCAGCCTTTGAAAGCAGTGCTTTCCGTGCAGACAACAGCCCATTTGATCGCTACTTGAGGGGCGATCACGAGGCCATGAGCCGATCGGCACTCCGAGGCATGGACCTCTTTTATGGCAAAGCTGGTTGCGCCAGGTGCCACAGCGGCAAATTCCAGACCGACCTGCGCTTTCGTGCCATTGCAATGCCTCAAATCGGCCCAGGCAAAGGCGATGGTATCTCCAAATACGAAGATTTCGGGCGTGCCCGCGTCACGCTGTCGGATGGAGATCGATTTCGATTCCGGACGCCGACACTGCGAAACGTGGCACTGACCGCGCCCTATGGGCACGCAGGTGCCTTTGATACTCTGGAGAGCGTCGTTCGACATCACCTCGATCCGGTAGCTTCTCTGAAGTCCTACGACGGGAGTGAATCGACGCTCCCCGATGACGACACGCTCAACGGTCATGACATGGCAGTCATGGAAGCCCCCACGGCCGTCCAGCGTATTGCCCAGGCCAATCAACTCGCTCCCACCACACTGAGTGACGTCGAAATGCGTCGCCTCCTCGACTTCCTCCATAGTCTCACCGATCGTTCGCACCTCGACATGCGACGCCTCGTTCCCAAGCGCGTGCTCAGTGAGATCTCTGTCTTTGACTGATCCTGCCTGGCATTTTTGCCGCCCTAAAAAGCGGCTACTCTCCTTTACGCCTACTAGTTAGGCGCTTTCCCTTGACCCCTAATATCCGGACAGGTATAGCCACTCGAGCGAGACTTTTAAGCGCTCAGGCAGGCTTTCCCTTGCCAGCATCCGACTCGCGGTCGATGCTCCGCGCTCAGGGATAGACTCCGCCGAACTCCTCGAAACCCTCTATCCTATCATAGATTTCAAAGCGCTTTCTCCTAACTAAACAAGCATGATTGGTAAACTATTTGGGTTCTTCTCGAATGACATCGGGATCGACCTCGGCACAGCGAATACCTTGGTCAATGTGAAGGACCATGGGATTGTGCTGCGTGAACCGTCGGTCGTGGCGGTGAAAGCTGGCACCAGCGAAGTTCTAGCGGTGGGTGATGATGCCAAGCGGATGCTAGGCCGTACGCCTGGTAATATTGTCGCCATTCGCCCGCTCAAGGACGGGGTCATTGCCGATTTTGAAGTGACCGAGGCCATGCTTCGCCACTTCATCCGCAAGGCCCATAATCGCCGGACAATGGCCCGCCCTCGGGTCGTCATCGCGGTGCCCTCAGGCATCACCGAGGTGGAAAAACGCGCCGTGAAGGAATCGGCGGAGCAGGCAGGTGCCCGCGAAGTCTATTTGATCGAAGAGCCCATGGCAGCTGCCATCGGTGTAGGTCTCCCTGTGCAAGATGCCTCCGGTAACATGATTGTCGATATCGGTGGCGGGACAACAGAAGTGGCCCTCATTTCCCTGTCTGGCATCGTCTACAGCCGCAGTGTCCGCATCGCTGGCGACGAGCTTGACGAAGCAATCGTCCAGTACATGAAGCGGGCCTACAACCTCATGATTGGGGAGCGCACGGCGGAAGAGATCAAGATCCGCCTCGGCTCGGCCTACCCCATTGGCAAAGAGACCTCTATGGAAGTAAAAGGGCGCGACCTCGTCGCTGGCCTCCCCAAGACGATCACGATCAGTTCTCAGGAGGTGCGTGAAGCGATGCTCGAGCCTCTGAATACAATCGTGGACTCCGTTCGTGTGACCCTGGAACGCTGCCCACCAGAACTTTCTGCAGACCTCGTGGATCGGGGCCTTGTGTTGGCGGGAGGTGGAGCATTGCTTCGCGGTCTCGACAAATTGCTCTCCGAAGAAACAGGCCTTCCCGTTCACGTTGCCGAGGATCCCCTAAGCGCCGTGGCAGAAGGTGCCGGCAAAGTGTTGAGCGAGCTCGAATTCTTGAAAAAGGTGACGAGTGGCGGTTCCTCATCTGAGCAACGTTGAAGCTGATTACGTTCCTTCCAGAGTCCCCGTATCCAGATGAAGCAATATAATATCATTGCACTTCTGGTTTTCCTTGGCGCTCTCGCTTGGATCTTCTTCCTTGCGCCCGAAAGCACAGCAGGCCTACGCTCCAACTTCCTTAGCTGGTTCAGCCCCGTAGTCAAAGCCGCCGGAGCTGTCCAAGGCGAAGCTGATCCGGCCGATTCACGCTCACGCGAAGAACTCCTCGCAGAAGTCGAGAAACTCGAGGAAGCCGTGATCAACCTTAGCTTCACTCAACGCAACTACCTGGATCTTGAGAAAGAGAACACCCGGCTGCGTGCCGACCTCGAGTTCAAGAGAAGCAAACATTACAATCTCACGATTCCAGCACAGGTCATCAAACGCAATCGCACCAGCTGGTGGAGTACCGTGACCATCAATCGCGGCACCCAGCATCAGGTGACAAAAGACCTCCCCGTAATCAATCGCAATCATGCCGTCGTTGGGAAGGTTATTCCCAATGGCTTAACCAAGACGACAGCCGAGGTCCTGCTCCTCACCGATGAACAATGCAAAGTAGCCGCACGCGTTGGGCAAAACGTCTCCATGCGGGGCATCGTCAATGGCCATCGTGGGCTCGGCAATCTTACCCCTGAAATACGTCTCAACTTTCTAGACCCTTATATCCCCCCTATTCCCGCGGGAGCGATGCTCTTCACGGATGCAGGCGAAGGCCGGGTCTTTCCACCAAACTTGTTCATTGGCCGAGTTCTCAGGCAGATCAAAGGCGACACCTCCAATAGCGCTGTGATTGAGCCTAAAGTGGACTTCGCCAAACTCGATTCCGTCTTTGTCATTCGCACGGCCATTGATGAAGGAGAGGCCGACGCTGTGGGCCCAACCTCGGAGGAAACGGCGTCTAACACGCCCTAAGCAACCCCATGTATGCGGCCCTCAGCTTTGTCATGATGTTCCTTGCACTCTGCCTGCAAGAGTTCATTCCGCGCTTAGGTGAAAGTGCCTCCTACGGAGTCGTTCTCTTATTTCCTGTTTGGTTTCTTTGCACCGCCGTCACCCTTCCGTACCCTGTCATGTTGGGCGCATCCTTCTTTGCCGGGCTTCTCTGGGATCTCCGCCACACCGTCGATCCAGGCCTAGGGCCCGCTGGCGACGCCTCGACCGGGGCCACCCCTTTCGGCATAAGTATCCTTCTTTTCGGCCTTCTCGGGCACCTCATGCATGGGGTACGCCCGCTCTACAAGAAGCGTCAGATGGGCTTCCCCATCCTGCTCACCGGAGCCGGAATTTTTATCTTCCGCATGCTAGAATACCTGTTTCTCAACTTTCGACGCGGCAACTTTCAGTTTCCGCAGCCCGTGTTTCGTGAGATGTGTTCTACGGCGCTGTTGTCCATGATCCTCGCCCCGCTGATCTACCTCACCCTGTGGTGGTTAGAACGGGCGATCCACGGGCACCCGCGCTATGCTCACGGCGACTAGCCACTTCCACTCTCTATGGTCCTTCAATACAGACTCCGGCTCTACTTGGTCGCACTCATCCTCTTGAGCGCGTTCACCGGCTTACTGTTCCGACTCTGGGATGTGCAAATCACCAGCCAGGCGCTCTATGCAAGCCAGCTCTCGCCAACCAGTAAGGTCACCGTGAGAGTTCCTGGTGTGCGCGGTGAAATCAAAGATCGCAACGGGGAGACCCTTGTCTCAAATCGCCTGGAGTACCAGCTCGTTCTTAATCTGCGCGTCATCGTCAAAGATTATGATCCTGCAGCTCATGGACGGACAGAGCGCCCCAAGATCGCCAGGAAAACTCCGCGTGATGATCTCAGACCGAACACGAAAATCACGGATATTGCCACAATCGTTGAAGAGACCGTCATTGGCCCGCTCAAAGAATTGGGCCTTGAGATTGATCTCGGTCCGGTTCGTCACCAGATCGCGAACCACTATGACATGACCTGGCCCGCTGGACTGGTTCCCTACACGCTCCCGCTTGCACTCACCTACGATCAGTTCGCGATGCTCAGTGAGCGCAGCCTAGAGATTCCCGGCTTACAACCACAGGCCGCTCCCGTGCGCCAATACAACTACGGTTCGCTTGCTTGCCATACATTAGGCTATGTTAGGAAGGCCGACCGAACGAAGGATTTGGATGACTTGAAAGCTCTTGCCCTATCCGATGGTCCGGAGAGAGACGAAGCTAAACGTTGGCTGCGCAACGACCATGTCTATGAACCAGACCCGTTTGGCTTCTCCGCCATCGAGCGGTCCATGGATCAGTATCTCAAAGGGCGCGCCGGTGAACGCGAACATCTCATTGATCAAAAAGGCGTCTATGTCAGAGACACTCGGAATGAACTCCCTCAGAAAGGTTACGACGTTCGACTGACCCTCGATCTCCGCGCTCAGTACATCGCCGAGATGGCCTTACGCAAAGCAAACGATGGCAAAGGCATCGGTCGGGGCGCTGCCGTCATCATCGATCCCAACAATGGCGGTATTCTCGCTATGGCATCGGTTCCCACCTTTGATCCCAACAAGTTTATTCCTGCCATCACGCGGGAAGATTTCAAGCGCTACCGCGATGATGATAGCCATCCTCTCATTAGCCGAGCAACAAGCGCCTATGCTCCAGGTTCCACTTTCAAAATCGCTACCGCCTTTGCCGGCTCCCTAGCAAGGTCCGAAGGAAACAAGAATGTGCGAAACCAGTACGGATGTAGCGGCGCAATCACCTACGGAAAGAACACACGAATCAAATGCATGTCGATTCTTGGCCATGGCACACTCGGGTTGCAACGGGCCATCATGAAGTCCTGCAACTGCTACTTCTACCAGTATGGCAACCATGCCGGTATCGAGCAGATCAAGAAAGTCACGACGATGATGGGACTAGGCACCCGGTTGGGCCTTCCTATCTCTGAGAGCTCTCTCTTATTAGTCGGAGACCCCGCCTATCTTCAAGCAAGAGGTAAGGGGGAACGATGGACAGCCGCCAACACGGCACACATCTCAATTGGCCAAGGCTATGTCGGCACATCTCCTCTACAGATGGCCAACGTCGCCGCCATCGCCGCGAATGGAGGCAAATATTACAAAGTTCGACTCGTTGACGGCATCGAAGAAGGAGACGGCACCCGAGTCGAAGACTTCGCTCCCAAAGTCCTCTTCGACCTAACCGAGCACGGCGTGACACCTGAGACTATCGATACCGTGCGGCTCGGAATGCGTGATGTGGTCAACGCCACCGGCGGAACTGCTCGCCGCGCGCGCCTCGACAACGTGATCGTCGCTGGGAAGACAGGTACCGCACAATACACGAAGAATGGCGAGACTCTTAACAGTGCCTGGTTCATCGCCTTCGCCCCTTTTGACAAACCGCAATACGCTCTCGCTGTCTTCGTCGAAGACGGCAAATCAGGTGGCAAAGTAGCCGCACCGATTGCCAAGCGTATTTTACAAGAACTCTTTCGGGGACCTTCATTCGCGCGTTATCGCACTCTCGCAGATGCTCAGGGTCACTTCGATACTCACGAAGAGATCTCCTACGACGGTGGTCTCTGGACCGTGCCTGAAGGCGAGCAAGACACTGCGGACACAGTGGTGTCTGTTAATGATCCTGCAGTCCTGGGGACTTTAGACACAACCAATTCAGAACATAAACCTCAATCGTCAGAAGTCAGAGAACGGGCCAGCATCATTTCCCCCAGGGAATCGCGTGAACGTTAGCCAGCAGACTTGACGACTTCATTAATTACAATGTTAGATACTTTTAAGAAACTCTTCGGATTCTCAGCCGCGTCAGGTGGCAGCCGAATAGTGGTCAATTGCGAGCCGCTGGAAACACGGGTTGCTGTGCTAGAAGACAAGACACTTGAAGAATATACCATCGAACGGACAGGTCATTCCAACATCGTCGGCAGTATCTTCAAAGGCCGAGTCAAAAACATCGAAGGCGGACTTAAAGCCATGTTCGTTGACATCGGCTTCGAGAAAAATGCCTTTCTTCACTTCTGGGATGCCATCCCGGCTGCTCTCGACGGCGGCCTCGAGGAGATTAAACGCTCAACCAAGAAAAAGAACCGCATCACCTCCAAGGACATTCCTGACATCTACCCAGTCGGCTCCGAAGTCCTCGTCCAAGTAACCAAAGGCCCCATCGGCAATAAAGGCCCTCGCGTGACGACGAATATCAGTCTGCCAGGACGCTTCATGGTTCTCATGCCACGCAACGACCAGTTCGGCATCTCTCGGAAGATCGATGACCCTCAAGAGCGTCAACGGCTTCGCAAGATCTGTGAACGCCTCAGCGTCCCAGAAAACATGGGCATTATCATGCGCACCGTTTGCCAGGGTAAACGCGCTCGCTTCTTCGTCCGCGACCTTCGCCTCTTATTAGAGCAATGGGACGAGATCGACGAAAGACAGAACAACGGCAAAGCCCCTCTCTGTGTCTTTCAAGAACCCGGCCTCGTCGAGCGTACCGTGCGCGACTTCCTCACGGATGAAGTCGCTGAAGTCCTCTGTGACGACGAAGAAGTCACCGAAGAAATGCGCGAACTCGTTTCCTCCATTTCACGTCGAGCCAAGAAGCGGATCAATTTCTATCAAGGAAAACAGCCCATCTTCGATAAATTAGGCATCAATCGCCAAATTGAGAACGCTTTCCACCGTCAAGTATGGATGCCCTGCGGTGGCTACCTCTGCATCGATGAAACAGAAGCCCTCATCGCCGTCGATGTGAACACGGGCCGGAATAAGGGGCACAAAGGTAACATGGACAAGATGATCCTTGAGACGAATCTAGAGGCCGCCGACGAAGTTTCGCGTCAGCTCAAGCTCCGAAACATTGGGGGGCTCGTCGTGGTCGACTTTATCGATATGAAAGGCCGCAAAGATCAGATGGCCGTTTACCGCCGCATGCGTGATCGCGTCCGCAAAGACAAGGCCAAGACTCAGATCTTACACATCTCCCAGCTCGGCCTCATGGAGATGACGCGCCAACGCCTCAACGAAAGCCTCACAGGCTCGGTCATGGAACCGTGTTCCTACTGCCAAGGCAAAGGCTCTGTCAAATCCACCATGACGATGAGCGTGGAACTACAACGCAGGCTCAACCTCGTGTTCCAAAGTCAAGGTGGCGAACGCAGTCGCGACCTCATTGTCGTCGTGCACCCGGACGTGATGCACCGCCTTCGTACCGAAGACGAAGCCATCCTCGAAGAACTCCAGCGCCGCAATGTTGGCCGCCTCACCTTCCGCGCCGACCTGACCTATCACCGCGAGCAGGTCATGATCGTTGATGCCGCCTCCAACGAGGAAATCACCGTTGGCCTTCCACGCGATCCCAACGAGCGAAACTAACAATATATTGATTGAATGGCCGCGGCCTCTTTAAGACCCACCCGGTCTCAAAGAGGCCGTTCGCGTTCCGCCGAGTGAAACTCAGATATCTTGCCCGAGCCGCAGCCTCGAAGATCGCACATCGTCAATTAGTTTACTTACACTCGTACTTCTTCGCCCTATTTCTCCTCAGCCCATCTTCCGCTTCACCCGAAGGCAGACTGTAGAGTGCCTTGCACCCACCCTCCGTTCCGCCTACGATCGAGAACCTAGCCGTCGATGACATTTGACCAGATCATTGAGGCGCGGGAGGAGGCAGCAGCAATCAGCCCGTAGTGTCCAGAAATTCGATTGCGGCGTAAGTTGTGGACGTTCAATCGATTGCCGACTCGATAGGGATGGGATTTCTCGCTGCATTTCTTCGGTTGGTGACTGCCAGAATTTGAAATGGGCCGGAGCCCTTTACTGCCAAAGGTGCCAAAAGCCTTTCTGGCACCTTTGGCATTATCACCTCTAGGCACATTTGAGGATATTTCGATGATCGGCTCAAACTCATTGATCCAGCCAAGCTCGACACACTCAAGAGCGACCGTGCAGCCAATCCCAGACTCAGGAAAGCCTGCTACTGGCTCCACGTTGCCCAGGTGGATGAAATCACTCCCTTTTCCATCATCGATGCTACAGGGCACGCTAGGACGCCACACGGACAACTAGCAAAGGAAGCGCTTTTACGGAACCTAACGATCTTAGAGCGGCTTGGATGCCTCACCCCTGACAATCTGGCCAAGCTTCGGAGAGGGCGGGCTCCAACCATCACACACGGCCATTACTCGGGTGAGATCGCCGAGGTAGACCACATCGTGCCCGTTTCCAAGGCTCCACAGTTTGAGTCATGGATAGGGAACCTTGAGTTCATGCCGCGCACGCTGAATCGTCGGAAGTCGAACAAGATGGGTGAGCGGCAGAGGAGTCACCTTGCGAGGCTGTTGGATACAGAATAGGGCCAATTTAGGCGTTTCGTATCGTAGCGCAGGATAGAGTGAGCAATCTTAAGACCGAATGCCTTGATTGGTGTTACCTGGAAAAGCAACCTACAGAAGCAGCTTCCCTCTCACAGATCTATGAAATGCACGCAAATCGTTCGTCTGATCTTTGGATCAGTAATCTCGCTGGTAACGCTAGCCTCTGCCCAGGTGCCGCAGATGATCAACTACCAAGGCCGCGTCGCGGTCGGTGATCCGGCAGTAAACTTTGATGGCACTGGTTTGTTCCGGTTCGCGCTGGTCAACAGCGGCATCAATTCGAGTCAGCAGGCAACGGGGACAGCTGTCCGAACGGGGGGCTTCATTACCAGCGTCAGCGTTACGAATGGTGGATCGGGCTACGCGAGTGCTCCTACCGTTAGTTTTAGCGGAGGAGGAGGAGTGGGAGCAGAAGCCACTGCGATCATTTCCGGCGATGCTGTAACGAGCATCGTAGTTACCAATGCGGGTTCCGAATACACTTCGGCCCCGACTGTCACCATCACCTCTCCTCCTGATGATCTCAGTTTCGCCTCTTACTGGAGTAACGACGGCACGAGCACCGATGGCAGCGAGCCGACTGGAGCGGTGTCCTTACCGGTCACCAAGGGACTCTACTCGGTGTTGCTTGGCGCGAACATGACGCCGATCCCGAACACCGTCTTCGCGAACCCAGACGTTCATCTGCGTGTGTGGTTTGATGATGGCATGAATGGATAGCAGCTTCTCACGCCGGACCAGCGCATTGCGGCGGTAGGCTATGCGATGGTCGCGAGTACGGTCCCAGACGGGGCGATTACAAGTGACAAGCTATCAAGTGGGCTCACGCTTGAGGGCACTACAAGTGGCACATTCAGCGGTGACGGCTCGGGACTAACAAATATTCCGGCGAGCGCGATCGTGCCGGTGGTTCCTCCGGCACCGCCGGCGGGCATGGTGCTAATCCCTGCGGGGGATTTCGTGATGGGGGACAGCAGTGGTGATGGACTAAGCAATGCCGATCCAGTCGGCACGACGGTTTCAGCCTTTTACATGGACGCGACCGAGGTGACGCTGAGCCAGTGGCAGGTGGTGCAGCAGTGGGCCACGCTGGTGGGTGGCTACACGGCACTTGCGGTGGGCAGCGAACCACCCGGTGCAGACGGTGAACTGGTATGACTGCGTAAAGTGGTGCAACGCGCGCAGCGAGCAGGCGGGCCTGACGCCGGTGTATTACACGGACGATGCGCAGACGTCCGTGTATCGGACGGGGACCGTGAGCGTGACCAACGCGCAGGTGAAGTGGACTGCAAACGGCTATCGCCTGCCGACGGAAGCGGAGTGGGAGAAGGCAGCGCGGGGCGGATTGAGCGGGAAACGGTTTCCGTGGGGCAATGCCATTTCGCAATACTTGGCGAACTATAGCGGCTCAATTGGCAGTTACGATTTAGGGCCGAATGGCTACAATCCGATTGGCGCTGTGGGAGGCACGTCACCAGCGACGAGTCCGGTGGGATCGTTTGCGGCGAACGGTTATGGGCTCTATGATATGGTGGGGAATAATACCGAGTGGTGCTGGGATTGGTATCGCACGCCATATGCGGGAGGGACCGATCCCCATGGTGCTGCAACGGGCTCCAACCGCGTGCTGCGCGGCGGCAACTGGCGCGGCTTTGCCGACGTCGCGCGCTGTGCCGGCCGCGGCCGCGTCAACCCGGGCTACGCCTTCAGCTACGTCGGCTTCCGGGCTGTTCTGGCCCCAGGTCAGTGAGCTGAACGGCAGAGCGGAGCAGTCGGGGCGCAGCGAGGGACGAGCGGAGACTGACAGTGGAGCGGTATACTGAATGAAACTTCCCGAGCTAATAGAGAGAAAGCCTGGGCAGCGGACGAACAATCTAACACCAAATTAAGCCAAGCAACAACATGAGCGATCTCTATCAATTTCCAAAGGCCGTCTGGGCTATTCACTCTCTGCTGCTTCTAGCATTCGCAGCTACCGCTCACGCCGACCTGCGCACCAGCACAGACTTCACAGTCGCTGCGGACACCACGGATGCAGGAGGCCAGCGCACCAGCAGTAGCGCCTACACCAACCACGGCAGCATCGGTGGCGTCGCGGGGATCTCCACCGTGGCCTCCCCTGCCGCGACTGCGAAACACGGCTACATCGGTCAGCTTTACGAGGTGACTG
>Ga0213863_10001169_pt1 | contig 19480 bp, 25 predicted proteins | sample PICome_8_FD_160128 | JGI IMG/M metagenome (GOLD analysis project Ga0213863, IMG submission 160128) | Coastal seawater microbial communities near Pivers Island, North Carolina, United States - PICO497 | ecosystem: Environmental > Aquatic > Marine > Coastal | place: USA: North Carolina... | reverse complement strand
AAGAAACAAGAACTATGGAAATAATTTTTTAACTGTTTTTACAGGAGAAGTTTTTTGGAGGCATACGGTCTTATCTTTTTTTGTCATGATGTCTTATATTTTTATTTATATAATATCTGCAATTTCTCTAGGCGTGAGTATAGATTATTTTTCATTTTTAGTTTTTACTCCAATAATATTATTCTCAATGACTTTACCCGTTAGTATCGGCGGTTGGGGAGTAAGAGAATTTACAGCTCTTTTAATATCATTTTTATTAGGTTTATCTGCATCAGTAAGCATAAGTGTTGCTATTATGTATGGAATATTAAATCTTATCTGTTCTTTGCCAGGTTTATACTTTTTACTAAAACTCAAATCAAGATAGCTTTATATCACACAGTATATCTTGACCCATTTGAAAATATTTAGTTTCATGACATTTAGCTTCATCTAGTGTTTTTTTCATTTTTGTTATAAAGCTAGGTCTTCCTTGGCCAAGAATAATCGGGCTAATGCATAGGTGAAGTCTATTTAAACTATTTCTATTATAGAAATCTGAAACTGTTGCTCCACCACCCTCTATAAATATAATTTTTTTCCTTAACTTTTTTAGTAGTAAGCATATATCTTTTGTATTAAATTGATCTTTATCCAAAGGTAACTGAAAAATGTTATTTTCATTTGTTTGTATTTTATCATTTATAACTTTATAACCATTAGAATCAGAATTTTTGAAAACTTTATATTTATTGGACAATTTATTATTTTTATCAATAATTATTCTCATCGGGCTCGGCCCTTTAACTAATCTTGTTGTTAATTCAGGATTATCAAGTGTTACGGTTTTATGCCCTACGATTATCACATCAGAAATAGCCCTCATCATATGAATATGGGTTAGATTTTCTTTAGAACTAATATATTTAGATTCTCCGGAATCAGTTGCAATAAATCCATCAAGTGTCTGTGCTAAATGAGCGATGATAAATGGCCCATGATGATTGTTAAATATAATAGGCAAAAATGTAGAAAATAACATTTTATTATAATCATCTATTATAAAATTACATTCAGATATGGCCTCAGATTTACTATCGTATGTTATATTATATTTTGTTCCCCTGATAATTTTCTCTATAGATATCAAGGTAGGGTGATTCTCTTCAGCATCTATCATTTCTTTTGCCGCTAAAACTAGTGACCATGAAGATTTCTTTGTTATACTAAGCTTATTAACCATTTTTTTATTATATGACATTTTTAAAAAACTTTATAAAAAGTACTATTATCGGATCATTGATCCTAGTACCTATTCTTATATTTATTTATTTTACTCAAGGGTATGTGTCTAATTATAATTTTGTAATAGGCTCCGTAGGCTATTTTATTGATACTATGCAAAACATGGGTCCAGTATATGTTTTGATTATTTGTTACCTAACAGGTGTTCTAGCACAGTTCTTTAGTAAAAATCTTAATCTAAATAATTTATAAAATAGTAGGATTTGGTGCATCACCATAAACATCATCAGGATCAAATACCTTTTCTTTCTCTGTGAAACTTAATTTAACATTTTTGCCATCATATTTAATCTCTCTGTAAAAACATGAGAAATATCCTACATGACAGCTCGCATTACCAGCAACTGTAACTTTTATCCAAACACAATCTTGATCATCATCAATTAATATTTGGTCAACTTTTTGCACAAATCCACTTGTTGCTCCTTTATGCCAAATACATTTTCTGCTCCTACTATAATAATGAGCCTCTTTCTTTTCAATGGTTAATTTTAGAGCCTCCTCATTCATAAAGGCATGCATGAGCAGAACGCCAGTTTTTGAATCTGTTGTGACTACAGGTATGAATCCTTGATCATTGAATTTAGGACTTAAACTTAATCCTTCTTCAACTTCTTCAACTGATTTTCTTTCTTTAAACATTATTTTTTCTTAAACTTTGATTTATGTATAAATGTCTTGCCACAATAGTAACATTCTATCGAGCCTTCTTCATCCTTAAGTTTTAAAAATATTTGCGGATGAGAACCACTATCTTTATCACCAGCGCAGCTTACAGATTTGATATTATCCTCAATAATTTTAATATTTGATATTCTCATACTCTATAGAGAGTCAAAATCTCCAAGTTTCATTAAACGTTCTCTAAACCTTTCTTTTATTTCTTCAGTCAAATATTTTAGATCGAGAGCTAGCTTCATCTTTTCTATATTGTTTACATCTTTAAATAAAACACTAGCAATATCAAATAATGATAGGCTATCCACATCAGTCTTTATTAATTTTAATTCATCACCAGCCTTTATAGATCCATTTTGTATTACTCTTAAATATGAACCCAGGAGCCCACTAGTTGAAAACTTTTTAGGAAATTCTCGACTATTCATTTTTATTCCTATCTTAAAACAAGGTATTCGAGGTTGAGATACTTGAAGTATACAGCTACCAGCCTCAAACTCATCGCCTATTTTTACTGATTTTTCATCAAAATCATCTATAGTTAAGTTCTCTCCAACTAGCCCATAGTCACTATATTCTTGCCCCATTTCATCAGACCATTTTTTATAATGTTTATAAGAATAAGCATACACAGCTTTATCATATCCCCCATGAACTTTCATATCTGCTTGTCTATCACCTGATATTCCAATATCTGATACATCCACCGAACCATTGATGGGTTTTTTGTATATACTTGTGATAAGCTCTTTACCATTAAAGACGACTTTTTTTGGCTCGGATACGTTTATAGATAATATTTTCATTATTAAAAAAGGATAACTTAAGATGAATGCATATACAATAAATTGGGTCTTATTATTATTATTGTCAGCTATCTGGGGAGGGGCATTCACACTTAATAAGTTTGCTCTTGAGGCATATACACCCGAAATACTTGTAACAGGCAGGTTATTGATTGCAGCTATAGTTCTAGTTATTTTCATTTTAATTATTTTTAGAAAAATAGATATTAAAATGTCTGAATGGAAATACTACTTATTTATGAGTATTGTGGGTATAGTAGCTCCTTTTATATTGATATCTTATGGTCAAATGGATATTGATAGTTCATTAGCGGGAATATTAATGTCGACTATGCCAATTTCAACATTAATTCTCTCCCATTTTTTTTTAGATGACGAACAGATGACAAGAAAAAAGCTAATTGGTTTTATAATAGCGTTTATAGGTATAATAATACTTATTCTGCCTGGAAAAGCAGATCTAACTACTTCTTTGTTAGATGGCCTATCATCTGAACTAATGGTAATATCAGGGGCTATATTTTACTCATTTGCTGCTGTTTATGGGAAAAGGTTTAAAATTACAAATCCTTTAAATGCTTCAACCGGGGTAACACTGTACTCCGCAGCTATAATGTTGATATACCTCGGTTTCAATTCAAATATAATTCCAAATAATTTAGGAAGCATAAGTCATATCTCAGCTGTTTTTATTTTAGGTATATTCTGTACGGCAATTGCCACGATAATATATTTTCAGATTCTACAGTCTTCGGGAGCAACCTTTATTTCAATGATGAATTATCTCATACCTGTTTGGGCGATACTATTTGGAGTAATATTTTTTAATGAAGTTGCTATGTGGAATTATTTAATAGGCTTAATTGTAATTATCTTTGGAATACAATTATCTCAAAAAAGTAAAAAAATTAAAAAACCTAAAACAACTAAGACATAGATACCCTAATTTTATGGTATATTAATATCATGACTAATAGAGGTGATATATGTTAGATGATGACAAAATTAAAATTGAATCGGCTACTTTCGAGAGATTGCTAGAACACTTAAGAAAAAATCCAGATGTTCAAAATATTGATATGATGAATCTTGCGAACTTTTGCCGTAACTGTATCTCTAAATGGTATGTAGCAGAAGCTGAAAAGCTTGGCAAAAAATTGACATATGATGAAGCTAGAGAATTGATCTATGGGATGCCATATTCTGATTATAAAGAAAAATATCAAAAAGAAGCTACAAAAGAGCAACTAGAAAAATTCAATGAAAGAAAAACTAATAAATAAAATAAATCTTTCAGATAAAAACTTGTTAGCTTACAACAAGCATATACTCTTAGAAGATATTCAGGTAGAAGGTTTAGAAATTCTTAACTCTAAGCATATAGCTGTAATTGGGCTTGGGGGATTAGGTTGCCCTGTTGCTCAATATTTAGCAACATCTGGTTTAGGTGAATTAACAATCGTTGATAATGACATTATTGAGGATACAAATTTACAAAGACAGATATTATATACATCTAGCGATCTAGGAAAAAATAAAGTTGATGCTGCTGAGGAGAAACTAAAAAATCTCAATTCTGATCTAGTTGTGCATAAACATAAAGTAAAATTTTCAATGCATTCAAGTAATTTATTAAAAGATGCTGATTTGGTTATAGATGCTACCGATAATTTTCTAACCAGATCAATTATCAATGAGGCTACTATAATTTACAAAAAACCATTAATTATGGGAGCAGCTGAAAAAATGGATGGACAGGTTGCAGTTTTTAGGAATGATTTAACAGATACACCCTGTTACAATTGCCTTTATTCTGATTTAGATGATAAAAGTACTTCATGTTTGGATCAGGGCGTTTTATCTATGTTGACTGGAATAATTGGCAATATACAGGTCGTAGAGAGTATAAAACTATTATTAAATTTTGGAGATACATTGCAAAGCAAGTTGTTATTAGTTGATGTTAAAAATATGAACTTTAGAACAATTAAGATCCCCAAAGACCCAAAATGCAGCATGTGTAATTAATATGGTTAATGATAAGCTATCAAGAAATTTCAAATACTTAAGAATTTCAGTAACAGATAAATGCAACTATAGATGTTCTTACTGTATGCCTAAAGATATTTTTGGCAAAGACCATCAGTTTTTACAAAAAAGCGAACTCCTTACTTATGAAGAAATTATTGAGGTTGTCAAAGTTTTGAAAGGATATGGGTTGGAAAAAGTTAGATTAACAGGTGGAGAACCTTTGTTAAGGAAAAATATAGAATTGCTTGTAAAAGGCCTTAAAGATCTAGCATTGGTTAATGAAGTTTCAATCACTACTAATGGATCATTGTTGGATCTTGATAAGATAAATTTATTGAAAAATAATGGACTAGACACAATCACTATCAGCCTAGATTCTTTATCTCAAAATATAACAGATGAATTGAATCCAACAAATAATAATATTTCAAAAGTTATGAATGCTATTGATGATGCATTAAAGATATTTGGTTTTTTAAAAATAAATATGGTAGTCATTAAAAATAAAAATAGTCATGAAATTATTAATATGGTAAAAAAATTTCTACATAAAAATATTGAATTAAGATTTATTGAATATATGGATGTTGGTGAATCAAATAATTGGGGTCTTGAAAATGTTCTGACATCTAAAGAAGCTATGGATATAATTGGAGAGAATTACTCCATGAGTAAAATAGCTGTAAAAAAAGATTCAACATCTGAAAAATGGCAGCTAGATGGATACCCTTTAAGCATAGCTTTTATATCATCTATATCAAAACCATTTTGCAGTAACTGTAATAGAGGGAGACTATCAGCTGATGGTAGATTTTATAATTGTTTGTTTTCTGATACCGGTTATGATTTTACTAATTATATTAGAAACAAGGGTTTATCTTTGGGGGATTATTTTGAGAAAATATGGCTCAGTAGAAATGATCAGTATTCGCAGCTAAGATTCACAAAAAAAATTATAAAGAATAAAAAAAATAAAGTTGAGATGTCTTACATTGGAGGATGATAAGTTCTAGGTCTATAAAGTTGTAATATTTAAGACAGGAAGATAAGATTGGATTATGTATATTATTTTTAGTTATATTTTTTATTTCATAGCCATAATGGCTGGTTATGCTGCTGCATATGAACTATTGACCCAAATCTTTCCCGAGTTTGGGCTGTTTGAGATTTTAGTAGGCTTCATTGCAACAGCCATGTTTTTCCCCTTAGTTCCACTATATTCTGGTTTTACAAATGGTGAATGGTTGTTAACAATCATATGCTTTGGTTCCATATTCTTAGGCGTAATTCTTGGTAATCATGCCAGAAAAATCAAGAGCTAGCTCCTGTGAAAAGTGGATTTTTGACTTTTTGCGGTCAAATTGTTAATTTTGTTGATAATAATTGCTTTTATAACTATTATACATGCACAAACTCATGAAAATACATGTCAAATATTTTGCTAGTGTTAGAGATTTAATGGAAACAGAATCTAAAGATCTAGATATTGATAAATCATTGTCTGTTTACGAGTTATGGAAAGAGTTAACGGTAAAAATGAATGTCCCTGAAGATGTTCTCATAGCTGTTAATCATAAATATGTTGATAAAGACTTTAAATTAAACGATGGAGATGAAGTTGCTTACTTTCCTCCAGTTACAGGTGGTTAATTATGAAAATAGAAATTACAGATGAAAGATTTGATCCATGGCAATCACTAGTTGATTATAAAAAGAACGATTTACAGAAGAATCGTAAAATTGGGGCATCGTCAGTTTTCCTGGGTACCATGAGAGATTTCAATGAAGATTCTGATGTAATGGGTATGGAGTTACAGCATTACCCTGGTATGACAGAAAAATATTTAGAAGATATTGTTAATACTGCAATCAAGAAGTATAAAATAATAGATGGACTAGTGATTCATAGGGTAGGAATACTGGAACCTACTGATCCGATAGTTCTGGTTGCCACTTGGTCAGAACATAGAGAGAATGCATTTAATGCTACTCGTGACATTATGGAGTCACTCAAAGCTGAAGCTCCTTTCTGGAAGAAAGAATCAACTGATAAGGGATTTAGATGGGTTCAACCATCATCAAACGATACTGAGACTAAAGATACCAATAATGAAGCCCAATAAAGTAGTACTAGCATATTCTGGAGGCCTTGATACATCGGTAATTGCAAAATGGCTCATGGAAAAATATGAATGTGAAGTGATTACATTTACTGCTGATATTGGACAAGGCTCAGAAACAAAAGATGCAAGAGTAAAAGCAAAAAAATTAGGTATAAAAAAGATATATATTGAAGACTTAACAGAAGAGTTTGTTAAGAATTATGTCTACCCTATGTTTAGGTCTAATGCTATCTATGAAGGTGAGTATTTTCTTGGAACATCTATAGCGAGACCATTAATAAGTAAAAGGCTTATTGAAATTGCTAAGAAAGAGGGCGCAGATGCAATTTGTCATGGAGCCACTGGAAAAGGTAATGATCAGGTTAGATTTGAATTATCAGCATATGCGTTGAATCCTAAAATAAAAATAATTGCTCCATGGAGAGAATGGTCATTTGTCTCTAGAAAAGATTTAGTAAGATATGCTAGGTTAAATAAGATTGCGATTGATTTCGATTCTGGCAAGAAAAGCCCATATTCAATGGATGCAAATATTCTGCATACATCATATGAAGGCGGCATCTTGGAGGACCCATGGAAAAGCCCAGAAGAAAATATGTGGTTAAGAACAAAATCAATTGAGAAAGCCGCGAATAAACCAGATATTTTAGAGTTAGATTTTAAAGATGGAGATATTATCAGGATTAACAAGAAATCATTAACTCCAGCAAAAGCACTTAATAAACTGAATATTCTTGCAGGCAAACATGGAATAGGAAGAGTGGATATAGTCGAGAACCGTTATGTAGGGATAAAATCTAGAGGTTGTTATGAAACTCCTGGTGGCACTGTGTATCATAAAGCCCATAAAGCAATTGAATCAATCACAATGGACAGAGAGTTATTGCATTTGAAAGAAGATATATCAAACAGATATACAAGACTTGTTTATAATGGATATTGGTTTAGCCCTGAAAGAGAGAGTTTACAAAAACTAATTAATGATTCTCAAAAAAAGGTTACTGGCACAGTTAGAGTTAAATTATTTAAGGGAAATATAATTATATTAGGTAGAAAATCACCTTATTCTATTTATAGCGAAGATCTGTCAACTTTTGAGGCAGATTCTGGTGATTATGATCAAAAAGATGCCGAAGGTTTTATAAAAGTTAATTCACTTAGATTAAGAAATAAACAAAAATAACTATCTATTAACTTTATCTAAGTAGACTGAGAACTTTAGAGATTTTTTTCTATATTGCTCTATCTTGACTGGTATAAAATCATGATCAACCGCATACCAAGTTAGAGTGCTTCTTTTATTATTTTCAATAACTCTCTTTATTATAATCGTATTAGTTTCACCAAAAATAGTATCAATTACATCATCTGAGTGTATCGTATAAATATATTTTCTCAATCTGCCTTTATCTAAAACAATATAGGTTGACTCAAAGTTACCATTCTTCAGACCTTCTTGATAAGCAATTTGAACTGATAGTCTATCGAGTACTCCAGCAACCTCATAATGTTCCTTTTTTGTACCATTATCTATTGTATAGGCACCACTATCACTATTAAATACTGTAATTATATGATCTTCTTTATCCTTCCTTTTTCTAATATATTCATATTTAATTGGAGATATAGATTCTGATTTAATCATATAATTAGATAATTCAATTCTGTGGTCTTTTTTTAGTTTAAATACTCCATCAGTTTTACTCATTACCTCAAAAAAAAATAAATTATTTTTTTTATATAAGCTATAAGAGCTTTCACCGAAGAGAATTTCCCCTTTATATAACTTATATAAATGTTGGGAGATAACTACTTGTTCACTATGCGAATAAATCGGATTACTTATAAATACTATTAAGACGAATAATTGAATTAGTTTTTTAAAATATGTTCTATAGGACATTCTAGCGTCTCTCCATTAAATGAAAACTTATTACCCAATTTTACTATATTACCTTCTAAAAACCACTTAATTGCAATAGGAAGTATTTCATATTCAATTGCATGAATATTTTTCTTTATAATTTCTTCATCATACTGATCAATTTTATACTTTCCCTGTATTATTACAGGTCCATCATCAAGTTCGGAAGTAACATAATGAACTGATGCGCCATGAAATTTATCTTTAGCTTCGATTACTTTTTTATGTGTCTCCAAGCCTTTATGTTTAGGAAGTAATGATGGGTGAATATTAATAATTTTACCATCATATTTATCAGTGATAGTTTTGGGGAGTATTTTCATAAATCCCGCTAGAATCAATAGGTCTATATCATGCGTATCTACTATTTCTGATAGGACATTGTCGAAACTTTTGTTTGTGTCAATGACTAGATTAGCTATATTATGAGTTTCTGCAATATTCAACCCCTTTGCTTTTGGGTTATTGGATATAACCATAAATACATCCATATCAATGAATCCAGATTTAATATTCTCTAGAATATTTAGAAGGTTAGTGCCATTTCCAGAAATTAGAATAATTGCTCTAGTTTTTTTCATATAAAATTGGTTTGTTGCTATTTCTTTTTACGATACTACCAATTACCTTGGGTTTATATTTTAACTTTGTCGTAACTAATAAAAGTTTTTTTAGATCTTTTTTGTCTATTATCAACACCATGCCAATTCCGCAGTTAAAAGTCTTTAACATATCCTGATCTGCTAAAGCTGCTTTTGTTTGAATGAGTTTGAATATTTTTGGCAATGACCAGCTAGATAGATTTATTTTAGCCATAAATTTATCTGGGAGAATTCTTGGAACATTATCAGTAATTCCTCCGCCTGTTATGTGTGCAGCTCCATGTATAGAGATTTTTTTTTGTAAATTATAAAAAAGATCTGCATATAACTTTGTTGGCTTGATCAATGCTTTTCGTAGATCTATACCATCATATTTCTTTTTTAAAGAGATGATATTTGTCTCAATCATTTTATTTATTAATGAATAACCATTCGAATGAAAACCACTAGATGGAATACCTATTATCAGATCACCATTTTTTATTAATTTCTTATCAATCATCTTATGCTTATCAACAATTCCTACACAAAAACCAGCTAGATCATAATCTTTATTTTTATACATCCCAGGCATTTCTGCAGTTTCACCACCTATCAAAGGTATTTTTACAGAATTGCAGGCTTTTTTTATACCTCTGAGAACTTTAGTATGTAGCTGAACGTCTATTTTACTTGTTGCAAGGTAATCTAAAAAAAATAGTGGTTCAGCTCCAGAGGTTATTACATCATTTAAGCACATAGCTAATAAGTCCTGCCCAATATACCGATGTTCATTGAATAAAGTTGCTAATTTAAGTTTTGTTCCTACACCGTCAGTACCAGCTACAATCAAAGGGTTGGAATATCTTTTAATATCTAGGGCATATAGACTTGAGAAGCCCCCTATACCAGCAACAACATTAGAGTTTTTTGGATTTACCCCTTTTTTTAAGTTGCCTATTAGTTTATCGGCTTTTTTTATATTTACACCTGATTTCGCGTAAGTTAGCTTGTTTAAAGTTTTTTTCATGTTTAAATGGTTAGGATTTAATTATATATTAATCTATTGAGTATATATACATTTATGAAAGAAACAAAAGTTAAAAAAGATCAAATTCCTATAAATTTCAGCTTTATCTCCAGTAAAAGCTTTGATAACTATATTGTGGGAAATGATAATTTTATAATTGAATTTTTGATGGAATTTCATGATAATTCGCTCGGTGCTATTATTTTTTTAATTGGTAAAAAATCAAGCGGTAAATCTCATTTATGTTCAGCTATCAAAGCGATGTCAACTAAGTCAACTGCATTTTTAAATGAGATGAATATAAAAAAAACAAGTTTTGATGAAATATTAAGTCATGAATTATTAATTATAGATAATATTGATAAAATAATTAACAACCATAATTCAGAAGAATCATTATTTGCTGTAATTAATGAATTTATATTAAATAAAAAAAATATATTGGTAACATCTACCTTGCCTTTCGACAGGATTCAATTTCAACTGCCAGATTTATCATCTAGGTTGAAGTGGGATCAGGTTTTAACAATACCAGAGCTGACAGATGATGGGAAAATCAAAGTATTACAAAAAATTGCTAATGAAAGAGGATGGGATATCCCAAATAATGTATGCGACTATATAATGAACCATTACAAAAGAGATTTATATTTTTTATGTAACTGTATCAAATTCATTGATGAAGCCTCATTATCTTTAAAAAAGAAAATAACCATTCCTTTTATAAAAAAAATAATTGAGTATAAGTAGACTTTAATTATTTAGTTTCTTTGCAAGTTTAGCTATTCTTTCACCAAAACTCATGCAGATTTCTTTTTCGTCTTCGGATATATCATTTTTACCATTAAATGAAACATGACTGGGCCCATATGGTGTGCCACCTGTTTTTGTAGTATTCAATATTTTGTTGCTATATGGAACACCAGATAATATCATTCCATGATGCAGTAAGGGCAACATCATACTGAGCAAGGTAGATTCTTGTCCTCCATGAAGACTAGAGGTTGATGTAAATACCCCAGCTGGTTTACCACACAAAACACCGTTGTACCATTCAGCTGTAGTTGTATCAATGAATGACTTCATAGGCGCAGCCATATTACCAAAATGAGTTGGACTACCTATTAATAAGGCAGAACAGTCCTTCAGGTCCTCGTTTACAACAAGAGGATCACTTTCATCAATATTCTTTTGATTATTTGGCACTGTTCTTAGTATAGCGTTAGCGCCATCAATATTTTCTACCCCTCGAGCTATCAAACGAGCCATTTTTTTCGTTGAGCCATTTGTAGAATAATATATAATAAGTACATTCATAATAGAATAAGGATATTCTATATAAGTAATAAAATAAACTTTTTACGATATATTATGCGCAAACTTTCAGTATTTATTATAGCTTTATTTTTTTCTCAACTGCTTCTGGCTTCAGATGGAGATAAACAGCTATCTAGTCAATCAATAAAAGATGCTAAAAAATCCTATAAACAGGTAGTTAAGCTAAATAATGCATGGAGAGATACTCAGAAAATTATTAAAAAAGCAGAAAAAGCACATGCTAACAAGAAATATAATGTTTCAATAAAATTAGCTAAAGAGGCCCTCAACCAATCTCAAATGGCAATTGAGCAGCATAATTCACAGAAAAATAACTATAGATTTCTAGATAACTAGTATTGACTGACAATATTTTTTAAAAGATCATTAATATTCATTTCAGATTTAGATTCTGAGGATCTTCTTTTTAATATAAGGGTGTTATTGTTAGATTCACTTTTGCCTATTATCACGATATTAGGTATACCGATTAATTCCCAGTCTTTAATCTTTTTACCTAAATTGGTATCTCTATCATCATAAATAGTTTCAATTTCCTTTTTAATTAACTCCTCATATACAGATTCACAGTGCGTTCTAACATTTGAATTTTTATGCCCATCAATTTCAATTATTACAGTGTTAAATGGAGTTATTGATGCAGGCCATTTTATACCTTTGTTATCATGCAGTTGTTCTATTGCTGCTGCTACAATTCTCGTCACACCTATCCCATAGCAGCCCATATACATGTCTATAGTTTTAGAATCTTTAGTAGTGACTTTTGCTTTCATTTTTTCAGAATATTTCTGACCAAGCTTAAAAATATGACCAACCTCTATTCCTTTTTTATGAGTTAGATTAGTCTTTTTAATTAATGCATCTAAATCATTCTCACCATACTTAACTTTTGCAATTTCTATATTCATACCTTTTAGATCATCATCTAATAATAAGTCATCCTCACCTGTATCTGCTATGACATGGAATTCATTAGACTCATTCCCACCAATATTGCCGCTGTCAGCGTCTACAATAGTAAAGTCTAGCATTAGATTTTTAAAAATATTATTATATGCATTCTTATATATCTCATATGTTTCATCTAAGGATTGTTGATTAGCATGAAAAGAGTAAGCATCTTTCATGATAAATTCTCTAGCTCTCATTACACCAAATCTTGGTCTAATTTCATCTCTAAATTTTGTTGAAATTTGAAATAAATTTATTGGTAATTGTTTGTAGCTTGATACATCTTTTCTTATTAAATCAGTAATAACCTCCTCAAAAGTTGGCCCTAAACAAAAATTTCTTTGATGTCTATCGGCGAACCTAAGGAGTTCTGGCCCATATTGCTCCCATCTGCCTGATTCTTGCCATAACTCAGAGGGCTGGACTGATGGCATTAATATTTCGCTGCAACCAATTTTTTCTAGTTCATTTCTAATGATAGCTTCAATTTTTTTTATTACTCTCAAACCCAGAGGTAACCATGAATATTGTCCTGATGAGAGCTTTCTTATCATTCCTGATCTAATCATTAGCTTATGACTAATAACTTCAGCATCGGCTGGAGTATCTTTTAGAGTAAATATTGGAAAATGTGAAACTCTCATAAATTATTAGTTATTTAATACTATTGATAAATCCTAAATTGATGTTTTAGTTTAACATGATTATAGGTATTATATATAAAGCAATTCAATGAGTTTTTTTGAAATAATGTATGTTTAAATTTTTTAAAGATTGGTATGAAAGCCATTTGACAGATCCAAATCAAGTAGCTTTGGCACTAATAATAGTTACTATAACACTAATTACTTATATCTTACTATCAACAGTAGCTCCCATACTTATTGCAATTATTTTAGCTTATATGCTTGAGGGAGTGGTTGGACGAATTAATGAATCAAGTAATATTCAAAGAAAATCAGCTGTATTATTTGTATATATTTCTTTTCTTGCAATAGCAATCATAACGCTGTTTCTCTTGGTTCCAATCATGTTGGATCAATTAACTCTTTTAATTAAGACGTTGCCATCTATGCTTGAAAAAGGAAAAACTTTAATGCTTGATTTTACAACTAACAACAATAATTTTATACCAGAGGAACAGCTGACCAATGTTTTCTCTGCTATGAATTCTGAAATTAGTATGGCGGGTAGGTCAGTAATATCTTATTCAATTGCATCTGCAGGGAGTATATTTCAAATAATGGTATACATGCTTATCGTTCCTATACTTATTTTTTTCTTTTTGTATGACAAAAAAGAAATTCACTCATGGTTTACAAAGTTTTTTCCTGAAAAACTAGACTTATCTAAAAAAGCATATGCAGAGTTGGATCTTAAAATAGGCAACTATATTAGATGTAAGTTGATAGAAATTATAATTGTATGGTTTGCATCTACATTATTCTTTGCTTTATTTGGACTTAATTACTCTCTGTTATTGGGATTCCTGTGCGGATTATCAGTAATAATACCTTATGTCGGCGCTATCGCAGTTACCATACCTATATTTTTTATTGCTTATTTTCAGTGGGGCATAACTTCATATTTTTGGTATATAGTTATTATTCATGTACTTATACAAGTATTAGATGGCAATGTTGTAGTTCCAGTTTTATTTTCTGATGCAGTTAATTTACATCCTCTCGCAATCCTGATTTCTATTTTATTTTTTGGTACAATATGGGGTATATGGGGAGTATTTTTCGCGATACCATTAGCAGTTTTAATGAATACCCTGTTAAACATTTGGCCGAGAATAGCAAATGAAAGTTAATATGAGAGTGAAACATGTTTAAGGGTAGTATGGTCGCAATAGTGACACCAATGAATGAAGATGGCAGCTTAGATCACTCTTCTTTGGAAAATTTAATTGAATTTCATATTGAAAATAAAACCGATGTTATTATTTCGGTTGGAACTACAGGCGAATCTGCAACCCTTGATTTTGATGAACATTCTGAAGTAATAAAATCTACTTTGGCTATAGTTAACAAAAGGATACCTGTGATTGCCGGGTCTGGAGCAAATTCTACAAGTGAAGCATTGCAATTAACACAAAGATCAAAAGAGTTAGGTGCGGATGCTTGTTTGCTAGTTACTCCATACTATAATAAGCCAACACAAAAAGGTTTGTATGCGCATTATAAAAAAATAGCTGATGAAGTAAATATACCTCAAATATTGTATAATGTTCCTGGAAGAACATCGGTAGATATGTTACCTGATACCGTATATGATCTATCATCGCATCCAAATATCGTCGGTATAAAAGAAGCTTCCGGAAACCTTGACAGGTCTACTGAGTTATTAGAAAAGTGCTCAAGCAATCTTTCTATATTTACTGGTGACGACAAAACATCAGCAAGAGATATTGGATTAGGTTTTAGTGGTAATATTTCTGTTACAGCAAATATAGTGCCTTTAGATATGCATAATATGTGTAAATTAGCATCTGAAGGAAAAAGTGATGATGCGCAAAAAATTAATGCTAAAATTGATACATTACATGATAATCTTTTTATTGAATCTAACCCAATACCAGTCAAATGGGCTTTGAATAAAATGGGGTTAATAAAGAAAGGCATAAGGTTGCCTTTAGTATGGATGGATGAAAAGTATGAATCTAAACTAGAGAAGTCATTAATTGATGCTGGAGTTAAAATTAAATAAAAATGAATCTTAAACACTTAAATATTATTATGCTCTCAACTACATTCATGGTTACCGGATGTTCAAGTTTTACTGATTATTTTAAAAACCTCACTTCTGAAGAAAGAAAAGACTTGGTTGTTTACAAAACAAATAAACAGTATGAGAATACTCAGTTTGATTTATTAGTTCCACCAGACTTAATAACCCCTAATTCTGGTAATGTTCTAGAGATACCTGACTATGATGACAAAGGGATTGCTGTTTTTACTGTAGATACTCAGCTTGATGATATAAAAATTATGCGGTCTGGTAGAGATTCGTTTCTATCATTAAAAAGTAAAGATAAAAAAATTATATGGAATAAGCTATCTTCTTTTTGGCGATCTGAAGGTTTCATGCTAGTTCAAAATGATTATACATTAGGCTCAATGCGAACTGGTTTTCTTGAAAACATAAGTGAGGCTCAACTTGGTACGGTGCAAAAATATGTAGGGAGATATATACCATTATTAGTCTCGCCAGAGACAAGGGATAGTTATAGCACTCGACTAATAATGAATGATGACTCAACTGACATCTTGGTCACTCATTATGGTAAAGAATTTATGTCTGATGGTGATACAGAGTTTAGATGGCAAAACAGACCAAGGGATCCAGAGTTTGAGAGTGAAATGATATCTAGATTATTTATCTATTTGGGTGGTGATGAAGCCCAGTCAAAAGGATATTCCATCGTAAAATCAACAGGTATTCGCAACAAAGCCAGCATGAATATAGACGAGAATGGTTTTCATACACTATATATCAAAGACATTTACGAGCGAGTATGGCCTGAGGTAATAAGATCTTTAGAAACTTATGGTATTAAGACCTTATCAGCTAGTAAGGCTGACGGGGTAATTAATGTATCTATTGGCAATGAAGAATCTACTCAGCAATCTTTTCTGGATTCATTGGTTTTTTGGAAATCAAATAAAACTGTAGATTCATTTAATATTGTTTTAATTTCCAATCAAGATGGAACTCTTATTGAAATTCAGAATAATGCTTATTTGAATTTCACCAATACGGCAACTGAAGAAGTCATAAGAGCATTATACGCAGATCTGAGATAAACTCTTACTCTTTAACTTGATGTATTTGAGCATATGCAGAGTGATTATGTATAGATTCAAAATTTTCCGATTCAACAACATATTCTGATACTCTTTTATCTTTCGCAAAATGTGCAGCTATGTCTCTAACCATGTCTTCAACAAATTTTGGATTATCATATGCTAGTTCAGTTACATGTTTTTCATCAGGTCTTTTGAGAAGGGCATATAGCTCTGAAGAAGCTTCTTTCTCAACAATATCAATTATTTCTTCGATCCACATGAACTCATCAATCGTTGCTGTTACTGTTACGTGCGATCTTTGATTATGAGCTCCATATGCAGATATTTTTTTAGAGCATGGACAGAGACTTGTTACAGGCACTAAAACTTTAACTTTCAAGTTAGATACACCATTTTCCACCCCCCCAATAAAAGTCACCGTATAGTCTAGCAAGCTTTTTACTTTTGATTCTGGAGCAGTTTTATTTATAAAATACGGAAAAGTCATTTCAACATGACCTGACTCTGCCTCTAATAAATTCAACATTTGATCAATCATTGATTTAAAAGTATCAACTGTTATTTGTTCTTCATGATTATTTAAAATATGAACGAATCTAGACATATGAGTGCCTTTGAGATTATGCGGTAAATTTACATACATATTAAAACTAGCTACAGTAGTTTGATCTTGCCCTGATCTTTGTTTAATTACCATCGGATGCAGAATATCTTTAATACCAACTTTGTTAATAGGGAGGTTCCTTGTATCTTCTAATCCCTGAGTATCAGGTAAATTATTTTTATTTATTGCTTTCATTGTTTTTTTATTAGTTACCATTATTACACCGTATATGTTACTGCTGATTTATCTGTTTCCCATAATTTAATTGATTTCACAACAATCTTATCATTATTTAATAGTTTCGTAAGCTCCGAGTGAATATATTCTGCTAGATTTTCTGCAGTTGGGTTCACATCTTTAAAAGCATTTAGATCATTTAAAAACCTATGATCCAGTTTATCTACAACCTCATTGGTCATATTTCTTATTTTCTTAAAATCTATAACCATTCCGACATTATCAAGCTTATCACCCAAAACTTCAACTTCAACTTTCCAGTTATGCCCATGCATCCTTTTGCAAGGGCCTTCATGCCCATGCAATACATGCGCTGACGAAAATTCAACAAATGTTGTTAGAGTATAAATTTTTATTTTCCCTTAACGTTTTCTTGTTTATTAATTAAATTATCCATTTTTTTAATATGGTCATTAGTTTGGTTTTGTAAACCGCATACATCTAATCCTAGTTCTGCAAATATTTCATCTTGGCTGCCATGTGGCACAATATTGTCGGGAACCCCAAGATTGGTTATATTCGCTTCAATATTATTTTTTTGTATCACTTCGTTTACAGCTGAACCAGCACCACCAAGTATAACATTATCTTCGACAGTAAATATATACTCATGTGTTCGACATATATCTATAATTATATTCTCGTCTATCGGCTTGACAAATCTCATATCAATGACAGATGCACCATTTTTTTTAGCTACGATTAAGACTGTATTCATAAGAGTACCGAAAACTAGATAAGCAATTTTTTTGCCTTTCACTATTGTTTTGCTCTTTCCAATATCTAACGTTTCGTCACTTAAATCTAGATCTAAACCTTCAGTAAATCCCCTTGGGTACCTAACTGCACCAATACCTCTATAATTTAATCCGGTAGTGAGCATTTTCCACATTTCTTTTTCATTTGACGGTGTCATGAGCACAACATTTGGAAGAATTCTTAAAAATGAAATATCATATATACCTTGATGAGTTTCACCATCCGCGCCTACTATTCCTGCCCTGTCGACAGCTAACAGCAGATCAAGATCTTGTACCACAACATCATGTATAAGTTGATCATATGCCCTTTGAAGAAATGTTGAATAAATTGCCACAATTGGTTTTAAGTTTCCACACGATAAACCTGCAGCAAATGTTAGTGCATGTTGTTCAGCAATTCCAACATCAAAATACCTATCAGGAAAATTTTTCTCAAATTCTACTAGACCAGAACCCTCTCTCATAGCCGGAGTTATAGCTACTATATCTTTATTTATCCTAGCCATCTCATTTATCCATCGAGAAAAAATTTGAGTATACGTTAATCTATTACTAACCTTGTTACTCTTAGAGATACCTGTTTTTATATCAAATGGTGTAACACCATGATATGAGATGGGATTTTGTTCTGCAAGCTTATACCCTTTGCCTTTTTTTGTGATTATATGAAGTATCCTAGGCCCTTCTTTTTCTCTGAGATTTTGAAGTACATCAACCAATCCATTAACATCATGACCATCCACAGGACCATAATATTTAAAGCCAAGCTCTTCAAATAATAGCCCAGGAGTTATAAGTCCTTTTGCTTGATTTTCAACCTTCTTAGCTATCTCTTCAATTGCTTTTACTTTACTAAATACTTTTTTGCCACTCTCTTTTATAGAATTAAACGTTTTGCCTGTTAGAATTCTAGTAAGATATTTATGAACTGCGCCAACATTGGGTGATATTGACATTTCATTATCATTCAATATCACAAGCAAGTTTGACTTCATGCCACCAGCATGACTGAGTGCTTCAAACGCCATACCTGCAGTTAAACCTCCATCGCCAATAACTGCAATTACTTTTTTATTTTCATTTTTTAGTTTAGCTGCTCTTTCATAGCCCACTGCTGCACTAATAGATGTACTGGAATGGCCTGCTCCAAAGCTGTCGTATTCACTTTCATCTCTCTTTAAAAAACCCGAAATTCCGTCTTTTTTCCTTAATGTAGACATCTTATCTTTTCGGCCTGTTAATATTTTATGTGGGTAACATTGATGACCAATATCCCATACAATAATATCATTCGGGGTATCATAGACATAATGGAGTGCA
>Ga0213863_10001168_pt1 | contig 19487 bp, 9 predicted proteins | sample PICome_8_FD_160128 | JGI IMG/M metagenome (GOLD analysis project Ga0213863, IMG submission 160128) | Coastal seawater microbial communities near Pivers Island, North Carolina, United States - PICO497 | ecosystem: Environmental > Aquatic > Marine > Coastal | place: USA: North Carolina | collected... | reverse complement strand
TCACGCTCGATGCGGCGAACGCGCGCCCCCTCGATCGCTCGGCCCTGCTGGTCGCGGACCCACCCCTCCACGACCACCGCCGGCTGGAGGATGATGTCGCCGAGTTCCGTCGTGCTGCCCTCCCCGAAGATGTGCTTGACGGGGGCGTCCAGGAACCCGCGCGCATCAGCCTTGACCCCGATCGTCAGCCCGAGCGGCTCCGAGTCGTCCGCCACAAAGCGACCGTCCTTGCCGGTGGTCGCCTTGATGCGGATCTGGCCCTGTGTCCCGAAGGACCGAACGGCGACGGTGTTGGCCTGCTCCCATGGCATGAGCTCGACCGGCACGCCCGCGAGGGGCCGCCCAGAACCGTCGAGGATGCGCCCGCGGTAGGGGCCGTCGTCGGCAGCCTTCCCAGGTCTGCGCCGCACTTGATTCCGGACCTTCGGCTCCGGGCTCTCGGAGCGGACCTCGGTGGCTTCTCGGGATCCGTCGGAGGGACGCGCCTCCAGGACGGGCAGCTCGGCGTCGGCCTTGGGCCCATCGGCGCGGACGATCTCGAGGGCGGAGTTCGCCACGCTGTTGGTCGGCGAGGTGCGCCCCGTTCCGGAGAGGAGGAAGGCACAGAGAGCCACCGCCGCGATGGCTGCGGCGACGAGGAGGAGGGCGAGTCTTTGACGAGGCATGGGCTTGGCGTGGGACCTGGTTAAGGCATATGCGCAGGGGCCGGTCGAATCGTCGCACTTCCACCCGGATTTGGTGCCTGGAGTTCCAGACCACTGTCCAGCGCGCGCGGAGGTGGCCATGTGGCTTGCGCCCTCGGGAGCCGTGAGGAGGCGCTGCGGGGCCCTGCTGGCGATCTTGTGTCTCGCAGGTGTCCTCCGGGCGGCCTCTCGGGGCCTCTTGAGCCCGACCGTGGGAGTCCTCGTGATCGGGTCAGCTCAGGCCTTGCCGCCAGCGGCCGTCCTGGACCGGGCCCCAGGGTTCGATCGGTGGGCCAGCTACGAGGGGGGGCCACTTGGAGGTGGCCTTCATCATCGAGGGCGAGGCCGTCTCTGCGGGGTGCCCTTGGGATCGGGAGGTGACCCCAAGGAGCCGGCGGCAATGCGGGTCCGCGGTCCTCGACGTCCCGGGGTAGCTTGCCCGGACGGCGCGTCGAGCGATGAAACAGGAACGGGGCCCCGCGCTGCTTGCGCGGGGCCCCGTCCCTTGGCCGAATGGCTGCCCTCAAGGGGCTTCGCTCACTCGTTGGCGGCCTTCATGGCCTCGCGGATGATCGGCGCTTCGTCCAGGAACTCAAGCCCGGCGTCCTCATCGGCGTCCGGCGCTCGATCGATCCACACCTTGGACTGATCCTCGAACTTCCCTCGCAGGAGGTGCTCGGCGAGCGGGTCCTCGATGTGGCGTTCGATGGCTCGACGGAGCGGCCGTGCGCCGTAGTCCTCGTGGAAGCCCTTGTTGATGAGGAAGTCGATCGCGCTCTTGGTGAGCTCGACCTCGATGTCGTGATCGGCGAGCCGCGCCCGGACCTCGTCCAGTTGCAGGTGGACGATGCGGGAGAGGTCCACGTTCGTGAGCGGGTTGAACACGATGGCCTCGTCGACTCGGTTGAGGAACTCGGGGCGGAAGTGCCGCTCGACCTCCACCATGACGTCCGAGCGCATCTTCTTCTTGCGGTCGCCGGCGTCTGCGGACGCCTGGTCGAACCGGCCAAAGCCGAGCTGGGCGCCGGCCTTCATCGTGTGCGAGCCGAGGTTGCTCGTCATGATGAGGATGACGTTCTTGAAGTCGACGTGGCGGCCGAACGAGTCGGTCAGGCGCCCCTCCTCCATGATCTGGAGGAGCATGTTGAACACGTCGGGGTGGGCCTTCTCGATCTCGTCGAGGAGCACGACCGAGTAGGGGCGACGGCGCACCTTCTCAGTGAGCTGGCCGCCCTCCTCGTAGCCGACGTAGCCCGGAGGCGCGCCGACGAGGCGCGAGGCGTTGTGCTTCTCCATGTACTCGCTCATGTCCATCGTAATGACGTTGTCCTCGTCACCGAACATGAACTTCGCAAGCTGCTTGCAGAGGTAGGTCTTGCCGACGCCGGACGGGCCGAGGAACAGGAACGTGCCCATGGGGCGGCGCGGGTCCTTGAGGCCAGAGCGGGAGCGGCGGACCGAGCGGGCGATGGCCGCGATGGCGTCGTCCTGGTTGATGACGATCGAGCTGAGCTCGGCCTCCATCTGGAGCAGGCGCTCGGCCTCCGCCTTCTCGAGGCGCGTCAGCGGGATGCCGGTCATCTTGGAGACCGTCTCCTGGATGACGTCGATGTCGACCTCGCCGACGGACTCCTTCTCCTGCTGCTCCTCGCGCCACTCGTCCTGGATCTGCTCCTTCTTCTTCTTGAGCTGGTACGCCTGGTCGCGCAGCTGGGCGGCACGTTCGAAGTCCTGGGACGCGACGGCTTCATCCTTATCGAGGTCGAGCTGCTCGATCTCCTTGGTGGTCTCGCGCAGGTCGGGCGGCGGGACCATGGACTTGATCCGCACCCGGGCGCCGGCCTCGTCCATCACGTCGATGGCCTTGTCCGGGAGGAACCGGTTGTTGATGTAGCGCGTCGAGAGCTCGACGGCGTTCTCGAGGGCTTCGTCCGTGTAGTTGACCCGGTGGTGGGCCTCATACCGGTCGCGCAGACCCTTGAGGATCGCGACGGCCTGCTCCGGGCTGGGCGGCTCGACGTTGACCGACTGGAAGCGACGCTCCAGTGCGCCGTCCTTCTCGATGTGCTTGCGGTACTCGTCGAGGGTCGTAGCGCCGATGCACTGGATCTCGCCGCGGCTGAGGGCCGGCTTTAACACGTTGGAGGCGTCAATCGCGCCCTCTGCGCCGCCGGCTCCCACCAGGGTGTGCAGCTCATCGATGAAGAGGACGACGTCCTTCACGCGGCGGACCTCGGTCATGACCGCCTTGATGCGCTCCTCGAACTGGCCGCGGTACTTCGTGCCAGCGACCATGAGGGCGAGGTCGAGAACGACCATGCGCTTGCCGCGCAAGATCTCGGGCACCGTGCCATCGACGATCTGCTGGGCGAGGCCCTCGACGATGGCGGTCTTTCCAACGCCAGGCTCACCGAGCAGGACGGGGTTGTTCTTCGTGCGGCGTGAGAGGATCTGGACCACCCGCTCGATCTCGAGCTCCCGCCCGATGACGACATCGAGCTTGCCCTCACCGGCGAGCTCGGTCAGGTCACGGCCAAAGCTGTCGAGCGCCGGGGTCTTCGACTTCGAGTTCCCGGACTGTCCGCTGGGACCCTCCTCGCCGACGCCGGTCTCGTCGTCCTCATCGTCCGCGGTGTCGGCGCCGAGGAAGTCGAGGACCTCCTCGCGGACGTCCTCCAGCTTCACGCCGAGGTTGAGCAGGACCTGGGCGGCGATGCCCTCGTTCTCCTTGATCAGGCCGAGGAGCAGGTGCTCGGTCCCGATGTAGTTGTGGCCGAGGTTGCCAGCCTCCTCCATGGAGAGCTCCAGCACCTTCTTGGCGCGGGGGGTGAAGGGCAGCTGCCCCATGGTCACCATGGAAGGACCGGTCTTGACGATCTTCTCCACCTCCATGCGGATCTTGTTCAGGTCAATCCCCATGTTCTTGAGGACATTGGCGGCGACGCCGCTGCCCTCCTGAACGAGGCCGAGGAGGATGTGCTCCGTGCCGAGGTACTCGTGGTTGAACCGCTGCGCCTCCTGGCGAGCGAGGTTCATGACCTTCTTGGCGCGGTCCGTGAAACGATCGAACATGCTTTTCGTGTGGTGTCTTCCGGGGGCCCCGTGGGGACCGACCCCACCTGGGGCGGCCTCGAGGGTCCTGGGAGCGGTGGTTGATTGCCCGCGCTGGCGGCGGTGTCGGGCGGGTGCGGGAGGGGCAGAACCTCTTGGGTTCTATTCTTCGGCCTTCAAGGCCCAGGAGTTGACGGTCCGTCCTCCAGACTGCTCTGGGCGGCCCTTGACGGCCCCGCCACTGGGGCCCAGGAGGACTTCGGTACGCTCGAAAATTCGGGGGCGGTGGTGCGGACCCTGCGGATCAACCGCCCCTCCGAGGATGATGCCATCCGGCTCCCGAAGGTCCAAGGACGGCCGCCTGGCTCCGGGGACCTGCATGAGCGAGCGCATGGGGCCGCCCCCTGAGCCCGACCCTGGCGAGTCGAGACCTGCCGACTGGCACAAGGAGTCGCTGGGGTGGGAAGGCAGACCTGGGGCCACGTGGAGGCCGGGCCAGACTCAAGGGCGCCGACGCCCCCTGGGGGCTCTGCACCTGCCGGGCGGTTCCCGAGGCCGCACGAGGGAGGCTGGGGGTCAGAACCCGCGTCTCTCGGGGCTCAGGAGGGCGACGCGGACTCCTCGTCCGCGGCCGCATCGAGCTCTTCGGTCAGGCGCTGAACCTCGTCGCGCAGCTCGGCAGCTCGCTCGAAGTTCTCCTCCTTGATGGCCCGATCGAGCTCCCCCTCGGCCTCCTCGATCCGGCGCTGGCGCTGGTTCGCCTCGGGGCATTGCCCGGGGATGCGTCCGGCGTGGGTCGAGGCCCCGTGCATTCGCTCGAGGAGCCCCTCAAGGTAGTCGGAGAAGACCTCGTAGCACTCGCTACAGCCGAGACGGCCCTTGCGGCGCAGGCTATCCTCGGTCGTCCCGCAGCCCGGGCACTTGCGGACGCTCTTCGGGGCGTGTTTCTTCGCCTTCAGGGCTGACATCTGCAGCAGCTTCCAGACCTCGTCCATCGGCTTGTGCTGTACCTCTCCGCCCGGGAGCTCCATCTCCTGAGCGCAGGTCTCGCAGAGGTGATGCTGCTCCACCTGGTTGCCGGACTCGCCGGGGCCCAGGAAGTTCTGGACCTCGTCGATGTGGACCGTGGCGTTCGTTTTTTGGCACTGCTGGCAGAGCATTCTGAATCGGGGCTCATCACCCCGCCCCTCCGTCTTAGGCGTGGGCGGTGGCGCGGTCAATAGGGGGAGTCAGATCGTTCGCGGTGGAGGGACGCATCGGTCGATGTGCTCGCGACGCACAGACTCAAGACGGGGCCCCTGCGCGGCCTCTTCGGAGCTCAGGGCTGTATTCCCCCGGAGTCACCGGCGTCCAGGGGCTCCTGGGGGCCAAGGGCGGAGAGAACCCCACGGAACGCCATGGCGCGCTCCTTGAAGTTGGCATAGCGGTCGAACGACGCGCAGGCGGGAGAGAACAGCACCGTCTGGGCTCCGTCTCGCTCGGCGATGGCCATGGCTCGGTGGGCGGCGTCCTCCGCTGAGGCACATCCGGGGCCGCTGTCCACGGCTGCTCCCGCACTCTGCGCGGCGCGAGAGAGCTCGGCGGCAGCCGCTCCGAAGGGCACCATGACCCAGTCCCCGTGCTCGGCCAGGCCCCGGGCGAGGGGCTCGAGGCTGACGCCACGCTTGGCTTGCCCGCCTGCCACGAGGATGGCGCGGCCCCCGGTGGGCACGCTCTCCAACGCGGAGAGCGTGGACTCCGGCGTCGTCGAGACTCCGTTATCGATCACCTCGACCGTCCCGCCGCCGGCCCTGAACTTGCCGAGGGACTCCATGCGGTGGCTGAGCCCGTGGAGGTCGGGGATCGCGTCTCGGAGTGCCTCCGCTCGGAGCCCAAGCTGCAGCCCCGCGGCCAGCGCGACGAGCAGGTTGGCTCGCTGGAACTCCCCGGGCACGTCGAGCGCAGAGGCGTCGGCCACATGGCGCGCCTGCCCCCCTGTCAGGTCGACGGCCTCGGCCCCATGGAGCCGAAAGTCCCCGCCCTCGCCATGGGTCATCAGGCGTTCCGAGGTGTGCGCTCGGGCCAGCTTGGCGACCTCCCCGTGGGGGGCGATGGCAATACCGCCTTCCCGGACGAGGCTCATGAGCCGGAGCTTGGCGTCACGGTAGCGCGCCGCGGTTCCGTGGCGCTCGAGGTGATCGATTCCGATGTTGGTGATGGCGGCGACGTCGATCGATCTCTTGATGCCCTGGGGGAGGTGTTCCAGCTGGTACGACGACAGTTCGAGTACGAGCACATCGTGTTCGGAGAGGTCCTCGACGTCCTCAAGCAGCGAGCCGCCGATGTTGCCGCCCAGCAAGCACCGTCCCGGGGCGTCCAGCGCCGATGCGATCAGGTCCCTGGCGAAGGTCGCCGTCGAGGACTTGCCGTGCGTACCGGTGATCGCCACCACCCGGGCCCGGCTCCGCTCGAGAAGCAGAGCGGTGGCGGTGGTGATCTGGGCGCCGACGGATCTCGCCCGCTGGATCCACGGGGACGTGGGGGGAACGGCTGGATTGACAATGAGGACATCCGTCTCCTCGAAGTCCTCCTTCCGGTGCCCACCGAGGGAGAGGTGAACCGGGTGCGGAGACCGCAACTCCTCCAGGTCTCGCGCGACCGAGCCCAGGGCGTCGCGGCCCTTCTGGTCGGTCACGGTCACCCTCGCGCCCTGGCGGAGGGCCCAGCGCGCAGCGCCGGCGCCTCCTCCGAAGAGGCCGAGGCCCATCACGGTGACGCGCCGTCCCGCCAGGCTCTCCGCCTCGTCCAGGGGGCCGCAGCTCATCTTCCCGTTCCGTCAGGCGCGGCCGTGGCCGTCACGGACGCCTCTGAGGTCCCCGGCTGCTCTCGCTCTTGCTGCCCGGCTTCGGCCTGCCCGCGCGCCTCGCTTCGCACTTGTATGGCCTCTTCGATGAAGGAGGCGGTGACGGGCTCCGCCACTTCACCCGTCGCGGGGTCCAGGACGGTGTGGACCTCTCGGCGGTCGTGGATGCGAATGGGGTTGAGGATCTCGGTGAAGATGTCGATCGGGAAGTAGCTCCACCAGCGGGCCTTGAGCTCCAAGGGCTCGCTGTAGAGCCGGTAGCCAGAGCGATACATCGTGAGGCTCCGGGTGCCGTAATGGTCGATCTCGATCTCCACGGGGGTGACGCCTACCGGCTGGCCGTCGAGCCGGACCTCGGCCCCAACAGGGGTGGAGGTGAGCCGCAGGGTCCGCTCGCCGCGGCAGCCCGCGAGCGCAGCCAGCGCGAGGATCGAGATGAGGGCCTCCGCCCCCGTGCGGCGGCGTCGCGAGCGCCGAAGTTGGGCCTGACTCATGCCTCGGAGGATGCGGACCCAGAGCGCCTTGATCCCGCGGATTCCCTGGAAACAAGCGCGGGCTCACGAAGCGCGGGATGGGGGCGCCTTGGCCGCAGAATTTGACGCTAGGATCTCGCCCGAGTTCTCCCCAACGAATCAGCGCTCTCCACCCAGATGACTCGTCGCTTTCTGATCGCCAGCCTCGCCCTCACCGTTGCGCCTTCGTGTGGCAGCGTGTCGAACTTCCTGGAGAACCAGGCTCCCGTGGATGGGATGACCGTCACTCCAGCGGCCCAGGACGCGGCCCCCTCGGCCGAGGTGACCTTGCGGGTGGACGACGGAGCGGACTGGATCCAGATCGTCTCGGGAGAATGGCTCCGCGGCGAGATCCTCAGGGTCCGGGACGACAGCCTCGACTTCGACAGCGACGAGCTCGACGAGCAGACCTTCGACTTCAGCGACGTCCTGCGGATCATCAGCCCGCACCACCAGGTGGTGCTGACGGAGGACGGGCGGATCTTCGAGGGACGGCTCTCCGTGGACGAGTCGTCCATCTGGATTGAAGGCGACAAGACCGTGAAGATCCCCCGCTCCGAGATGCTGTCGGTTCTGGCCGTGGAGGGCGGCGGGAACTCGACCTGGTCCGGAGAGGTGACGGCGGGCATCGCGATCCGTTCGGGTAACACGGACCAGGTCGACTACTCGACGGTCCTCGCCGCGACCCGGGAGACCGCGCGGACAAGGTGGGCGAGTCGGTACAGCGGCGCCGCCAGCGAGGTCAGCGGCACGGAGACGGCGAACAACCATAGGCTCGGGAGCACCTATGACGTCTTCATCACCAAGCGCACGTTCTTCACTGTCCCCGGCGTCGACATCTATCGGGATCCCTTCCAGAACATCGGGCTCCGAGTGACACCCTACGCAGCGGTCGGATACGAGCTCGTCGACACCGCCGATCACTCGCTCTCACTGAGCGCCGGTCCTGCATTTCAGTATCAGCGCTTCGACTCGGAGCTGGGCTCTGGTGAGTCGACGGATAACTCCTTTGCGGGCGTCCTGTCGACCCTCTACGACTGGGACATCACTGGAGATGTCGAGCTCAGCGCCAAGTACAACATCACGTTCCCGATTCCCGATGTGCAGGAGTACAACCACAACGTGGTGGGGACGCTCTCGGTGGACCTGGTTGGAGACCTCGACCTGGACCTCTCGATGACTTGGGACCGGATCAACTCGCCGGAGGCGAACTCGAGCGGGGTGGTGCCCAAGAAAGACGACTTCCGCATCACGGTCGGAGTTGGGTGGACGTTCTGAGTCGCGCTGTGCTCGTGACGTGAAGGGGTCTTCTCGCAGCAGGTGCTTGCGGGCCGTGCAGTGACCCTGCCTCAACGCTCGAATTGGCCGCTTGAAGGAGCTGCGGGACGCGGCCCCGTTCGAGCCTGAGCTCGAGGCACTCGGCGGACCGCCCGGCAGGTGGGCCCGGAAGCGGACCCGGAAGCGGAGGCGGATGACGCGGTCCCGAGCTGGCCTGGCCTGTGCCCACGGAGCGCGCTCGAGCGGCCGGGCCCGACGATCTGCGGCTCGTTCTGCCGCTGGAAGGCTCGCGCCGCCTCAGACCGCGCGACTCCCGTTCGGATGGGGGCCGGACGGAAGCCGGATGGAGGCCACACGCATGTCCATGGGGGCCAGATCCATCCCGATGGGAGATGGGTGGCGGAGAGGGTGGGATTCGAACCCACGGAACCCGCGAGGGCTCACCGCCTTAGCAAGGCGGCGCATTCGGCCACTCTGCCACCTCTCCGCACGGGCGGGGAGGATAGCGACCGCCGTGCCTCGTGGCTCCGATGAGTTTCTGGAAATCCAGGGGACGTATCCCGGAAGGAGGAATCATGGGAAAACCATCAAGGGGAGATCCAGATCGCCACAATGTCGTCCGAGGTGCTGCTTGGGCCCATGCGACCCCCGGCGCCCCCCGTGGGAGGGCTCGATGAGCATCCTGCGTGGACGCCTCAACTGCCCCAATGTCCGATCACTCTCACACCTCTGACGCCGCGAGAGGCCACCTCGCGGGCGCCCCGGCGGCTCGCCAGGCGCCCTCGAGGGGAGAGCTGGGCCATGCCCTCTTCCGGCTCTGGCTGCTCAACGTGTTGGCCGGCACCCTGGTAGGGTCCCTCTGGTTCTTCGACGCGCCGGTCGATCGCGCGCCGTGGATCCGCGTCTACGTCTCGCTCGCCCTCGTCTCCTCGGTGGCGGTGCTCGCCCTGGTGCCTGGCGTGGTGTTCCTGGTCATCTGGCGCTGGATCAAGAGCTGGCGCCTCGCCTGCCTGCTCGCGGGCTTCGTTGGGGCGTGGTTCCTCGCGATCCTCTACACGGACACCATCGTCTACCGGCTGCTGCGCTATCACTTCTTCGACAGCGCTGTCCTCAACGTGGTCCTGACCAAAGGAAGCGGGGACTCGATTATCCTCGGCGCCTATGTATGGGAGACCGCCGGGCTTGTCATCGGCGGGTTGACGCTGATTCAGTGCCTCGTCTCGGCGTGGTTTGCGCGTCGGATCCAGGGGCTGAACGAGGTGGGCGTGCGCGGCAACCTCTTCCTGCAGCCGAAGACGGTGGTGGTGCTCGGGTTGCTTCCCACGCTCCTGTTCAGTCAATCGGTCAGCGCCGCCGCGGACGTCGCCCAGCACCGGGAGGCGCTGCGGGCGATCCAGCCGATCCCGGTGGTCCCGAGGGTCCGGCTGGGGCAGATCATCGAGCCTCTCCTCGAACCGGACGCCGCTCGGCCGCCGGAGATGGAGCTGCTGCCGGTGGACGCGACGCTCGACTGGCCCCACCAGCGCCCCGAGATCCCCGCCGACGCGCCAAGGAAGAACGTCTTCGTGTGCGTGCTCGATTCCTGGCGCCGGGACATGTTCGATCCGGAGCTGACCCCCAACATCAGCGCCTTCGCAGAGGGGGCCCGGGTGTTCGAGGATCATCTCTCTGGCGGCAACGGGACGCGCTACGGCCTGTTCACGATGCTCTATGGGCTGCACGGCTCCTACTGGTTCCCCGTGCTCGCCCAGCGTCGCGCCCCCGTCCTCGTCGAGGCGATGCAAGCTGCTGGCTACGACGTTCGGATCTTCTCCAGCGCCTCGATGAGCTTCCCGGAGTTCCGGGAGACCGCCTGGGTGGGCGTGGACGATCAATCGATCCTCGATTCCTTCCCGCCGGGCCTTGTTTCCTATCAAAAGGACGAGCTGCTCGCGGAGGCGTTCGAGGGGTGGATGGAGCGCCGCCGCGTGACCCGAGATCAGCGGCCCTTCTTCGCGTTCGTCCTGGTCGACGCGCCTCACCAGCCGTACGAGAACCCTGGCGGGCCCTTCTCGCCCTCGGTGGAGTCCCTCGACTACATCGAGCTAGGACGGACCACGGAGGGGCCCGAGCTTGTGGCGCTGCAGGAGCGGGTGATGAACGCCTACAAGAACTCGGTCGTGCACGCGGACCAGACCGCCGGCCGGCTGCTGGAGACCCTGAAGCGCGCGGGGGAGTCCGACGACACGTACACGATCGTCACCGGCGACCACGGAGAGGAGTTCTTCGAGTGCGGCTTCTGGGGGCACACCTCGAACTTCTCGCCGCCTCAGGTCCAGGTCCCGTTCATCTTCAGGGGACCTGGCATCGAGCCTGGCCGCGAGCCGCGCCCCACGTCTCACCTCGACTTCTCCAGCACCATGCTCGAGCTGCTCGGCGCGGACCCTGCGATGCGAGGAGGGTACAGCCTTGGCGCCGACCTCCTCGATCCGCCCCAGACGCGCGAGCGCGTCGTCGCGGGCTGGAGCGATATCGGCCTATGGACGGAGTCCGGGATCTTTGACATCCCGCTGACGGCTCCGGGAATCGGAGGCTGGGTTCAGGAGCTGGAGTGCTATGAGCTCCCGTGGGAACCCGTGGAGGACGTGGCCCTGCGATGCCGCACCGAGCGTTCGGCGCTCGAGCAGATGGCCCGCGAGTGCACGAAGTTCCTCAAGGTCCGCTAGTCCACTCCGCTTGTTCACGCCGCCCAGACCATGCCGCTGCCTGTCCGCGCCGCGATCGTGGCGCTCGCCTGCCTGACCGCCCTCGTCGCCCTCAGCGTCCGAGAGGAGAGCGCCATCGGCGTGGCCCTGGAGGCTGCCGCCACATCGCCCACGGTGTCCACAAGAGCGGACCGGAACGAGGGCCCGCTCACATGGGGGTCCTACGACCCGGACACGCTCTACCACGCTCGCCGCGTGGCGCGCGCGGTCCAGAATGCGGGCTGGGTGTCGTCCTATGACCCCTTCCTGGCGTACCCAGGAGGGCTCAGCGTCGACAGCCCCGGGACGGCGATCCCCTGGCCGCCGGCCTACGACCTTCTGCTGACGACGCTTGTGCGCCGCCGCCTCCCGTCGATGGAGGCGCTGCTCCCTCCCGAGCCGACCGAGGTTGACCCCGGCCCGCCCGGCGTCGCCGAACCACTCCTCCCCGCGACGCGTCGTCGCATCGAGCAGCTCGTCGCGTCAGTCCCCATGTGGTGCGGCGCTCTGACCGCGCTGATCGCCGCCCTGGCGTCCGCGGGGCTGGCCAGGACGCTCGTCCCAGCCGCACGCTCCTCGGTCGTGGCGATCGCCGCCGCGCTGGTCGCGGGCCTCACGGTGGCCTTCACGTTCGGGCATGTTCGTTACTCGCATCTGGGCAACGGCGATCATCACGCCTTCATCTCGCTGCTGCACCTGGCCTTGCTGGCGATCGTCGGCTCGAGCCTCCGGCCTGACCGGATCATCCGGCCGGTGGGCAGCGCCGCCCGGGGCGGCGCGGCGGGGCTGATCGCTGGGCTGATGATCACCAGTTGGACGGCCTCGATCTTGTGGGTCGCGCTCGTTCAGCTGGCGCTGGTCCTGAGGCTGGCGTTGCCCTTCAGGGACGAGCGTGGGCTGCAGAGCGCGAGGGGGCTGCCCCTCTTTGCCACCACGTTCCACAAGGCGGCCCTGCTCATCGTCATGCCCGCGGCGATCGAGAGTCCCTTCAGCTCCTCGGACCCCTTCAGCCTCATCGAGCTGTCCTGGTTCCACATGGTGTGGCTAGCGATCGGCTGGCTGATCTTCGCGCCCTACGCGCTGCTTCCCCGCTTCGCGGCCGGGCGGCGCTTCGCTGCGATGCTCCCCGCCGTGGCCCTCGCGGCGGTCCTCTTGTTCGGCACGGATACCGGCGCGGGCCTGGGCGACGCGATCTCGTGGGCCGGGGCGGAGAATCCGTTCATGGGAGGGATCAACGAGTCCCAGCCGCTGGTGGGCTCCTTCCCAGCGCTGCTGAGGTTTGCGGGGGCGGGAGTCCTGCTCGCGCCTCTGGTCTGGGCCCTCGCTCTCCGGCAGGTCCGCACGGCGCCGCAGCTCCTGCCCTGGGTGATCTCCCTCCCTGTCTTGCTCCTCTTCGCGCTCCTGCAGCGGCGCTTCGCAGAGGGGCTGACGGCTCCGATGGCGGTCCTGCTGGGGTCCGTCCTCTCGGCCACCGTCTTGACTCGATTGGAGCGCGCGGAGCTCCGGCTGGCGGGCGCCTTGGGCCTCGGGCTCCTCGCCATCGCGGCGAACCCGAGCACCGTCAACGGCGTCCTTTCTCGTGGTCGGACCGCCGATCCGGAGCTGGCGCCCTTTGTGACCTGGACGGACATGGCCCGCCGCCAGCGCGCGCAGGCTGCGCTCCTTCAAGCGATGAGGGATGACGCCCCGAGATCGGAGCCCCTGCCGGTGGAGCCTCTACCTTCGGATCCCCTGCGATCGGACTTCCCTCCGTCGGACCCTCTGCCCTTGGGGGTCCTCGCGGAGTGGGACCTCGGCCACTCCATCGAGTGGCGCGCCGAGCGACCCACCGTCGCCACCAACTTCGGCCTCTACCTGGGTGAGGCCTCATTCCTCGCTCCCTGGCGCTTCTTCGCCGAGACCGATGAGGCGGCGGCGCTTCAGATGCTGCAGCAGCTCGGAGTCGGCTCGGTGATCATCGATCGCCGGACGGCCGCCCGGCGCAGTGAGATCTCCGCCGCCCTCGGCCTCGGTGAGCGCGGTGAGGAGTTCTGGTCGAGGACCATGGGGGCGCGTCTTGTCGCAGGGGGCGAGAGCGCCGCGACTCAGCACCCTGGATTCATGCGACTGGTCCGCTGGATCGACGCCAGCGTGGCGTCGGGCGGTATGCGGGCGTACGACGTCGTACGAGGGGCGCGGCTGCGCGCGGAGGGGGGGCTCCTGCAGGTCATGGCGACCCTGGCGGATGAGCGAGGGAGCGTCTTCACATGGCGCGCTGCCGCGCGCGCCGGGGCCGGAGGAGGTGAGCTCGAAGTGCGCGTGCCCTACGGCTCCCCGGCGAGCCTCCCAGGAGAGGATCCCATGACTCAGCGCCCGGAGAGCGCCCGGGTGCGGGTCCTCGACCTCGAGATCTTCCTCGACGGGGAAGCTGTGCCGGTGTCGATCACCGACTGGGATGTGGAGAACGGACTCTCCATTGACGTGAATATTTGACCGCTCGCGGCGTACAGACCGCCCCTCGCCATGCTTTGCCCGCTCGTTACACGCTCCCAGGTCCTCAGTCCCTATAGAGGTGGTCTGCCTCTCCCCGAACACGCTGCCGCTTTCATGCTCGACCACGCTCGCTCAACCCTCATCTCCCTGCTCCTCGCCGCCGGAGTCGTCGCTACGGCTGGCGGGGCCACGCCCCAATCGATCGGCTCGCCACAGGTCGAGATCAACCACGAGGAGCTCGCCGCCGAGTTCCTGAAGCGCTCGGGGCTTGACCCGGCTGGGGCGGCGCAGGTCTCGACTGAGGATTTGCTGGACCGCTCGTTCTTCACGATGCGCATCGGCGTGTTCGATCTGGGGCTGAGCTCCTATGCGGCGCTCAGTCGAGCGAACGGAGACAGCTTCGCGCTCCTCGCCGGGGCGCTGCTTGAGGTCCAGGCGCAGTTCCTGGAGTGGCTCGGTCCCAAGGCGCCGGGGATCAAGGAGGCCGAGAAGGATCTGAAGACGTTGAGGAGCTACTTCAAGAAGCTCCGCGGCAATGCCATCAACAAGCTCGACCCGAAGCAGACGGGCGACGTCATGACGTTGCTCGGAGCGAGCAAGAAGGCGCTCGAGGCACAGCAGCGCTTCGGCGCGTACATGGCGCGGGGCACGGGCCTGGGGCTTGACCGCGAGGACGAGTATGTGGACACCTTCCTGGTGGCGCCGGGGAGGCGGGACTTCCTCGAGCTCCTGAGCACGTTCGGCGCGATCAGCCCGCCCAACCAGAGCGTCTACTGGTCCAACGACGTCGCCACCTGGACCAACACCTACTTCAACGACATCTCCGTGGTCGCCCTCGAGTTCGCGAGTCCCGGCAGCTCTACCGGGGGGGCGTTCGCCGGTGTCAGCATGAACTCGCGCACGCCGACCGGGATGCAGCAGCAGATCGCGCAGCTGGCCGGTAACGCGATGATCGACAACCTGTTTGGTGACAAGATCCCGCCCTCCCTGGCGGGCGCCTTGTCCGTCAACCTGGTCGTGGAGATCTACGGGGAGTGCAACACGCGGGTCGACGGGGACCTGCGGGCGCGCCGGACCCAGGCCCGCGAGATCTTCGTCCCGGGCGGGCTCTCCGAGGGCGGCGTCCTGCCCCCTAACCTTGCCGATAGCCGGTGGCGTTCCGAGCACGGCAAGGATCACTTCCTGGTGGCGCTCCAATCGGCCCAGGCCGCTGGCGCGAGCAAGGCGAGGAAGAAGTACGAGAAGAACGGGACCTTCGAGTTGATGGATGACCGTGAGGCCAAGCGCATGGTCGTCAAGGCTCCGTTCCTCGGGACCCCTGCCGCGGATGCGCCCCCGGTTCCGGACGACTTCTGGGGCGACAGCCTGGAGTTCTACCGCTCCTATCGCACCGGGTTCATCTACTGGCTGCGCACCAAGGGACAGCGCTCCAAGAAGAGCTCCGAGGCGGCCTTCGCGGCGTACCTGACACAGCTGGCGCAGGCAGATAGCGGGGGGGACTCCCTCGAGGCCACCTTCGAGGAGCAGTACGGCAAGCCCTTGAGCGCGAAGGAGCCCTCCAAGCAGGACCTCGAGGGGCAGTTCCTGGACTGGCTCTCGAAGCTCTGAGTCGGAGTCGGTAGCCTCGGCGGGTCATGCCGCCAACGCCCCGACTTCACTCCGCTGCCACCGCTTCGCCCGAGTTCCTGGGGTACGACGGACCGCTCCTGGCGAGGGCCGCTGAGAGCATCGTCGAGGAGGCGGGGGGGCCGGAGGATCTGGGGGAGCTGATGATCGCGGTCCCCGGTGCCCGGGCCGGGCGCCAGCTGGCCCGGGAGCTGCGGGCCTGCGCCTCGGAGCGGGGCTGGGCGGGCTTCTTCGCGCCGACGATCACGACGCCCGGGGCGCTCGCGGATGCCCTCCTGCCCCTGGAGCATCCGCCCGCCGACCGCACGACGCGGACGCTGGCGTGGGAGAGTGCCCTGGTGGGTGTTCGGCCCGAAATGCTCCTTCGGATCCTCTCGCGCCCGCCCGCACGGGGGGACCGCGCGGCCTGGTGGCGCGTGGCCGAGGAGCTCCGAGTGCTCCACGGGGAGCTCGCCCAGTGGGGCCATGACTTCGCCGCGGTGTTGAAGCGGCTGGAGACCCACTCTGGATGCCCGGTAGGGGAGCTCCGGCGCTGGGAGGCGCTGGTGGAGATCCAGAGCGTCTGGCGCGCGAAGATGACGAAGCTGGGGCTCTCGGATCCCCACGAGGGGCGCCTCCAGGCCCTCGAGTCGGGGCGGGTAGAGCGCGGGGCCCGGGTGGTCCTCGTGGGCGTCCTGGAGATGAACCGCCTGCTCCGCGACGCGCTCCGCGGCCTCGACGAGGCGCCGCGTGTGCTCGTCTTCGCGCCGGAGGTCGCGGCCGAGGGCTTCGATGAGCTGGGGGCCCTCGTGACGTCACGGTGGGAGGAGGCGGAGGTGGACCTACCGCTCGACCAATGGCACGTGGTGGGGACCCCCGATGACCAGGCTCGCCTCGCCCTTTCCCTCGCGGCCGAGGCGGGGCCGGCGCACGCGGGTGAGCTGACGGTTGGGGTCCCGGATGGCGAGGTGGCGCCCCTGCTCGCGCGGCGGTTCGGCGCCGCTGACATCCACGCGAGGAGCGCCGCGGGGACGCCGCTTGGGCTCACAGCCCCGATGCGCCTGATCTCCGCGCTCGAGGCCTTTGCCCGCGCGCGCACGGCCGAGAACGCCGCGTCCCTCGTCCGCCACGGGGACCTCACGCGCTGGCTCGCCGGGCGCCTGGGGCACGACCCGGTCGCAAGGCTGGACAGGTACCGTCCGGAGCATCTGCCCCGGACGCTGGACCCCAGCCCCGAGGGTGGCGTCCTCGATCTCCCCGGCCAGGTGAGGGGGAGAGAGGACATCCGCCCGCTGCTGGGCGCGGTCGAGGAGTTGGGCGGGGCCCTCTTCACCGACGCCGCCGGCTCGCTCGCCGATCACGTGGGCCGGCTCCGCGAGCTCCTGATGCTCGTCTACGGCGAGCACCCGCTCCTTGAACAGGCTCGGACCAGCGAACCCGGCCGCCACGTGGAGGTCGCGCTTCGACGGCTGGGGACCGTCATGGATGAGCTCGAACGGATCCCCGCGACGGTGGCGAGGCAGATGAAGCCAGCCGACGCGCTGCGGCTGGTCTACTGGACGGCGGGGGGCGCGGCGGTCCCTGACCCGGTCGGGCAGGAGGGCCAGCCTGTGGTCGAGCTGCTCGGCTGGCTAGAGCTGCTCCTCGACGGGGCGCCGCACCTTGTGGTGACGGGCTTCAACGAGTCCAAGGTCCCCGAGCCCTCGACCCGGGACCCCTTCCTCCCGGACTCCATCCGCACGCTACTCGGGCTCGAGGATGACGCGCGTCGCACCGCGCGGGATGTCTACACCATGATCGCGCTCCTGCACTCGAAGCGATCGCTGCACCTCATCAGCGGCAGGACGACCCGGGACGGGGACCCGCTGTTCCCCAGCCGACTGGCCTTCAGGGCGGGGGTCCAGGACGTGGCCACGAGGGTGGATCACGCCCTCGAGCCCGTGGGGTTCGCGCCGGTGGAGGCGAACGACCGGGACGTGTCCGCAGAGCTTCCTCCGGTGATCGCGGACCCCCTGCCCCAGGACCGGTTCGCGGTGACCTCCTTCAAGTCCTTCCTGGACTCGCCGCTCCTCTACTACATCCAGCGCGTCCTTCGCCTGGAGGCGGTGGACGACCGCGCGGGTGAGCTCGATGCGCTGCGGTTCGGCACCCTCGCCCACGACGTGCTCGAGGACCTCGGTACGAACGAGGAGCTGCGGGAGTCCACCAGCGTCGAAGACGTCGATGGGTTCCTACTCCATCGGCTCGACCGGCGGGCGGCAATGAGGTTCCCCAAGGCCGTCATGCCGGCGGTGCAGATTCAGCTCGGCCAGCTCCGGCTCCGCCTGAAGAGCTTCGCCCTCTGGCACGTGGGCGAGGTGCGCGACGGGTGGCGGATCCGCCACGCGGAGTGGAGCCCCGAGGGCGACGCCTCCATCGGCCGCGAGGGGTGCGCCCGGCTCGACACGGGGGCCGGTGAGGAGCCGGCGTGGATCCGCGGCAAGATCGACCGCATCGAGCAGCACTCGAAGACCGGGTTCTGGCGCGTGCTGGACTACAAGACCAGCCACAAGAGCAATGACCCCGCGAAGGTGCACCGCAAGAAGAACGGGGACTGGAAGGACCTCCAGCTTCCGCTCTACGCCCACATGGTGCAGCCCCTGGTGGGGAGCGGCGTCGTGCCAGGTCTGGGCTACGTCAACCTGCCCGGAGACGGGACCCGCGTGGAGCTCAAGCTCGTGGACGGCAAGGTCACCTGGGGGCCTGAGGACATCCAGGACGCGATGGAGTGCGCCCGCGGCGTGGTCCGGCGGGTCCGGGCGGGCGACGTGGAGGACCTCGGCCGCGTGAAGACGGAGTTCATGCTTCCGATCGAGCGCGAGCTCCTCGGGGTCGGCCTGGTGCGTGAGCCCGATCCGGTCGCAGACGACGAGGAGGAGCGGTCATGAGCCAGGCCGAGCTGTTCGGAGAAGACGACTCCATCAAGAAGCGGCGCCAGCTGCTCCTGGCATCGGCGGGCACCGGCAAGACCTTCCGGCTGGCCAACCACTTCGCCGGGCTTCTGGTGGCGGGCGTGGAGCCCAAGCAGGTGCTCGCGGCGACCTTCACCCGCAAGGCGGCGGGGGAGATCCTTGACCGGGTGCTCAAGCGCCTCCGCGAGGGCGCGGAGGAGGGCGCGGCAGGCGAGGAGGCGCGGGGCTATCTCCTGGAGGCCGCCCAGGCCGTGGAGCCCTATCGGGACAGCCTCTCCACCGGGGAGTGCGCGGAGACCCTCGCGCGGCTGGTCCGCCGCATCGAGCGCTTCCGGGTCCAGACCCTCGATGCCTTCTTCATCAGCCTCTCCCAGCTCTTCGCCATGGAGCTCGAGCTGGCCCCTGAATTCGCCATCGGGACGGCGGTGCAGGAGGTCGGCCTCGCCGCCGAGACCGTGGCACGGGTGCTGGACGGGCTCGAGGACGGTGAACGCCTCGAGCTCCTGCGGGCGCTCGTGCGCGGCGGGGCGTCCCGCAAGGCGCAGTCGGCGCTGCTGGAGGCGGTGTCCGAGGCCGAGAACGCCGCCGCCCAGGTGGGACCTGACGCGTGGGGGAACCTGAAGCCCCTCGATGGGGTGGATCCCGCCGAGGTGGAGGCCCAGGTCCGCTGTCTGCACCAGTGTGATGTGCCCGTCACCGCCAAGGGGGAGCCGAACAAGCTGTTTGCCAACGCGATCGACGCTCTGCGGGCGCTCGTCGGAGATGGCAGTGATCCGATCGACTCCTCCTTCTTCGGCATCGGCCTGGTGGAGAAGGTGATCGCCGGGGATGAGAAGTTCGCGCGCGCTCCGATCCCCGAGGACATCGCTGGAGCGATTCAAGTCCTCGCGCAGCGTGCCGGGGAGGACGCGGTCAATGAGCTCCTCACGCGGAACGAGGCCATGGGGTCCTTCCTGACCAAGTACGCCAGGGCCGAGGACAACCTCAGGGCCGAGTGGGGCATCTACCGCTTCCAGGACTTCTCGCGCGCTCTCGAGCGTGGGCCCGCGCGGGAGCAGCCCGAGGTCTGGCGTCAGGCGCTTGGCTTCCGGATGGACGCCAAGCTCTCGCACCTGCTGCTCGACGAGTTCCAGGACACCTCGGCCCAGCAGTGGCGCCTCCTTCTGCCCCTGGCGGAGGAGGTCCTCGCCGACGGCACCGAGGAGTCGAGCTTCTTCTGCGTGGGGGACGTGAAGCAGTCCATCTATGGGTGGCGTGGGGGCGAGCCTCGCCTCCTCTCGAGGATGCACGAGCGGCACCCCGGCCTCGAGAAGGAGGAGATGGTGGAGAACTATCGCTCCTCGAGGGTGATCCTCGACGTGGTCAACCAG
>Ga0213863_10001167_pt1 | contig 19496 bp, 12 predicted proteins | sample PICome_8_FD_160128 | JGI IMG/M metagenome (GOLD analysis project Ga0213863, IMG submission 160128) | Coastal seawater microbial communities near Pivers Island, North Carolina, United States - PICO497 | ecosystem: Environmental > Aquatic > Marine > Coastal | place: USA: North Carolina... | reverse complement strand
TACCTCTCTTCCACTGTCCCCAAAGCTGCCCCCGGCAAGCATGTCCTTGACCGCTTCCTCGGCTTCCTCCTTGGTTTGACAAATCAGCACCCCTTTTCCGGCCGCCAGACCACTTGCCTTGACCACCACGGGAAGATTACATTCTGCGAGATACCCGAGTGCCGGTTCAATCTGAGTAAAATTTCCATAATCAGCGGTGGGAATTTCATATTTAGCCAGGAAATCCTTGGTGTAGGCCTTGCTACCCTCCAGTCGGGCTCCTGCTTGATCCGGGCCGTAGGCAAGAATACCGGCTTCCTGAAGAGCATCTACTGCTCCGTTGCATAAGGGAACTTCCGGTCCGACCACCACAAGATCTATTTGATTCTCCTGCGCCAGTTCGACAATCATCGAGTTATTTTCTATCGGGAGTTCAAGGGTCTTAAACTCTTGAGCGATGCCGGCATTACCCGGAGCTACCACCACTTCAGTGACCAGTGGACTTCCCTGGCATACTTTGGCCAGGGTATGTTCCCTGCCTCCACTTCCGATCACCATGACTTTTAAATTCGAATCTTGCATCGATTCGATTTCCCTCAAAATCCTGCAGGAGTCGAGGCAAATCCTAAAATTCTCAAAATATCCTACTGATTTTGGTTTTCCTCACCGTAGGAATGGTTCAAGGTATTTCGCATGCGGGTATTTTTTATTGGGGTTTGTGGAACGGCGATGGGCAATGCAGCGGTACTGCTTAAAAAAATGGGCCATCAAGTAGCCGGTTCCGATGCCGGGGTCTACCCACCAATGTCGGAGGTACTGCAATCAGCAGGGATTGATTTATTTGAAGGTTTTGCGGAGCAGGAAATGTTGGACTGGAAACCGGATCGGGTAGTGGTGGGCAATGCGGTATCCCGAGGAAATCCTCAAGTTGAATTTCTCTTGCGTACCCGGAGTATTCCCTTTGTTTCCCTGCCCGAATTGATTGGGGAGGACTTAATCGGGAACCGGCCCGCGGTGGTGATTGCCGGAACCCATGGCAAGACCACCACCACCGCACTCACTTCCTTTGCCCTCAGCCAAGCCGGGGTGGAACCAGGCTATTTGATCGGGGGGGTTCCGCTTGATTTACCCTCGGGTAATGAACTGGGTGGGCCCACGGCTCCCTTTGTCATTGAGGGAGATGAATATGATTCCGCTTTCTTCGATAAACGTAGTAAATTCATTCATTACCGGCCCAAGGTACTTGTGCTTAATAACCTCGAGTTTGATCATGGGGACATCTTTCGGGATTTACCCGATATTTCCCGCAGTTTTTCTCATCTTCTTCGAATTGTACCCTCCGATGGCTTTGTGCTTATAAACGGGGACGATCCCAACCTGCTTGCCTTACCCGATGCTCCTTGGACCCGGATGTTCAAGGTTGGGGTTTCTGATTCCAACGACTTGCAGATTATCGATTTTTCCGAAGATGGCCAGGGCACCCGTTTTGGCTTGGCTTGGAAAGGGGAAGAAGTCATGCGCCTGGATTGGCCCATGCCCGGGCTTTTCAATGCCCGCAATTTGGCCATGGCCTGCCTAGCATCCCTTCTGGCTCGTCAGATTTTAATAGGTAATCCGATGGCAAAGGACGGGGAGGAATTCAATCCATTCTCATCACTTTCCCTGCCTGATTTTTCCGGCTGTGCCGGAGTCAAGAGAAGGCAGGAAATCCTGCTCGATGATGAAAACCTCGTAGTTCTCTCCGACTTTGCTCATCATCCCACCGCAATCGCAGGTGCCTTAGAATCTTTGCGGTCCCGCTGGCCGGATCGTGAGTTGATTGCCTGCTTTGAGCCGCGGAGTAATACTGCGGTAACCAATGTCTTTGAGGACCGCTTTGCCGACGCCCTGGCCCTGGCCGATCTTGCTTTGCTCGGGGCGGTTCACCGGGCGGAAAAAATTCCAGCTGAAAAACGGATCAATCCGGTCAAGATGATGAAACGCATCCAGGATCAGGGAAAAATAGGAAATGCCTTTGAGACCAATCAGGAATTGGAAGATTATCTCCGGGTCTATCCCTTCCCAAAGCCCGCTCTGGTGGTCTTCTTTTCCAATGGATCTTTTGACGGTGTGATTACCCGTTTTGCGGACTCCAAGCGACAAGATTAATCGCTGCAATCCAGGCGACTGCAAATTAAATTTCAGTCGAACCAATTCCTTATCCGATGCTTTACAATAGGATAACTTTTCGATTCTATCCGTGGTCATGGAACTTTACCTTATGCTCAATGGTACCCAAGTCGGTCCGTACAAGATCGAGGATGTACAGGGCTGGATCAAGGCGGGCTATGTCAAGATGGATGATCCCGCCTGGTATGATGGATGTAAGGATTGGATCACGGTCAAGGAAATCCCCAAGATCAATGAGGTCACCAGCGGCCATAATGTGGGTGGACATCTGGTTCCCCCATTTGAAGCTTATGCCGGGGACGAGCCTTACATCTTTATCAGTTATGCCCATAAGGATAGCGCTCAGGTATTTAAGGAGATCAGTCAGCTCAATGATGCAGGCTATCATATCTGGTATGATGAAGGGATTGAGGCCAGCAGTGAATGGCCCGAGGAAATTGCCAATGCGGTAATTGGTTGCTCGGTATTTCTGGTTTTTATCTCTCCCCGCTCCACTGCCTCGGTCAATTGCCGGAACGAGATCAATCTTGCCCTCAATGAGGACAAGCCTTTTCTCGCGGTCCACATGGAGGATTCCGCCTTACCCCCGGGCCTTCGCTTACGGATGGGGGATTTGCAGGCCATTCTGCAGTACAAACTTCCCCAGGACCGCTACCAGAAAAAGGTACGGGATGCCTTGGATCAATTACTGGGTAAAAAGAAGAAAAAGATTCGATCCCGACCTGCCACTGCCACCGCCACCACTTTTGCCAAGATGGAATCCAATGATGCGGCTGGTGCATCCGGGGGCCAAAAACAAAGGGGAAAGAAAAAAGTACGGACTGCATCCGCCGCAACTTCCAAGAGCCAGACTCTCCAACCCAAGAAAAAGAAATCCGGGCTATGGTTCGGAATCGCCGCTGCTTTGATTGCCGCTATCGGTGGCTATTCTTTTCTTGCCTCGGATGGAGGAGAGGATGGGGATTCCAGTGCCTCCTTCGTCGAGGGTCAGCCCTGGACCGTTCCCTCCATTGGCTTGGCCATGAACTGGTGTGAACCCGGAGTTTTTTTCATGGGCAGTCCAAGCAAGGAAAAGGGAAGAAAAGACGACGAGACCCGTCACGAGGTTACCCTGACTCAAGGCTTTTTTCTGGGAAAATTTGAAGTAACTCAACAGCAGTGGAAAGCAGTGATGGGTACCTCCCCGAGTAAATTTTTTGGTCCCAACCGACCGGTTGAACAAGTAAGCTGGGACCAAGCGAAGCGATTTTGTGAGGAGCTTACTGTAACAGAGCAAAAAGCGGGGCGCTTACCTGAAGGCTGGAGTTATGACCTGCCGACCGAAGCCCAGTGGGAATATGCCTGCCGGGCAGGTACGGATACCATGTTTTACTGGGGCAGTGCCATTGGTCCAAGCAATGCCAATTTTAAAGGTAGCGGTGTCGGGGGGCAAACCACCGAGGTGGGAAAATATCCCCCGAATGCTTGGGGCTTTTATGATATGAGCGGGAATGTTAACGAGTGGTGCTCGGATTGGTATGCTAAATTTAATTCGCTCGCAAAATTTGACTCGTTCGGTCCGGATGGAGGTAAGGAAAAATCCATCAAAGGGGGATCTTGGAATTTAGAAATCAAAGATTTACGAGTTGCATTTCGACACCATCATAAAAGGGGGCACAAAAGTGAATTTAAAGGCTTTCGGCTTTGCCTGAAGCAGGCACCCCCGGAGCGTAGTGAAATTGAAGAAGCAGTCAAAGCTTCGGAGACATCGGTTCTAGACCTAACCCGCGGTCTGGCGGGCTGGTGGACATTTGATGAAAAGAGTGGCAAGGTGGCTAATGATTCCAGTGGCAAAATTCGAGCTGGGAAACTTGTTGGCTATTCCTCTGACACCACCCAGTGGTCTAAGGGAGTCATCGGGAATGCCCTCCGTTTTGACGGCAAGGGATCCCATGTGGATATCGGTGATTTTGAATGGGGCGGAGAAAGCTCAGTGAGTTTCTGGTCTCGATGGGAAGCGTCTCACCGGGGATCTGTAATTCTCGCTGTGCTTGATGATTCCTATCTGACACTTTCGAATACCTTCGGCCACAAGAATCTTCAGGTAATTGTCAGGAATGATTTGTCTGTTACAAATATTCACCATGATAACACCCCGGAATTGAGGGATTTTTGGAAAATAGGGGACTGGGTCCATGCTGGGATAGTATTCAAAAAAAACAACCAATTTGAAGTATACCGTGATGGGAAATTGGTTTTAATTAAAGGGTTCCCCACTCTCAAAAAAATTAAGAGAAGTGATCAATTCATTGGAATGAGAAACAAAGGCATTGGTTTCAAGGGACAATTGGATGATTTTCGAATGTATGACCGAGCGATCAGCTCGGAGGAAGTAAAGGGATTGTTTAATTTGGTCTCTTCGAAAAATCCTAAAATCGAACATGTTCCTTATACATTTACTGTACTTGTCAAAACTGGGAATGGAGGTAAGGCTGATGGTACTCGAGATCTCAAAATTAAATTGGAAGTACTTGGTTTAAAGGACTCCATTCTAGCTTCCTATCCTTTGAGAAAGTCTGGTACTGCTGGATTTGAAAAAGGATCTCTAAGAACATTTGATTTTGAATTTGAGGGTTCAATTGAAGATGTTCGAGGCTTTCATGTGGTAAGTGAGTCTGGTGCTGATGCATGGAAATTGGATACACTCTCGTGTGCTTTTTCCTTAGACCAAGTACAAAAAAAGAAATTTGAATTCAAGGTTGGAAGATCATTCAGTACATCTAAGGATGACATTAGAAGAGGCTCATTAAAAAGTTTGAAATTGATGATTAAACCGGTCCAAATGGTAGAATCATCGAGTAACAAAATTGATCTCAAAAATGGACTGGCTGGATGGTGGAAGTTTGACGAGACTAAGGGAAAGGTGGCCAATGATTCGAGTGGCAAGAAACGTAATGGAGAGCTTAAAAATTTTGATTCTGATACCGCTCAGTGGGTCAAGGGACCGGTAGGGAATGCCTTACGATTTGACGGAAAGAATGACTATGTCGATGTTGGTGATTTTGAATGGGGAGGGGAATGTTCTTTCAGCGGATGGGTGAAATACAACAAAATTCAGTTTTGGTCTCGCGTTTTTGATTTTGGAAATGGAACAGCCAAAGATAACATAGTCCTTTCAAACCAATCGAGATCTCCTAACCTTGTATTCGAAAATTGGAATAAAAGTAGCAAAGAAAACAAATACATACCTGATTTTTGGCAATTAGGGGATTGGATCCACATCGTTTGCCAAGTTCACGAATCGGGGAAATCAGACATCTTCAAAAATGGAAAATTGATTACGAGTTCAACAAGAAAATTAACTCCAAAAATCTTCCGTAAAGGTCAATTTTTTGGAAAATCCAATTGGAGTGACAACAGCTACTTGAATGGGGAGTTAGATGACCTTCGCCTCTACGACCGGGCGATTACCGTTGCCGAGGTGCAAGCCTTGTATGGAATGGGAGAAGTTGAATCTAATGGGAAAATGCCGGTCGAGGGAAAGCCTTGGACCGTTCCCTCCATCGGATTGGAAATGATATGGTGTAATCCTGGCACATTCATGATGGGCAGTCCAAAAACTGAACTAGGTAGGGAAGAGGATGAAATTCAAAAAAAGATAACTTTCAAAAGTGGATTCCTTTTAGGTAAGTATGAAGTAACACAAAAACAGTTTCGGGATTTAACGGGTAAAAGTCTACACGGTGCTTATAAAAAGGATGAAAATCCTGCATTGAATGTAACTTGGCAACAGGTAGGAGATTTTTGCAGCAAATTAACCGAATTAGAAAGGAGAGAGGGTAGGTTACCACAGGACTGGTCTTATGTTTTGCCAAGTGAGACCCAATGGGAATACGCATGTCGGGCGGGAACAACATCTCCTTATTACTGGGGTAAGGAGATTGATCCAAAGTTTGCAAAATATAAAACAACTGATCGAGGAGGACCTAATCAAGTCGGGTCATATACTCCAAATAATTGGGGGTTTCACGATATGCTTGGTAATGTTCTTGAATGGTGTAGTGACTCAAAGTTAAGAGGTGGCTCATGGTATAGTTCAGCTCTTAGAATTCGATCTGCTGCCCGCACTCATCATTCCAGACATGGGGGAACAGTTGGGTTTCGAGTTAGTCTGCAGAAGACTTTTTAAATTTTTTAAAAAAGTAATCAAAAATTATCAATACTTCTTCCTTTAAAGGTCAACTCTGCGACTCCAGACTTGTCCAAATCTCCCAGGCCGGCGGCTACCATTTTTTGGTACTGGGCAAGGGTAGCCTGGGCCAAGGGCACTTGAATCCCAGCTTCTTGTGCGACCGCGATTGCAATACCCGAATCCTTGGCGGCATGCTCGGCGGAAAAATAACACTCATGATCCCGGCCGAGCATATCTTCGGCATCGGTTTCCAAGACCCGTGAATTTGCACCGGTCTGGGAAAAGATTTCGCAAAGCATTTCCAGATCAAGTCCGAGGGCATCCCCGATACCCAAGCCTTCCGCGAGTGCGGCGGTATTGATGTTCATGACCATGTTGACCAGGGCCTTTACCTGGGCGGCCCGCCCGGCTTCCCCCACGAAGCGCAGGTTGATGCTAAGATCATCAAGCAGGTCTTTCACGCTCTCAAAGACTTCCTTCTTTCCACCAATCATTAAATAGAGCGTGCCCTCCCTCGCCTGAGTAATACTGGAAGCCATGCAACCCTCTAAGGTGGTTGATTCGTTTTCCGCGGCAGCGGATTCCAGCTTAACATGCATCCCGGGGGAAAGGGTGGCGCAATTGATGAAGAGGGTATCCTTGGCATTTTGAAAGAGGTTGTCATCCGCACCGAAAAAGATCGATTCCATGGCAGCATCATTGGTGACCACGGTCAGTACGATGTCAGACTGAGCGGTGACCTCGGCAAGGGCGGAAGCGTGGGAGCATCCGAGCTCGTTTGCAAGGGAGGATGCGACTTCCTGATTAAGGTCATGGACGCAACTGATTTGGTAGCCTTTATCCTTGAGGTTACGGGCCATATTCGCACCCATGCGGCCGACGCCAACGAAGCCAATTTTCTTTTCTTGGGAGTTGAGGATCATAAATTTACTTTCTAGCTTTTGATTTGGGGAATAAAAAAGAGTCTTTACCTTTGATGAATCGGGTGCTGAATTTGTCGAACTTATTTTACTATTTTTTGGATTTCCTCATCCTTAAGCATTCTCTCCTCCTGAAACTTACAAGTTAAACCCTAAACGAATTAAAAAATTATGTCTAAAATCGTACCCCTGATAAGTTCCGGAATTGCCGGCCCCAATGGTGTCCTTCATCTTCCCCGCCTATGGCAGAAATCATCCCTGGAAGCGGCCGGTAAGATTGCTGATGGATATCCCGGACTTGGAGCGGGATATGATACCATGGTGGTGGATGCCCTCGGCTTGGATGCGGACGCGGTCCGTTCCTTTATTGCCAATGCCAAGCCCACTTATCCGGAATTTGAGGCATGGGTGGCGGAGCAACCCGGAGTGAAGTTGGATGCGGAAACGATCCGCGATCTTAATGCATCCATTACCGGATACATTCATGATGATGCCACCCGGCAGGCGATTCTTTCGGCCAATGGATTACCCGACGGGGATCCCAAGGATGCGATCAATCTGAATAATTTGGATGATTGGCTCGGGTTTCATGCCGCAGAAATCGCCTGAAAAGATTCGTTCTATCGATTCGGCTGCTTCTTTTGAATTTGATATCCTTGCAAGGTACGAAGTCTTGAAGTAAGGCATAGCCCATGAAGGACACGATTACCAATTCCCAGGGTGAAATCTTGGATTATACTTTTCACGATGCCAATTCCCGAACCCGGGACCTTTTGGTCATTGGACATGGAGTGACCGGTAATAAGGACCGGCCCCTAATCATGGCCTTGGCGGAATCGGTGGAAAATGAGGGCTTGTCGGTGTTGCGTTTTTCATTTTCGGGCAATGGATTTTCGGGTGGAGATTTTCGGGATTGTACCATTTCCAAGGAGGTTGAAGACTTGAAAGCAATGGTAACTGCGGCGGAAGTAAATGGATATAAGGTGACCTATGCCGGGCATAGCATGGGGGGAGCCGTGGGGGTATTGGCGGCGGCCAATGATGACCGGATCCGAAACCTGATTTCGTTGGCGGGAATGGTAAATACTCAGGCCTTTTATGATCGGGAATTTGGAGAGGTTACACCCGGGGAGGGAACTATGTGGGAAGAGACGGAATGTCCACTTTCCCTGAAGTATAAGAATGATATGTATGAAATTGGATCGGTGGGCAGCAGGGCATCGGAGGTGAAAGTTCCCTGGTTATTGGTCCATGGCGATGCGGATGATGTGATTCCGGTTGAAGATTCCCGGGAAATTTATGCCTTGGCGAATGAGCCCAAGAAGATCATCGAGATCCCGGGGGCGAATCATGTATTTTCCGGTACCGGAGAGGAACCGGTGATTGAAGCGGTTATTTCCTGGTTGGGAGAAAAACTGGCCGGGTAAGAGTAAGAAAAATTCTTATTCGTAAGACCACTTCATGACCCAGGGATCATGAAAAGTTTGCTGGGCAGATTTGAGCTTTTGCTTGTAGGTCTCCAATGGCTCAGCGAAGTCGGGCTTGCCAGCCAAATTGGTGGATTCTTCCGGATCTTCATCGATTTTAAAGAATTCAAATTCGGGACGGTGAATGTATTGGCGAACGGTTTTTTTTCCGTAGGGAGCGGAAAGTGATTTTTGATACTGGGCCTGAAAACTACTGGCCGCCCAGAGGTCGGAAGCGAAGGGATAGGGAAGGGGATGGGCAATGTTCCAGATGAGTTTGAACTCTTTATCCCGGTAGACCCGCATGGGATAATACATTTGAATCTCATGAAAGGTATGGGAGGCGAAGATACTGGACCAATGCTCAGCTTTTGCATTTCCAAGGATGGAGACCCAGGACTTTCCATGGTAGCTGGATAATTTACTGGTGATGCCCCGGTTCTCATTTGGGGCTTTGGTCTTGGGTGCAGGAAAGGATTTGGCGGGATCTTCCCACTGCATGGGCCGATTCTTTTGGGTATCCAGGGCCCCCGCGAAGTCGAGCAGGCTGGGGGTGATATCAATATGACTGATCAGGGCGGGGTGCCGAACGCCCCGCTTTTTCTCATAGGGGTTGCGAACCACAAAGGGTACGCGGAGACCGCCTTCATAGACCGTGGTCTTTCCTCCGGCAAAGGCCATCCCGTGATCTGAGGTGAATACGATCATGGTCTTTTCATAAAGGTCGGCATCCTTCAGGATTTCAATCAGGCGGGCAAGGCCCTGATCGATCCGGGAAACGCTCTGATAATAGTGAGCGAGTTCCTCCCGGGTTTCCGGGGTGTCGGAAAGAAAGCTGGGGATTAGTACATCTTTGGGGTCGTAAAATACTTCCTTCACGCCTTCATGTTCTTCCCGGTTTGGCTTATTACCAAAGAGATCGGGTTTAAGTTTATTTTTCGAGGTCATGTCTATACCTCCCCCCCGGTGAGGATCGGATGGGGCAAAGTAGAGAAAAAAGGGCTGGTCGCTTTTTTCAGTGATAAAATCTTCGGACTTATTGGCCATATCAACCGCATTCCGTTGTTTTCCTTTCATGTAGGTCTGGAATTGAAAGACTTCCTCGGGAGAGACATGAAACTTACCCATATGTCCGGTGCGATAACCGGCCTTGGCCAGAGCCCGGGGAAGGGAAAGGCTAATGACATTGAAGTAGCTGGAAAACTTATGAAAAGCATGCTGGTGGCCATATTGGCCATTGGCATGATTATGCAATCCACTCATGACCACGGACCGGCTGGCGGAGCAACTGGCGGTGGTGGCGTAGGCATTTAGAAAGAGGGTGCCGTCCTTGGCGAGGGAGTCGATCGCAGGGGTTTGGGCAACGGAGTCACCATAGCAACCGAGGGTGGGAGACTGGTCATCGGTGATGAAGAAAATAATATTTCGTTCCGTCGAGAAGGCGAGGGCATGAAAGAATAAAAGGGATGCAAAAAAGGATGAGAAACGCGACATTCTTTCAGCATTTGAAGATCAAAGCAGGAGAGTCAAGCATGGCTTTAAAAGTATCAGCGAATTCTTCGGGCTCGACCCGAAACAAATTTTGAGGCATTACCAAAATTTATGAGCAATCAAAAATGTCGCTGGGGAATTCTAGGAGCCGCGGGAATTGCCAAAAAAAATTGGCAGTCCATTCGAAATGCCGGGAATGCGGAACTGGTGGCGGTGGCCAGCCGGGAAGTTTCCAATTCTCAGGAATTTATCGATCGTTGTAGTGCTCAAGTTCCCCATCCCCATACCCCCGTTGCCCTGGGTGATTATGATGAACTTTTAGCCCGGGAAGATATTGATGCGATTTATTTGCCCTTACCCACCGGCTTACGCCATCAATGGGCGATGAAGGTGGCAGCGGCGGGGAAGCATTTGCTCTGTGAAAAGCCCTGTGGGAGCAATATGGAACAGGTTGAGGAAATTACGGCAGCCTGTGAGGATGCGGGGGTACAATTTATGGACGGGGTGATGTTTATGCACAGCGAGCGGATGAATAAAATCCGGGAGGTGATGGAGGACGGAGAAACCATTGGTAGCCTCCGGCGAATCCATACCCAGTTTAGTTTTTGTGCGCCGGAAGAATTTCTCCAAGAGAATATAAGAATGCACAGTGATCTTGAACCCCATGGTTGCCTGGGGGATCTGGGATGGTATACCTTGCGCTTTATACTTTGGGTGATGAACTATGAAACTCCCAAGTCAGTAACCGGGCGGCTATTGAATGCATCCGCGATGACTGGAAGTCCCAAGCAGGTACCCACCGAGTTCTCCGGAGAGGTTTTGTTCGAAAAAGTATCGGCTAGTTTTTACTGCTCCTTTTTGACCGAGCATCAACAACTGGCCCACCTCAGCGGGAATAAGGGAAATTTAAGAGTGGATGATTTCGTCCTTCCATATTACGGGAACCGGTTGGGTTTTACCGCATCCAATTCGATCTTCGATTGCGATGTTTGTGATTTTCGAATGGAGCGACGCGAGACGCATCATCAGGTCGAGGAATATGCCAGTAGTCATCCTTCGGCTCAGGAATCGAACCTCTTCCGGATCTTTTCCGACTTGGCTCTTTCCGGTCAACCGGACCCACACTGGCCGAAGATTACCCGGCTTACACAAAAGTTGATGATGACCTGTATGGAGTCCGCAGAGCAGGGTGGAACCGAACTGAGTTGGAGCTAAACTCTAGGAAGAGCTAGCCGAGACCGGACCAAGAGGGCAGGAAAGAGCCGCTGCAATCCCCCGGATAATTTGAATCTCGGTGTCGGAAATCACCCCATCGTGCTCGGCGACTTTGGAACATGCATCCAAGAAGGAGCGTTTGGCAAGCGGGGTCATTTTATTGAGTTTGAGCAGGGCGGCATCCATTGACCCAAGGTCGTTGCATTTTTCAACTGGGGGAAGATGGACTGGTCTGGAACGATCGAGGGAGCGAAATCCTTTTTCATAGGATTGGACCACTTGTTCGGGCTCTCCACCAAAGTGGGCAAGGGCACCGAGGAAAATAGAACACTCGTTGATCCGGCTCTTTAGGGATGCCCGACCATGAAGAGCTTTCGTGGAATTATTGGATTGGTGACTTAGTTGATATCCAATGACCTTCTGCAGGCTCCATTCAAATAGATCGATCTTTTGATCAGCTTGCATCAAGGAATCAATCAGGGTTAAGAAATCCTCCATCTGGGCGGGAGAAAAGAGAGTGAAAGAGGGGGCACTTTCTTCAATCAAGAGATATTTTAATTCGCAACTGAGTTCTTGAATTTGAGGAAAAATTTTCTGGGTTAGGGTGGTGGTATCCTGATCGGTATCACGCAGAATGAGTTGGGTCTGTTGATCACGGACGGAAGAATTTTTAGAATCCAAAAGAAGGGCAAAGAGAATACAGCGACAACCGGTGGGTTCCTTGGCAAGGGATAGAAGGGCGGGAGAAATCTGCTGAAGTAAGCTCTGGGCCTGTTTGATCTGTTTTTTTTGCGGACCTTCAAAGGATTTTAGAAAGGAGTCACGGGTACTCGGGCCGGAATTATTTTGGGCATCCGGGGAAGGAGCAGGTTGAGGGGAGGCCCCGGTTGTGGGTGCGGAAGTACCCGCAAATCCACTGATTTGTGAAGTTGAGCCGTCCACTTGTTCGGAGATCTTGTCGGTATCCGGATATTCACTGGCCCAATTGGGCTCAATCCGGCGGATACGCAAGGGGAGGGGGGGATGAGTGGCGAACATACTGGAGAGAGCAGAACTGAAGAAAAAATGACTGTAGTCCCCGGCCAGGCTGGATTGGATCTCAGAGCCTGAGGAAAAGCCACCGATACGCTTGAGGGCACCGGATATTCCTTCCGGATTCCGGGTAAATTGAACCGCGGAGGCATCGGCCAGAAATTCCCGTTGCCTGCTGACCGCCGCACGAATCAGGGAGCCAAAGAAGCCACCTACCAAGCCGATGATGAAGATTCCCAATCCAATCATGACCAAGGCAGCCCCTCCGTTATCATTGTTGCTACTCCTACGGCGGGAGGAACCCGATACCCGCATCATAATTTCACCAATTCGGGAGAGAAAAATAATCCCGAAGATGATCCCACTGAGCCGGATATTTAAGCGCATATCACCATTGAGAATATGGCTAAATTCGTGGGCAATCACACCTTGTAATTGATCACGGTTCAATTTTTCCGCACAGCCACGAGTGATACCAACCACGGCATCCGCGGGCGAATATCCGGCAGCAAAGGCATTGATGCCATCTTCTTCCAATAAATATACCGGAGGTACGGGGGTACCGGATGCAATCGCCATTTCCTCCACCAAGTTTAGGATTCTGTTTTCCAATGGATTCGCGGTGTTGGGTTGCAATCGTTTTCCACCCAGGGACTCAGCCACAACTTTTCCACCGCCGGAAAGAAAGGCGATCCGAATAAGACTGGCAAGACCAACCACAAGGATCGTACCGAGGGCGACCATGATGAACAATTCCAGGGACCAAGAGAGTTTTGAAAGATCTTTGTCTTGAGAGCCAACCAGAGAGAGCAGGGCAAATAAACTTACGATTATTGAAACGACTGCCAGGCAAAAGAGAAAAACCAAGTTCGAGCTCTTGGCCCGGGCTTTATCTTGTTCCGTAAAAAAATCCACGGATTACAACCAGAGTTTGAAGAAGAAAATAAGCTTAGAATTGAACCTTGGGAGCGTCCTTGATTTCTTCACTTTCAAATTCCAGCAAAGTGGCATCCTGACTGTGTCCAAACATTCCGGCAAAAATAACCGGTGGAAAGGTTTGCTTGTAGGTGTTATAAGCGGTGACGGCATCATTGAATGCCTGCCGGGAGAATGCGACTTTGTTCTCCGTAGAACTGAGTTCCTCCTGAAGGTTTGCCATATTTTGATTGGCTTTCAAATCCGGATAACTTTCAGACAAAGCAAAGATTCGCCCAAGGGCACCGCCCAGTAACGTTTCCGCCCCGGCAAGTCCGGCAATGGCTCCGGCATCCCCCGGGTTTTGGGAGGCATTTTGTAGGCTGGATTGAGCTTGATTACGGGCTTGAATTACCGCCTCTAAGGTCTCTTTTTCATGGGCCATGTACCCCTTAACGGTTTCAATCAAATTGGGGATGAGATCATATCGTCTCTGAAGTTGTACTTCAATTTGAGAAAAGGCATTTTCAAACCGATTTTTAAAGGTTACCAGTTTATTGAAGATGCCGACCACGACCATGACGGCAATAAGTGCGATGACAACAAGAACGATGAGGGTTTCTAACATTTTTTGATGGAGTTGAGCGTGATAATACTAGTTTTATTTAGAATGAGGATAGGCTAATCCGTCAAGCGTTCAGTTGGATAAAAGAATAATTAGTTTTGAGATTCGTAAAGGATTTTACCTTAGGAGAAAAAATTATTACTCAAAATTATTAAGATTTCACTTGTCGGGATGCCTGAATCCTAAGATTTCTCTAGTTTCCAGATTTCTTTGTTCCTTCCTTTCAATCAAAACCCATGAAATGTAATCCCTTCCCGTTGTTTTTCTTATTTCTTTTTTTCTATTCCATAGTAGATGGAAAAAAGCCAAACCTGGTCTTCTTTTTTACCGATGACCAAACTTCGAGTGTGTTGGGATGCTATGGGCATCCCTTGGCGAAAACTCCAAACATTGACCGACTGGCAAAAGAAGGAACCCGATTTACCAATGCCTTGGTAAGTCAATCCATTTGCTGGGTCAGTAGAACCACCATACTCACGGGCTTGACCGGTAGAAGTTATGGAGTGCCCGGAAATCATGATATGGCCAAACCGGAAGCGGTTGAAAAACTTTATGTCGATCTTTTGAGAGATGCCGGATACCGAACTGGGTTTGCGGGGAAATGGCATGCCAAGATGCCCAAGGGTTGGAAGGCTCAGGCTCATTTTGATTTCTTTGATCCAATTGGAAGAAATCCATTCTACAAGAAACAAGCAGATGGTACCTTGCGGCATGAGACCGAATTAATTGTGGACCGGGGAATTGAGTTTCTGGAAAACCAACCTTCGGGTAAGCCTTTTGCTTTAAATATGTGGTTTAATGCATGTCACGCCGAAGATGGTGACCGGCGTCCGGGAATCGGGCATTTTCCGTGGCCGCGGGCGATGGATGGAATGTATGAGGAGGACGAGATCGCACCTCCTCTTTTGAGTGATCCGGGGATCTTTGAAAAGCAACCCGAATTTTTAAAGACCACCATCAATCGGGAACGATTCTTTTGGCGATGGAATACCGATGGCCGATACCGTACCAACATGCGGGCTTATCTTCGAATGGTCAGCGGTATTGATCATGCGATGGGCCGCTTTCTAAAAGCGTTGGAGGAAAAAGGCTTGGCGGAAAATACCATCATTGTATACACCGCGGATAATGGGTACCATATGGGAAATCGGGGCTTTGCCGGGAAATGGTCGCATTATGAAGAATCACTCCGGGTTCCCATGGTAGTCTTTGATCCAAGAGTGAGTGAGAAGGCCAAGGGACAAGTGCGGGAGGAGGCAGTCTTAAATTTGGATCTTCCCTCTACCTTCCTCTCCTGGGCCGGAGTTGAGGTTCCTAAAAGATACCAGGGTAAAACGTTTCATAAATTGATCACAGACCCCAAGCGAATCCCTTGGCGTACCCATACTTTTCACGAGCATTTTGCGGTTCGGCACCGTATTCCTGCTTTCGAAGGGATGCGGAGTAACCGTTATAAATATGTCCGGTATGTGGATCAGGGAAATTACGAATTTTTACATAATTTAAGAAAGGACCCAAAGGAATTGGTCAACCTGGCCGGCGATCCCAAGCATGCAAGAAAACTCAAGGAAATGCGGGAACTTACCGACCGCAGAGTTGAGGAATTAGGAGGTCCATTAGCGGAGAAAACAACTCCTCTTTCCCTTTCGACCGATCCCTATCCTAAAGCGGCTGCCACCGTGGCCAATCGACCCGGATCCGATGGTTTCTCCAACCTGATTGCCTCAGGGAATCGGATTCGTAACTGGTCGGGGGACCCGAAATACTGGACTAAAAAAGACGGGGTATTGATTGGCACCACCGATGGTTCCTTGAAAATGAACCGTTTTATTACCTGGAAGGCAGCGACGGTTCGAAACTTTGACCTTCGGGTGAAGGTCCGGGTATCAACCGGAGGGAACAGCGGAATTCAATACCGTGGAACTTCCCGTCCAGATCTTGGGCTCGATGTGGTCACCGGGTATCAGTGCGATGTGGTTGCGGATAAGCCGGAGTACAATGGTATGCTTTATGAAGAGAAGGGAAGACGGATTTTATCTCATACCGGGGAAAAAGTAGTGATCGATGCGAACGGACAACCTTGGATTACCGGGAATTTTGAAGTGAAACCATTCAAGCCCGGTCAATGGCATGAATACAGAATCCGGGTGGAGGCCAACCATCACCGCCATTGGATTGATGGGCACCCGACAGCTGACTTAATTGATCTGGATGAAAAAGGTAGGTTGATGGAAGGAGTTTTGGCGATGCAGGTGCACAAGGGGCCGGCGATGACCATAGAGTTTAAAGATATGAGAATCAAACATCTGCCCGACGATTTACCCATCCGGTCTGCGGAGGAGCACCCGATTCCCCTGGGTTCCAAGGGAGTACGACCGCAAGGTAAATTACCCAAAGGCTGGAAAGCCCCAGAGTTTTCCAGATAAAAAGATTAATTTTGCAGACCCAATACTGGGCGGATCCAAAGCCGCCAACGTTGGTAACCGAGCTCATTGACATGAAGGTTGTCGGGATCCCAAATTTCGGGGTAAAAACTTTGATTTGGTTTAAGTAGGGTAGGTGCAAGGTCAATAAAGGTAAGCCGGGCATCCCGCAGGGCCAGATTCTTGATTTTTAAATTGAGGGATTGATAAAGAAACCACTTTGAAATTCTTTTGGGGGAGGGCTTGCAGGAAAGATAAAAAAGAGAAGTGCCCGGAAGATCTTTTTTGATTTTAAGCCAAAGGGTTTTGAAGTCATGGAATACTTGAATTACTGGCTTTCCATTCCAAAGATCATTTTCTCCACAATAGAAAACGACCTTTTGAGGTTGGTACCGGGGAAAGAGCAGGGGGTAATAATAAAGTACATCTGAGATCTGGGACCCGCCAAAGCCCCGGTTTAGAAGATTTAATTCAGGAAAATCAGAGGCTAAACTATCCCACCTTCGAATGCTCGAACTTCCGGTAAAAAGCGTGAGTTCATCAGGATTCGGTTTCGAATGCTGATCATCCTGGGTAAATTTCTCAAAACTTTCAGAAAATCTTTCTGGATCCGGATCTTTTAAGGTTTCCGCAGAAGAAAAAGAGAAAACAAGAAGGAAAGAAAAAAGACGTAAAATTTCGTTTCTATGTGTAATTTGAAACTTCATGGAGTGAGAAGAAACAAAAAAGATCAGTCGCCATCCACCAACCTTCCGATGCCCCCAAGCAGGGATCCTTCTCCTTGGTTTTTACCACCGGTACTCGGAGCACATTGAAGGACCCGGTCAGCAAGGCGTGAGAAGGGAAGGCTTTGCAACCAAACCGTGCCAAAGCCACTGAGCGTGGCAAGAAAGAGACCTTCGCCCCCAAAAACCATCGACTTCAAGCCACCGGCCATTTGAACATCATAATGGATGCTTTCATCAAATGCGACGATGCAACCGGTATCGACCCGGAGGGTTTCCCCGTTCAGTTCTTTTTTTACTACGGTGCCCCCAGCATGAACAAAGGCTTTTCCATCTCCGGTAAGTTTTTGGAGGATAAATCCTTCTCCGCCAAAAAAACCGACTCCTAACTTTTTTTGAAATGCGATCGAAATTTTGGTTCCCATTGCCGCACAAAGAAAGGAGTCCTTCTGGCATATAAGGTTCCCTTGAAGTTGTTTTAGATCGACGCAAATAATCTTACCAGGATAAGGAGCGGCAAAGCTTACTCTTTTCTTTCCAACTCCTTGATTAGTGAAATGAGTCATGAAAATCGATTCCCCGGTAAGGGCCCGTTTTCCGACATCCAGTAATTTCCCTAAAAGTCCTTGGTTGGGTTGGGAACCATCCCCCATTTTTGCTTCAAAGGTGATGTTGTCCTCCATGTAATTCATGGCACCCGCCTCGGCGACAACCGTTTCACCGGGATCTAATTCGATCTCCACAATTTGCATATCATCCCCGATCAATTCGTAATCTATTTCATGACTATTCATCCAGATAATGAGTAAGCAAAGTGAGAATCGGTGCAATCTGTATTTTTTTGGTATTCTTGAAAACGGGGGAAGGGAAAACCTCCATAGTCTATAAAATTTTGGAGGGGGATTAGGGCAAGTGGTGGCTTGCGTTGGAAATTTTCACATGGGTGTGCTAAGTTAGATAGTTGAATCGTAGAGATAGATATTCCAAGATGTTTTCCGGGTTAGGCAATTCAGTCCGGGGGAAAAATCATCGGGTATGTTTTGAGCAAGCGATTTTATGGAGTTTGGAATTTCTTCAAAAAGATGACCGAATTGTCTGGTATTTATCGATTCTTCAAAGGTTTTCTTTTTTGAAGTTGTTGGAAAAGAGAAAACCAATCTCCCGAAAGCTTTCAAATAAGATGAGCCGTAAATTAAGAGGTTTTCAGGAATCCAGAATCCAGGATGACTTCGATGCGTTCGAGGAGGGGCAATGGGAGCATTTTGCAAGTGTACAGGCGGTCTATTCTCATCCTTCCATGTTGGACTACCGCTTCTATGATGATGGGGAAGAGGGGCTGCAGCCCAAATCGGTATCGACGATATTTTCAGATTTTTCGAATCTTGAACAAAAGTTGCAGGAAAAAGGCGGAGGTGCAAGGTTCTGTAATGATGGCGAAATAGTTTTAAATTGTAAGGATGGATGGGCCTGGTTCTTAATCAAGGCAGGATTTTCGAGACAGGAAGCCATGGCAATGAGACATTGTGGAAATGGGGACGGGAATGGCGGGGATCAACTTTTTTCCTTAAGAGAACCGATATCAAAACCCCATGGGGTTTGCTGGAAGCCACACCTTACTTTTATTCTCAGGAAAGGATATCTTGGAGAAATGAAAGGCTTTGCTAACCAGAAGCCCGATGCTTCTTATCATACCTATATCGAGAAGCTCTTAAAGATTGATGGAATTGAAGGAATTACCGGAGGTGGGTATTTACCCCAAAACAACTTTGAGTTTCTTGATTTAAATGAGTCATCAAGAATTGAGATATTAGAAGAGAAACCAAATTTTGACTTCGATCTAATTGGAAATGGTGGGCAAACCCTGCACAAGGATGGAACTGGGGGTAAATGGAAATATTTTAGTCGGGCTAATTGCCCGGAACAAGCGATGAGCCATCTATCGCTGGAAGAACGCAAGGAGCCAGAATGGTTAGCCTTTCAATCTCCCTTTTCAACATCCACAAAAGAATATGAAAATACTTTGGCATTTTGTGCCTATGAACGAGGATCGGTGAGTAAATTACATATTTTGAACGAATGGGTGAATTCTGCAAGTCTTGCCAAAATCCTGCACCATCCCATGCTTAGCGTAATTCAGGAAAGCCTACTGGTTCCCGAATCCACTTGGGATAAAATTACCAGCCATCCGGAACTGGAGAGCTTAATGAAGCTTAAGCCAGGCTTATTTCGGGGCACTTCCTTAGGTCTGATTTTCGAAAATTTTGGATGCTGTGATGGATTTGTGGAGGTAATCAACGATCAACTCAATTTGAATTTGAAAAACCTTTCGGATGGGGTGGAACTCCTCTCTTTTTCTTCGCTTCAA
>Ga0213863_10001166_pt1 | contig 19523 bp, 10 predicted proteins | sample PICome_8_FD_160128 | JGI IMG/M metagenome (GOLD analysis project Ga0213863, IMG submission 160128) | Coastal seawater microbial communities near Pivers Island, North Carolina, United States - PICO497 | ecosystem: Environmental > Aquatic > Marine > Coastal | place: USA: North Carolina... | reverse complement strand
CGTCTAAAAACGTACGAAGAATAGAAATATGAATTTGAGAACAGCGCGTGTCGCGTTGATGATGTCTTATTGTATCCAGTACTGGATACCAAAAATAAACGTACGCTGTACACTTTGCTCCAACTGAAGGAGCGGTTTTTACATCTTTATACAACATCTTTATACAACATCTTTATACCGAATAAACGAGATGAATAAGAATATACACAAAAATTACGAGGACCGAATGAAGGGTTTGATAACAGACATTTCACCCATCCATCCCTCTACAAAACTTTTCCCGGATAATTAACCTAAACCCGTCAAAAGAGAAGCCCGTGTGTTGTTCGCATAACATTACTCTCTATAGCCTGCGATATGTTAACGCAGGGGCAATTGAGCTGGAGCCGCAACACAACGGGCAAATTCAGGTTTACCAAAAGTCAATTGAAGAAATGAAACACATATTGGAAATGTTCCCATCGAATTGCAGTTGCGCGTGCCAACACCCGCATCACCATACTCTCGTGGATTCCAAAAATTTGTATTATAGCAAATTGGTGGATTGTGATCCGCTTGGGCAACAGACGTCCACAATCGGTCTCCGACCTTTCCACTTGAAGATATACTCACCTGATCACTATCTGATCCCGGATCACTACCAGATTCTTGTGCAAGTGCGGCAAATTCGGGAGTATACTTAAATGTATCAACTATTAATGCAGCATTTGCATCATTGGGGCGGATGTCAAGATGCTCTGCACCATGTTCCTGACAGAAGGTAGCAGCTTCTACTCCTGTCAAACCTTGCCATCCCACTCCACCCCACCCAAATCCACAAAGATAAACAATTGGTTCAATTTCACATGTGTCACCCGTCCATCCCGATGCACATACGCAAATCCAATTCGTCCCGTTGTATTGTAACTTATCCCCACCGGGAGGCACACATTTTAGCGGTTTACTATTTTCCACTTTTGTTTGGAGCTCCGAAATAACGCTTTCTAGAGAAACTTGTGGCAATGGTGGTTCAATTTCACATGTGTCACCCGTCCATCCCGATGCACATACGCAAATCCAATTTGTCCCGTTGTATCGTAATTTATCACCACCAGGGGATACACATTTAGGTGGACCAGTGCTTTCACTCGGAGGTGTAGTACTTGTGGCGCTAAAGTTACCCTTGATATAGAAGGGATGTCCACTCGTGCTTTGGCATGAATCAAATATCCCTGATGAATAGAACCAGCATGAGTTGCCACCGATGTGTCCCCAAGCTACGCAAGAGGTTTCTGCTGTACAAGTATTGCAACAAACGTCTGCGTCCGTCCCGTACTTGGTCATGTTTTCAATGCGAGCGACAGCACCGCAATCGCGTGATTCTTGCGAGTACAGCGCACACCCAAGTGCTGGTGGTGTTTCACAGGTCAAACCTGACCAACCATCTTCACATAGACACATCCACTCTGTTCCGTTGAAATACTGACTTTTACCGCCAGGGGGAGCGCACTTTTCAGGATGAACTACCTTCTTACCATAAACAAAAAGGTTGGTGTTCTGCACGTGCACGTCTCCATCGTCGTTCAGAATGCCAACCGTCCCATTTTTATACTTAACCATAGGCCAACCTGCGTAAACGAGACGCGGTACGATTAAACACAAGAGAAGTGTAGTGATCGTGCACATTTGAGCGAAAGAGGTATGATTATTCATGATCGAACCGAAGGATCTGGCGTTTCACAAACGCTCAGTTTAAAACCACTTTGAGAGTGCGCAGTTTCAATTTTCAACGGTGCCGGTTGTAGAATGCTAAAAGAAAACTTGCACGATACGCTTCCAAAGGTAACGTAGATTCGAAAAAGTATGCGTGCTTCGTTATACAGGTGTTCAGGACACGAATGTGGTATGTGGTGTAATCGATCGAGCAAAAGATACCAGTAATTATCTGCGTGGTTAAGAGTGCGGATTCAGCTTGAAAGGAGGTCTTTTTCCCGAAAGGTCGCGATCAAAAATATTCTTAACATGCTTAAGGGGACGCGTCAAGTTCTCGTAAAATTTTATTACAACTTACTACAAAAGGAACTGTGTGATGATGAGAAAAAGTGATAGATATTTTCTTCTGTCTTGCAATTTGACAAAAACGCAAATAATAAAATTTGTTTGCTTGAGAAAAATTCTTCGGAAGAAGAAGAGAAATTTGATGTGATGTTAAGATGATGGGACAACAACAAGGCGAAGAAGAATTCAAAGAAGAAGAAGAAGGAGTAGGAGGAAAAGACGACGACACGAATGATTTTGATGGCAAAGAACTCGCGTCAGAGTTACTCAGAATCATCTCCTCGGATTTCTCTTTAAACGAGCTGGCGTTTGTGCCTCCGTGGAAGCATTTGAGAGAGTTGTTAGGGGAAAAGTTTGCCGACGATGAAGAAGACGAAAACGACCGAAAGCGGTTAAAGTTGTTTTATCGCTCGTTTTGCGTCCGAGAACATAAACTGGCGATTAACGCGCACGTTATAGTGCCCGTATTAAACTACGTGTATTCTCAGTTGAGGAGGAAAAAGGACGAAAAGAATGACGATGATGCCTTCTTGGATGATGATTTGAAAGTACTTTTATGCGTGCTCACTGGCGACAGTTTATCCGGTTGGAACGTGAGAAAAAGAAGAGTCTTGGAAGCGTTGGAAAAGGACGGTGACACGACGAGTGATGATCAAGAGAAGAATAGGATGAAAGAGATGGAACGAGAAATGATGTTTGCCACGTTCGTACAAACAAAGTTTCCAAAGTCCACGGCGGCGTTTGCGCACAGAAGGTGGGTGATTATGACGTGTTGTTTTCACGGCGGCGGCGCGGAGAGAAGGAATCACCTAATACCAAGAAACGCGCGAAGGGATACGACGATGTTATCATTATTGTTATTAAATAATGTATACGAACGAGAAACTCTCGCGTGCGAACAAACGTGTCGACGGAAGCTGAGCAATTACGCCGCGTGGTCGCACAAGTTGTTCGTCTTTGAACTCGTCCATGTGAAGCAAAACGTGAACGAACCGGATGAGCTCTTGGAACGGGCGAAGAGCGTCTTGCGAGAATCAAAAACAAACATTTCTTCCTCCGATCCGAGCGCGTGGCATTTTCGACGCGCAGTAATTCGCTCAGTTTACGATCGACTACTTCACTACGATGCAGTGAAGAAGAGATTCTTCGATGAAGTGATCGTTGACGAATTCCGTTTCGTGCGCGAAAAGATTGCGGCGTTTCGCGGACGGGAAACGCTATGGCACCATCGTAAAACGGTGTTGGCGCATGTGCTCCTCAAATGCTCCGATGACGACGTTCGAAACGAAATCGTCACAGAGGAAATAGAGTTTGCGATAAATAATAATAATAAGGCAGACGAAATCAAAGTGCGAGACGTGCCGTGGGCGACAAAGTACGAAGACGGGGATGAAGCTCGCCTTCTTGCATCCTTTAGTAAATACGTGTGTACAATATTTAGTCGCTTTTGCAAAAAGTTATAGGTATGAATTAAAGATGATAGCAATATATAGAGAGTGTTAGCGTATTAATATAACAATCGCTTTTTAACGCGCAGCCATTTCCCTCGCACCGTCCAGCCACGGGTACTTCTGCGATCGTTCGATTTCAAACTTGTCGATTTGGTCGTTCTTCAACATCGTCAATCCAACGTCGTCCAAGCCATTCAACAAGCAGTGCTTGCGGAACTCGTCAACTTGAAAGGAAATCTTAGAACCATCCGCTCTCGTGATGGTTTGCGCCGCGAGATCGACTTCTAGCTCTTTCATCTCGTTGGCGTCTTGCATCAACGTTCTCACCGTCGGTTCGTCCAAAACAATCGGCAACATGGAGTTCTTGAAGCAGTTGTTGAAAAAGATGTCCGCGAAGGAGGTGGAGATAATGCACCTGATTCCCAAATCGTTGATGGCCCACGGCGCGTGCTCTCGGGAACTGCCGCAACCAAAGTTATCGCCGGCAACTAAGATCGAGGTTCCTTTCCATTCTGGTTTGTTCAAGACGAAGTCCGGTTTTTCCGAGCCGTCGGCGTTAAATCGCATTTCGTAAAACGCGCCAACGCCCAATCCGGTTCGTTTGATGGTTTTCAAAAACTGCTTCGGGATAATCATGTCCGTGTCGATGTTTTGCAAGTCCATCGCAGCGGCTTTACCTTTGAGCGTCGTAAACGTCGGCATACCACTACTACCGCTGCCAGATTTCGCTTGGTCCACTCTCGGTCGCGGCGGCACGATGGATTGGTTTGTCAAAAAGTCCTTGTCGACTTTCTTCGGGACGTCGTCGCCAGTCAAACCGGCACCAGAACCGATTTCTCTGACATCGCACAACTTACCAGTAATGGCCGCGGCAGCAGCCATGGCTGGCGACACCAAGTGCGTTCGGCCGCCGTTCCCTTGACGACCTTCAAAGTTTCTGTTTGAAGTCGAAGCGCATCGTTCACCCGGCAACAACTTATCCGGGTTCATGGCGAGGCACATGGAGCACCCCGGTTCTCTCCAATCAAAACCGGCTTCAATCAGGACGGTGTGCAAACCCTCTGCTTCGGCTTGGTCCTTGACGATACCCGAACCCGGGACCACCATGGCGTACACGGAACTGGCAACTTTCTTGCCTTTGGCCACGGCGGCCACGGCTCTGAGGTCTTCAATTCTCCCGTTCGTGCACGATCCGACGAACACCTTGTCAACCGCAACGTCCTTCATTTTTGTCCCTGGAGTCAAACCCATGTATTCCAACGATCTTCGCATCGCGTTCGCCCTGGATTCGTCAAAATCGTCCGGGTTTGGCACGACGCCGGAAATGCCGACGGTATCTTGCGGCGACGTTCCCCACGTGACGGTCGGTTCAATATCCTTCGCGTCAATAACCACAACCTTATCAAACTTGGCATCCGCATCGGTACCTAACGTTTTCCAGTACGCCACCGCCTTCTCCCAAGTCTCACCACTCGGCGCCATCGGTCTGCCTTTCAAGTATTCGTAGGTGATCTCATCCGGCGCGATCATTCCGGCTCTCGCGCCAGCTTCAATCGCCATGTTGCAAATACTCATTCTCGCTTCCATGGACAACTCACGAATGGCTTCGCCAGAAAACTCGATGACAGACCCGTTACCCCCGGCGGTACCAATCTTTCCAATCACGTGCAAGATCAAATCTTTGGAGGTGACGCCATCCATCAACTTGCCGTCGATTCTCACGTTCATATTCATGCTCGGCTTTTGCAACAACGTTTGCGTGGCCAACACGTGTTCGACTTCACTCGTCCCGATACCAAACGCTAACGCACCAAACGCACCGTGCGTGGCCGTGTGGGAATCCCCGCACACGACTGTGGTCCCCGGCAACGTAAAGCCTTGTTCCGGCCCGATGATGTGCACGATTCCTTGTCTCTTGTCTTCCATCCCGAAATACGTGATGCCAAAGTCCTTCACGTTCTCCTCCATCTGCACCACTTGCACTCTCGATTCCATCTCCGTGATGAACGTTTCCACGCTTTCAAACTTCGATCGGTCCGAAGTCGGGACGTTGTGATCCACCGTCGCCAACGTGTTGTCCGGTCTTCTCACGTTTCTCCCGGCTAAACGCAAAGCCTCGAACGCTTGCGGCGACGTGACTTCGTGCACCATGTGTCTGTCGATGAACACTAACTTTGTCCCGTTATCTTCCGTGGCAATCGTGTGATCGCGGACAATTTTGTCGTACATGGTCATGCCAGCCTTCGGGGAGATTGATGAAAACAGAGAAGCGCGGCGATGGGAAGTTGGATGTCTTCCAATTTTAATCGCCGCCAACACAGATTTCTTTTTTCCACTACTCGTCATCGTCGAGGAAGAAGAAGACAAAGAAGAAGATCTTTTTTGCGAGGAGGAGGAGGACAATCCACTGTGGACAGAAACAGGACGAGAAGAATTCATCATCGCGTCGTTTGGATGCGTGTATAAATGCGACAGTAAAGTAGTTTTCTTCTTCTTAACGATGTTAAAAAGATCGCCGCTCTTTGTGTTTGCGCTTTAATTATTATGAAGAAGTCAAAGTTCGTCGTTTTAGGAGGAAATTTTTTGTTTCTTTCTCGCGCGCGAGCTAAAAAAAAAATATCTGAGAGGCCAGATCTCACAAAAACACAAGAGAGACAGAGACAAGCTTTTATATACAAATTTATATCACAAACATCGACTATTATATACAGAGAAGAAGACAACAGACACAAATAATACAAAATTAAAAAGGCCCGACGCTTTCAAACTCGATGAATTCCACCGGTTCGTCACCGATGACGCGAGCTTCGTGCCCTGCTTCGCACAAGTAGCACATACCCGCCTTGGCGACGGTTTCCGTTCCGGTTTCGACGTCGGTCATTCCAAACGTACCAGATTTAATAAAGCCGACGTGCCTGGCGGGACACGCGGTGAGATGTTGTTTATCTTCCGGTAACAACGCTTTCGCCCCAGTGGCCCAGGTCCATCCAGGCTGAAGGTAACACACCATGCCTTTCGCTTGTTTGTTACCGAGAAAGCACACGCACGCTTTCCCGTTTTTCATCTCTTTGGTCGTGACGTTCGGGTCGTCGAACCGTTTCACGTCGAACGACGCGTTGTTTTCCTTCGCTTCTTCGGAAGTGTCGCCGATCATGTACGTGGACGCGCCTCCGGCCGAAGCGGCGCCTTCGACTTTCGAGACGATTTCAAACGCTTCCACGTCCGATTTCGTTTCCGTGAAAATGTGTCCCGGTTCAATCAAGTAAGAGTCGCCTTCTTTTATGTCAAACTTCGTCCCATCGTCCATGACGACGTTCAATTCGCCTTTCACGCAAATACCCACGTGTCTGGTTTGGCACGTGGCCGGCGCGCCCGGGAGGATTCCCATGCAGCTTTTCCAATCCACGCCTTTCGTCACTTCGATTTTCATGCATTGACACGTCCCAAAGTCAACCACTTTGGCGTTCACTTTTGGATCTTCCGCGGAAGGCATTTGCTTCAAAACGGACGGTTCGTCGAACGATTGCGCTTTAATGATCCCCATTCTTAATAACTATTTTTCAAAGTTTTCTTCTTCTTCTTCTTATGTATGTATGTCGCGTGTTCGTGATGAATACTATACCCTTTGTGTGTGTGTGTGTGTGTGTGTGGCCGAGTTAATTGTGCGCTTAATTTCACAATATTACGTCATTTTATTCTCTTTTTTTGTTCCCTTCCTCCTCTTGTGAGCACTCTCTGTCTTTCCTGAGTGATGAGACAAAACGACAGACTCTTCTCCCCCGCATCAGTATTAATTATTTTCTCTCGCTCTCTCTCTCACTCTCTCTCTCTCTGTTTTCTTCAGACCACACACTTCAGACAACAAAAAAATTGATATCTATGATGGAGACGTCCTCCTCGTGCAAAGCCCCGGCGATGATGAGGAGTAGTACGTCGCAGACGACGACTCGAGGAGGAGGAAGAAGAAGAGCGAGATCTGCTGATTTTGCGAACCCGGCGCGTCGACAAAACGATATCGATGATGATGATGATTCTAATACGAATAATAAAAGAAAATCCGTGCGCGCGAGGAACTCGAGACGAAACGTCGGGGAGAACGCGAACATCGTGTATTCTTTGGGACCAGAAAAGACATCGAAGGAACCCACGAAAATGTATTATCGACAACAGTGGCCAAACGAGTGCACGGAGATCATATGCGAAGACGGATCGTCGGTGTATTGCTTTTCGTATGGCGGTGGTAAAGGCGTAGGAAGAGCAAACGCGCAGAGTTCAAAAGCAACCGCAAAAGGGGGAGATTTTGTTGTTCAATCATCATCATCAGAAGAAGATTTAAACGCGCGCTTAAACGCAATCACGATGTCCTTTCGCGAGCAAAGAAAAAAGACGACGAGTTTTTCGTCATCATCGGCGACGAAGGAAAACATCACGGAAACGATGATAAACGCGGCGATTCAAGCGGCGGCGAAGAGATCGCAAGAGTATTGCGACGTGTACGCGGAGGAAGCGATGAAAAAGTTACGAGAGGAGGAGGAAAAAGGACCTTCCGCGGCAGTCGCCAAAAACGAACCAGAGAAGGAAGGCGATATGCAAGGGCGATTGGACGCGATCATTCGCGAACACCGCAAAAAGCAAGAAGAAGTCCTGAAATCGACTGCTTCTGCGTCGTCTTTGACGGAAGTTACGCGCGAGGAGAAGGACGAAGAAGGCGACTTGTACGCTCGGTTGAACGCCATCGCGGAGGAGTTCAGAGCGAAAAGAGGCGAAGCAAGCAAACCAAACTTATCGATTCAAGGTAAGAATGGAGGCATGTCTGGCATGGCGTCGTTTTATTCCGCGCCTGGATACGCTGGATTTTCCTGGGTTGGAGAGGAAGACGTTGAAATGGAAGACGACCACGACCACGACCACGACCATGATAATGATCATGATAATCACGGAGAAGAAACGCGAGGTGACCACTCCGGGCGAGTTGGAAAGACGTCGTTTTACTCCTCGGCTGGTTATGCTTCGTTTGCATACGCCGTTGACGCCGTTTGGGACGTGTTAGTCGTTCCTCCGACCTCCTCCTCCTCCTCCTCGTCCTCGCCAAACGTCACATCGAAAGAGTGGGGTCAGAAAATCGGCGAGAACAACACGATAGTCTCTACCTCTGGTATCGCGTATAAATCAAAACCAGTCACGCAATCATCTTCTAGCATCATAGCTGAATCCGTGAGCAGAGAGCAGACTGCGCAGATTAAAAAAGCATGGAAGCGCGTGGACGCGAGATTTGATTTGCCCGGGCCTCCGAACATGTGGACTCGCATGGACAACGAGGAAAAGTTTTTAGCGATCGCCTTATCCGTTGCAACGTGTATCATTTGCTATCAAAATGCACCACCAGTTTTGAGAAAACCGGTCCAAGCGGCAACGTCGTCGGTGAAGAAGTTGGCGCATATTTCGCGCTCGACCCAACCTCCGGCTATGCCCATGACGAAGAAAGAGAAGAAAGCTGCACAAAAAGCCGCAGCTGCAAAAAAGAAAGCAAAAGTGGCATCGATTAATCAATCGATCGGAGAGCTTTCCCGTGCTAAGAAACGCGCGGCGAGCATGATACCAGGCGATGATGTAGCTCCGGGACAATTTCTTGCCATCATCCGAGGCGACGGCACCATCGATTACACGTTGCGAAACGTGTTTTTCCTCGTGACATTTTCGTTTTTAGCTCGCATTATTATGAAGCAATACGATCTCAAACCTTTCGGAGCAATTAGCGGAGCAGCGCGCGCCATTGGATCAACCGCGAACGCGCTCGTCAACACGGGATTCAAAGATGAAGAAAAATTCGCGGCCGATAAAGAAGCGATACGAATTGCTGCTGAAATCAAAGCCAAAAAAGCTGCCGAGAGAAAAGCAGAGAAAGAATCGAAACGTCTTTTGAGCAGACAAAAGGATCTCGACGATGCTAAGATTTCCGCCATCGTTGACTCGAAACTGCAAACTATTCGCCGCGAGAACGACGTTCTGTTGAACAAAGTGAGCAAGTTTTTCGAAAACGAAGAAATTGAAATGGTTGCGCAACTCATGAAAGAGAATGACGCCAAGATTGAAGCCGTCGTCGCGCAGGTGAAATATGCAAAAGCCGAGCGAAACGCTTTTAAACGTCTCATGGAGAACGAGATGTACAAGGCGTCTTCCGCTGTCGCAAATAGCACTATCTCCGCCAAGTCGGCATCGGCACCGTCTCTTCCTTCTTTCTCCGGGCAAAAAGACGCCAACTCGGACAACATGGAAGTGAAGCAATTCTACGAGAATAAGATTGAAGAGATCAAGAAGGATGCTGAAATTGCCAAGCACTCGTTCGCGTTCTTCAAGAAAGAATACATCGCCAAAGAAGACGCGATGAAGAAGGACTTTGTCGAGAAGGAAAAGCAAACGGCGCTGGAGGTGAAGCAAAAAATCGACGCTTTATCTCAACAACTGAAAGAAAGCCAAGAAGAGTTTGAGAGAGCGCGTAAAGACGCGGAAATTGCGTTGAAGCTCGCGTTGGAAAACGAAGACAGCGAGCGATTGGAACAACTGGAGAAAGATTTGAAGGCGTCGAAAGAGGCGCTCGCGAAAGAACGAGACACCAACGGAGTCGCGGCGCAAAAGAGAGAGGAAGAAGTGTTGGCCCGGAACAAACTCGAGCTCGACGCGAAACTCGCTGCGCTCGAAGAAGACTTCAAGCAACGAGAAGCAGCCATGAAGTTAAAAGTCGACGCCGCCGAAGCGAAGGCGAAAGAGTTTGAGCGTAAAAACTTTCAAACCGTCTCCGAAATGAAACTACAATCGAACAAAGACGTCAACGACGCTTTATCCTCCGCCCGAGCGAGTTTCGCCAAGGAAAAAGAAGAATTGTTGCGAAAAGTAGAGGAAGAGAGGCTCCAATCGAGATTGGAAGTCCAACGCGAGAAAGAAGCTATTCGGCAAAAAAGCGACGAGTTAATCGACGAAATCGCTTTGGAGTTTAGACGCGAAATCGAAACTCGAAGTTCTCGATGATGATGATGCTGATGATGATCCGCGCACGACGACGTTTGTATATTTATATCGTTTTTAATTCAAGTTGTGCTTCTTCAAAACTTCATTTTTTATTGTCTAAAACTCCGCTACGTGTGATAATATGACGACGATACTATAAAATGTCCCCGACAAAAGAGAATACGGATGAAGAGCGCACACATTCCAGCGGCGTCTCCTTCTCTTTCCTGCGACTCCTTCCTTCTTCTCCCTCTTCGACGGCTTCGACTCGAATCTTTTTGAATGCCTCCGACTTGCACAGATTGCACGCGCAATGCGGCGAATTCGTTCGCGTGTCGATTGTTGCTGAAAACTCTTCGAGGACATCGCTCCTCGCGATGGCACATCCAAAACGCGAGCAAGGATGGCGGCAAGACGGTGGTGCGCTTGACACGCCCGTGAAGCAATCCGGGTTAGCGAGAAGAAGAATAGACGACGACGACGACGACGACGAAGCGGATGAAGAAGCAGTCTTGGACGGCGGCGTTTTCGTCTTTCTGCAAAATCACTCCAAAGAAGACGAATCGTCGAAAGAGGAACATTTTTTCACAGACGCGAAGGAAACGTTAAACGCGTTGCGACAGAGACAGAAGAAGAGGAGCGAGAAGCGCGAGGACGATCGGTGTACGATTGAAGTGCAAACGATGATGTCTGCTTCTCCTTCGGCGGTGGTGAACTGCTCGCGCGTAAGCGTGGAAGTTATGAATGGCAGAGCAAAGAAGGACGGTACGACGAGACGAACGGAAGAGGTGAGAAGAGCGTTGGCGCACAGAGTAGTCTCGGGGAAGTGCACGTTGATGTTTGGAGAAACGGAGGAGAGTTTGGTTTTGAGAGTGCGAGAGTGTGAGCCGTCTTCGTCGAGCGAGGAGCAGTGCTATCGAATAACGCACCGGACGATTATCGATCTTGTGGATGGCGACGGAACAAGCGTCAGGCGTTTAGGGGGTGCGTCTACTTCTTCTACTTCATCTTCGTGGAGCGCGGACGACGAACTCGTGGCGTGCGATGAACTTCTCGGTGCGCTGAGAGAGGCAATCGCGTGGCCTAAACAGTACGAGGGGATTGCAGCCTCGATCGGCGCGTCTTTCCCAAGCGGCGTTTTAATCCACGGTCCTCCCGGGACTGGTAAGACGTCGGCAGTTCGTGCCGCGTGCAGGGAAGCATGTAGTGAAATAGGAATTGATGTTCGGATATTTTCTCTGAGCGCAGGTGATGTATACAATAATGGCGCATACGCCGGCGACGCGGAGAGAAACGTTCGGAACATCTTTCAGAAAGCGAGAGAATTTTGTGGCAGTAGCGCGGGAGGGAACAAAAGATCGATTATTCTGATGGATGATATAGACGCAGTTGCACCGAGACGAACAAAGAATTCTTCACAGCATCAAAACAGGGTAGTTGCACAACTTTTAACGCTCATGGATGGCACAAAGCAATGGGGGCAGTCCCCGGTTGTCGTTGCGACGACAACACGCCCAAATACCATCGATCCAGCGTTGCGAAGACCGGGACGATTTGATCGGGAAATCGAAACATCATTACCGAATACGAGCGAGAGATCACTGATTTTGAGGGTGCATTTGCGGAACGTGCCAATAGATGATACTGAAAACAACTTCGACTTTGAGCGCGACATTGATACGGTCGCGAAAAACTCGAAAGGCTACTCGGGTGCCGATTTACAAAGTCTCTGCCGAGAAGCTGCTATGGTTGCGGTGAAGCGGTGTGCACTGAATACCCAAAACGACAATAATGATGTCAAAGTGCGTTCGAGTGATTTTGTCGAAGCGGCGTCGAAAGTTCGGGCGACAGTAATCCGAAACGTTGCTTCGGTCGCTGATGTAGCTAAAACGAGCTGGGACGATGTCGGAGGATTGTTCGAAGTGAAGAAACGCTTAGTGCGCGCCATCGAATGGCCTTTGAAAAAGAAAAACAGTTTTGAACGATTAGGCATTCAACCAGCAAGAGGCATTTTATTACACGGTCCACCGGGTGGTGGGAAAACGACGTTAGCGCGAGCGGCAGCCACTGCTTCCGGTGCAACCGTGTTCTCGCTTTCTGCCGCAGATGTTTTTTCGATGTACTTGGGCGAAGGTGAAAAAATACTCACGGACGCGTTTTTAAAGGCTCGAAAAGCCTCACCCGCGGTGCTTATTCTAGATGAAATTGATGGCATGTCCGGATCTCGAGGAGGAGGAGAAGGATCTTCCAGTGCCGGTTCTCACGATTCAGCAGCTCGAGTACTCTCAGCCTTACTCACGGAAATGGACGGCTTGAGCAGTATTAACAGTAGTACTAGTAATATGAGCACCAATTCTCCTTCGTCGTCGTCATCATCATCATCAGTTCTAGTCATAGCAACGACGAATCGACTAGATGCTTTAGACCCAGCACTAACGAGACCGGGTAGATTTGATTTAATTTTAGAAGTTGGAGCGTTAAAGACACCGGAGGAACGCCTCGAGGCGTTACACGTCCACGCCAGAGCGGTTTCTTTAGCCGAAGACGTAAATCTCGAAGATGTCTCCGAGCGAACTGAGGGGAAAACTGGCGCAGATTTAAGAGGAATAGTGAGAGAAGCGGCGATGGCCGCGTTGAGAGAAGATATAGGGGCGACGAGCATTCGTCACGCGCATTTTCTCAAGGTACTCAACAAATAGGCATGAAAAGTTTTTTAACAACACAACAAAATAGAAATGTATACATCTACCATGATCTCGCCCTCCTCACACCCCGAGGGTCCGACGTATATTCACGTAGAGCTCAATCGTATCGTCATTGAGCAAAAAATAATAAATACAGAAAAAATATACATGTATGCACGCATAGTACATATCATCTCGACGATTCCATGCGCTTGAACGCCTCGAGGAAAGCGGGCACGATGGCGGCTTTTGAGTTGATCACGTTTTTCAAATGATCACCGGAATCGTACGTGAAAGCAACACCGTCTAGTTTCGTTAATGCGGTACACCGGCTCATAATTGCACCAACTTCATCGTAATCAGACGTGATTAATTTATCTCTTTTGGCGAAGTGAGCCACCATTGCGTCCAACTTGTGCTCAAAAATTCCCGCGCCTCCGCTCGCTTTCATCAAACGCTCGATGCCAACTAATCGTTGCAACGTTCGATTCAGAACGGCTTTCCAGTCTAGGTTTTCGAATATGCTGTCATCCTTGGACAAACTGGATGACGTCGACGTGCTCTTGCTCTTGATCGAGCGAGGTGATTCCGGCGCCGAGGTTACGTTTGATTCTCCAAAGACGCGTCGAGATGATTGTCTTTTCTCGCCAGAAAGTTCATCGGAAGAACTTGACGCTTCGCTTTCCGAGGATAACACGATCTCTGAGATCATGTTTTCCACGTAACTATCCTTAATCAAGAGCTGCTCTCGATCTAATCTTAAATACAAATACGAGTTTGGAGCGAATGATTTTTCAAAGTTGTGCCACGAACACACGCTCACCACGCCCAACTTTTTGTTCGCGTTGTTCCCTACCTTCTTCTTCGTGTTCGTATTCTCGTCCCCATGAAAGCCGCGAGAGGTAAGAATACCTGCGTTCGCTGCAATGTAACCGCCCATAGAGCAACCACCGATTGCGATGGAAACTTCGTCGCCGTAGGTATCTCTGGCCCATTCGATTAATCCACACGCCTCTCTCAATCCAATCAAGTGCATTAAAATGTACTCGCTCACGGTGCTAATAACATGAGTGGGTTGCCCAACCACTCTCCGGTTCCCATAAAACGGAAACTCGGGAATTAAAACGACCATTGCTTCATCTTCCATCGCATCGTTCTCTTTATAATGCGCCGTCAGCAAATTCTCCGCCGTGCGTCTTCGAAACGCGAACGTCGTATCGCCCGTAAACGGTAACACGATAGCGACCCGTTTCACTTTCCTATCGTCCAATCTCCGAGACGAGGACGATTTCCACACTCTCAGTATCTCCCCACTTTGTAAAGCGGATAAGTTTCTGGATTTCTTGCACAGCGAAGCGACTTCTTTGATTTTAAAAATCCCGGTGTCGCAGTTGATGGTGTGCGTCGTTGTTCTTTTTTCTTCTTCTTCTTCTTGTTGAGAGTTCTCCCTTTTTCGTCCACCACTTTTGGGTGTTTTCGTTGTTTGTGTTTTTGTTTTTTTTTCATCTTTTCTTTCGGATGTTCTTCTTGAGCCCACACGTTTGTGTTTTGGCAAAATCTTCGACAAAAATGTCGAATTCTCTGTGGAATCGATATCTGCACATTCCACGACGTTCCAACCGTCCACCTCGGTTTGAGCGATTTCTCCGAACGGATCCCACTGGACGACCATCGCGTCGTTCACAAACCCGCGTCCACTGGAGACTGATTTCACCACCGACGCTCGCATTTGTTTCACCAGTTCAAAGTTTCCCCATCCTCGATTAAAAAATGTCGTTTTCCTTTTCGGGATGAAAAAAAGCAGGTACTTTATGAGAAACGCGACGACGAAGAACGCGAAATCGGACTTGAAGTAAAAGGCGAGAAAGGTGAACACCGTAAAAGCGTCCAATTTTTTCCTCTTCGTCTTCTTCTTCGTTATGAGCGTTTGAGACGAAGACATTTTAGTATTAAGTTGGGGAGTGTGATACTTATGTGGTCTTTAAAATTTGCCCAACACGCATTTGGTTGGTCTTTTTTTTGAAGTCGACCAATTCGACCGACACGTGCAGTATTTTAATTATTATTTTTAAAGCGACGGTATCAGGTCGCCTTCCGCGCACCGAATTTTTTCGAGATCCTCGGGCGGGAGTTCGATCTTATCGAAGCCTTTCCTTCCGTATTCTACGAAATCGTCGAAAGTGACAAATCCATCGCCTCGACTTCCGCATCGCCTTCGGGTGAGTTCTCTCAAGGAATGGTCCAGTTGGTCTTTGGAGACGTTTCGATGGCCAACTTTGAGCTCGTTCAAATCGGCGAGTAAATACGCCAATTCGGATTCGTCCAAGACTCCGTTTTTGGTTTTGTCGTAGCGTTGCCATAATCCTCGCAGAACGTTGACGTTGATTTTCTCTCGAAGAGAAAAAGATTGTTCTAAAAGCCATTTTGAGGTTTTTGGCTTCCAACTGGATTTCGTGTACTCGTCCGTTTGCATTTCGTTGAGACGAGATTTCGCGCGATCCCAGGCAAAGAACTCGTCTCGAGTGTCGCATTCAAACGATTTTGCGTCGGCTATCACGAGTAAATCGTCAGGGTGTTTCGCATAGGCCGTGATTATCAGCTTCACTTTGTGCTCGTATGCGCAGTCGATGAACGTGATGAACCTGCGCATCAAATCGACTCGGTCTAAAGACAATTTCGGTATGTTTTCAATTCCAATGGCGTGAAAGGTTGAACACAAAGCGACGTAATCCGACGGTCCTAAATTCGCGTCACACAGCTCGTCGAACTCTATTCGCGCAACGCCACCCCCAGCTTGTTTAATCCGTAGACTTCTACCAGAAATTGCCACCTCTAATTCCCTCAACGTCCGTTCGCCGGCGAGGTTTTGCGTCTTCACTTCCAACCAATCGTGCGCGATTTGTTTAGCCTCTTCGTCGGTTTTATCACTTTCCCCGATCATTTTCCAAACCCCGTGCACGTTAACTGATCCAATCATCCGGTAATCGAACACTGAGTCCATATCGTGCACTTGCATTCGACTTTTTATGCCTTCAATACATGGTAAAAACTGTTTCCGATTCAATCCGTTTTTATACAACTCGTCCGGCGCTCGGTTCGAAGTGCACACCACTCGCACGTTATTCTCCCACAATCTATCGAGTAATCGTCTAATGATCATTGCATCGGCGACATCGGTCACTTGAAACTCATCTAAACACAACACGTCTACTTTTGCCGCCAAGGAATCCGCGAACCACTTCACGGTATCTTCGTTCGAAACATTATCCGTTTTCTTTTTCATCTGGGCTAACCTGTGCAACTCTCCGTGCGTTTCCATCATGAAGGCGTGGAAATGCACGCGTTTCGAGAAAGATTTTGGTAACGTTGCCATGAACAAATCGGAAACGAACGTTTTACCGCACCCAGGTCCGCCGTATAAATACACCCCGCCCGCGCTCGTTTCACCCGCCAGCGTCGAGGCGTCTGACTTGTTCGTTCGATCCCAGAGCTTTTGAAACCACGATTTATTCTCCTCGTTGCTAGTTCCGCGACTGCTGCTGTTATCACGACTACTACTATTACTACTGCTGCTATTACTATCATTATTACTATCGTCTTTCCCCATGACTTTGTGATAAAACTTATCCAGCACGTAAAGCGCTTTCACCTGTTTCTCGTCTCGTTGCAACACGCCTTCTTCGGCTAACCGCTCGTAGAATTTCATCGGCGACTCCGCGCCTTCCGGGTGTTTCACGAGCGTCGCGAAATCCAGCTGACTGACTGCTCCAGCTGTCGCCGAAGAGGACGGCTTCTCCTCGCTTCTGTGTATCGCGTCCGTCGCTCTCTTTTGGTTGCCACCGCCGAACGAAGATGAAGAAGCATCTTCGAAGACTTTCTCGGGAAGAGTTTGTTGAAACGACGACGGACTCGAAGAAAAAGAAGAACAGAAGCAACACGACGCGAGGACGAGTTTTGTATCCCCGAGAGAAGAAGAATTTTTGCCCGCGCGCGATGACTTCCATGCGCTCAAAAGAGCTCTTCGAGCGGCGGCCAAGGCGGTGGTGGTAGACGCTCGGCGCATCGTTACCCTTTTCTCTCTCTCTCTCTCTCTTTGCAAGTGAAGAAATTTCTGATGAAAGCAACGAGGAAAAAAAGGTTTTTTATACTCTCTCATAAAGAGCGAGGAAGAAGTGCTTCTTAAACGAGAACGTAAAAGCAAAAGTAGAAATGTGTATTTATTGAAACTGCCCTCCGTAACCACCACCACCGCTATTTTTGTTCTTTCTAATGATGCCCATGAAATACCCGGCGACGTTTCGGACGTTGTCCACGTTCGCGGTTTCCATTTCCGTGACAATTTTTTCCATCGCCGAGGGGTCGCGAACTTGAGACAAGGCGGAGAGCATGCGCTCGTCGATGGCGTTTCGTTGGAAACGGCCTTTCTCAATACAAGTGATTATTCTGTTCGCGTACGCTGGGAGCGTACTTCTGAGCGTTTGATCGTCCACGCCTTGGCCGCCGTAGCCGCCACCGCCTTGGCCGCCGTAGCCGCCGCCACCTCCTCTTCCTCCTCCGAAGTTATTGTTGTTGTTGTAGTTATTAAAATTGTTCCCTCTTCCTCCTCGACCACCGAAATTTCCACCACCACCACCACCACCTCCTCCTCCGTAGTGCCCACCACCATGACCACCACCGAAATTGTTCCGCATTTGTCCGAGAAACTTTCGAATTTTTGAGACGAACAAGCCGTTCGGGTTACGCACGCCGCCTCTCGCGTTCTGTAACTCGATGAACGTCTCGTCGATGCAATTCATCGCCATCATCTCGTTGAGTTGCGTGAATTCTTCCCACGCTGCGGCGTCAAATTGAACGCCCGGATTAGACGTGAACAATCGCTCCATAGCCGTACCTACCATGGGCGTAATGACACCGCGCATGAGCGCGTTTTGAACATCCTGCAACGCTGGATTGTACGCGTGGCCTTGTTCTTGAGTCCCTCCGGCGCCGCCGCCCATCGATCCAAACTGAACTCCATCTTTGTTCTCGTCGTTCCTTCTTCTGCAAACGCCTTTGAAATACGCGGATACGTTCTTAATCACATCTAAGTTTTGATTGGACAAATCCTCGATGGCTAAAAGTGCGCTCTCTTCCTTCATTTGCGCTAAGAAAGATAAAACGCGAAAATCAAGCGCATCTTCTTTCATGTGATTGGAATCGTACAAAGCTTTCAACGCCTGGCTTACTTTTTCCGGTAACTTGTCCAGTTCTTTCTCCGCTGCAACCATACTCTTCGTATGCAACCACACTTTTGCGTTGTGACTCGCCAACGTCTTCCTGAGCGCAGCCAACGAGTCGCTCTCCTCGATGAATTGCAACTGCGATTTGACCGGAAACTTTATCAAAGCGTTGAATACTTCAAGTTGGTTCTGATCGTATTGCGGATCCTCGACGTCGCGAAATTTCGCCTCAAAGTGATCGCACGTGACGGCTGGAACGAATCCTCGAACCTGTTCGAGCGTTGGATACTCCAACGGCGGCGGCGTTCGAACTTTCTTCTTTTCCTCTGAGAATTTCTTTGTTGCAGTCGTCGTCGTTTTGGGAGAATTATTATCTTCACCACCATCTTTCTCGTCGTTGTCCACCGCTTTCTCCTCTTTCGACGACGGCGATTTGCTCTTCTTCTGCCTCTTTACCGTCGTCGTTTTTGTCGTCTGGTCTTTTTCGTCTTTTTCTTCTGTTGTATGTTGTTCTTGTTCGTCACCACCGTCACCACCATCCTCGGTTTTCTTCTCGCCGTCAATTCCATCCGTTACTTTTGGAATCTCGATTTCTTCCTTCTCGCCGTCGTCGTCGTCGTCGACGACGACGACGTCCGCCGCCGCCGCATCCGCATCCGCATCCGCATCTTTTTTACTCGCCGCAACAGCTTTGCGTTTCGTTCCTTTCTTTGGCGGCATTCTTTTTAAGTATTACTATATAATTTACTACTAAAAGGAGTCAATTCTTTTCTGTTGTTGTTGTTCGTGCGCAAGTAATTTTTGTGCAATTTTTTGGATGATTGTGCACAAAAAATCACATCATTGCCATTTGACAAAAAATGCTCCCGATTTTGAAAAATGAAAAGAGGGGAAAAAAGAAGAGAGGAAAAAAAGCGAGAAGAAGGAAGAGACTCTGCAGAAAAATGTCGGCTGCATAAACAAAAAGGAATATTTTTTGCACACGAAAAACGCATCTCATCACGGAATAATAAAGAGAGAAGAGAAACGCGCGCAAAAAAGAACAACAACGTTAAGAAGAAGAAGAGAAAAGAGTAAAAGAGTAAAAGAGAGAATGATCATCGGTTTAGCGGGCTCCTCTGTTTCCT